>OLOU01000256.1_pt1 | contig 49341 bp, 51 predicted proteins | sample 1672101 | NCBI WGS metagenome assembly OLOU01 (sample SAMEA3136645, study PRJEB25190) | human gut metagenome | biome: human gut; feature: human-associated habitat; material: faeces | place: Austria | collected 2013
TCCGATCTCCACGCCCCGGAGGAGGTTCACCGGGAATTTCTCCAGCCGGGCGTTGAACTCCCGGGCGTCCTCGTTGTAGCTGGAACGGCTGATTTTATCCTGCTCCGACTCCATCTGGGCAATGAGCTGGTCGGGATACTTCTGGTCCGTCTCGGAAAGCTGGGTGTTTTTCAGCTCCTCGTAGAGGGCCTGGGCCGCCTGGCCCATCATCTGGTTGGCCTCGGCCAAGCCCTCGTCGCCGTCCCAGCAGTTTTGAGAGTACTCCACCGCGTACTCCAAATCCCCCACCAGGCCGGTGAGGGAAGGGTTGTCGTCGGTGTAGCGCTCCGCCACGGTAATCATGTTGCTGGCTGCGGCCTCCCGGTTCTCAACGCCCTCCCAAATGGCAAAGCCGGTCTTGTCGTAATAATACGATGAGTTGGCCTCCTCCCGCAGAGACGTCAGGGACGTATGCACCCCCAGGGGCACGGAAAGCACTACCGTGGCAGCCAGAACGCAGGCGCCGATCACACTGCTCTTTTTCACGTGGGAAAACCTCCTTTTCTAGGCACTGGGGAAAGCCGCCTCTCAGGTGTGGATGTCCAGCAGCTTCTGCTTCAGCTCGCCCTCCAGGCGGCCGATTTCCGCCTCGGCCTCCCGGCGCTTCTGGCGGCCCTCGTCCTGGATCTTCACCACCTCGTTCAAGGTCTGGATGAGGGACTGGTTTGTCTGGCGCAACGTCTCCATATCCACCACGCCCCGCTCGGACTCACGGGCGGTCTCGATGGTGCTCATCTTCAGCCGCTCGGCGTTTTTGCGCAGCAGCTCGTTGGTCATGTTGGAAACCTCCCGCTGGGCCTTCACCGCCTGCTCGGAGTGGGCCAGGCCCAAAGCCAGCACCATCTGGCTTTTCCACAGGGGGATGGTGTTCACCAAGGTGGACTGGATTTTATCCGCCATCAGCTTGTCGTTGTTCTGCACCAGGCGGATCTGGGGGCTCATCTGCACGCTGACCATGCGGGTCAGCTCCAAATCGTGGAGCTTCTTCTCAAAGTTGTCACACATCTGGGCGTAGTCGTTGGCGGCCTGGGCGTCCTCGGCAAGGCCGGTCTGCACATTAAAGGCTTTCGCTTTGTAGTTCTTGGCAAGGACAATGCCGTGTCTTTCTTCCACTGAGCCGCAAACAGCAACCGGATATTCTCTCAGGGCAGGGTCAAGCATACACTCGACACTTGCGTAGAAGTTGTTCATATCGCAATGTAAAATATTTCGCAACAATTCTCTTGACCCCCTTGACAAACTTCCCAAACCGTTTTATAATGTAATCACAAACCGATTGGGTAGTTCTTATTATACACAAGCCGTTTGTGAATGTCAAGAGGTTAGTGCAGAAAATTTCCCAAACTGTTTGTGATAATTCCAAAAGGGGGATAACGATATGACATTCGGAGAGAAGCTTCGCAAATACAGAACTGAAAAAAGGCTCTCACAGACTGAACTTGCAAAGCTTGCCGGATTAGGCGTCAACACAATCAGCAACTATGAAAGCGGAAAGACATATCCGCAGAATAGAGAAGTATATAAGACGCTTGCGGAGATACTCGGTGTTGACCCCGACCATCTACATAACGAGAACGATGATTTTGTTGAGGTGGCTCAACAGAAATATGGGTATCGTGGCAAGAAGCAGGCTATGGAGCTTGTTGAGCAGATGGGCGGTATGTTCGCCGGCGGCGAGATGAGCGAAGAAGATATTGACGGTGTGATGAGGGCTTTGCAGGACTTATACTGGAAAGCCAAAGAGGACAATAAAAAATACACCCCCAAAAAGTATAGGAAATAAGTCCGCCTTATGGGACGAATATTTTGCTATACTTTGTATCAGGGCATAAATGCGCCCTGAAAGGGGGTGTAAATGAAATGATTGACTCTGTTGGAATATACAGAAAGGCAAATAGCCTCGTTCAACTGCACGGAACGAGAGATACAATTAAATTAGCGGAAGCGTCCGGCGTTGAGGTTGTTCCGGTCGATTGTTTCAATAGCCTTCTCGGAATGTATGTGTACCGTTGGAAACACCGTGCAATGTTTCTCAACAACAGAATGGACGAATACCTGACGCTAATGGTAGCCGGACACGAACTCGGTCACGATATTTACCATAGAGAGCTTGCCAAAGGCGACGGTATGAAAGAGTTTGAGCTTTTTAGAATGCAAAGTTCCACGGAATACGAAGCCAATGCCTTTGCAGCACACGTTCTGATTGATACTGACGAATGCCTCGAATATGCCCGTGAAGGCTACGATGTAGTGCAGCTTGCAAAGGCGATGAACTCTGAAATCAATCTTATGCTGATAAAGCTTCAGGAATTAAGCAGACTCGGTTATCACATTCGGGTTCCGTTTGAGCCGAAAAGCGATTTCTTTAAGAATATAAAAGCGTAAAGAAAGGAACCGGTTATGCCGAAAAAGAAAAAGAACGAAATAACAATCCGTTCAAGTGCTGCTGAATATCTGACCTACGTTGCCTCTGTTGGCGGCGAGGAAAGCAGCGTTGAAATGCGATATGAAGATGAGAATATATGGCTGACGCAAAAGATGATGGCTACCTTGTATGATGTCTCGGTACCTGCTATCAATCAGCATTTGAAAAGGATTTTTGATGATGGGGAGCTTGTTGAAGGTTCAGTTATTAAGAAATACTTAATAACTGCCGCAGACGGAAAGAGCTACCTGACCAATCATTATAACTTGCAAGCTATTATCGCTGTCGGTTTCAAGGTCAACAATGAGCGTGCTGTGCAGTTCCGCAAATGGGCGGGGCAGATTGTCAAGGATTATACGATACAAGGTTGGACAATGGATGTTGAACGCCTGAAAAAAGGCACTCTTTTCACTGACGAATATTTTGACCGCCAGTTAGAGAATATCCGTGAAATCCGTCTTTCCGAGCGTAAATTCTATCAGAAAGTAACGGACTTATACGCTACGGCATTTGACTACGACAAGGACGCAAGCACCACCAAACTCTTTTTTCAAACCGTTCAAAACAAGCTGCACTATGCCACTCACAGACATACGGCTGCCGAACTCATTGTCGAAAGAGCCGACGCACAAAAAGAACATATGGGTCTCACCTCTTGGGAAAATGCGCCTGACGGAAAAATCATTAAGAGCGATGTGTCAATAGCCAAGAACTATCTTACGGAAAGCGAACTGTCCTTTTTGGAAAGGATTGTTTCGCTCTATCTCGATTACGCTGAGTTGCAGGCAGAGCGCCATATCCCGATGAGTATGGAAGATTGGGCAAAACGCCTTGACGGATTTCTCGAATTTAACGGCACGGAGATTTTAACCGGAGCCGGTAAAATCAGCGCAGAGCAAGCCAAGCTCCACGCCGAGACGGAGTTTGAAAAATACCGTATCATTCAAGACAGACTTTTTATATCTGATTTTGACAGGTATATGTTGGAGCTTGAAGAACGGGCAAAGTCCATATCCGATAACCACAAAGATGATAAAACGGCGGAATAACTCCCGCCGTTTTTATTAGTTGCAGACCAAAAAAATTTTTTGAATTTCTTGTAAGGTTTTGCTCTCTGCGAAGTCTTATAGATGAAAGGGGGTGGTAGAGTGACGGAGTTCGAGGAATTATACCGAACATATTTCGATGACGTGTTCCGATATATCCGCAGACTGTCCGGCAGTGAAAGCATAGCCGATGAAATCACAAGCGAAACATTCTTCAAAGCAATGCGCTCCATTAAAAGTTTCCGTGGTAACTGTGACATTAGAGTATGGCTTTGTCAAATAGCTAAGAACTGCTACTATACCTACCTCAAGAAGTCTACTCAAACGGACAGTATCGACGAAACTGAACTTTCAGAACTGCCTTCTGAGGAAGCAACCGCCGAGGAACAACTTATCAGGCAGGACGAAGCTTCAAGAATAAGAGCAGTATTGCATACTTTGCCGGAAACATATAAAGAAGTCTTTATGTGGCGTGTGTTTGCAGAACTGAGTTTCTCTCAAATCGGTCAGTTGTTCGGAAAATCCGATAATTGGGCTTGCGTAACCTACCACCGAGCCAAAAGAATGATACAAGAAAGACTGGGGGACGGAACCGATGAAAAATGAATGTAGTATTATTCGAGACCTTTTACCTCTCTATGCTGAGAATATGGTCAGCGACGACACGGCAGCTTTTGTAGCTGAACACTTGAAAAGCTGCGAAGCTTGCAGAAAAGAATACGAACAAATCAAAAAGCCAAAGCCGATACAAAAAAGCAATGACGCAGCACCTTTACAAAAACTTAGCCATAAACTAAAATTAAAACGCATTCAGACTATTGCGTTGACTGCCGTATTTGTTATCGCTCTGCTCGTTTCGGCTTTCGCCGTGTTGGGCGCTCCTATCTATCAACCGTATTCCGAAGGAATTGTTACCATCGAGGAACTCGGAGATAAAGGACTAACGCTGACATTTGATAAAAATGTAACTGACTTTCATTACGATATTCACGATGACCCTGATGACAGCAGCATTTGCATTTGCGATATTGAGGCGTGGACAACACTTTGGGACAAATGGTTTTCACAAGGAAAAGAGAACCTTTCGGCTACGGTCGTCAGCGAAGGCAAGCCGATGTACCTTTTCTATATCCCAAATGATACAAGCGAAAATGTTTGCCTTGCAAAATATGACCCTTCTGCTGAAAACCAAATCGAAATAGACGGCGAAACAAAAGGCATAACTACCCTGCCGAGACTGGTACTCGGATACTATCTTATCCTTGCGACTGGTGTATTGGGCATTATGGTAATCGTTTGGCTCCTTACAAGGAAGAAGCAAACTGTACGTTTGTGGGTAGAGCGTATCGGATTATATCCTGTTGCTTATATTGTCAGCCATTGCATAGTATCAGGTATTAACTGGACGACATATTCTATCAGCCGTGATTTTTCGCTTATTATCTTCTTGTCCATCTTACTATATAGCGGGCTGCTATTAGCACACAACATCTGGTATCTAAAGAAAGAAATCAAAACAGTCAATCGGTTATAAGCATTACAAAAAGACCGTCAGTTCTCTGCGGAGATCCGGCGGTCTTTCTCTATACTTTTTCCTGAAAGCAATTTCTCACTTCTTTTTCCGATAAGCTCGAAACATCACGAAGGTGAGGACACCCAGTGCAATGCCAAAACAAATACCTACACCAATACCGGCGTAGCTCTCTAATACCTTGCAGAAAACCACGCTAAAAAGGATACTCATTGATATACCGACGCTTAATCCAACGCTGATAGCTGAACCTCGTTTCATTTTTTCCTCGCTTTCCTACGGCTGCTTTATATGCTTATTCAACAGTGTTCTACCTTTGCGCCATCACTTTGCCGCTATTGTTGAAGAATAAAAACCATCCTTAGATTGCTGCAACAAAACAAGCTCCCCTGTATTCAGAAAATGCTGCACCCTCTTTGCAATAAAAACATCACTGGTCAGTATATTCTGTTTACCCAATGCACTTCCGATGAGAAAAGCTACTTTGCAACTGCTTTCAGGAAACTCTCTTTTTATTAAACTGTCATAATAGTTTATATCGGCACTACAAACAATCCCATTTTCAACTATTCTAAGCATTGCGTTTTCTTGTTTTAGGACTTCCCACTGTTTAGCCAGTAAGTCTGTTTCTTCATTCGTTAGCGTCGTCTCATTTTCAAGATAAGTACCGAAAAGCTGAGGCTCTACTTCACCCCATCCTCGATATTTTATACAGATATTATCCTCCCCTATAATCTGTTCGGGGAGAGAAACAATATGTATCTCCGTTCCGCTCCCATTAAGCATATGGGCTATAAACAGTAAGCCGCATTGGGCGTCCGGCGTTTGGTCTAACCATATTCTGATTTGTGCAGGCTTAGATTTCAACACCTCCAAATCTTTGATACACGCAATCCAAAAATCCTCAAAATCCTTACTACCATCTTCACGCCCACAATATCTTGGAAAAAGAAATTGTTCACGGAGATATTTTTTTCTTGGACATTCTTCTAATGATATAGATGAAGCTATATCTCCTTCTGACAAGGCAAATGACACTCCTATAATATCCTCTTTCACTCCACCCAATGAAATAGCTGAGTTTTGAAGTTTTTCATATTTCCTTCTATACTCTTTGATTGCTTTTCGTTTAGAGAAAAATGGAAGCAATCCTTTTCGATTTGATATTACGCTGACCGCTCCCCCTATGAGGTTATCTTCACAGTGTTGTGCTAAAATCAATGCGCCCTTTACACTGTCGTTGAAACAAACTTCTAACATCCGTGAACCTCCAAATCGAGTATAATTTCCTTTATTATTTTAATCTGCTATCAATCCAGCTTTTTATTGCTGTCTCGTTTTCAGTCAGTTTACCACCATTAGGAAAGTTTACTATAAAACTCTTTTCGTCTCTATGATAAAGAAAAACTACCCTTCGTATATCCGATTTATCGGTGCCGGCAATACACAAAACAACTTCCCAATCAGCAGATAATACTTTGCGGCGAAATGCGTCGAATGATGTCGGCAATGTTCCGGCTTCTTTTGATAAGGTCAGACCTTGTGATAGCGGATAGTTGTTTGAGGCAAGGCTACACTCAGGTTTCGTAAGCATATCAAGCTGCAAATAATCAAAAATAATCTCTAATGCTTTTCTTTCAGTTGATACGTTATAATAACTTAGGTTATCCCACATTTCATCGTCTCATTTCCTTATGTTATCACAGCACACGGATTTCTTTAATTTCGACATAAGTTAAAATAACCATTAGCTGCGAAACAATAATCCCCAAAAAGTTCCGATAGCGACTACCCCTGTCAAGTATACTGAAAGAACACTGAATACAATAACCTTCACATACCACAATAGACCAGTGGCGTGTTTCCTTTTTCGCTCGACAAAGCACATTATTATTCCTGCTACCGAAAAAATCAAAGTAAAAATAAGTAATATCGCAACAAAGTGTTCCGGTAAAGCTTGTCCCAAATTCCCCAATATTGGACTTTTATACTGAATAATATATGCACAACTGATGGATATAACGCTAATTAACAATAAAATCAATGAAACCACAGACAGCACCTCTTTCTATCTTAATCAGTAATTCAACAAACGCCCGTTATCGTTCCATTCCCCGTACATAACGCCGTTTCGTGTGTTGTCTATCAATTTCTGCAATCGTGCAAGGAACAGTTTCGGTTGCTTCTTCTTTATTTGAATTGTATCTATACGCACTCGCTGATACAATTCCGGAAAGCTTTGAAAATTAGACCACACTACATCATCTGTCTGCAACGCTGCAAGAATGTCATCATCTATGACAAACCCTGCCGGCGTCATATCAGGTAAAACAGCACGACCATACTCGGTCATCATTCCAAGCTTATCCATTCTACGGCAGCGTTCTTTGTTCAGTTCAGACCAAAGGCTGCCTTTTTTTCTTGGAGCTAATTTCTGATATGTGACGCCGTCCTGCAACGTTTTTGTCGTACTGTCAATCCAACCGAAACATAAGGCTTCTTCCACTGCGTCAACATACCAAAATACATCGTCAGATGTCGGTCTGCCACGCTTCACCGCAACCCAGCATTCCTTTTCAGTCAGATGATTATGTTCAAGCCATTGGCGAAGCTCGTTACGGTTCTTTGCAGATAACACATTATCAGGCTTCATCGTCAATCTCCAAGTCGTTCATCTTATCATTAAATGTATAGAATTTCATCTGCACTTTTCCCTTAATCTCATTCTCATAAAGCCCTTCGAGGCTATTCATCATCGGATTTCGGCTCCATTATTATTCGTCTGCTTCCGTGTCCGGTATTTCTAACAACCATTTCCTGTCGCTGCCGGATACAAGAAGGACTTACTCCTCTTTTACTCCCGCAAGCCGCAAGAGTTATGGGTTTTCCCGTAAAAACGCCCCAAAGCAGTAAAATATCATTTCTTGCCAGTTCTGTGCAGGCGCTATCAATCGCAAAGCAAAGTTCGTGAACATTCAGGTCTTTCCTGATTTGATAATCAGGGTAAATTCTCTGTGTGAACTCTCCAAGCTTCTCAACTGCCCTATCAAGATAGGCTGTCTCTCCAATACACTCGTACTTCCTTGTATAAGCTTGATTTCTGCCTTCAAGAGTCGAGAAGGCATTTCTTATGTCTCTTTCTTCTAATTCCATCTGCTCTCCATACCGAGTTTTCACAGAAAATCTCTTTACATATAAGGTTCTGTTTGAATATAGCCGCATATTAAACTGTTTGAGAACGGCGATGTATCGCTCCCTGAATTGCTTTTTTTCGATGGGCAATTCGTTATTGGAAAATTCCCTTGCCATATATGCCCAAAACAACTTATACGGCTGCTCGTCAAAACGAAATTGCTCCGGCAAATAGAGAAACAATTCATAGGCGTAATGCTTTCCCTGTTCTAAATACCGTTTCCTCGGCTTCTCTGCGTCAAGCTTCAAAAGGCTGCTTTCAATCGCTGCCCTGACAGATTGCTCATCATAAGAATTGGGATATTTGTTGCTCACAACCGCTTTTTCAAAGTCGATGATGTTCCAGTCGGCATACTTATCGGCACAAATAGTATCTATCAACTGATAAACATCTTTGATACAGAGTAGCTGAAATGTAGATAACTCTGTATAGCTCAAAGGTTTATACGATAAGCCTGCCATTATAATCACCCCGCTCCAACTTTGTTAAGCTTACTTTGCATATTTCTTGAAGTTCTCAGCCTGTTCAAGCACTTCCTTATAAACATCGTCCAAAGTGACCGGCGGATAGTCGAACTCGTCAAGGAGCAAAATCAAATCCACTTGCAAATTCGCTTTGATGTCCTCACGGGTCGCCCAATCGGTATATTTTGATTTGTCGTCAACGATTATCTTAATACGCTTAGCCAACTCAACCATTTTGTCGTCGGGATACTCAAATTCGTACTTTTTGGAAACGGCTTTTAGAATGTCATAGAACGCCTTTTCCTCGTAGTCAATCCCCATACTTTGGAAAGAATTTTTCTCTTTCTTCAATTCCTCTAACAGTTGAGCGAGTTGCTCTGCCACATCGTCGAGAACTTCATTGGCATACGCTTCATCTCTGCGGCGGTTATTGTACTCATCAACGACTTTTTTCAGTCTGTCCGCAAATTCGACGCCCATTATCTTATTTACCTTTTTGAACTCGTCAATCGCCTGGGAGAGCAGCCTTTGCAGTATCTTAATCTTTGTGTTCGGAAGCTGAATAGCATTTATCTTATCCATATACTCGTCGCTGAATATATCGACCGCTATATGCTTGCCGCTTTCAAAGAGTTCCTCGATACCGTCTGACTGTATGGCACCCTCTAACATTTCACGCACACGGGCGTTCATCTGTGAGATGTCGGGAGCGTCACCCTTTGTCAGCTTAAAGAGGATAGAGCGCACAGCGCAATAGAAATGGATATAGTCCTTTTCTTCGTCGGAGATATTTTCGCTCGAACTGCAAAGGTTAAAAGCCTGTTTCATTCTCTTAACCGCCGCCATAAACCTTGTTTCCAGTTCATCTGAAAGCTGAACATACTCGACCGCACGATTGAGACAGGCGAGCTGCTCCGTAGGCGACCCCACAAAAAAGTCTTTGCTGTTAAAGTTGTGAAACATCTGACCGAGGACTTCCAACTGGTCTTTCACAATCGTAACGCACTGCTCAACGCCCTCAAATTCCTCGCTTTCAAAGTTCGTATACTTTTTGAGGGCGGTATTCATATTCTTTTTTATGCCGATATAATCGACAATCAATCCCTTGTCCTTGCCTTCGCACACACGATTGACACGGGAAATCGTCTGGATCAGGGTATGCTGCTGAATAGGCTTGTCTATGTAAATCGTATCCAGTTCGGGAACATCAAAGCCGGTCAGCCACATATCCACGACAATCGCAATTTTGAAATTAGACTTCGGATTTTTGAACTGGCGGTCAAATTCCTTGCGGTCGTCCTTCGTGCCGAGCATATCAAACAGGTCTTTCTCATCGTCCTTGTTGCGAGTCATTACCAGTTTGATTTTTTCCATCGGCTTTAACTCTTTTTTGTCCTTATCGTCGAGGATGACGCCATCGGAGCAGATTTTCTTTTCTGCCCATTCGGGTCTCAGCTCCGTCACTATCTTATAAAAGTCATACGCTATATAGCGGTTGGCACACACAAAGAGAGCTTTACCGGCAACGGTCGCACCTTCACGGACACGGGTTTCATAGTGATTGATAAAATCCTCTGCAACCGCACGGAGAATGTCGGGGTCTCCGATGATAGCTTCCATCTTTGCTACTGCCTTTTGACTTTCCTCGATTTGATACTCGTTTGCGCCCTCCTGCTCGCATTGGGCATAATACTTCTCAATTTCTTTGACCTTATCGTTATCGAGCATAACTCTTGCCGCACGCCCGTCATAGACAAGATTGACCGTAATGCCGTCACGCACCGCCTCGGTCATTGTATAAGCGTCCACGACGCCGCCGAACACTTCAAGCGTTCCGTCAACCGGCGTACCGGTAAATCCTACATAGGTGGCGTTGGGAAGCGAGTCGTGCAGATATTTTGCAAAACCGTATTTTCTTTCTACGCCGGTTTCCGTCACTCGAACCTTTTGGTCGAGATTGATTTGGCTTCTGTGCGCCTCATCGGAAATACAGATAACATTGGCTCTGTCTGTAAGAAGCTGCAAATCCTCGGTGAATTTCTGTATCGTCGTCAGGTAGACACCGCCGCTTTCTCTGCCTTGCAGTTCTTCACGCAGCTTTTCACGAGACTCTATGCTTACAACAGTCTCGTCACCAATATACTTTTTCGAGCCGACAAAAAGCTTGGAAAGTTGGTCGTCAAGGTCAGTTCTGTCCGTGATAAGCAGAATAGTAGGAGAGGAAAAGAATTTGCTTTTCATCAGCTTACGGGTCAAAAAGAGCATAGTATAGCTCTTACCGCAGCCGGTAGCGCCGAAGTATGTGCCGCCTTTTCCGTCGCCGGTCGGACGCATATGTGCCTTGATATTTTCAAACAGCTTGTTTGCGGCAAAGAATTGAGGATAACGGCATACAATTTTTAAGTCGCTATCGGAGTTGTCGGGGAAATAAACAAAGTCCTTGATTACATCGAGCAGTCGGTCTTTACGGAACAGTCCTTTTATCATCGTGACAAGAGAATTGAGGCCGTCAAGCTCCTTATCATCTGAGTTTACCTTTCTCCAAGCGTAGAAAAAGTCATACGGGCTGAAAAAAGAACCATACTTATTATTTGCTCCGTCGCTTATCACAACGAATGCGTTATACTTGAAGATTTCCGGAATATCCCTGCGATAACGAACCGTAAGCTGCCTGTAAGCGTCCATTATCGTGGTGTTTTCTTTTACTGCGCTCTTAAACTCAAAGACCACAACAGGAATACCATTCACGAACACAATGCCATCGGGGATACGCAACTGATTGTTGATACCCTCAATCTCAAACTGATTGACCGCTTTGAAAATATTGTTTTCGGGAGTGTCGAAATCAATAAGTTCAATGTAAAGGTCTTTTTGAGTTCTGTCCTCACGGTTGAAGATAAAACCATCACAAAGCAGCTTCAACACCGCCTTATTTGCTTCGTAAATCGTGCCGGATATATTGCGAAGCATAAGGATAATGCTCTCAACTTCGCTGGGCGTGAGACCGTCCGCAGCATAGCGATTATAGAGGTACTGTTTCAAGTCATCGGTAAGCAATACCTCTGTTCTTTCTCTATGAATTTGGTCGCCGCTGACGTAGATATAACCCTCGTCTTTCAGCAGCTCCATTATGGACATTTCCAAAGCGTGTTCGTTAAAGTTTGCCATTGTAGTCACTCCTTCTGTTTGGCATTCTCGTTATCTTCCGATTGCTCGGTCAGGTATCTTTTTAGGTTTAAGTAGCGTTTGGTTCATATTTTCCTCTCAATCTGCGGTAAATGATAATTTAGAAGCGACTGCAATGACTCTTTTTAAGTCGTGGTTTGTGGACTTTGAACCATTCGATTGCGATAAGAGAGGAGTACCGTTCAATTGGCAACTGACCACCCTTGAAAGTAGAGTCTCTACATCTACTCAAAGTATAAACCCTCAAAAAATAGCTACCTCAAAGGTCTGGCATTATAGCATACCGGCATTTGACAGCGAGCGTTTGCCTTGTCTCGATACGGCAAAAGATATTTTAAGCAATAAGTATTTAGTTCCTGCTGACGCCATATTGGTGTCAAAACTAAACCCTGAGACAAAGCGTATTTGGCGTACTTTGAGGTGCTTTAATGACGCAATTTGCTCTACGGAGTTTATTGTGTTCAATTCTCTTAACAAAAAGCACCGAGCCTTCTACTACTTGCTTTTTAACACAAACCAATTTATTGACTTTTTAGTTAGCAATGCTACTGGTTCAACAAATAGTCGAATGAGGGTCAAACCGGCTTCGTCTCTTGACTTTGAATTTATCGTGCCGCCTGATAATGTTCTTGACAGATTTTGTTCTGAGGTTGAGCCACTTCTTTCAGAGATTGACAACAATCTTCTTGAAACAAGAAAACTTTCATCTCTAATACCGGTAGCAGTCGCAAAAATGATGTCGTCAAGCCGCTAAATTATCATTTATCCTCCTTTTCAACTCAATTCTATCTGTTATGGCTTTGTAAGCCTTTACTATGTTCCTTTGTTTCTCAATGGAAGGTACGGGCAATTCGACCTTGCACATTTCGTCCCAATCCATAACCTCACGAACGCTTCCGTGCGATTTGAAGCGAGCATATCTATCAAACTCAGGACGGCTAAACCAAAGCATAAGATATTCCGGCAAGAGTTTTTCTTCATCTATCACTTCAAATACCGTGTAAACATTGCTTACCAAACCTTCCTCGTAATCTTGAAGCAATGCAATGGCTATTTTATCGCCTCTGCGTGAAGTGTCAGGAATATATGTAAATTGACCCTTTTTGACGACTTTATATTTTGTGAAATCCGTTCCAACCGTATTAGCAATAGAAGGGATAAACTGTTTCTGAACAGACACGCCCAACAGGTTGTCTTCTTTGCCCTCAGTGTTACGAATATCTACCTGACGGATAAATTCGCCAAGAGTTTTGTAGCCTTCCTTCATTTCTTTCACCTCAACCGATGTATTTCCTATGAGCAAGCTTCACATTGCTCTGTTTGACCATTGCGTATTGCAAGGTCGTATCTATTCTTTTATGCCCCAAGAGCTGTTGAAGCTGCTCGATGGGCATTCCCTTATCAATCGCCATAGTAGCAAGGGTTCGTCTGAATTTGTGCGGGTGTACCTTCAGCACTCCCAAGCGTTTCCCCATTTCTCGCAGACGGGTTTCAATGCCGCCTATCGTCATTCTGTTGTGCGGCGCTTTCAGCGATACAAACAGGGCGGGGTTTTCGTCGGTTCGTGAGTCGAGATAGGCTTGCAGGTGCAGCTTCGTTCTTGCGTCAAAGTAGACCATTCGCTCCTTGTCACCCTTGCCGAACACGATACATTCTCGCTCGTTAAAGTCTATATCCTTTCGGTTCAGCAGTACCATTTCGCCAACTCTCATACCGGTGGAAGCAAGCAGGTCAATCATCGCCAAATCCCTTATTTCCGAGCAGTTATCCCTCATCAGTTCAAGAGTCTCGTCTGAGTAGGTCTCTTTAATATTGCTCGCCGTCTTAACTTTGTGTATTCTCCTGACCGGACTTTTCAGTATATAGTCCTCATCTTCCAACCACGAGAAGAAAGAGGAGAGGATACGGCGGATATTGTCTATCGTCACTCGGCTCGACCGCTTCTTCCATTGATAATTCGTCAGATACCCTCGAATGTCCTCTGTTACAATTTCTTTTACCCCTTTTCCCAGTTCATCAAGCATTGCCTGAATAGTGGATTGATAGTATTTCAGAGATTTTTCCGAACACCCTTCAATCCTCTTTGCGGACAGGAACAAGGCAACCAAATCCTGCTCCTGTTCGGGTTCTTCGTCTGTCGTTTCACAGACCTCATAGCGCCAAAGTGCGTGTTGCAGCACATCTTGCAGCCTTTCGGCTTGTGCGTTATTCAGAAATGGCAACATTCCCTGAACAACATCGTTGATTAGCTTTTGTTTCATTGTCGTTTCTCCTTTTGATTAGATTAAGAGAACGACAGTCAACGGCAGTTCTTTTGGGATACTCCCGCCGTTGGTGGGAGTTTGTGTCCGTCGGTTTATCCGAGATAACGAGAAACATCCGTCATTTCATCGTTGTCCGCCAACAAACTAATATGTTCTCTAAACTCGTCTATCTGCGGCAGATTACCTACTGAGCCGCAGATTTTTGTGACCTTATGGGAGCTATGGTAAAGTTGAATTTTCCACTCGCTGCCATCACATACCTCTACTCGGTAGTCTGACCTCCAATTACTTTCATTTAGTTCCAGGAACTCAAAAAAGCCATTGGTCTGTTCCTTATTAAGCTTTAAGCGTTTAATACCGACACGCTTTTTGTAGCCATTGTCAAGCAAGATAGTCAACAAGTTCAGGTTTCTATATATTGCTACCTCGCAGTGCTGCACATCATCAGCGTTTGACAATCCGCAGTTGTACCAATGGTATTTGAAGGTAGTTATCTTATCAGCCAAATCGATTCCTCCTTTCTCTGCTAAATGATAATTTAGCGGCTTAGTCTGATAACTTGGCAAGAAAAAGAGATTGAAGCTCATATAGCTTATTTATCTCAATAGTATTTGCTTCGATTTGCTCGTTCAAGACATTGAGTTTATTCTGAAAGTCCTCAATAGCCTCTTTTGGCGGAACAAGGATTTTTATTGATTGAATGTTGTATATCGGTAACTTGGCTTGAACCGCTCCTACTGTCAACAATTCAATTTCCTTTGCTTGCTTTTTATAGCAAAGAGTATAGTAAAGGTAGTCGGAAGTTACAGTATGAATGTTTGTAAGCTTAACACAGTTTTCCGTTAGGTTTGCATTATCGAGAGATGAGTGAATTTTTCCAAGTAAGCCGATTGTGCCAACAATGGAAATTATTATATCGTCGGTATTTACGATATAACGAGAAATGGCAGAGTGAGTTTCTTCGTCGATATATTGGAATTGGTCTGTAAGGCAAACATAACGGCTATTTCCAACATCACGAACACGAATATATGGATGTTTTGTTGGGGTGTCAAGCAATTCACAATCAGCAGGCAAGCGTTTTCCGCCCTTGACCGTGCAAATACTATCTAAACCGGCAAAGCTATATCCATTGGGAAGCTCATCAGATCTATAAAAAGAAGCAAACTGCTCTTGAAATACAGATTGCGCTATCGCTTCTAAATTATCATTTATCCTCCTTTTTAACGCTATGCGGTTTCTTATCACGTCGTATTCGTTTACTATTCGCCTCTGTTCGTCTAAATCTGGATATTCTATTTCTATCTCGGATATATTAACTACTCTGCAATATTCACGGGCAGAACCACTACCCAAGAACTCACAATAGCGTGTGAACCAAGCTTGCTTAACTAATAATGCGAGGAAGCTTGGCAATACTATGTCGGGTTTGCTTACATAGAATATTTCATACAAAGATGAGCATATCGCCTTTTCGTATATGTCATTAAAAACAATGGCATTGAGTTCCATTCTTGCCGGGTTAAAAACGAAATCATCTTTGTAGAACACATTATAGAGACTTAAATCAGCGTCCTTTTGTTTAGGCGGAATAAAGCCATCACGTGTAACGCCGCATATCGGAAGATTTTCTCCGTTATACTTTTCTCTCCTTTGAGAGATGATATCTCCAAGTTTACATTTCGATTTCATAGCCCAACTCCTTGAACACGCTCAATAGTTCAGCCTTTGATTTTTCCTCTTGCACAAGCAGGTCTTTCAGTTCACTCTGCAAAGCTTTCATTTTAGTGTCAAAGTCAATGTTCTCGTCACGGTTGATAAACTCGATATAACGGCTCGGAACAAGAGTAAATCCCTTTTCTTTGACCTCATCAAAGGAAGCTGAATAGCAGAACTCCGGCACATTTTCATATGTCTGTTCAAAGCCTTCCTGCTGCCAGTTGTGATATACCGCCGTGACTTTCGCTCTATCTTCCTCAGTTAGCTCTATGTACTTCTTTTCGTAAGGACTGCCCATCTGTCGCAAATCCATAAAGAGTATCTCATCTTCACGGTTGCGATAGCGTTTAAGCTGCCCGTTCTGTTCTACGACACGAGCCTTCTTATTCTTGTTCAAAATCCAAAGCGTTACGCTGATGTCTGTCGTATAGAACAGGTTTCTCGGCAGAATAATGATGGCTTCGACAAGATGATTTTCAATTAGCTGCTGACGGATTTTAAGTTCCGTACCGTCATCGGACAACGCTCCGTTTGCGAGCAGGAAGCCGGCAACGCCGTTCTGCGAAAGCTTTGAGACGATGTTCAATATCCAACCGTAGTTGGCGTTGCTCGTTGGCGGAACTTCATAGCCCCGCCATCGAGGGTCGTCCACAAGCTCGTTTTCCGCACGCCATTCTTTCTGATTAAAGGGCGGATTTGCCATTATATAATCTGCCTTCAAATCTTTGTGTTGGTCATTGGTAAAGGTATTCGCAGCCATTTCTCCGAGGTTTGCGGATATGCCTCGAATAGCCAAATTCATCTTTGCCAGTTTGAAGGTGGTGTTGGTGTACTCCTGCCCATAGATAGACACATTCTTTTTGTTCCCGCTGTGAGCTTCCACGAATTTAATCGACTGCACGAACATACCGCCCGAACCGCAGCAGGGGTCTATAAAAACGCTGTCTTTGATACAAACAGAAAAAGCCTTCTCCGGCACATAAGTGCTGAAAAAGGCTTGAAATAAAGGGCTTTCAAGGTTCCGCTGTGTTTTACAGCGGAGCTTCGGAAGCCCTTTTTCTGTTTATTTGATTGTTGCTGGCCGCTTCTGTGGCTTTTGGAACTTACCCCTCAAAACAGGCTGTCGGAGGAATAATTAAAAAGTGTGGAATAATTAAAAGGTTCAACCCGGCCACAAAATATTTACACTTGATTTTGATTTTAGTATTGACATACTAAATTTCGTGTGATAGAATACTAACAGAAAGCTAAAGGAGGTATCTTTCTATGAGTAAGAGCTCGATGAGTGATAAAGCCCTATTCAATGCAGCCAACGTAATTAGAAGTTATGGTTTTTTGGATCAGTCAAGCATGATTGACCTCCTCTATAGAGTCGTTATGACGAAAAAGGCTCTCTCCGGCAAGGACGACGACTGTGATACCGTTTATCGCACCATGCAAGAAGTATCAGCTACGCTTCCTCGCTTCCCCGGAGATGCCGATCTGTTTTTTACTATTTACAACGCTCTTTCTCCACTGGACGAGCGAGGCATTCTTTCCTTTATAAATATTGCGAACGACGGCAGAGAGCTTTTTGCTCCGGATGTACTGATCGAAAAATTTTCTGAATACATCGAAGCTGGCACCAGCAAGGTTCTGGTTACCGAGTGCGAGCAATACGGGCCTTCTCTTCTCGATGTGATTGAATCCAACCCAAAGGTCCAGTTTACACTGACCTCTCGCCAAGCAATAAGGACAGAGCTTCTTTCGGTCGTGTACGCTGGAATCAAGAACGTAAAATTGCTTGCCGCTGATATTTATAGTTATGGCTTCACCACCGAGAAATACGATCTAATAATCAGTATCCCGATCTTTGGTGGACGAGTGCTTGTAAATGGTGAGGATTTCATCAGCCGAGAACCTGACCTGATTGCTGTGCAGAATTTGCTATACCACATTAACATGGACGGCAATCTTGCGATGGTGCTTCCTGCAAAAATCACATTTGGTGGCGGCAGTACAGCTGCTCTCAGAGAATACATTGAGCGCAACTATAAGATAAAGGAAATAAGTGTTCTGCCCGCCGGTTTGTTTACACCGTACACGTCTATTCGTACCTATCTGTTTGTGTTCTCGACCGGCAGAACAGACGATGTGGTTCTAAAGCAGTATGAGTCTGACAAACCTATCCGCAAGAGCTCGCCGTGCAAAAGCCTCGTGGTAAAAAACGAAATCCTTCTTTTCGGCGATGAGTTTGCCGACCTCAATGGCTGGAACGTAGACATGGCATTTTCCGAAGAGGATGAGGACATCAAGGCATTTTCTAATTCTCCGGTAAAAAAGTTGCGCTTGAAAGATGCAGCAACAGTATTCCGTGGTAAGGCCGTAAATGCGAAAGCCGAAAGTGGTAATGTGGCGGTTATCAACATCTCAAACATCACCGACACAGGAATTGATTATGAGCACCTCGACCAAATCGAGGAGGAAGAAAGAAAAGTCTCACGCTACATTCTGGAAGATGGAGACGTTCTTGTAACGGCCAGAGGCACTACGGTCAAAATCGCAGTTTTTGAAAAACAACCGATGATCTGTATTCCGTCTGCGAACATCAACGTAATCAGGCCAAAAGACATGCTGCGTGGAGCTTACCTGAAACTCTTCCTTGAGTCGCCGGTAGGAATAAAGATGCTTCAAAGTCTGCAGAGAGGCACTGTGGTGGTAAACATCAACTACAAGGATATTATTGAGTTGGAAGTTCCGGTGTTACCGCTTGAAGCGCAGGATGCACTAATCGAAGAATACAATACCGGTCTGAGATTCTATAAAGAAACTATCGCCGCAGCCGAGGAAGGCTGGCGAGGTGTACAGCAAGGAATCCAGTCAAAGCTGTATTGAGTCCGTTTTTTGGCACAGCTAATCTGATACGATATAATCGACAAACTATGGAGGAAATAATATGGCAACTACTTTTAACGAAGATAACACCATTGAGCAGATGATTATTTCAACCCTGAAAAGCAACGGTTGGAAGTATATCCCTGCCGAGGAGCTCCCTCGTATGCATTCGGATGTGCTGGTCGAGCCTATGGTGAAAGAAGCCCTGATTAGATTAAACCCCGAAATCGCAGAGGACCCGTCTCGTGCAGATGAGGTCATATATAAACTGAGAACTGTTATCCTCTCCGTTCAGCCCCACAACCTCGTTACCCAAAACGAGGTTTTCAAGAAGATGATATTTGAGGAAAACTCTTATCCCTTCGGCAAGGATGGCCGTATGGTACCTATTCGTTTTTTCGGAACAATGCGTAAAGAGGACCTTGCTCTAAACGAATACGTCGTCACAAATCAGTGGGTATACCCGCAGGCCGAAGGTGGAAAGCGACTCGATATTGTTCTCCTTATCAATGGTTTCCCGATTGCCGTTGGTGAGCTTAAGACTCCCGTCCGCAGCGCAATCACATGGCTGGACGCTGCCGGTGACATCTCCGCTTACGAGAAAAGCATCCCTGCTATGTTCGTAACGAATGTGTTCAACTTCGCTACCGAAGGGAAATGCTATCGATACGGTTCTATTAACATGCCCATTAACATGTGGGGCCCGTGGCATACAGCAACCCACAAAGCTGAGGGCGGCCTTGCCGATGTGAAGATCAGCATCGAAGATATGATTACGCCCGAAAAGGTAATGGACATCTTCCAGTTCTTCACCATGTTTGCAACGGACAAAAAGTATCGCAAATACAAAATCATCTGCCGCTATCAGCAATTTGAAGGTGCAAATATGATCGTCGACCGTGTTGTGGCCGGGTATCCCAAAAAAGGCCTGATCTGGCATTTCCAAGGTTCCGGAAAGTCGCTGCTGATGGTGTTTGCAGCTCAGAAGCTGCGTATGATTCCAGAACTCAAGAATCCGACAGTGGTTATTGTGGACGACCGCATTGACCTTGAGACACAGATTACTGCCACGTTCAACGCTTCCGACATTCCTAATCTTACAAGTGCAGCCACGAAGGAAGAACTGCTTTCCTTCTTCCGTGGCGATATGCGTAAAATACTCATCACTACCATCTTTAAGTTTGGTGAAGTCAGCGGCGAACTTAATGCTCGTGACAACATCATCGTTATGGTCGACGAAGCACACAGAACTCAGGAAGGCGACCTCGGTGAAAAGATGCGTCTGGCCCTTCCGAATGCATTCTTCTTCGGCTTGACAGGTACTCCTATCAATCGTGTGGACAAGAACACCTTTGCCACATTTGGTGCTGAAGAGGATCGTACCGGGTATATGAGCCGTTACTCCTTCTCCGATTCTATTCGTGACGGTGCAACACTGCCACTTCACTTTGAGCCCGTTCCTGTTGAGCTTCACGTGGACAAGGACAAGCTGGATCGTGAATTTGATGCCATGACTGACGAGGCCGGTCTTTCAAGAGACGAAAAGAATGAACTGTCCCGCCGAGTCAATATGAAAGCCATCATGTATAACCCGGCCCGTATTCGTAAGGTGTGCGAGCATATTGCCAAACACTTCAAGGAAAAGATCGAGCCTAACGGCTATAAAGGTCAGGTAGTTGTATATGACCGTGAATGCTGCCTGATGTACAAGGCCGTCCTTGATGAGCTCCTCGGAGAAGATGCTACCACCATTGTCATGGATACGAATAATGACAAAGAAGATCGCTATAAGAAATACCGCCGTGACCGTGATCAGGAAAGCAAAGTTCTTGATTATTTTCGTGATCCTCACAGCCCTCTTAAGCTCGTTATTGTTACCGCAAAGCTGCTGACCGGATTTGATGCTCCTATTCTTCAGGTGATGTACCTTGATAAGCCTATGAAGGACCACACACTCCTTCAGGCCATCTGCCGCACGAACAGGACCTATGATCAGGGTAAAACTCATGGCCTAATCGTTGACTATATTGGCATCTTTGACGATGTGGCAAAGGCTCTCGATTTCGATGAAAACAGCATGCGTCGCATCATCACAAATATCGAAGAAATCAAGAAGCAGCTTCCGGCCCTTCTCAAAAAGTGCCTGAGCTATTTCATGGGCATCGACAGAACCGTCGAAGGCTGGGAAGGTTTGATGGCAGCGCAGGAATGTCTCCCGACAAACAAAGAGAAGGACGCTTTCGCTGCAGACTATCGTGTATTGAATCGTGCGTGGGACGCTCTTTCTCCCGATAGTTTCTTGAATCCCTACAAGGTAGACTATCAGTGGCTTTCCCGTGTTTATGAATCGGTCAAGCCGACTGATGGCCGTGGCGGTTTGATTTGGGGCTCTCTGGGTGCAAAGACCATCGAGCTGGTCCACCAGAATGTCACCGTCGGAGAGGCTGATGAGGACATGGATATCCTCTCTATGGACGCCGACCTTATTGATGACTTTTTGGAGAAACAGAAAGACTTGAAGAAGACCACTAAGAAGGTCGAAATTAACCTTGTCGCTAAAATTCTGAAGCATGCCAACGAACCGAAGTTTGTGCATCTTGGGGAGAAACTGGAAGCTCTGCGTGAAAAGCATGAGCAAGGCCTCATCACCAGCATTGAGTTCCTGAAGCTCCTGCTCGAACTTGCAAAGGAAGCGGCACAGGCAGAAAAAGAAGTTGTGCCAGAGCAGGAGATCGACAAAGGCATCGCTGCTCTTACCGAGCTCTTTAATGGAATCAAGAATAAGAGCACACCGGTTATCGTCGAGCGCATCGTGGCAGATATCGACAGCATCGTTAAAATCGTCCGCTTTGATGGTTGGCAGAGTACGACCGCCGGTAAGCAGGAAGTCAAGAAAGCTCTGCGTAGCGTGGTCTGGATCAAGTATAAGATCAAAGACAAAGAGGTCTTCGATAAAGCCTACAACTACATCGAGCAGTATTATTAATTCTTTGGAAAGCGAGGTTTTTAGATGATTGGTGCAATAATTGGTGACATCGTCGGATCGCGCTTCGAGTGGGATAACCACCGGTCAAAGGATTTCGACCTGCTCACTCACAAATGCTTCTTCACCGACGACTCCGTGATGTCTCTGGCCGTCTGCGATGCCCTTATGAAATGCCAAGGGGGCTACAACGACTTGGGCGAGCAGGCTATTCGCTCCATGCAGAGTGTTGGACGTCCGTATCCCCACTGTGGATACGGCGGATCATTCCAACGCTGGATGTACTCTGATAATCCAGCGCCCTATAACAGTTACGGCAACGGGGCCGCAATGCGGGTCAGCGGATGCGGTTACGTTGGAAGAACTATTGATGAAGTTAAGCAGCTTTCAAGATCTGTTACCGAAGTGACCCATAATCATCCGGAGGGTATAAAAGGAGCCGAAGCTACCGCCGTAGCTGTATTCCTTGCCCGGACCGGAAAGAGCCTGATTGAGATACAGGATTACATTATAAAGAACTACTATCCGTTGGGCTTTACCCTTGACAGCATCCGTGAGACCTATCGGTTTAACGAGACCTGTCAGGATACCGTCCCACAGGCATTAGAGGCATTCTTTGAATCGACCAACTTCGAGGATGCCATAAGAAATGCCATATCCATCGGCGGCGACAGCGATACACTTGCTGCGATCACTGGTTCTGTTGCCGAAGCCTACTACGGTGTACCGACCAGCATTAGGAAGCATGCTCTCACTTTCTTGGATGAGAGACTCCTAAAAATCCTGTTGGAATTTGAAAATCGGTATCCAGCAAAAATCGAGAAAAAGAATGAAACCGGTAGCGTAGGCATTTCCCCATCAACCGGCATGAAAGTAAGAACGGGAGGTCGTGCAGAAATGATGGAATCAGCTATGGATGTTGCTGATCTTGAACTTGATGCCAACACTGCCCATCCTGAAGAAACGACAAGTCAGAAGCTCTTTTTCCATCTGTTTGAGGCCTGCAACATTTTGCGTGGTCCTATCAACCAGGATGAGTACAAGAGCTACGTGACACCGATTCTGTTCTTCAAAAGGCTTTCTGATGTCTATGACGAAGAAACGCAGGCAGCCCTTGAGGAATCCGGTGGCGATGAGGAATATGCGAGCTTCGCTGAAAACCATCGCTTTGTCATCCCGGATGGATGTCACTGGCAGGATGTTCGTGAGGCAAGCGAAAACGTCGGAGTTGCTATCGTCAACGCAATGAACGGTATCGAGCGTGCTAACCCGGATACCCTGAGTGGCGTCTTTAGCAGCTTCGATGATGCAAACTGGACAGACAAAACAAAACTCTCAGACGAGAGATTAAAGGACCTCATTGAGCACATGTCCAAGCTCAAAGTCGGTAACAACAATTACTCTGCCGACGTCATGGGCGACAGCTATGAATTCCTGATTAAGAAGTTCGCAGACCTGTCAAAGAAAAATGCCGGTGAGTTTTACACCCCTCGTTCTATCGTTAAGTTGCTCATCATGCTGCTGGCTCCCAAAGCTGGCGAAACCGTGTACGATCCAGCATGTGGAACGGGCGGGATGTTAATCGAGGCCATCCGATTCATGCATGGCGACAAACTCACCTATGGCCGCATCTACGGTCAGGAGAAAAACCTCGCAACCTCCGCGATTGCACGAATGAACCTGTTCTTGCACGGAGCTAAAGACTTCAAAGTAACACAGGGCGATACACTTCGCTCACCAAATTATCTGGAAAGAGGTTCTCTGCAAACCTTTGATTGTGTGGTAGCGAATCCTCCATTCTCTCTGAAGAACTGGGGCTCCGAACAATTCAGCAGCGACATCTACGGTCGTAATATCTGGGGCTGCCCGACTGACTCCAACGGTGACTTTGCATGGCTGCAGCACATGGTGAAGTCGATGAACCCGAAGACCGGGCGCTGCGCTGTTGTACTCCCACAAGGAGTTCTGTTCAGAAGCGGCAAGGAGGGAGAAATCCGTAAGCAGCTCGTTGAGTCGGATAAGCTGGAAGCTATCATCACAATGGCGAGTGGCGTATTCTACTCGACCGGAGTGTCCGCTTGTATTCTTTTCCTGAACAACAATAAGGCTGTTTCTCACAGAGGCCGCATTTGTATGATCGACGGTTCCAGTATCTACACTCCGCAACGAGCGCAGAACATCATGACAGAAGCCGATATTCAGACTGTTTTCGATTACTACACCACTTATGAGGATGTGATTGAAAAGGTCAAGATCGTCACGATTGCTGACATTCGAGAAAAGGACTATTCTCTGGCAATCAACAACTATATCGAAAAGAAGGAACAAGAAACAGTTCCTCCGGAAGAAATCCGCAGACAGTACTTCGAGGCCTATGACGAGATGATCGAGGCCGAAACCCGGATGAGAGAACTGCTGCTGAAAGGAGGCTACATCAGTGAGTAAGAGAATAACTATCGAGGAACTGCAGTCCTACCTCTGGAACTCTGCGGTTCTGCTCAGAACCAACATTGATGCCGGTGCCTACAAGCAGTATATTTTCCCGCTTCTCTTTTTCAAGCGCATCTGCGATGTGTATGATGAAGAAACAGCTAAGGCTGTCGAAGAGTACGGTGATGATGCATCCGAATTTGATGAGGACGAGATCCATACCTTCATTGTTCCGAAGGGCTATCACTGGAATGACGTCCGCGCCGTTTCTGAAAATGTGGGCGTTGCTATCGTTGAGGCGTTCAGGAAGGTTGAAAATGCGAACTCTGATAAGCTGCAGGGCATCTTCGGTGATGGAGCTTGGACAAATAAGAATCGCCTCCCCGACAGGCTTTTGAAAGACCTGTTGGAGCACTTCAGCACGAAAACACTGTCTATTGCCAACTGCCCTGAGGACGAGCTCGGTCAGGGATATGAGTACCTAATTAAGAAATTCGCAGATGACAGCGGCCATACAGCGCAGGAGTTCTATACTAACCGTACCGTTGTCCACCTGATGACCGAAATGCTGAAGCCAGAATCTGGTGAGTCCATATACGATCCAACCTGCGGAAGTGCCGGCATGCTCATCTCCGCTATAGCGTACTTAAAGGAGCAAGGTAAGGAATGGCGCAATGTGGCGGTCTATGGGCAGGAAATCAATGCTCTGACATCAGCTATCGGCAAAATGAACTTGTTCTTGCATGGTGTTAAGGACTTTAGCATCGTCAACGGCGACACACTTGCTTCTCCCGCTTTCATTGAAAACGGCAAGTTGCAGCAATTTGACCTCTGCCTTGCAAATCCACCTTATTCCATTAGCCAGTGGGATCGAGCCGCTTTTGAGAGCGATAAATACGGACGTAACTTCTTAGGAGTTCCTCCACAGGGCCGTGCCGACTATGCTTTTCTCCAGCACATTATTGCAAGCCTCAAAGAGGATACCGGTCGATGTGCTATTCTGTTCCCGCACGGAGTCCTTTTCCGTAATGAGGAAAGCGCAATGCGCGAGAAACTTGTCCGCAGCGACAGAGTAGAATGCGTTATCGGTCTTGGGCCGAACCTATTCTATAACTCTCCGATGGAAGCCTGCATCATGATCTGCCGAATGACAAAACGACCGGAGCGCCGTGGGCAAATCCTCTTCATTAATGCTGTTAACGAAGTCGAGCGGAAGAACGCGCAGAGCTACCTGGAGGACCGTCATATTCAGCGGATCGCAACTGCGTATAAAAATTACTGCGATGATGGCGACTTTGCTAAGATCGCAACTATTCAGGATATTGCCGATAATAACTTTTCACTCAGCATTCCGCTGTATGTCAAACCGGAAGTGAACGAGGAAGAAATCGACACTCGCACGGTTCAGGAGCACTATGACAGCTGGAGAGCCGCCTCGGAAATGATGAAGCTGAGCTATGAGAAACTGAATGCCATGCTGGGAAAGGGGGCCGGAGACAATGAGTAAAGTGAAATTGGGCGATGTCGCCATTGAACACAAGGAAACCTGTAAAGGCAGCAAAGACGGATATCCCATTGTCGGACTTGAGCATCTGATTCCGGAAGAAGTGACGCTCACTGCTTGGGATGAGGGCAGCGATAACACCTTCACAAAGATGTTCCGCAAGGGTAATGTTCTGTTCGGTCGACGCAGAGCCTATCTCAAAAAGGCAGCCGTTGCGCCGTTCGACGGCATCTGTTCCGGCGATATCACGGTAATAGAAGCTATCCCGGATCGCATTCTTCCAGAGCTTCTGCCCTTCATTATTCAGAATGATGATCTGTTTGACTTCGCCGTTGGTAAGTCTGCTGGGTCCCTCTCCCCCCGTGTTAAGTGGGAGCATCTGAAAAGCTATGAGTTTGAATTGCCTGATATGGACAAACAGCGTGAGCTTGCCGAGCTCCTGTGGGCTATGGACGCCACGAAAAAATCCTATCAGAAATTGATCGCAGCGACGGATGAGCTGGTGAAATCTCAATTTATCGGGCCCGCATCCCACAAGGATTTCTCCGTTCATGCCACTCTTTTAAGGAGGTGCGCATAATGGCGAAATATCGATTTGAACAGATTGCAATTAACTGCACAGAAAAGAAAAAGCCGGTCGAAGAAGACCGCTTCACATACCTCGGACTGGAGCACCTCGATTCCGGCAGCTTGAAGGTTACTCGCTTCGGCTCCGATGTCGCTCCTATCGGCGAAAAGCTCGTGATGCGCAAAGGCGATGTACTGTTTGGCAAACGTCGTGCCTATCAGAAGAAAGTAGCCATCGCACCTTTTGATGGTATCTTCTCTGCACACGGTATGGTGCTGCGTCCTAATGTAGAAGTCATCGACCCGAATTTCTTCCCGCTATTTATCAGCTCGGATTATTTTCTGGACGCTGCAATCAAAATCTCCGTAGGTTCTCTTTCTCCGACGATCAACTGGCGTGACCTTAAAATTTTGGAGTTCGACCTGCCGGATCTGGAAACACAGCGCAAGCTGGCTGCAGTATTATGGTCTATCAATGACACGATGGAATCCTATAAAAAGCTGATTTCTGCAACGGACGAGCTCGTTAAGTCTCAATTTATGGAGCAGTTCGGCGACCCTTTCAATAACGTGCATGGGTATCCTGTCACTACATTGAAAGAAGTCGCAGTTGGTCCCTTATCTTACGGTTCGGTGTCATCTGCTTCTGAATATGACGGCACAACTCGATATATTAGAATAACGGATATTTCCGATAACGGAACATTGGGTAGCGATATAAAATCCGCTGCCAAAGCTGATGATAAGTATTTATTACACGACGGTGACATCTTATTTGCGAGAACAGGCGCTACTGTAGGAAAAACTTGCAGGTACAGAGAAAGCTACGGTCGAGCAATTTATGCAGGCTTTCTAATCAGGCTAATACCAAATCCTACTCTAATTAATCCTGACTACCTGTATCATTTCACAAAATCCGATTATTATTGGGATTTTGTAAGATCAGCTCAAAGGGTAGTTGCCCAACCTAATATCAACGCTCAAGAATACGGAGATTTGCAAATACTTCTCCCTAAAATGGAGACACAGAAACAATTTGCAGACTTTGTCCGGCAGAGCGATAAATCAAAATTTGAACTGGAACAGGCGCTCTCTGAGCTGACCGCAACCTACAAACGCATTATAGCCGAAAATCTCGGCTAAGAAACAAGGTCATGAAGTTTCCTCCGGCTCGTGGGAACACCGGAAACGGAGGATAACGAAAAGGAGGAAACCATCATGATCGACCACATAATAGCAAATATCCGGAACGATTTGCTCGGAATTCTGGATGAGAACCAAATGAAACTGCTTTCGGAAGTGCTGGCAAAGCATCTGCTGCCGTTACAATCAGCCACAACCGAGAGCAAAAACGAAAAGAGCGACATGCTACCGGTATTTATTGCCGCAAAGCGTGTCGAGGGATGCTCGGAAAAATCCCTCCGTTACTACGAATCTACAATCCGGAACATGCTGGAGAGCATCGGCAAGCCGGAATGCCAGATAACAACCGAGGATCTTCGCTCCTACCTCGATACATACCAGCGACGAGGAACCGTGAGCAAAGTCACCCTCGATAATGTGAGACGCATTCTCTCCTCTTTCTTCGCATGGCTCGAAGACGAAGACTATATCGTCAAGAGCCCTGTCAGGAGAATCCACAAGGTGAAGACCGGTAAAACGGTCAAAGAAACCTACTCAGATGAATCGCTAGAGCTAATGCGTGATCACTGCGACAACGCACGAGATCTGGCCATGATTGATCTTCTGGCCTCAACCGGCATCCGAGTCGGTGAGCTCGTAAAGCTCAATCGCAGTGATGTGGATTTTGAAAATCGGGAATGCATCGTGTTCGGTAAAGGAAATAAGCAACGCAAGGTCTACTTTGACGCCCGGACAAAAATCCACTTGCAACGCTATCTTGGCGAACGCACAGACGGCAATGAAGCACTGTTCGTATCCCTGCTGAAACCGTTTGACCGGCTTCAAATCAGTGGTGTGGAAATCAGGCTCCGCAAAATTGGTCGTGAGCTGAGTTTTCATAAGGTACATCCGCACAAGTTCCGACGGACGCTTGCTACAATGGCTATCGACAAAGGCATGCCAATTGAGCAGGTGCAGCAGCTTCTCGGCCACCAGAGCATTGATACCACGCTCCAATACGCTATGGTGAACCAGAACAACGTAAAAGAGTCACACAGAAAATATATCGGATAACACTTTTTAAGGAGTACCGTTATGAGTAATAAAATCATTTATAGGCTGGATGATGAAATATCTTTCAGAAAATGTTCACTTTTCGATGAATACAATACTGATCACGGAGATTGTACCAACTTTCACACAAAGGAAGTGAATTTCCACGACCACTATTTCTGCAATCAGGAAGGTATACATTTTCATTGTACTAAACATCCTGAGATTGAACTGGAATATGACCATAGCTTCGATAGTGCTGTTTTGACCTGTCCGAAATGCAGGAACCAAATCGAGATTGGGAGCTCCAAAGCTCTTATTTCCCGTTGCTTAAGAGTTCTGAATCGTGAAATTTTCAAGGATGCAACACTCATCCGTTTGGATGACTGGTACATACCAGAAATAAAAGAAAAAGCTAAACCAACTCCTGATTATCGCCTTACTACAAACATCAAGACAGATAAAGATGGCGATACGATTGTTGTACTTTATGTTAGCTATGTTGGTACCGGTGATAAAGTACAGTATTTTATCAAACCTGAAAAAGGACAACTAACAAGTGATCACAAAGATTTAGACCCTGCGAAAATAATCTCGAAGATTGAAGTTACGCTGAAAGATCGAACCTTGACGCAAACATATCACGAAGAATAGTAATATACAGATGCTGTTTTGTTTGCAATTCTCAATTTATGGAGCAGTTTGCAGCTTTGATAAAGGACGAAACCATGTGCTCCACCATCGAAAACGTATGTACTTTGTTTGCCGATGGTGATTGGATTGAAAGCAAAGACCAGTCTGATGATGGTATTCGCCTTATTCAGACCGGCAATGTTGGAAACGGAGTATATTTAGACAAAGGAGAACGTGCAAGGTTTATTGACGAACCCACATTTGACCGCTTGCATTGTACAGAGGTTTTACCTAATGATATCCTGATTTCGAGGCTCCCAGACCCTGTTGGCAGAGCCTGTATTATACCAGAAGGTATAGGTAGAACTATCACCGCTGTAGATTGCAGCATTGTTCGTTTAAACCAAACCGTGCTCCCTGAATTCTTCGTAGCATATACGCTCACACCACTGTACGCTTCTCAAATTGGTACCTCCGTAACAGGAAGTACCCGTAAACGCATCAGTCGAAAGAATCTCGGACAGGTTATTCTCCCGGTTCCATCTTTGGACCTTCAGGAGCAGTTTGCAGCCTTCGTCCGTCAGAGCGATAAATCAAAATTTGCCGTTCTGAGCTGTTCAAATCTCAATTTATCGAGATGTTTGGTAAGCCCGGAACGGACCCATATGAATGGGGACTAACAACATTGGGAGAATGCTGCGAACTTAACCCACGGCGACCGAGAGTCATGAAGCCAGATATCGATTACTCGTTCGTGGCGATGCCTTCAGTCAGTGAAGATGGACGTATCGACGCCTCCATAGAGAGACCATACTCGGAAGTCTGCAAGGGTTTCACATACTTTGCTGAAAACGACGTACTCTTTGCAAAAATAACGCCATGTATGGAGAATGGCAAAGGTGGAGTTGCGAAAGGGCTGAAAAATGGAGCCGGCTTTGGATCTACAGAGTTTCATGTGCTCAGACCCATTAAGGGTACCAGCGATCCATACTGGCTATACATTATCACGATGTTTCCGAAATTCCGCTCCGATGCTGAAAAGGTAATGACTGGTACGGGTGGACAACGACGAGTTCCTATCACATACCTGAGCGAGTATCGCATAGCCCTACCTCCAATTGAGCTTCAGGAACAATTTGCAGACTTTGTCCGGCAGAGCGATAAATCAAAATATAACGCCTCACAAGCGATGAGGCTTTGAATAGAAAACGAAACCAAGGTGAAAGGATGGTTTAGTGCATGAATATTAACAACATCAACGTAAACAAGTATCCGGTATCGCAGGTGTTCGACCCGGATTCAAAGGTAATCTTCGAAATTCCGAAGTATCAGCGTGAGTACACTTGGGGCTCCAGAGAATGGGAGGCCCTGTTTGACGACCTCACTGAAAACGATGATGGATATTTCCTCGGCTCGATCATTTGTATCAACTCGGCCACGGATACGATTAACGCACCGAAGTTTGAGGTTGTTGATGGCCAGCAGCGACTGACTACGCTCAGTCTGTTCCTTGCTGCACTCTATACCACCCTGAATTCATATAAAGATCTTCTGGATGAGGACCAGCAGTCGGATATTCTTCAGCTCAAGCGCAAACTGGTGCTGAAGAAAACGCAGTCCGATATTCGTGTCGTCCAGCAGATCCAAGGCAGCAACCGTGACGATTTCATGGGCCTCCTCGCAAAAATCGGTATTATCCCGAAGCGGCCCATGCCCAAGTTCGCCGGACTACGGAGAATCGAAAAAGCATACAACTATTTCAAAAAGCGTATCAATGCCGTTCTGGATGATGCATCCGACAAGGTGCTCGCCATGTTCCGAATCCTCGATAAGGTGAATTCTGCAATTCTCGTCATGATCGAGGTGTCGAATCATGCTGATGCATACACCCTTTTCGAGTCTCTGAACAACAGGGGCACTCCGCTGACATCAGTCGATCTTATCAAGAACCTGCTTCTGGCCCGGTTGGATGTCAATGGCGACGGTGATATTGACTACTATTTCTCTCGCTGGACTGAAATCCTTTCTGACCTCGGTAATGAATACTCTGATCAAGAACGTTTCTTCAGACAGAATTACAATGCCTTCAGGAAGAAGCTCAATGCTCCATTCCTCAAAGGCGACCGTCAGTATCCTCTCGGCACTATTGCAACCCGGTCTACCATGCTGGACATCTATGAAAAGATCATCACCAAGGACCCTGTTGCCGCTCTGGACGAGTTGACTGAAAATGCAGCAATCTATGCCGGTATCATTTTGAACAAGACGGATACCCTTTCCGACGAACAGCGTGAAAGCTATCTGGATCTGCAGCGTGTTCAAGGTGCTCCGTCCTATCTGTTCATTATGTACTTGATTAAGCATCAGGAGTCGCTTGGCGTAACTGACGAGGATGTAGTAAAAATCTGCAAGCTGCTGGTCAACTTCTTCATCCGTCGTAATTTGACCGACACTCCGCCTACTCGTGATTTGACCCGTATCTTTATGTCGTTTATCGAGGCCACCGAACAAAATGAGTACCGTGGTGCAGACATTTACACTAATATGCGAGATACCCTTATTTCCGTTTCCGCTTCCGATGAGTTCTTTGAAGAGAAACTTCGTGGTCCTGTGTACGATGATAACAGCGGTGCTACCCGTTTCATCCTCTGCATGATGGCAAAGCGTGGTATGACCCGTGAAAACGTGCAGGACCTCTGGAGGAAAACGAACAGCAATCAGTACGTTTGGTCTATCGAACACATCTTCCCGCAAGGACCGAATATTCCAGACAGCTGGGTGGATATGATTGCTGGAGGCGACCGTGAAAAAGCGAAGGAATATCAGTCGCTCTATGTTCACACTTTCGGCAACCTCACGATCACCGGATACAATAGTACGTTGAGCAATAAGGCCTTCAATGAAAAGAAGGAACGCAAAGATAATAACGGTCAGTACATCGGTTATCGTAACGGCCTCAATCTAAACGATGACGTCTGTGATAAGGATGAATGGACGGTAGATATCATCAAAGCTCGGACGGATCGCATGGTGAAGGAAATCATGGCGATGTTTGCGCTGTAAGACAAAGGAGGGATTTCTTCTGGCACGTAAGGATAAATCTTTTGCGGCATATCTGGAAGATCAGTATTATGACTTGATGTTCAAGCGGCTCAAGTCATACATATTCCAGAATCGTGGAGGGCTGAATTTACACACCAGCCTTGTTCCTGATCCGAGCTATACTGAGCTCGATGATATTCATGTAATGGGAGTTTCTTTTAAGGAGACGGAAGACGACCGTATCCTTTTTAGAGCTGCTGTGCAAGCGGATGTTATCGTAAAAGGTCACTCCAGACGTGACTACGAAGAAGACATCGTCTATCCGTGGTTTTCCATCTCTTTTACAGGTATCCTCCGCTGTGGCCTCAATATGGTTACTATCACATCTGTGGGTGAATACAGCAAGGAACGCTTCAGTAAAGAAGACGCTCTGTCTCAGTATTTGATCCCATATGTGTACTCAAAGGACCTTGATGCTCATGCTGAAAAATTCCTGAAAAAGTACTGCCCGAAAGCATTAGAAACGCCCATGCCGCTGCCAATCAAGGAAGTGTTGGAAGCGATGTGTCTTACCGTTCATCACGCTCCTCTTCCTGACGGCGTTTTTGGCCGGACCTATTTCAACAATGCGACTGTCGATATTTACGACCGGGACAGAAATGTTGTGTCTGCTGACATTGAGGAAGGAACAATTCTGGTTGATCCGGATGTATTCTTTATGCGTAATATCGGCTCTGTGAACAACACCATCATTCACGAGTGCGTCCATTGGGACAAGCACTATAAGTTCTTTGAGCTTCAGAAACTTATCAACCCTGAACTCACATCTATTTCCTGTGCTGTCGTTGAGGAGTATAAAAAAGGAGCCGGTGGTTTAAGCGAGGAACTGGCATGGATGGAGTGGCAGGCTAATGCCATCGCTCCGAAAATCCTGATCCCTGCAAAGACAGGCCGTGCAAAATTAAGTGAACTTCTCTACACGCTTAGTCGTGCATTCCCCTCAGATAGCAAAGCATCTATCATGCAGCTTGCTATCAGTGAGTTTGCCGATTTCTTCAAGGTTTCCACGATGGCCGCAAAGATCCGAGCCATTGAGCTGGGCTTTGATCAGGCCGCCGGTGTATTCAACTATGTAGACGGGCAATATTACCCACCGTTCTCCTTCGCCAAGGGCTCGCTGAAAAAGGATCAGACCTTCATTATCGACAGGAACAACGCCATTATCGAATCTTTGTTCAATCAGGGCCTTGCAGAAGATTTCAAAGCTGGCCGGTTTATTCACGCTGGCGGCATGATGGTCATCAACGATCCGAAGTACGTTGTCGTCCAGAATGAGCAGGCTGAACTCACAGAATATGCTCTGGCTCATGTTGACGAATGCTGCTTGGTATTTGACCGCACAACAAGAGTCAGCAGCCACTATGATGACTCCTTCTACCGGATCTGTTTCCTCTGCCGGGATGCAGATTCAAAGAGCTTCGTAGAGGCAAAGTTCAATCCCAAAGAAGGTAAAAACGAAGATGTCCAGAAACGTGCCCGTGAAATGGCTGCAATCGCAGCGGAGGCAAAGCGGGTATCTGATATCCTTGCAGAGGTCCCTTCGTCCTTCTGCGGCACCCTCGATTATCATGTAAAACGTCGTGGTTACACCAACGAGAAGATGGAAGAACGCACCGGCATCAGCTCCCGAATGATTCAGGACTACCGTAATAAAAAAGACGCCAAACCCACCCTGCAAAGTGTGCTTGCCCTCTGTATCGGCTTGAACTTGCACCCATCCTTCTCATACGATCTGATTAACAAGGGCGGGTACAATATCATGGCCGCCAATGAGGAATACCTCATTTACCGGTATCTGATCGATAATCACCACATGGAGAACATCTTAATGTGGAATGCAAAGCTACAAGATGCCGGTATCCCGCAGCAACTACCCAAAAACGGGAACAAATTGACTGTTCCTGAAAAATAATTCGGAAGTCGCACTTCCGGTATAAAACCCTGATTTATCAAGGCTCTTATGTCTTTCAAGACATGAGGGCCTTCTTTTTTTGCCTATTTTTCAGGCTTTTTCGGCCACTTGAACCGGAAGTCCCACTTCCTCGTGAAAATCCGGAATCTCAATAAAATAGTACCTGTGAGTGAAAGCTCACACCCACAAGCGGTACGTCCACTGGCCCCGGACGATCCAGTACCGCCTGATGGGACAAGTTAATACGAACAGCTGCCTACTGGATAAGGAAGCTGCAGACCGGAACGGAGAAATCTCCGTTGGGACTGTGGTTGGATTTCTATACCCATTTGCAGCTGACTATGAAGGTTTCCTCCGTTCCAAGCAAATCGAACGGAGGAAATTTTCATGCAAAACAACGACAAGAAGTACTTTATCCCGGTCGACGGGACCCCTATCGAGGTCAGCGAGGAAGTTTACAGGGCATACTACCAGCCCATCTGGAACACTCGCTACCATGCCCAGAAGAACGGCGAGTGCCGCTGCACCAAGGCCCAGCTTTGGAAATGCGACGGTGTTTGCCCCGGCTGCCCGTTCTACGCTGCCGGTAAGAAGGTTTCCATCGATACGCCTATCGGCGGCGAGGAAGACGAGCTTACCCTTGGCGACACGCTGGTTGACGACGCACCGTCTGCGGAGTCCATCCTTATGGATAAGGAGCTGCTCGACACTCTATACGCCGAGCTAAACCGCCTTGACCCGGACGGCAGACGCATCTGCGAGCTTATCATGCAGGGCAAGACGGAGCGTGAAATCGCTGCCGACATGGGCAAACGCCAGTCGACCATCAACTACCAGAAGAACAAGGTGTTTTCCATCCTACGTGAAGCCCTGAAGGACTTCATCTAATACCCAGCAAAGGCCGCCGTGGAAGCAATTCTGCGGCGGTCAAAAATTTTTTCAGATTTTTTCGTTCAAAACACCGGTTTCCCTCCAGTGGGTACTGAGGACAGCAAAACAACATAGGACCTCAGAAAGGAGGAACCGCCAATGAGTGAGTCCAGATCCAACAAGGCCGTCACCGATGAAGAGCTCATCGGAGTGCTTACGGCAATCAGCGTAGTGTCAAGACGTCTGGCGAGGAAGCTGATCCAGCTGAACCAGACAAGCCAATCTCAGGAAGGAGGAAAACGTGATGAGCAAAATGAGCGAAATGGAAGCGACCATCAGGGAGTTGCGGGATATTGCATCTTCTATTAACGACATCGCCAACTGGCTGACCGGCGCATTCAGCGGCACCGAGGAAGCGGCCCCTGCTCCGGAACCGGAAAAGGCACTCACCCTCGAAGAGGTCAGAGCGATTCTGGCAGAAAAGTCCCGTGATGGCTTCACCGCTCAGATCCGTGACCTTCTCCTGAAGTACGGTGCCAAGAAGCTCTCCGAGGTTGACCCGGCAAGCTACAAGGCTCTGGTGGCGGATGCGGAGGTGCTCGGAAATGCCTAAGCACGCACTTCTCTCTGCATCGTCTTCGCACAGGTGGCTCAACTGCCCACCTTCGGCAAGGCTCTGTGAAGGCTACGACGACAAAGGCAGCGATTTCGCAACCGAAGGTACCGACGCCCACGCTCTCTGTGAGTTCAAGCTCCGGACGGCTCTCGGTATGGAAGCAAGGGACCCGACCGAGGACCTTACTTGGTACAATTCCGAAATGGAGGAATGTGCCAACGGGTATGTGTCCTTTGTAATGGAGCTGGTCGAGGAGGCCAAGAAGGCCTGCCCGGACCCTGTGGTCCTGATCGAACAGCGGCTCGACTACTCCAAGTACGTCGAGGAGGGCTTCGGCACCGGCGACTGCGTCATCATTGCAGACGGGACGCTGCACATCGTGGACTACAAGCACGGCAGAGGCGTTCTGGTCGAGGCTGACGACAACCCGCAGATGAAGCTGTACGCTCTCGGTGCGCTGGAGCTGTTCGACTGCATCTACGACATCGACACCGTCAGCATGACCATCTACCAGCCCAGACGCTCCAACGTCAGCACTTTCACTATTCCGAAGGAGGAACTCTACGAGTGGGCCGATCGGGTTCTGACCCCTACCGCAGAGCTTGCCTTCAACGGAGACGGCGAATACCACTGCGGCGAATGGTGCCAGTTCTGCAAGGCAAAAGCCGACTGCCGTGAAAGAGCCAACGCCAACATGGAGCTTGCCAAGTTCGAGTTCAGGCAGCCGCCTCTGCTTACAGATGAAGAGGTCGAAGAAATCCTCGGTCGCATTGACGAGCTGATCGCTTGGGCCTCCGACATCAAGGACTATGCGCTTCAGGCAGCCATCAGTGGTAAACAGTGGTCCGGCTACAAACTGGTCGAGGGCCGCTCCAACCGCAAGTACACAGACGAGAATGCCGTCATCGCAGCCGTAACAGCTGCCGGGTACGACCCCTACGAACACAAGATTCTCGGCGTCACCGCCATGACCTCGCTTCTCGGAAAGAAACAGTTCAACGGCATTCTTGGAGACCTGATCACCAAGCCTCAAGGAAAACCCACGCTGGTGCCGGACAGCGATAAGAGACCGGCAATGACAACGATTATCGATGATTTCAAGGAGGACAACTAATATGTCAAATTCTACTAAACTCGCAAACCCCATGAAAGTTATCACCGGCAAGGACACCCGTTGGTCCTACGCCAATGTCTGGGAAGCGAAGTCCATCAACGGCGGCACCCCGAAGTTCAGCGTCAGTCTCATCATTCCGAAGACTGACACCGTGACCGTTCAGAAGATCAAGGCAGCGATTCAGGCGGCCTATGAGGAAGGTCAGGCCAAGCTCAAAGGCAACGGTCGCACCGTACCGCCCCTCACTGCTATCAAGACGCCTCTTCGTGACGGCGACACCGAGCGTCCGGATGATCCGGCTTACGCTGGCAGCTACTTCATCAACGCCAACTCCGCCACGGCTCCCGGCATTGTGGACGCCGACTGCAATCCGATCCTGACCCGCTCCGAGGTTTACTCCGGCGTGTACGGTCGTGCCAGCATCAACTTCTACGCTTTCAACTCCAACGGCAACAAGGGCATCGCCTGTGGGCTGAACAACCTGCAGAAGATCCGTGACGGCGAACCCCTCGGCGGCAAGTCCAGCGCAGCGTCTGACTTCTCCACCGATGCGGATGAAGATTTCCTGTCTTAAGGAGGTACGCACCATGAACGCTACTACGATTCTTTGCATCCTGCTTCTGTCCCTCTATCTGGTTCTGGCTGTGTTCTGGATCGTCAGGTCCATCATCGACACCATCGACGACCGCAAGCGTGAGAAGCGTAATGCTGCTCTTGAGACTGAGCGTGAAGCTCGCAACGCCAAATGGGAAGCCGAGCGTCAGCAGCTTGAACGAGAACGTGCCATTCGTGAAGTCGAGTACCACGAGGCCCGAATGAAGGAGCTCGAACAGAAGTAATGTCCGGTCTGTGGGTGGTAGGAGCAATCCTGCCACCCTTTCAGGCTACGGAAAGGACCGATGTATATGAAAACACTCAGTATTGATATTGAAACCTACAGCAGCGTGGACCTTGCCAAGTGTGGCGTCTACAAATATACCGAGGCGACAGATTTCGACATTCTTCTCTTCGGATATTCCGCAGACGGCAACCCCGTGCAGGTGGTCGATCTTGCCTCTGGTGAGACAATCCCGCCGGAGGTCATCGCTGCGCTGACAAACGATGATGTGACGAAGTGGGCCTTCAACGCTCAGTTTGAGAGGATATGCCTTTCCCGCTGGCTCCGGGATCACGGCGGTTTTGATAACGCCTACTACAGCATCCCGGAAGACACCGTAGGTAATTACCTCGATCCGACCTCATGGAAATGCACCATGATCTGGTCCGCTTACATGGGCTTGCCGCTGTCGCTGGAAGGCGTCGGTGCTGTCCTGGGCCTCGGAAAGCAGAAGCTGACCGAAGGCAAAGAGCTCATCAAGTATTTCTGCCAGCCCTGTGCGCCGACAAAGAGCAATGGCGGTCGAACCCGCAACCTGCCGGAAAACGCTCCCGACAAGTGGGACGCCTTCAAACGGTACAACATCCGTGATGTCGAGGTCGAGATGTCCATTCAGGAAAAGCTCGCCAAGTTCCCTGTGCCGGAAACAGTCTGGGAGCAATACCACCTCGATCAGGAAATCAACGACAGAGGCGTCGCCCTTGATATGGAGCTGGTGCATCAAGCCATCGCTATGGACACCCGCTCCCGTGCGGATCTCACTGCTGCCATGAAGAAGCTGACCGCTTTGGACAATCCCAACTCCGTGCAGCAGATGAAACAGTGGCTTTCGGACAACGGTCTGGAGGTGGATTCTCTCGGCAAGAAGGAAGTCGCTGAAATGCTCAAGACCGCTCCGGCAGAGCTGCAGAAGGTTCTCCTTCTCCGGCAGCAGCTGGCCAAATCGTCTGTCAAAAAGTATCAGGCGATGGAAAAGGCAGTCTGCGCCGATGGTCGTGCTCGTGGAATGTTTCAGTTCTACGGTGCCAACAGGACCGGTCGTTGGGCTGGACGCATTATACAGATGCAGAACCTACCCCAGAACCATCTTCCGGATCTGGCAGAGGCTCGTGGGCTTGTCCGCTGCGGCGACTTTGAAGGCGTGGAACTTCTCTACGAAGATGTGCCGGATACGCTCTCCCAACTGATCCGCACCGCCTTTGTGCCGAAGCCGGGATACAAGTTCATCGTCTCCGACTTCTCGGCAATCGAGGCCAGAGTGCTGGCGTGGTTTGCCGGTGAAATCTGGCGTCAGGAGGTCTTTGAAAAAGGCGGCGACATCTACTGCGCTTCCGCATCGCAGATGTTCAAGGTCCCTGTTGAAAAGCACGGCGTGAACGGCCACCTGCGGCAAAAAGGCAAAATCGCTGAACTTGCCCTCGGCTATGGCGGCTCTGTCGGAGCTCTCAAAGCGATGGGAGCCTTGGAGATGGGCCTTTCGGAAGACGAGCTTCAGCCGCTGGTCACTGCTTGGCGCAACTCGAACCAAAACATTGTGAGGTTCTGGTGGGACATCGACCGGGCAGCTATGAATGCCGTGAAGTATCACATGGACGGCGAGGTCTGCGGAGTCAAGTTCTGCTACCAAAGCGGGATGCTCTTCATTACGCTCCTGTCCGGCAGACGCCTTTCCTATGTAAAGCCTAAGCTCGGTACAAATCAGTTCGGCAGCGAGTGTATCACCTACGAGGGTATCGGCGGCACAAAGAAATGGGAGCGGCTGGAGACCTACGGACCGAAGCTCGTGGAGAACATCGTCCAAGCCACCTCCCGTGACATTCTCTGCTACGCCATGCGGACCATGTCGCACTGCTTCATTACCATGCACATTCACGACGAGCTGGTCATCGAAGCCAGACCCGGCGTCGACCTGAAGGTTCTCTGTGAGCAGATGGGCCGGACCCCGCCGTGGGCAAACGGGCTCAAGCTCCGTGCCGATGGCTACGAGACCATGTTTTATAAAAAAGACTGATTCTGATTCGTTCAAATACCACTAACCCCTCCAGTGGGTAGTGAGAACTTTAGATTGGAGGTGCCTATCATGGCCGAATACAAAAACGCAGAAGGTTATGCCGATCCCACAGCATTCGGAGCCTTCTGTGCCATTGAAAAAGAAGAAAAAGCTCTCCGGGCATTCAGGCCCATCGTGTATATCTGCAGTCCGTATGCCGGAGATGTCGAACGCAACACCGCTGCCGCCAGACGCTACAGCCGTTTTGCGGTAGAGGCCGGATACATTCCCATCGCACCGCACCTGCTGTTTCCGCAGTTCCTTGACGACAACAAGCCCAAGGAGCGTGAGCTGGGTCTGTTTTTTGGGAATGCCATCCTGAGTAAATGCGCCGAAATGTGGGTCTTCGGTGACCGGATCTCCGAGGGCATGGAGGCCGAGATCAAGAGAGCGACTTGGAAGGGACACCGAATCCGCTACTTCAGCGAGACCTGCGAGGAGGTAACAAGATGAGATTCACTTTATACCGCTCCAACTGTCTGGAGGTGCCTGAAAACTGTACCTACCCTCATAAGGTCGAGGTCACCGGGAAGGACAGCCTCATCGAAGCTGTAAAGCACGATTATGTTTGTGCTGAGTATCAGGGCAACTACCGCAGCAACGACAATTTCATCGGCTCCGACTGCTTGCCGGTCGATTGTGATAACGACCACAGCGACGATCCGGAAGAATGGGTCTATCCTTCAGACGTCGCTACAGCTTTCCCCGGTGTTTCCTTTGCGGTTCATTACAGCCGCAATCACATGAAAGCCAAAGGTGTCAAAGCTGCAAGGCCGAAGTTCCACGTCTTCTTCGCTATTGATCGAGTCATCGAACCCGGCCAGTACAGCGAGATGAAAAAGCTGGTCAACAGCATCTTCCCGTACTTCGACACCAAGGCACTCGATGCCGCTCGGTTCTTCTTCGGGACAAAGGAGCCGGAGGTCGAGATCTTCGACGGCCCGATGACGCTTACTACCTTCCTTACTGACGACGATTTTGACGCCAACATGGACTCCGGCAGCTATGGCGACATCGTCATTCCCGAAGGCAGCCGCAACGCCACGCTGTCCCATTATGCTGGACGCATCCTGAAACGCTTCGGCAATACCGATGAGGCACATAAGCATTTTGCGGAAGTGGCCGCTTGCTGTCAGCCGCCTTTGGAGCAGTCGGAGCTCGATAGCATCTGGCGCAGCGCACAGCGGTTCTATGGGAAGGTCGCTGCACAGGAAGGATACATTCCTCCGGAGCAATACAATCAGGCCCTTCAGCTCAAGCCATCCGACTATTCCGACGTCGGACAGGCCACGGTGCTGGCAAGAGAATATGAGGGAAAGCTCCGCTATTCACCCTCGACTGATTTTCTGGTCTACAACGGTCGGTTCTGGGAGGAATCCAAGCCCAAGGCTCAGGCCGTAGCGCAGGAGCTCACCACTCGCCAGCTTGAGGAGGCCGAAACCGAGATCAAGAAGGCAACCGACGAAATGATGAAAAACGGCGCATGGGAGCTGCTGGCATCGATGGGTCCAAAGAAAGCGGCTATGGCTTTCAGCTCGGAACAGGCTCGTTCTTTCCAAAAGTACGAGAACGCCACGACCTACCGCAACTATGCCATCAAGCGCAGAGATTCCAAATACATCACCGCTGCCTTAAAGGAAGCACATCCGATGGTTGAGATTGACCAGCGGCAGCTTGACGCAGACGAATTTCTGCTCAACACCCCGTCAGCTACTTACGACCTTCGTATTGGCCTTCCTTCCGCTCATGAGCACACTCCTGCGGAATTCATCACCAAGCAGACCACGGTTGACCCGTCCGATGATGGTATGGATATCTGGCAGGACGCTTTGGAGACCTTCTTCTGCGGTGACAACGAGCTCATCGATTATGTTCAGGAGATCGCTGGCCTTTCCGCTATCGGGAAGGTCTGTGTCGAGGGCCTGATCATTGCCTACGGTGAAGGCCGCAACGGAAAATCCACCTTCTGGAATACGCTTTCCCGTGTGATGGGTACCTATAGCGGCAACATGTCCGCAGACACTCTGACTGTCGGATGCAAGCGGAATGTAAAGCCGGAGCTGGCTGAAGCCAAAGGTAAACGGATAATCATTGCCGCCGAGCTGGAGGAAGGCATGCGCCTGAACACATCCAACGTCAAACAGCTCTGTTCAACGGACGAGATCTATGCGGAGAAAAAGTACAAGGACCCGTTCAGTTTTGTGCCGAGCCACACCCTTGTGCTTTACACGAACCATCTGCCGAAGGTCGGTGCAATTGATGCCGGAACATGGCGTAGGCTGATTGTCATTCCCTTTAACGCCAAGATTGAAGGCTCCTCTGACATCAAGAACTATGCCGATTACCTTTTCAACAAAGCTGGCGGTGCAATCCTGAAATGGATCATGACCGGTGCCAAGCGTGTGATCGAAAAGGATTATCACATCGTAAAGCCAGCCGTGGTGGAAGCTGCAATCCAGAAGTACAAGGACAATAACGACTGGCTCTCGCAGTTCCTTGATGAATGCTGTGAGACTGACAGCTCCTATTCCGCTAAATCCGGAGACGTCTACAACGCATACCGCAGCTATTGCATGCAGGTGGGCGACTATATCCGCAGCACGACTGATTTCTACACTGCGCTGGAATGCGCCGGTTTTGAAAGGAAAAGAAGTAAATCTGCACGGCTGCTTTTTGGCCTGCAGCTTAAGTCGGACTTCCTTGATTGAACCAAGGGTGACGGTCGATGACAGTCTTTACAGAAACTATTCTTAGAGCACTAAAAAACAAGACCTAAGAAAAGTTACGGAATTACCCGTCATCGACCGTCACCACCCACTCTAATTCCTGATGGAGGAACATTATGCGAGAGAAAATCATAGAACAACACTTAGTCATGGCCGTGAAAAACAGCGGCGGCATCGCACCGAAACTGGTGAGTCCCGGATTTGACGGGATGCCGGATCGACTGGTGCTGCTGCCCGGAGGCAAGATCGGCTTCGTGGAGGTCAAGGCACCGGGCAAGGAACCGAGACCTTTGCAGGTAGCCAGACACGGATTACTGCGGCGGCTGGGCTTCAAGGTATATGTCCTTGATGCCCCTGAGCAGATTGGAGGGATACTTGATGAAATACGAACCGCATGAGTACCAGAGGTACGCAATCAACTATATCGAAGACCATCCCCTCGCTGCCGTGCTGCTGGACATGGGCCTTGGGAAAACGAGCATCACACTGACCGCTATTGCGGACCTGCTGTTCGACAGCTTCGAGGTTCACAAAGTACTGGTTATTGCGCCGCTTCGAGTAGCCCGTGACACTTGGAGCGCAGAGCTTCAAAAGTGGGACCAGCTTCACCACCTGACTTATTCGGTGGCGGTTGGAAGCGAGGCCGAGCGAAAAGCAGCCCTGACGAAGAAAGCCGATATCTACATTATCAACCGGGAGAACGTCCAATGGCTCATTGAGAAAAGCAAGCTCCCGTTTGATTACGACATGGTCGTGATAGACGAGCTTTCTTCCTTCAAAAACCACCAGTCAAAACGATTCAAGGCTCTGATGCAGGTACGGCCCAGAATCAAGCGTGTCGTTGGGCTCACCGGCACTCCGGCCAGCAACGGACTGATGGATCTGTGGGCAGAGTTCAAGGTCATCGACATGGGAAAACGCCTCGGTCGGTTCATTACCTATTATCGGCAGGAGTATTTCGTGCCGGATGCCATGAACGGCCAGATCGTTTACAGTTACCGCCCGAAACCTGGTGCCGAGCAAGCCATATACCGGAAAATCTCGGATATCACCATTTCGATGAAATCCACGGACCACCTGAAGATGCCGGAACTCATATCCAGCGAATACAAGGTCTATCTCAGTCCCGACGAGCAGGACGCCTACGACGAGATGAAAAAGCAGTTCATTCTGGACCTGCCCGATGGGGAAATATCTGCTGCCAATGCTGCAGCCCTCTCCGGCAAGCTCTCTCAGATGGCCAATGGTGCCATTTACGACGATGGCGGGAATACGGTCCCCATTCACAAGCAAAAGCTGGACGCTCTGGAGGACATTATCGAATCGGCCAATGGCAAGCCTCTTCTGGTGGTCTATTGGTATCAACACGATCTGGAGCGAATCATGGAACGACTGCATGAGCGGCATATTCCGTTTTCCAAGCTGGACAAGGCTGACAGTATCCGCAGATGGAACAACAGCGAAATCCCGGTAGCTCTGATTCACCCGGCTTCTGCCGGACATGGCCTCAATCTTCAGACCGGCGGCAACACCATCGTCTGGTTCGGCCTCACATGGTCCTTGGAGCTCTATTCCCAGACGATAGCAAGGCTCTGGCGGCAAGGGCAGACCGAGGAAACCGTAATCGTCCAACATATCGTAACGGATGGCACCATTGACGAGCAAATACTCCGGGCTCTGAAGGCCAAGGATAAAACGCAGTCGGCACTTATCGCTGCGGTTAAGGCAAATCTGAAAATCTAAAGACAAAAAACGACAATCTTCGCCAATCCGAGTGATTCCAAATTCGGAGGTGCGACTTTGAAACCATACGAGAATCTGGCAAACGCCATCATTCTACAAGCGGTCAAGGATTACCGGCTAAGCGACGACGAGCGGGAGCTTCAGGAAATCGAGCGTTTCTTCCGCTCCGGCTGGTTCGGTGTCCTGTCAAAAGTCGATCCGGAATTCCTCATTAAAGAGCTACGGAAGGAGAAGCGAAATGACCGCTAAAGAATATCTGTCACAGGCCCGGACGCTGGATATGCGGATTAAATCCAAGCTCCAGCAAATCGAGTCTTTAAACGAACTGGCAACATCCTGTACCGCCGTTTATAGCGACATGCCGAGAAACCCGAATCGCGGCAGCTCCAAAGTAGAACGGGCTGTTTTGAAGATTATCGAGGTTGAGGAAAGTCTGAAACATGATGTTGAAGATCTGGTGGAGCTGAAGAAAGAAATCATGGCTACGATACAGGCCGTTTCGGATGTCGAGCTGCAAACCCTGCTGGAGAAGCGATACCTGTGCTTCCTCTCGTGGGAGAAGATTGCGGTGGAGATGCATTACAGTATACAGCACATTTATCGGATGCATGATACGGCCCTTTCCTGTGTTGCCACCATCATGAGAGTAAATGAGCGAGATTGAGAGTCGCTTCTTATGATAGTATTATGATGGACAAAGTAAAACCTACGAAGGCCTTGTGGGAGCGCCCTCTCCCGCAGGGCTTTTCTTATGCCCCAAGGAGGTGAAGCGATGCCAAGAAAGCCAAAGCGTCCCTGTTCCTACCCCGGCTGTCCTAACCTCACGGATGGACAGTACTGCAAGGAGCACGAAGCAGTCGCCCGCAGGCAGTACAACAAGTACGAACGAGCCCCGGACATAAATAAGAAATACGGCAGAGCCTGGAAGCGAATCCGTGACCGCTACGCTGCGGCGCATCCTCTCTGCGAGATGTGTCTGAAGGAGGGTCGGATGACTCCTGTGGATGAGGTACACCACATCGTTCCCATCTCTCGGGGCGGCACTCATGCAAGAGACAACCTGATGAGCCTTTGCCGTTCCTGCCACGCCAAGATCCACCACGACCTTGGCGACCGGTAGGGCGGTCAAAATCTCTGCGGGTCCTGTATGCGGGCAGCGGCCTGGGGCTTCGTGTGCGAAAATGGCGAAATCAAAAGGGTGATTTACCCCGGCGCAGAAAGGACGGTGAAAAAGTGCCAACAAAATCCAATAACATCGGCGGTCGCGGCGGAGCCAGACCGGGCGCAGGACGGAAAAAGAAGCCACTCAACGAAAAGGTGGAAACGGGTAACCCCGGCGGCAGAGCCTTGAAGGTTCTGGATATCCCGGATGTAAATGGAGTGGATATGCCAAAGCCTCACGACTTTCTGTCCGCTACCCAGCGCGACGGTGGTCAGCTGCAGGCAAAGGAAATCTATGAAGAAACCTGGGAATGGCTCAAATCCATCGGCTGCACGGCTGTAGTATCTCCGCAGCTTTTGGAGCGATACGCCATGTGTGCCGCTCGGTGGATCCAGTGTGAGGAAATGACCTCTACGCTGGGTTACCTGTCCAAGCACCCCACAACGGGCAAGCCGATCCCGTCTCCGTTTATCAATATCGGCATCAACTATATGAACCAGGCCAACCGGCTCTGGAACGAAATATACCAGATCGTCAAGGAGAACTGCTCCACTGAGTACACAGGAGCAAACCCGCAAGACGATTTGATGGAGCGCCTTCTGACGGCGCGGAAAGGATAATCGTATGATTGAAAAAGTAAATCCTTCGCACCCGGACAAGGTGGCTGACCGCATTGCCGGTGCGATCGTAGACCTGGCGTATGCCGCAGAGGAAAATCCGAAAATCGCAGTTGAAGTTCTGATTGGACACGGCGTTTGCCATGCGATCATTGAGACGACTACTGCCCTCGACAAAGAGGAAATTGCTAAAGCCATCGTGCGAATCGCCGGTGAGGTTTTGATCGACCTCTATATCACAAAACAGGATCAGCACCTTGTAAACAACCAGGCGGACGGCATTCGCTGTGGGGACAACGGTATTTTTAAAGGAATGCCCCTCACCCAGGAGCAAAAGGAACTTTCTGCGATTGCACGCCGTATCTATAAGCAATATCCCTCAGACGGGAAATACATCCTGGACGGCATCCGCTTAATCATCTGCCAGAGCAACGCTCCAGGAAGTGAAATTGATACAATGTATCCCGGCGCGGAGATCAATCCTCTGGGTGATTGGACCGGCGGCACTGATGTGGATACAGGAGCCACCAACCGTAAGTTGGGTTCTGACATGGCTGACTCGGTAACCGGCGGCGGGCTTCATGGGAAAGACCTATCCAAAGCGGATGTATCCGTTAATATCTATGCCTTCCTCAAAGCCCAGGAAACCGGATACCCGGTACAGCTTGCCTGCGCCATTGGGGACGAGATGGTGGACGATATTCCATACACCCAGATCGTGGAGATTGCCCGTGACTATATCCGCTCTGTGGGCGGCTTTGAGAAGTTCGCAGAATGGGGGTTGTTCTGATGAGCAAGACCACCAGTGAAATGCAGCTGATATCTGTTGCCCAGCTGATTCCCTATCAGAACAACGCCCGGACACACTCCAAGGAACAGATCAACAAACTGCGCTCCTCCATTCGGGAATTTGGCTTTGTCAATCCTGTCATCATTGACCGTGAGTACAATATCATTGCAGGCCACGGAAGAATCGCCGCCGCCCGCGAGGAAGGTATCACCGAGGTGCCGTGTGTTTTTGTCGACCATCTCACCGAAGCCCAGAAGAAAGCATATATCCTTGCAGATAACCGCATGGCACTGGATGCCGGATGGGATGAAGACCTCCTGCGTGTGGAGTTGGAGGCTTTGGAAGAAATGGGCTATGACTTAGGGCTGACTGGTTTTGATGACAAGGAACTGGCAGCTCTTTTTCCTGCGGTAGAAGCCAAGGAAGATGACTTCGATGTGGAAGCCGAACTGCAAAAGCCCACATTCACCAGGGCTGGTGATGTGTGGACACTGGGCAGGCACCGTCTGGTATGTGGGGACTCCACGAATGCGGAGACATACACCACGCTCATGGATGGAGTCAAGGCAAACCTGGTGATTACCGACCCGCCTTACAACGTCAACTATGAAGGCTCGGCAGGCAAGATCAAGAACGACAACATGGCAGGCGAGAAATTTTACGAGTTTCTGCTTGCTGCGTTCAAAAACATGGAATCGGTCATGGCGGCAGACGCATCCATCTATGTGTTCCATGCCGATACTGAGGGACTCAATTTCCGCAGGGCGTTTGCCGATGCGGGTTTTTATTTGTCCGGCTGCTGTATCTGGAAAAAGCAATCCCTTGTGCTGGGACGCTCTCCCTATCAGTGGCAGCACGAGCCTGTGCTATACGGTTGGAAGAAAAACGGCAAGCACCAGTGGTATACGGGCAGAAAGGAAACTACTATCTGGGAGTTCGACAAGCCTAAGAAGAACGGCGACCATCCCACCATGAAGCCGATCCCGCTGCTGGCTTATCCCATTGGGAATTCCAGCATGGCCAACGCCATCGTCCTTGACCCCTTCGGCGGCTCCGGTTCTACGCTGATTACCTGTGAGCAAACCGATCGTATTTGCCGCACTATTGAACTGGACGAAAAGTTCTGCGATGTAATCGTGAACCGCTACATTGAGCAGGTCGGCTCTGCGGATGGCGTGAACGTCCTCCGGGACGGTAAGACATACAGCTATGAGGAGGTCACGGATGGAATAGAATAAACTGACGTTTTCCGGCATCGTGTACTATGCACAGTTATCCAGCGAATGATCCGGCAGCTATTCTACAGCAAATGTGCGGAAATCGCTTGCTATTTCAGGGGTTCAGAGCGAATATGTGACTACCAAAAACAAAGGAGGTTTTCGCACATGGAAATCAGATACAATGTGACTGGCGCAAAGCGCAAGGAACTGGTCAAGGTCATCTCGGATACCACGGATGCCAGGGCGGAATACAAATTCATGCCCACCTGCAATTATGAGATCGACTATTTCACGGTCACTAAGGACGGGACGCTCCTGTTTGACGACCGTGTTTACAGTGATGAAGTTGAAAAGGTTCTGGAGGCCATCGCAGCAGCAGGCTTTGAATGCGAGGCGCAGGACGGCGAGGAACAGCCCTCCGAGGATGAATCCGAAGCTGCCGACACGGCGCCACAGAACGAATCCGTGGGGCTTACCGTGGAGATCCCGCTGGACAAGGTGGCGGTGGGTAACCTCACCAAGCTGCTGGACGCCAAGGGCAGCCTGATCAAAAAGGCGTTCGGTGTAAATGCTCTGCCCATCGAGATTCAGGAAGACCGGGTAATCTTCCCCTGGTTCCCGGAGCTGCCTGATGGCAATGAAGTCAAAGCCTATACCCACTTCATTTCCGCGCTCTGCGAGATGAGCAAAAACGCCAAGCGGGTGACTGTAACCGAAAAGCCGGTGGAGAACGAGAAATACGCATTCCGCTGCTTTCTCCTGCGGCTTGGCTTTATCGGCAGCGAGTACAAGGCAGAGAGAAAGATTCTGCTGAAGAACCTCTCCGGGTCCTCAGCATTCAAGAACGGAGGTGCTGACTATGCGGTTTCCGAGTAAGACAATCGTGGAACGCATCCGCAGAGAGTATCCGACCGGCACTCGTGTGGAGCTGGTGCAGATGGACGATCCCCAGGCACCGCCTACCGGCACAAAGGGAACCATCATTGGAGTGGATGATACCGGTTCCCTTCTCATGCGATGGGACAACGGATGTAGATTGAACGTGGTTTACGAAGAGGATGTTGTGAAGAAAGTGGGTGACCGCTATGTTGAATAATATTCTGAAAGACTTATTTTATGGAAACATCAATCCTAATGAAAAGCAGTTTGACCGTAATTCGGAGTATGGAAAGGCTGCTGCCGGTTTGGTCGATGAAGAAGAAAAACTCAGGTCCACGCTGGATCAGGAAGCAAGCTCAGTCCTTAATAAAATGATTTGTCTACAAGCAACTATCGCGGGCATGACTGCTGAAGAATACTTTATCGATGGACTGCGTACAGGCTTCCGACTCGCTCTCGCTATATTCGATGAGGAGGAAAACGGCTCTCTTAAACCAATATCGGATAGTGGAAATGGGCTGTAAACTACACAATATCCTGCGGTTTTCTTTGTGTAGTATATTATCGGAAATGGACTTGCTATTATCCTCTTTTAGAGCGAATATGTGTACACCGAAAGGGAAAACACAC
>OLOU01000259.1_pt1 | contig 48840 bp, 35 predicted proteins | sample 1672101 | NCBI WGS metagenome assembly OLOU01 (sample SAMEA3136645, study PRJEB25190) | human gut metagenome | biome: human gut; feature: human-associated habitat; material: faeces | place: Austria | collected 2013
GATGATGCAGCTGCAATCATGGGGCAGGAAATCATGCTGGAAAAAGTGGAGCAGGACGCAGTTGTTTTCTAATAAAGGTGAGGAATGTTGAATGATGCAGAGGTGGAAATGGAAAAACATATTGTTTATAGGGCTTATTTTGCTGGGAGTGCCTGGAATCAGTCTGTTTCGGTCAAAGTATAGCTTAGGCTTGTCGGAATATGAGATTTGCTCCAACCGGATTGTATCAGATATTCGCATAGTGCAGCTTACCGATCTCCACAACAGCACCTTTGGCGATAATAATGCGGATTTGATTGCGTTGGTGCAGGAGCAGAACCCGGATTTGATTTTGATTACCGGTGATCAGCTAAACTCCGGCGAAGAAAATACTTCCATTGCAACCGACTCAATCTCAGCGCTTTGCCAGATCGCTCCGGTCTATGTATCCCTTGGCAACCACGAGGTCGAATATCAGCAAAGCTATAACACGGACATCAAGGCTCTCTATGAGCAGGCGGGAGCAACGGTTCTTGAGAGAGAGTATGTAGATACTGAGGTAAATGGCCAGCAGCTCCGCATCGGCGGTATCTATGGATATTGCCTGCCAGCGAGGTATTTGGAAACCAACGAAGCCGATCCGGAGGAGTGTGCTTTTCTCTCCGAATTTCAGGATACGGATCGCTATACGGTACTTTTGACACATATGCCGGTATGCTGGCTGATTAACGATGGAATCAACGAATGGGACATTGACTGTGTATTCTCTGGTCATGTCCACGGCGGAGAGGTGATACTTCCGTTTATCGGTGGGATGTACGCACCGGACTTTGGATGGTTTCCCGGAAAGCTGGAGGGCGTTTATACCTCGGATGATGGGACAAAGAATCTGGTGCTGTCGCGTGGATTGGGAACAACAGAAGTGATTCCGCGATTTAACAATATACCGGAAATAGTAGTGGTGGATTTGATGTAAAAATTGAAATTGAATATGATAATTATCCAAGCGATAGATTTTTGCATGAACGGATATAGACATAGATGAGAAAGAAGAGGTGATTGATATGTGTAAGGCGTGGGAAGAACAGAAAAATGAAGGCAGAGAGTTAGGCAGAGAAGAAGGTCGAAAAGAAGGTCGAGAAGAAGGTCGAGAAGAAGGCAGAATTCGTCAGGCAAAAGTAACTGCTTTAAAACTTCAGAAAAAAGGTCACTCAATAGAAGATATAGCTGAATGTGTGGATTTTGATGAGGAAACTGTAAAAAAATGGCTTGTGAGCTAATATTGTAGTGAAATGTAAATTATAGGAAGCAATCTTTTGGCGAAAACTCGGAGGCTGCTTCCTCTTTTATTGAGATAATTGCAGGCATTGGCAGTAGGACGGGGCTTTAGCCCATGAGCTTGTATGGTCTCTGTTTTTTTACTGTTTCTTTATATTTTTTTTATTGAATTATCCGCACTTATTGATAAAATAGATAGTATGCGCACGATTGCGGATATTTTTGCATTCGTGCATGGGGATAAATTAACCGGAAAGAAAGGAAACGTTTATGAGTAAAATTTTCAAAAATCTGATTCCATACTGGCGATGGATCATATTAATATTTGTTTTTCTCATTGCTCAGGCATACTGTGACCTGGCTCTGCCTGCGTACACATCTGATATCATCGATGTGGGTATCCAGGATCATGGCATTGAGCATATCCTGCCAGAGGAGATTACCTCGGAGGATTATCAGATGGCACAGACATTTATGCTGTCCGATGAGAAAGAGAAATTTACGGATTGTTACGATACAGCAGATACCGAGAACACAAGTGACGGCGATAGTGTGACAAAATACAAGCTGACCGCTGATTCTGACACACTTGATGAGCTGGATGAGGAGCTTTTGGTTCCTCTTGTCATGGCATATCAGGCTTTTTTGTCGGGGGAGCAGATGGATGTGGATGCATCGGCTATCCCTCAGGGAGTAGCACTTGATGATAACATGATAAAGCAGATAAGAAGCAAGGTGCAGGACAAAATCGATGCGGTGGGTTCATCTACACTAAAGTCCATGGGTGTAGCTTTTGCGACAAAGTGTGATGAGAATGCCGGAATTGATGTGGATGCCAACCAGATTGCTTATCTGTGGAAGGCAGGAGTAAAGATGGCAGGCTTTGCAGCAATTATGCTTATAGCAGCATGTGTTGTAGGCTTTGCGGCTTCTAAGGTCGGTGCCGCTGTCGGCAGGGATTTGAGAGAGAAGACCTTTTCAAAGGTTGTGGGCTTTTCAAATGCCGAGATTAACAAATTCTCTACGGCATCACTGATTACGAGAAGCACGAACGATATACAGCAGATTCAGATGGTTACTACCATGATGCTTCGTATGGTGCTTTATGCGCCAATTGTTGGTATCGGTGGTATCATCAAGGTGGCACAGACCAAATCCGGCATGGAGTGGGTGATTGCGATTGCGGTTGTTGCCATCATGGTTTTTATTTTCACGCTGGTCGGCATTGCTATGCCAAAGTTCAAGATTATGCAGACTCTTGTAGACAAGGTAAATCTTGTTTCTCGTGAGATTCTTACAGGTCTTTCTGTTATCAGGGCGTTTGGCCGTGAAAAAGAGGAAGAAAAGAGGTTTGATGAGGCTAACCGCGAGCTTACACGCACACAGCTTTTTACAAACCGCGTCATGACCTTTATGATGCCCGGTATGTCCATGATCATGTACTGCATCACACTCGGTATCGTGTGGGTTGCAGCAGGCAGAATAGACAAGGGCTCTATGCAGGTAGGTACGATGACTGCGTTTATTACATATGCCATGTTGATTGTCATGTCATTTCTCATGCTCTCAGCCATGTCCATCATGCTTCCGAGAGCCGGTGTTGCGGCAGAGCGTATTGACGAGGTCATAAGGACAAGCAGCACTGTAAATGATCCAAAGGCGCCTGTTACTGAGGCAGACCACAGGGGTGTTATCCGCTTCAATCATGTGGATTTCAGATATCCGGGAGCAAAGGAGGATGTGCTTTCAGATATTGATTTCGTGGCAGAGCCGGGAAAGGTTACAGCTATTATAGGAAGCACGGGCTGTGGAAAGTCGACACTTGTAAACCTGATTCCGCGTTTCTATGATGTGACGGGAGGCTCAATAGAGCTTGACGGACACGATATCAGAGACTACACACTAAGCGAGCTTCGCGAGTCGATAGGCTTTGTTCCGCAGAAGGGTATTCTTTTCTCAGGAACCATCGCCTCAAACCTGCGCTTTGGTAAAGCGGATGCGAGTGATGAGCAGATAAAAAAGGCAGCAGATATTGCACAGGCTTCTGAGTTTATCGAGACAAAGAATGACGGATATGAAAGCTCAATCGCACAGGGCGGCTCCAATGTGTCGGGAGGTCAGAAGCAGAGGCTTGCCATAGCAAGAGCTATCGCAAAGGATCCTCATATCTATGTGTTTGATGACAGCTTTTCAGCACTCGATATGAAGACTGACGCGCGTCTGCGTGCAGCCTTAGCTGAGGTTACAGAGAATGCTTCCGTCATTATCGTGGCACAGCGTATCAGCACGATTATTCATGCTGACCAGATTCTCGTGCTCGATGACGGTAAAATCGTAGGAAAAGGCACCCACGAGGAGCTTCTTAAAAATTGCGATGTATATATGCAGATTGCACAGTCACAGCTTTCAGCCAAGGAACTTGGACTTGATGATAACAAAAAGGAGGGCATGTAAGATGAATGAGAATAACAACGAACAGTTCAAGATGCCTCCTAAGAGGCCAAGAGGGCCAATGGGACATGGCCCCGGAATGGTCACAGAAAAGGCCAAGGATTTCAGGGGCTCTACAAAGAAGCTCATAAAGTATCTCGGCAGATACTGGGCTGCCATCATTGCAGTTATGATATTTGCAGCAGTTTCGACTGTCTTCTCCGTTGCAGGACCGAAGATCATGGGTAAAGCCACCACTGCGCTTGCCGAGGGACTCATGAACAAGATTGCAGGAACAGGCGGCATAGATTTTGATTATATTGCAAAGGTTCTTTTGTTTACGCTGGCTTTATATGTGGTGAGTGCCATCTTTATGTTCGCCCAGGGACTTATCATGACAGGCATCACGCAGAAGACCTGCTACAGGATGCGTAAGGACATCACGAGCAAAATCAACCGTATGCCGATGAAGTATTTCGAGTCAAGGACATATGGTGAAGTACTTTCGCGTATCACAAACGATGTAGACACACTCGGACAGAGCTTGAACCAGAGTATCACACAGATTATTACATCTGTTGCCACTTTGGTCGGTACACTGGTCATGATGCTGTCTATTTCACCGCTCATGACGCTGATTTCACTCGTTATCCTGCCTGTTTCGATGATACTTATTTCGTTTGTCATAAAGCATTCGCAGAAATACTTCAGACAGCAGCAGGAGTATCTGGGACATATCAACGGACAGGTCGAGGAGGTGTACGGAGGTCACCTCGTCATAAAGGCATATAATAAAGAGGCTGAGACTGTAAAGACCTTTAAGGAGGCCAACAATGTGCTCTACAAATCCGCATGGAAATCACAGTTCCTTTCAGGACTTATGATGCCTATCATGCAGTTTGTAGGAAACTTAGGATATGCGGGAGTAGCCATCTCAGGTGGTATACTTGCCATAAAGAATGTCATCACAATCGGTGATATCCAGGCATTTATACAGTATGTGAAGAATTTCACACAGCCAATCCAGCAGATAGCGCAGGTGGCAAACCAGCTTCAGTCGATGGCGGCTGCATCTGAGCGTGTATTTGAGTTCCTCGATGAGGAGGAAGAGGATATAACAGTGGAAAATCCTGTAAAGCCAGACCATATCGAGGGAAGTGTAGAGTTTTCGCATGTACACTTTGGTTATAATCCTGACCAGATCATCATCAATGATTTTTCTGCAAAGGTAAAGCCGGGACAGCAGGTTGCTATCGTTGGACCGACAGGAGCGGGAAAGACTACCATGGTCAAGCTTCTTATGAGATTTTATGATGTAAGCTCAGGTGCCATTCTTGTAGACGGACATGATATCAGGGATTACAACAGAGCCGATCTGCGAGATGCATTCGGCATGGTATTGCAGGACACATGGCTCTTTAAGGGCACCATTATGGAAAATATCCGCTACGGCCGTCTGGATGCCACAGATGAGGAGGTCATCGCGGCAGCAAAGGCAGCACATGCGCATCACTTTATCCAGACATTGCCGGGTGGCTACGATATGGAGCTCAACGAGGATGCATCCAATGTGTCACAGGGACAAAAGCAGCTTTTGACAATAGCAAGAGCCATTCTTGCAGACAATCCAATCCTTATCCTTGATGAGGCCACATCCTCTGTCGATACACGTACAGAAATCCGTATCCAGAAGGCACTCGACAATCTGATGAAGGGCAGAACAAGCTTTGTCATCGCCCACAGGCTGTCTACTATCAAGAATGCCGATATGATTCTTGTCATGAAGGACGGAGACATTATCGAGCAGGGTACACACGATGAGCTTCTTGCAAAGAACGGATTTTATGCAGAGCTGTATAACTCTCAGTTTGAAGAACAAGGATAACTATTCAGAACCACTGAGAAGAAGAAAAGCTGATGCGTCATGCTTGCATGTAAGCAGCAGGTTTTCTTCTTCTCAAGGTGGCTCGAATAGAGCCACCCCCACACACATGAGCAAAATTAGCTGCGTAGCAGCGAGAAAGCACGAGTATCGTGCGATATTGCGAATGTTTGTGGGGGTTTTGAATATGCGTGGGGCTGAATGGTTACATAAAATTTAAAAAAAATACGCTCTCGACAAAATTCGACAAAATGTGTTATCATAAAAGCATACAATTTGTTTTGACATGACAGTAATTGGCGGCATAGGAGAGTTTGATGAGCACTTTAAATGTCGCAGTAGCAGACGAAAAGAAAAACATGCAGAGTTTATTAAAGGGCATGGAGTTTTTAGGAACAGCAAGAAGTAGTGATGAAGCATACAACATGATAAACGGTAATGCCGGTTCTGATGTGGTACTTGTGTATGTAAAGAGAGCATCCGGTGACACTGAGCCACTTGATGATACATATATGGAGAAAAAATCCCTTGAGACACAGGTGACGGATATCATTCATGAGATAGGTGTTCCGGCTCATATAAAGGGATATCAGTATCTTAGGACTGCGATAGTGATGTGTGTTGAGGATATGGAGATGCTTAGCTCTATCACAAAGCTTTTGTATCCCACTATTGCAAAGAAGTACAAGACTACCTCAAGCAGGGTGGAGAGAGCCATAAGGCATGCTATCGAGGTGGCATGGAGCAGAGGCAGGATGGATACGATAGACGCCATGTTTGGATACACTGTAAACTATGGTAAGGGTAAGCCTACCAATTCGGAGTTTATTGCCCTGATTACAGACAAAATACGTCTTGGAATGTAAAAATCGTCATTATAGACAAATAAAACCACATTTTGACAAAATTTACTAGGCAAAATGTACTCCCGCGTGATATAATATAGTATACATTCTATTGGTTTCAGGATGTATACTATATTTTTTATCAGATTAATCGTTGTTTAAATAACTGTAATCTGGGGGGAGGTTTCAGCATGGACAAAATTAAAATATTAATGGCCGCATCAGAGGCAATACCTTATATGAAGACAGGTGGACTTGCTGACGTAGTGGGATCTTTACCAAAATATTTTGACAAGGACAGATATGACGTGAGAGTCATACTTCCGAAGTACAAATGTATGGATGATAAATTATTGCCACAGCTTAAGTTCGTCTGTCATTTTTATGTCAATCTCAACTGGCGCAGGCAGTATGTGGGGATTTTTACATCGCAGTATGATGGTGTGACATATTATTTTGTGGACAATGAGTTTTACTTTGCAGGAGATAAGCCATACAACAATATATACGAGGATGTGGAGAAGTTTGCTTTCTTTTCAAAGGCGGTGCTTGAGGCTTTGCCGGTTATAGATTTTGCCCCGGATGTGATACATTGTAATGACTGGCAGACAGGACTCTTGCCGGTTTTTCTAAAGACAGTGTACGGCTCAGATAATTTCTATGCCGGTATCAAGACAGTCTTTACCATTCACAATATGAAGTTTCAAGGGCGTTGGAAGATTAAAGAGGTGGCTGATGTTACAGGACTTCCGGAGCATATTTTTAATTCAGGGGAGCTGGAGTTCTATGGTGAGGCTAATTATTTAAAGGGCGGCATAGTATATGCAGATGAGATTACGACTGTCAGTCCGACATATGCAGATGAAATCTGTACACCTGAGGGCGGAGAGGGCCTGGATGGCCTGATGCTTGAGCGGCGTAGGCATTTGAGAGGCATTGTAAACGGTATAGATTATGATGTCTTTAATCCTATGAAGGATACATATCTGGATAAGCATTTTTCTGTAAGGGAATTGAGTGGAAAGGTCGTTAATAAGCGTCAGCTGCAGGAGAAGTATGGTCTGGCTGTGGATAATGATGTCATGCTGATTGGAATAGTTTCGCGTCTGACAAATCAGAAGGGCTTTGATCTGGTGGCATATGTGATGGAGGAGATGCTTTCCACCATGAATGTACAGTTTATAGTGCAGGGTACAGGAGAGCAGCAGTACGAGGAGATGTTTAATTATTTCCATGGAAGGTATCCGCAGAAGCTTGGAGTATATATCGGCTACTCGGAGGAAAATGCACATGAGATATATGCAGGCTGTGACGCATTTCTCATGCCGTCTCTTTTTGAGCCGTGCGGCTTGAGCCAGCTCATGTCTATGCGATATGGTACGCTGCCTATAGTCAGGGAGACCGGTGGTCTTAAGGACACTGTAGTGCCGTACAATGAGTACGAGAATACGGGCGATGGCTTTTCCTTTGCTAATTATAATGCGCATGATATGCTGCATGTTATCAAATATGCTCTTGATGTGTTTGAAAACCATAAGGACAGATGGCAGGAGATGATGCAGCGCGCCATGAGGCATGATTTCTCATGGAAGGCATCTGCGAAAGAGTATGAGAAGCTTTACGACATGCTGCTTGGCAACTAGTACATCATTCTGAAAATAACAGGCCAATAATTTTCATGAATTTCCAACTATGTTCTTAGAAAGTAAAATACCGGATACATATCTATGATATGATATGATATCCGGTATTTTGTGTTATCGGGGTATATGATTATCAGTAGACAGTGTCTGTTTTACTATCGTATATGTAGTACCTCTCGCCGAGTACTTCCTCGTCGCGTACCTCTGTAGAGTTTACCTCACAGATGAATTCGCTTAGGTTGCAGACATCTATATCGCTATCCAGCGGCATTACCAGAAACTCATGGATACTGCTTGGTATAAGCAGCATATTGCCGCCGAGCTTTTTTGCCAGCGAGCTTAGCACACCCGGGTAGAGTATGGCGGATGCACCGTTTGTCTGCCTGCTGTTTGTAAGGATATACATAGGCAGGCTGTCAAAATCACAGACTGCGCGCATCTGATTGGCATAGCCCGGACATTTTTTGGCAAGAAACTCTGCCATGTTGATTATTGAGCATGGAAGTATCCTTGGGGTATTTTGCATTGAGGCGCGGATTAGTGTTTCTGTATCTATGCCCCAGCGTGACAGAAGGGCATCTGTGACTGTAATGGTGCCAAATTCAGGCAGCTGCGCTCCTACATATACTTCAAATATGATGGCAAAATCCAGATATTTGATATAGGGCATGTCCTTTAGCTGCTTTTGGTTTTTGTCGTAGCTTATGAGCTGGAAAATTATTTTCTCTTTTACCTTGGAAAAATCATCACAGAAGCTTATGTCAAAATCTTCAGTTGGCTTGAAATCATTGTAGGTGGATAAAATTGCATCGAGAATAGAATCAATGGATACACCATCAAGATACCAATGGTAGTAAGGATTGAGATAAATAGTCGGTGCTATATTGAATTTGGGATTGATAATCACCAATCCGTCGTAGATCATCCCGTTGTTCTTTTTGACAGGATGGATGGTGAGCTTGAAATCATTGTCAAGTCTTGCGGTTATTTCTGTTTCTATAGTATGTAAAAACTCCGTGTATTTCATGAATCTCCTTGCGGAGCATAAAAATATCGGATCTCGTGGAAAAGTAAAACCCACGAAGCAGGGCGCTTCGTGGGTTTTACTCTAACATTGTTTGTTTAAGTTTGCAATATGTATTTTTGTACAATTTTTAGACTTCATTTTTGTGACATCATACAAAATATAGCTGCGCAATCCATTTTTAATCCGATTTGAGCCTCTGCCACAGTGTGTTGTAAAGAGTTGCGTCATCATCATTTAAAGCTCTGTATACTTCACAGTTTTTGAGCATATCGGAAGGAGGATTAATCGCCTCATTTTTCTTTGTTTCCTCATCCTGGTTTTCGATGACAGACTGGATAGGTGATGCATAGTATACATATTCAAAGTTGAGCTGTGCCGGCTCATCACCGCAGATATAGTTCAAAAATTCCTGTGCGCCCTCTTTATTCTTGCATGTCTTTGGAATAAACCATGAGTCAATCCAGAGGTTTGAGCCCTCTTTTGGTACGATATAGTCCAGGTTGTCATTTTCAGCCATGGCGGCAGCTGCTTCACCGGAGTAGCACACTGCGATTGCCGCATTTTCAGCAACCATCTCATCACAGGTTTCATCCACGTAGTAGGCGAGCACGTCACTGCTTTGTTTGTTCAGTATATCGAAGGCTTCATCGAGCTTTGCTGTGTCTGTCTCGTTTATCGAGTAGCCAAGTGTGCGAAGGGCGGGAGTAAAGGCATCACGGACAGAATTAATCATAATCATGTTGTCCTTGTATTTGCCGTTCCACAGGCAGTCCCAGGTATTTAGGTCTGATGCATCAGCCATCTTTTTATTGTATAGTATGCCGAGTGTGCCGTAGAAATAAGGCACAGTATACTCATGTGTCGGGTCAAAGGATGCGGACATGTCGATTATATCCTGATTTACATTTTGATAGTTTGGCATTGAGCTGTAGTCTATCTTGTTGACCTCACCCTCACTTATGAGCTTCTCGATGATGTAGTCAGAGGTGCAGATGACATCGTAGTCGATGGCACCGGACTTGTACTTTGTGTACATTTCCTCAGGCTCCTCGTATTCCTCATATTTAATGGTGATTCCGGTTTCCTGCTCGAAGCTGTCGATTACTGATTCATCGATGTATTTACCGTAGTTTAGCACTGTTATGGCATTGTCATTGTTCGTGCCTCCGGCGCTTATGGTAAATACCGAAAAGCAGCCGATTACGAGTACTGCAACAATTGCGATGCTCACACTACGCTTTACGATGCGCAGCTTTTTAGCCCTTGCAGGCTTCTTTGATGAGCTGACAGGTATCTGGTTTGAGTTGATGTTTACCACAACCAAAAGCAGCAGCACTGTGAAGAAAAGTATGGTTGACAGAGCATACAGCTCCGGTTTTACACCCTTTTTTAGCTCTGTGTAGAGCATGGTTGAGAGTGTGTTTACTCCGGCACCCTTCGTAAAGTAGGTGATGGAGAAGTCATCGAGTGACATTGTGACCGCCATCATAAAGCCGGAGAACACTCCGGGGCTTATTTCAGGCCAGGTGACCTTGAAAAATGCATATAGAGGTGATGCGCCCAGGTCAAGTGCGGCCTCATAGGTGTATTTGTTGGTCTGCTTGAGCTTTGGAAGCACATTGAGTATCACATAAGGGATATTGAACGTGATGTGTGCGATAAGCACTGTCACAAAGCCCAGATTCATGAATTTTACAAACAAAAGCATCATTGAGATACCGGTCACGATATCTGCATTGAGCATCGGGATGTTTGTAGCGCCCAGATAGATTGTCTGGTTACGTTTCTTCATGGCGCTTATACCCATGGCTGCGAGAGTTCCTATTATTGTAGAAATCACAGCTGCAAGCAGCGTAATCTGCAGTGTTGTAGAAAATGCCGACATAATCCGCTCACTCTGAAAGCACTTTATGTACCAGTCGAGCGTGAAGCCTCCCCATTTAACCTTGGATTTGGAGTTGTTGAAGGAGAGTACTATTAATACAACGATAGGTAGATACAGAAACAAAAAAATCAGTCCCATATATACCCTTGATGCTATTTTTTTTACCATAATGCGCTCTGGTCTCCTTCCTTATCAAACAGATTGACGAGTGCCATGCTGATTAATACGAATACCATGAGCACGAGTGAGAGACCGCTTCCTGCGCCCCACTGCGAGCCATGGACGAAATCCTGTTCTATGATATTTCCGATGAGCAGGACCTTGCCGCCACCGAGTATCTGTGAGATGGCAAAGGATGTGAGTGATGGCACGAAAACCATTACGATTCCGCTTATGACACCGGAAACTGTAAGTGGCAGTATAATCTTGAAAAGTATTGTGACTTTGTTTGCACCGAGGTCAAGAGCCGCCTCAATCCAGTCGTTTTTGATTCTGGTCATGGAGTTGTATATAGGCAGCAGCATGAATGGCAGAAAGTCATAGACCATGCCAAGCACGACTGCTCCGGAGGTATTCATGATGTTGAAGCCCGGCAGTCCGAGAGTGGTGAGTATCGAGTTGATGACACCGTTTTTGGACAAAAGCTGCTTCCACGCGAGTATTCGAAGCATAAAGTTCATCCACATAGGAAGCATGAAAACAAATACCACAAAGCTTTGGTTTTTAATCTTTAAGCCGTTTAAAATCATCGCAAGCGGATAGGACAGCACCAGGCATATTATGGTGCATATGATTCCAAGCCGTAGGGATAAAAGCAGTGCCTTGATATTGGTGTGCTGTGCTATTGCAGCCACATATTCAAATGTGAAGCCTCCGTCAGAGCCTTTAAATGCATAGTACACGATCATGAAAAGCGGAAGTATGATAAATCCGATAATCCATATGAGGTACGGCCCTGCGAGCAGCTGTTTCTTTATTTTAGACATCTATCTCCACCGCCTTTTCATCTGAGGACTCAGGCTTGTGCATTACCTGGATATTAAATGGAATTACCTTGATACCCACATGACTTCCGATCTCTACATATTTGGTGGTGTGCACCATCCAGTCGTAGCCGTTAGCCTTTACCTCAAGCTCATAGTGCACTCCCTTGAAGATATTTGACACGACATCGCCCTGCATGTAGCCGTCCTCCGCAGGCACCAGCTCCACATCCTCCGGGCGGATGACTATATCGACAGGCGTGTTCTCACCAAAGCCCTCGTCCACACAAGGCATCTTTACACCGAGTATCTCGACAAGCTTATCCTTTATCATAACACCGTCGATGATATTACTGTGCCCGATAAAGTCAGCGACAAAGGCATTTTCAGGCTCATTGTAAATGTCCTCTGGTGTGCCAATCTGCTGGATATAGCCCTGATTCATGACTACGATGGTGTCAGACATTGTAAGCGCCTCCTCCTGGTCGTGTGTGACGTAGACGAAGGTGATACCGAGCTCATTTTTGAAGCGGATAAGCTCATACTGCATGCTCTGGCGCAGCTTTAAGTCGAGAGCGCCAAGCGGCTCGTCTAACAGCAGTACCTTAGGCTCGTTTACAATAGCTCTTGCAATAGCGATACGCTGCTGCTGGCCTCCGCTAAGAGAATCCACAGAGCGGTTTTCAAAGCCGTCGAGATTGACGAGCTTTAATGCATACTTTATTTTGTCATCAATGTAAGCCTTGCTTTTTTTCTTTATTTTAAGACCAAACGCGATGTTTTCAGCTATTGTCATATGAGGGAAAAGAGAGTATTTCTGGAAAACAGTGTTCAGATTTCTCTCGTTTGCAGGCACATTTGTGATGTCCTTTGAATCAAACATGATTTTTCCCTTGTCCGGTGTCTCAAAGCCACCGAGCATGCGAAGTGTGGTGGTCTTTCCGCAGCCTGATGGTCCAAGCAGCGTCAGAAACTCATTCTCCCTGATGTATAGATTTAAATCGTCGAGTACAACATTGCCGTTGTATGACTTTGTGATATCGATAAAATCAATTAATTTCTTTCCCATGGTGTAAACCTTTCTCATGTAATTATAGTACTGGTAGGACCTGTATGTTTATAATTTGCTGCTGTACACACTAAAAATGTGGCCGGCAGTAATTACAGACCTATAAAAGAGCTTCTGCAGGGGAAGCGTCAGAAGCTTGGAGGATTGCTGACCCATATGAGCATGGCATCCTTTGAAGACTTATTTTCAATAAAATGCTTCTTACCGGCTTTAAAATAAAAGGACTCACCGGCCTTTACGGTGTGCACTTTGCCACCATAGCAAAGCTTCACGGTACCCTTTATCACATATCCAAACTCCTCACACTCCTGAGGCAGATATATTTCAGAACTGCCACCCGGATGAAGAGTGAGCCTGACAGGCTCCATGGAGCGGGTCTGTGCGTTTGGAATGATCCATTCCACCCTGCTGTTTTTTTCCTCGTCAATTTTCTCGAAATAGTCGTTTGCCTTGTATACAATCTGCTCAGGTTCCGAATCTGTAAAAAACTCAGCCGGTGTCATACCCAGGCACTGGATGATATCAAGCAGGGTGCCGACTGACGGTGAATTCTGATTTCGCTCGAGCTGGGAGATAAATCCTTTCGTCAGCTCAGCCCTGTCAGCAAGCTCCTGCTGGGTAAGTCCGTACTGGATACGAAGCTCCTTCATACGATGTCCGATATCCATGTTTACTTCCTTTTCTAATATACTTTACGTTATATTTACTGTAGGCTTAATGATAGATTTTTTGTTTACTAAAAATAAACCAACGAGATAATTTTAATATATTTTTTATAAATGTCAAGGGGAATTTTTGTTGCTTCTTTATGGTGCGGTTATTATAATGATAAAGTAATTAATGCATATAGAAATATGGGGTTTGAAACTATGGAGGATGATGCAGAAGCGGTAATTCCTACATTATCTGATGTAAGGGCATTACATTCTGATTATGCCGGAGATTGTAAGTTTATGTTTAGAGATGTAGAATCAATATTGACTGATTTGGATTAGGAGGAAAAACTATGTACAATAATTCACAAAGTCCTATTATGATTATATCAGGAAAAAAAGCGGAGAAAATGTTAAGCAAATCAGAGAAACCTATTGCGGATCATACAAAGACAATAGATAGAGCAAAAGATAAATTGAGAAAAATGGGAAAAAAATAAATCTATAAAAAACACCTCATTCATTTTTGAATGAGGTGTTTTTTTTTGAGAAGCCGATAACCGGGATCGAACCGGTGGCCTACGCATTACGAGTGCGTCGCTCTACCTACTGAGCCATATCGGCAAGCTATATTATAGTATCAGATATAAGAGTTTATGTCAAATCAAAATTTTGAGTTGAAATTTTAAGAGAGTAATTTCAGAAAGGTATTGACACTATGATGTATATAGTGTATATATAACACATAAACAGTTAATAAATACAGTACGGAGGTAGCATATGAAGCTGATGCAAAATTCAGGAGTGCCCATCTATCAGCAGATAGCGGACAGCTTCAAGACAGATATTTTGGCCGGCAGGTATGAGCAGGGGGAGTTCCTTCCGTCGATAAGAGGGCTGGCAAAGGACCTGAAAATCAGTGTGATAACCACGATGAAGGCTTATGAGCAGCTTGCAGATGAGGGGCTTATCACAGCGGCGCAAGGCAAGGGCTTTTATGTCAATGCACAGGACAGTGAGATGATAAAGGAACAGCACCTGCGCAAGGTGGAGGAGTCGCTGACAGACGCGATAGCCGCGGCTGAGGTAGCCGGAATCTCAAACGACGAGCTTAAAGGAATGCTTGAGGCGTTGCTTGAGGTGGATAAATAAAGATATGAAACGAGTCAGGAGGAATGAAAATGACAACAAAGAATGCAATTGAGGCAGCAAAAATCACAAAGAAGCTTAAAAACTTCACACTTGATGTGGAGAATTTCGCAATACCACAGGGCTTTGCGACAGCCTTAATCGGAGAAAACGGAGCAGGAAAGACAACACTTTTAAATATATTAGCAGGAATCAGGCTTGACTATAAAGGTGAAATCACATACTTTGGACAGTATTCCGACAAACAGAAGGAAAACTCGGGAGATATTAAAAACCGCATAGGCTATACCGGCCCCGGCAAATACTATCTGCCGCAGTGGACAGTTAAGGATATAGAGGAAATCAGTAAGCTGATGTTTGATGATTTTTCAGCAGATGATTTTCACAGATATTGTGAGGAGCTTGCAATATTTTCACATGGCAGCATTGATATGAAGAAAGCCAACAGCTCATTTTCGGATGGTATGAAGATGAAGCTCATGCTGGCAGGAGTCATGGCGCGAAAGACAGACCTTCTTTTGCTGGATGAGCCGGCATCGCCGCTTGATCCGCTGATGAGAGATAAGCTGTGCCAGATGATTGGCGAGTATATCCATGAGGGCAACGGTAAGCGCAGTGTATTTTTCTCTACGCACAATATCTCAGATATGGAAAATATCACCGATTATGCCATTATAATGGAAAACGGACAGATTGTGGAGCAGGGCTTTGTTGAGGATTTGAAGGAAAAATACATCCTGATTAAAGGAGATGCAGCAGATACAGAGGCTGCCGGTAAGGTGCTGTATTCAATGACCAAAAATCCGTATGGCTTTGAGGGCATATGCTTGGCGGAAAACATAGATAAGCTTGCAGGACTTAATGTGACAAAGGAGATTCCGACACTTTACCAGATAAGCGTTGCTGTCATGAAAAATAACACAAAGATTGTGATGCGCTAGTGCGAGGTAAGGTGTTATGGAAAATAAGTCAGGAAGTATGAATGAAAAAATGTTTTCAAAGGAACATGATACTGAAAGAACAATTAATAAAAAAGATAACAAAGCAAAGAATGAAGTTCTAACATACATCAGGGATTACCGTGTTATGACTAATCTCAAGTATCGTCTTATAACAAATATACTGATTCCGGTTTTAGCAATTTTTACATCAATGCTAATTGCCTGTTCGAAAACAGTCTGGGCATGGATTGGAGTTATAGTAATTGTTTATGATTTTTATATGATGTGCGAGGTGGTGCAGGACTATTTCTGCTTCGGCTGTATGTGCAAGAAGAATGCATTTGGCATGCATTTTTTAAAGACAGGTTTTAACGGAGTAAGATACTTTCAGAATGCAGTTCTTGTGGATATACTTATAAGACCGCTGCGTATTGGAATTACAATACTCATTGCTTCAATACCATTTATTAAATTTGGAGTTAATATCTGGTCGATATTTGACATTATTATGATATCTTCAATTGTTTCGGTTGGCTCATTAAATATATTCAGATACATGGATATGGGAATGTATATTTATCTGCTGGCGCTTATAGTTATCTTCCCGGCAATTGCGGGTAGTATAGCTGTTTTGATTTATGGTGCAAAAATGTGGTTTATCGCACCTGTGTTAGCAGTGGTGCTTGTAGGAGCGATAGCAGCGACATATTATCATATGATGGTGCGTATCCGCAGATCATATGTTGATGTGTAGAGGCATTTTAAATTGGAAAGTATATTTGAAAAGGAGAAATATTATGCTGAAAGATATTAAATTAGGATTTAAATTATTGAGATATGGCTACAAACTGAAGTTGAATGTGATCATGCTTGTATTCCTTACAGTAATCGGAATTGCATCCGATATAATGAGCAAAGGAACTACAATCATAGGCGGGATATACTTTATGATGAGTGGTATGTTCACATTCCAGCTCATCATGTCGATGGATGTATCAGAGCTTATCCAGTCCACATCACTGAAAAAGAAGCTGCAGATATACATTCCGGTGATGTCAAGCACGGTAATCAATCTTGTTATTTTTACATTTCTGGTGGTAGAAAGAGTCATTCTGATACAGTATGGAGTGGCAGATAAGACGCAGCTTATCTACACACTTTTTACGATTGATGTTGTACTGCTGATAGTATATCTGTACACAAGCATATGCTATAAGTATTATGTACTTGGCTTTATCGCATTCATGGTTTTGTTTATGGGCGTTTTTACTGTGCTTTCAGGAGCAGCGTTTGTGCCGGTTTCTAATGCTGATTTAAGCTTGGACTCCCGGTGGTGGCATTGCTAGGCTATATTGCTATTTTTGCAGGTGGAGCGCTTGAGATATTGATAGGAGAGCTGCTTTACAAGAAGCCTTTGTCAGAATTCGCATTCAGGGGATTTTTCCGTGATGCAAAGTAGTGATGTTACTGTTCCCGCATAACAGTGTGACAAACAACATAGTGATTTCAAAAAATAAGAAATATTTTTGTAAAAATATTGAAAAAATGATCGCTTTGTAGTATGTTATCATTGTCGGTGCAAAAGCCGGCAATGAGACTAATTAACATATTATCAGGAGAAAAATATATTAAATGGATAGTGACAGTTATAGTAAACAACAGTTAGACGACTTGTTTATGGATATGATTGCCTACTATGATGGCGATCCAAAGAGAATCCAGCATTTCACCAAGGTGCACAGCTATGCAAGGCTTATCGGTATAGGAGAGGAGCTTGATGATGCCTCGCTCTTTATACTTGAGGCAGCGGCTTACACACACGATATCGGCATACGTGTGGCGGAGGAGAAGTATGGCAGGTGCGATGGAAAGCTTCAGGAGCAGGAGGGACCGATAATCGCCCAGAAGATGCTCTCACAGCTTGGCTTTGAGAATTACATAGTTGAAAGAATTTGTTTTCTCATAGGTCACCATCACACATATGACAATATAGATGGTCTTGATTATCAGATACTCGTTGAGGCTGATTTCCTCGTAAATCTGTATGAGGATGATGCGGGAAACCGTGCAATCGACAAGGCATACAAGCGCATATTCAAGACTGAAACAGGAAAAAAGATTTTTAGACTAATGTTCGGATATGAAGAAGAGGATTAGTATGAGCCGGGCCGGGAGGAGACTTCCGGCCCTTGTTCGTATTATGCAGCTTATATCAGAAATAGTAATTAATCAGAATAGTAAATATGCAGAATAGTTACCTGAAATAATATTTGGGGATATGTCAAAAATTTTTGAATTTTGAGAAAGAAATAATATAATATGGCAAATAAAATTAACTATCAAAAATTAATGGAAGATTTAATAAAAGAAAATTGCATGGACAATAACTGCACTCCACGTCTTTTGCTCCATAGCTGCTGTGGACCGTGCAGCACGTATTGCATACAGACTCTCTCGGAGTATTTTGATGTGACTGTGTTTTATTACAATCCAAACATTTACCCACCAGAGGAATATCACATGAGAGCACAGGAGCAGAAGCGCTTTATAGATGAGTTTCCGGTGAAAAATCCGGTTCACTTTGTGGAGGGTGTGTACGACACCAAGCGCTTTTACGATATGGCACGCGGCATGGAGGCTGTGCCTGAGGGCGGGGAGAGGTGCTTTAAGTGCTACAGGCTGCGTCTTGAGGAGAGTGCACAGTATGCAAGGGAGCATGGCTTTGATTTTTTTACAACGACACTTTCCATCAGCCCGTTGAAGAATGCCGAAAAGCTCAATGAGATAGGAAAAGACTTAGAGAGCCAATATGGAGTGCGATATCTTTTCTCTGATTTTAAGAAGAAAGAGGGTTATAAAAAGTCCACGGAGATATCAAAGCAGTATGATATGTACAGGCAGTACTACTGCGGCTGTGTATTTTCCAAGGAGCAGCGTGACAGAGAGATTGCAGCACGTGGGTGAAAATGTGGTTGCGTGACAGCAAAAATTATTATATAATTTAGCACAGTAAAGCGGCTGTTTAGAGCAGGCGGCGGTATCACATCTTATTTTCATATAATACATTGTGATACATGAAAATAAATCATCATTTAATAATCAAGGAGGAATCTCATGGCACAGTTATGGGGAGGACGTTTCACAAAGGAGACAGATCAGCTCGTTTACAATTTCAATGCGTCCATTTCATTTGATCAGAAGTTTTATAAAGAGGATATAGAGGGCAGCATCGCCCATGTTACGATGCTTGGAAAGCAGGGCATCATCTCACAGGCAGAGAGCAACGATATAGTGGCTTGCCTAAAGCAGATACTTAAGGAGGTAGAGTCAGGGGAGCTTGAAATCAGCTCAAAGTATGAGGATATCCACAGCTTCGTTGAGGCTACACTCATAGACAGGCTTGGTGACACAGGAAAGAAGCTTCACACAGGCCGAAGCAGAAACGACCAGGTCGCTCTTGATATGCGTCTTTTCACCAGAAAGACAGTGAAGGAGACTGATGATGAGCTTAAGGAGCTTTTAGCTGTTATCCTTAAGATTATGAAGGAAAACACACAGACTATCATGCCGGGCTTTACACATCTGCAGAAGGCCCAGCCAATCACTCTGGCTCACCATATGGGCGCATATTTTGAGATGTTTAAGAGAGACAGATCAAGACTGTGCGATATATATAAGAGAATGAACTATTGTCCGCTTGGCTCAGGAGCACTCGCAGGCACTACATATCCGCTTGATAGGGACTATACAGCACAGCTTCTGGATTTTTACGGACCGACACTTAACAGTATGGATGGTGTGTCAGACAGGGATTATCTGATTGAGTTTTTATCGGCTCTTTCAACTATCATGATGCATCTGTCACGTTTTTCTGAGGAAATTATCATATGGAATTCAAACGAGTACCAGTTTGTTGAGATTGACGATGCGTACAGCACAGGAAGCTCAATCATGCCACAGAAGAAAAATCCTGATATAGCAGAGCTTGTCAGAGGAAAGACAGGCCGTGTATACGGTGCGCTCATGTCGCTTCTCACCACCATGAAGGGTATTCCGCTTGCGTACAACAAGGATATGCAGGAGGATAAGGAGCTGGCATTTGATGCATTCGACACTGCAAAGGGATGTATCGCACTTTTTACAGGAATGATTGATACAATGAAGTTTAACAAGGACGTGATGAGAAAGAGTGCAAACAATGGCTTTACAAATGCCACAGATGCAGCTGATTATCTCGTTAAAAAGGGTGTACCGTTTAGGGATGCACATGGTATTGTAGGAAGAATAGTGCTTTACTGCATCGACAAGGGCATTGCAATCGACGATATGAGCATTGACGAGCTCAAGGCTATCTCTCCGGTATTTGAGGAGGATGTATTTGATGCCATTTCAATGGAGACCTGTGTCAGCACAAGGTGTACAGTTGGAGCACCATCAAAGACATCAATGGACAAGGTAATTGCCGTTTACGATGAGTATATGAAGTCAAATTGGCAGGATGAAGTGTAGTTTTTGTGCATATTTTATAAAAAACAGGGAGAAAAATTATTAATTTAATATAGTTTTTTCCTTGTTTTTCATTAGAGTTTCAAGTAATATATTTCCTATAAAGACAGTTGTACGCGACAGACGGACAAAACCTGATTTTAATGTCAAAGTATAGTGTATGACATGGTCGAAGAAAATCTAGAAGATAGGGAGATTAGAGTAATGAGTGAAAAGCTTAAAGTAGGTATCCTCGGTGGAACAGGAATGGTAGGACAGAGATTTATTTCTCTTTTAGAGAATCATCCATGGTTCGAGGTAACAACAATTGCAGCCAGCCCAAGAAGTGCAGGCAAGACATACGAGGACGCCGTTGGTGATAGATGGAAAATGGACACACCAATGCCTGAGGCAGTTAAGAAAATTATCGTAAAGAACGTCAATGAGGTAGAAGAGGTTGCTTCACAGGTTGACTTCGTATTCTCAGCCGTTGATATGTCAAAGGACGAGATCAAGAAGATCGAGGAGGACTACGCAAAGACAGAGACTCCTGTAGTTTCAAACAATAGTGCCCACAGATGGACACCTGATGTGCCAATGGTTGTACCTGAAATCAACCCACAGCACATGGAGGTTATCAAATATCAGAAAGAGCGTCTCGGTACAAAGAGAGGCTTCGTAGCAGTAAAGCCAAACTGCTCAATCCAGTCATATGCTCCGGTTCTTACAGCATGGAAAGAGTTTGAGCCATATGAGGTTGTTGCTACAACATATCAGGCAATCTCAGGTGCCGGAAAGACATTCAAGGACTGGCCTGAGATGGTTGGAAACATCATTCCATTCATCGGTGGAGAGGAAGAAAAATCTGAGAAAGAGCCACTTCGTCTTTGGGGATATGTGGATGATGAGAAGAAACAGATTGTTCCTGCAGAGTCACCGGTTATCACATGCCAGTGTATCCGTGTTCCTGTATTAAACGGTCATACAGCAGCTGTATTTGTCAAGTTCAAAAAGAATCCTACAAAGGAGCAGCTCATCGAGGCACTCGAGAAGTTCAGCGGAGTACCACAGGAGCTTGGGCTTCCAAGCGCACCAAAGCAGTTCATCAGATACTGTGAAGAGGATAATCGTCCTCAGGTCGCACTTGATGTGGATTATGAGCATGGTATGGGAATCAATGTCGGACGTCTCAGAGAGGATACAGTCTATGACTGGAAGTTCGTCGGACTCTCACACAACACAGTACGTGGTGCAGCCGGTGGAGCAGTGCTTTGTGCAGAGCTTCTTAAGGCACAGGGTTACATCACAAAGAAGTAGAGTTGGCAATTCATTGGAAAAAATTTATTAAGGGGGGGCGGATTTTCCGTTTGTGGGCTGTGGGCACCGGTGTAGCACACAGTAGTATTCCTCAGATAAAATATGAAGTCAGCCACGGGATTTTTTCTGGATAGATTATGGCAGTTTGCAAGTCTAAACTGTCATTTAACCTATTGGAATCCCGTGGCAGTTCATATTTTTTCTTCGGAACATACTGTGTACTCTCCGGTGAAGGCAGTGTGTTGAACGGAAAATCCTCACTCTGTGAATTAATTATTATGCAAAAGTCGAGCCTCTTAAAAGAGGCTCTCTTTTTTATTCTCAGTTGTTTTAAATAGTTACGCTTGAATTTATATTTTATCGTGGTAAAATAGATAATCTGAGTAGAATATATTTAAGAGGTAGATATAAGTGAAGAATAATAAGTATGAAATTGATATGGTGAACGGTTCAATAATGGATAAGCTTATTTCATTTGCGTTGCCGCTTATGATTTCGGGTATTTTGCAGTTAGCGTTTAATGCTGTGGATATTATTGTCGTGGGACAGTTTAGTGGAAGTAAATCACTGGCGGCTGTTGGCTCGACTACGGCACTTATCAATGTGTTTGTCAATTTGTTTATGGGTATATCGCTTGGTGCGAATGTGCTCGCTGCCAGATTTTATGCGGCAGGCAAGGATGAGGAGATGTCTAAGACGGTGCACACCTCTATTATGATTGCACTCATAAGTGGTATTGTGATGGGTGTGGTCGGTGTTATTTTTGCAAGGGGTGCGCTGGAAATTATGGGTACACCGGATGATGTTATAGGTCTTTCTACTATTTATATGAGGATTTATTTTTGCGGTATGCCGTTTTTTATGCTTTATAACTATGGTGCGGCGATTTTGCGTGCTGTCGGCGATACAAAGAGACCTCTTATCTTTTTGATTATTTCAGGCTGTATCAATGCACTGCTCAATCTGTTTTTTGTAATAGTGTGCAAACTGGATGTTGCAGGTGTTGCAATCGGTACAATTGTTTCGCAGTTTGTTTCCAGCGTACTTGTATTATATTGTTTGAGCAAAGCAGATACCAGCTATAAGCTCTGCTTTAATAAGCTTGCGATTGATAAGGAATATATGCTTCAGATATTTCAGGTGGGAATTCCGGCCGGCATACAGAGCACAGTCATAAATATCTCAAATGCCATGCTTCAGTCATCAGTCAATTCCTTTGGCTCAATAGCAATGGCTGGATATACGGCGGCAAACAATATACTTGGCTTTTTGTATGTATCTGTCAACTCAATCACACAGGCCTGCATGAGCTTCACGAGCCAGAACTATGCGGTAGGAAAACAAAAGAGAATGGACAGGGTACTGATAGACTGTCTGTTCCTCACGACAGCGGTAGCACTTGTGATGGGAAGTGCTTCATACATATTTGGAACACAGATACTTGGCATATATACAAGTAATAGCGAGGTAATTAAATCAGGACTTGAGATTATTTCGATTACAACAATCCCATATTTCCTGTGTGGAATCATGGACCTTTTTCCGGGAGCACTAAGAGGAATGGGATACTCAACTGTACCTATGATACTTTCTATAATAGGAACAGTCGGAGTCAGAATCATCTGGATATATGGTCTGTTTCCAAGCCACAGGTCGCTGTTTTTCCTGTTTATATCATATCCCGGTTCATGGATAGCGACAATCATCATGCAGGCTATCTGCTATATGTTTGTCAGAAATAAAGTGAAAGCTACAATAGGAGCTCGGAAATTATAATTAAAATCTATTTGTATATGTGTTAAATTGTGATATAATATTTCCAGTTGATTATTTTGGAGGAATATTTATGAAAGCAAAACACACAGATTTAGAGAAACTTGAGCAGCTCTATAAAGAGTCGGGTAACCAGCTCGTAGTGCTCTACGGAAGGAGAGGCTGTCAAAAGGAGGAAATCATCGTGGCTCAGAGCGAGGGTAGAAGGAGTATCATCGGCTTCTGCAACTGGGACAAGCCAATGATGACCATGGATGAATTATAGAGGAGCTTATGGGAAAATCACTGATAATAACAGAGAAGCCATCCGTGGCACAGGAATTTGCGAAGGTGCTGCGGGTGAGCGGACGCAATGACGGTTATATAGAAAATGGAGAATATGTGATTTCATGGTGCGTGGGACATCTTGTCGGGCTGGTCTACCCTGAGTCATACGACATGAAATACAAGAAATGGCGTCTTGAGGATCTGCCGTTTCTGCCAAAGGAATACAAATATGATGTGATAGACAGCGTGCGCAAGCAGTACAATATTGTGCACGCTCTTTTGCAGAGAGAGGACATTGACAGAGTTTACTGGGCAGGTGATGCCGGAAAAGAAGGACAGACCATCGAGGAGAATATCAGAAACTTTGGTGGTGTCAGGGAAGGCATGGAGGAGCTTCGAGTCTGGATAGATTCGCAGACCGAGGAGGAAATCCTAAGAGGCATAAAAGAGGCAAAGCCGATGAGTGCGTATGCAAACCTCGGAAAGAGCGGCATCATGCGTACCATCGAGGACTATGCGATGGGCATCAACTTTTCGCGTGTCATGTCGGTCAAATACGGCAATCTGCTAAACGATGCAGCGGGTACACGCTCGTACACGGCAATCGCGGTCGGACGAGTGATGACCTGTGTGCTTGGAATGGTAGTAATCCGTGAGCGCGAAATCAGAAACTTTAAGGAGACTCCGTTTTACAGGGTAATCGGCAGGTTTACGGATGCCGGTGTAGAGGCAGAGTGGAAGGCTGTAGAAGGCTCAAGGTACTTTGAATCACCGCTTTTATACAAGGAAAACGGCTTCAAAGAGGAAAAAGATGCACTCGCTTTAATTGAAGAATTAAACGGCAAACAGGCGAAAGTTAAATCTATAGTTAAGAATATTACTAAAAAAAGAGCACCGCTTCTTTTCAACCTGGCGGAGCTGCAGGCAGAGTGCTCAAAGAAGTTTAAAATCAGCCCTGATGAGACATTACAGGTGGCTCAGGATCTGTATGAAAAAAAGCTCACCACCTATCCTAGAACAGATGCCAGGGTGCTTTCAAGCGCTGTGGCAAAGGAGATTGGAAAAAATATAAGCAGGCTTAAAGGTTTTGAACCGACAGCAGACTTTGTGGAGCATATTATGCAAAAGAGGCTATATGCCAACATAGCTGATACGCAGTACACGGATGACAGCAAGGTAACAGACCACTATGCTATCATTCCGACAGGTCAGCTTACAGAGCTTTCGGGGCTTACATCGCTTCAAAGAGCAGTATTTGAGCTGATTGTCAGGCGTTTCCTTAGTATTTTTTATCCACCGGCAGAGTATGAGAATGTGAAGCTTGTCGTAGATGTGGATAAGGAAAGTTTTTTTGCATCATCAAAGGTACTAAAGAGCGAGGGCTATTTACAGGTGGCGAATCCGCCGAAAAAGAAGTCGTTTGAGGAATCAAACGCACGAATACTTGGTAAAAACAGTGAAACTGCAGATAGTACAGATGAAAACAGCACAGCAAACGGCAGCAATGATGAGATAGTCGTAAATCCCAAGGTGATGCTTGAGCTTGCCGATAAGCTAAAGGCGGGGGATGAGATAGCATGCCAAGGCTATAATATCAAGTTTGGTAAGACATCTCCGCCAAAGCGCTATACATCAGGCTCCATGGTGCTTGCCATGGAAAATGCAGGACAGCTTATCGAGGACGAAGAGCTTCGTGAGCAGATAAAGGGCTCAGGAATAGGCACCTCAGCAACGAGAGCGGAGATAATCCAGAAGCTTGTCCGTATAGGATATCTGAATCTGAACAAAAAGACACAGATACTCACACCCGAAAGCCTTGGCGAGATGGTGTTTGAGGTCGTATACATGACAGTTCCGGCACTTCTTAATCCAAAGATGACAGCCAACTGGGAAAAGGGACTGGACGGAATTACAAGGGGCACGGTGGATTTCTGGGAATACAGGGGAAAGCTTGAGAGCTTTATCCGCAAAGAGACAGAAAAGATGATTGAGCAGAATCTGCGCCCTGAGATTGCAGACCGCATCAGCAGCTTTGCAGGCAAAAATGCCAGAGGTGCGGCGGCCAGACGAAAGATAGGTGTCAAGTGCCCAGTTTGCGGTGGCGAGATAGTGACCACACCGTTTGGCTATGGCTGTGCTAATTACAAAAATGATAAATCAGGATGTAATTTTAATATCGGACAGGTGGCAGGAATTGATATTCCGGAGGAACAGGTCAAAAAGCTGATTGAAGAAGGAATCACCGACACAATCCGTGGTTTTAAGTCGAAGAGCGGCAAACGTTTTGATGCATGCTTAAAGCTCAACAAGGATGAACAGACGAACAAGGTATCAGCCACCTTTGATTTTGAAAATGTAAAGCCGCAAAAGGTCGAGGGCATTGTATGCCCGGACTGTGGAGGCGATATATATGTGTCGCCATACGGCTACCGATGTGCAAACTATAACAGACAGACAGAGGATGGCTGCCATTTCTTCGTTGGAAGGATAGCAGACAAGCAGCTGTCACAGGTACAGTTTTTAGAGCTCATGGCAAACGGCAGAACAGAGACGATAAAGGGCTTTAAATCAAAATCGGGAAAGCGCTTCAACGCATGCCTCGTTTTAAAGAAGGAGCCGGTCACAGAGGGAAGTGAGAAAATGCACACCGTCGTAGCATTTGACTTTGACAATGTGGAGGACGAAATCATAAAGGATGTTGTCTGTCCGCTTTGTGGTGGTCAGATAAAAAAGACATCGTTTGGCTATGGGTGTGTGAACTACAAGGGTGATGAGCCGGGAAGCTGCCGCTTTTCGGTGGGACAGATTGCGGGAAAGACAATCACAGCCGCAAACCTAAAGCAGCTTCTTAATGATAAAAAGACCGAGACCATACGAGGCTTTAAATCAAAAAGCGGGAAACGCTTCGATGCGTGCCTGGTGCTTAAGGAGGATGAAAATAAGAAGCTTTCTGTCCAGTTTGATTTTGACCATGTAGAGCCAAAGACAGTGAAGGATGTAGTATGTCCGAAGTGCGGAGGCAAAATCCAGGTGGCGCCGTTTGGCTTTGTATGCGAGAACAACAGACGTGATGATCCTGAGAGCTGCCGCTTTATGGTGGGTAAGGTCGCAAGCGTCAAAATAAAGGAATCAGTCCTTAAGGAGCTTCTGACAAAGAAAAAGACAGAAGTTATATCAGGATTTGTCTCAAAGACAGGCATGAAGTTTGACGCACCGTTAAAGCTCACAGAGGACGGAGATATAGCCTTTGATTTCCCCGAAAAGCCTAAGCCAATCGAGACCAATGTACTCTGTCCAAAGTGTGGCAGACCTCTCAAAAAGTCACAGTGGAAATATGAGTGTGAGTGCGGCTTCAATGTTTGGCATACTGTGGCAAAGGTGGAGCTTTCAGAGGAAATTCTCACGGAGCTGTTTACCACAGGAAAGACCAAAAAGAAGGTCACAGGCTTCACTTCAAAGGCGGGAAATGTATTCGATACATGCCTTAAGTTTGAAAATGACCAGATATCATTTGATTTCGATAACCCCGGCGAGGAAGAAGTGCAGAGCACGGCTGAAGTACATAACAATGCTGATACACAGAACAATGCTGAAGTACAGAGCACGGCAGATGATGCGCCGGATAAGACAACCATGAATAATACAACCATGGATGAGATGGGAATCCCAGAGGAATTTCTGGCAGGATTTGATATGGCAGCTGATAGTGCACAGGCAGATGATGTGTCGGAGGCGGCACTTGCGGCGGCGCATGAGCTGTTCGGTGAGTAGCTCTGCCTATAATTAATTATTAAATCTATAATTAATATGAATTTTTGTATTTATGTTTAATGCTTATATTTAAGTTTAAATATTAAAATGACAGTTAAAAAAATAGTAAATAATTTTCACATAATAAATAAAAGAAAGGACATAGAAAAATGGAAAATGCAAAAATAACAAATCTCTATAATCTGGATGAAACAATCGCAAAGGAGTATTTATCGCAGTTCACTTATCCATGGGAGGCACTTGCCGGAATAAGTGATTTCATCAAGGAGCTCGGACCAACACTCGACCCTGAAATCTATGAGAAAAGAGGAGAGGATATCTGGGTAGCAAAGAGCGCAACAGTATTTGACAGCGCATATCTGCACGGTCCGCTCATCATCTGCGAGGACGCAGAGATCAGACAGTGTGCTTTTATCCGTGGCAGTGCAATCGTAGGAAAGGGCTCAGTAGTAGGAAATTCCACAGAGCTTAAAAATGTAATCATCTTCAACTCAGTACAGGTGCCTCATTATAACTATGTAGGAGATTCAATCCTGGGCTACAAATCACATATGGGCGCAGGCTCTATTACATCAAATGTAAAGAGTGACAAGACTCTTGTAGTCGTAAAGGATGTTTACGATACAAAAGAGGAGATTGAAACCGGCCGCAAGAAATTCGGCGCTATGCTCGGTGACCATGTGGAGGTGGGCTGCAACTCAGTGCTCAATCCGGGAACAGTAATAGGAAGAAATTCAAACATTTATCCGCTTTCAAGAGTACGCGGAGTCATTCCTGCAAACCACATTTTCAAGGACAAGGACAACGTAGTTCTTAAAAAATAGTAATGTTGTTTGAAAAAATATTGTATTTTTGTTGTTTTTTGTCGATGATACTCTAGACTTATGACAAAAAATATGAGAAAATAAATTGGGTATGTTAAAACCATAACGAAAGGAGTCTTAAGATGATTTACACTAAGGAAGTTGAAAACATGTGTCCTGTAGCTAAGGGCGCAAAACATGAGCCAGCTCCTATCCCAGAAGAAGGAAAATGGGTTCATTCTAAGAAAATTGAGGACATTTCAGGATTTACACACGGTGTAGGCTGGTGTGCACCACAGCAGGGTGCCTGCAAGCTCTCACTCAATGTAAAGAATGGAGTAATTGAAGAGGCATTAGTTGAGACTATCGGATGCTCAGGAATGACACACTCTGCAGCTATGGCAGCAGAAATCTTACAGGGTAAGACAATTCTTGAGGCATTAAACACAGACTTAGTTTGTGATGCCATCAATACAGCTATGAGAGAGTTATTCTTACAGATCGTTTACGGTCGTACACAGTCTGCATTCTCTGATGATGGACTTGCTGTTGGAGCAGGACTTGAGGATTTAGGAAAGGGACTTCGCTCACAGGTTGGTACAATGTACGCAACAAAGGCAAAGGGAGTTCGTTACCTTGAGATGGCTGAGGGCTATGTAACAGGAATCGCTCTTGACAAGAACGATGAAGTAATTGGATACCAGTTCGTTTCTCTTGGAAAAATGACAGATTTTATCAAAAAGGGTGATGACGCTAACACAGCTTGGGAGAAAGCTTCAGGATCATACGGTCGTGTAACTCCAGAGCAGGGTGCTGTTAAGATCATCGATCCAAGACAGGAATAAGAGGAAAGGAGAACGACAATGGCATTATTTGAATCATATGAAAGAAGAATAGACCAGATCAATGCTGTACTTAACAGCTATGGTATCAGCTCAATCGAAGAAGCTGAAAAGATTACAAAGGACGCTGGACTTGATGTTTACGATCAGGTAAAGAAAATCCAGCCAATCTGTTTCGAGAACGCTTGCTGGGCATACACAGTTGGTGCAGCAATCGCAATCAAAAAAGGTTGTAGAAGAGCAGCAGACGCTGCAGCAGCAATCGGAGAGGGACTTCAGGCATTCTGTATCCCTGGATCAGTTGCTGATCACCGTAAGGTAGGTTTAGGACATGGTAACCTTGGAAAGATGCTCCTCGAGGAGGAGACAGAGTGCTTCTGTTTCTTAGCAGGTCACGAGTCATTCGCAGCCGCTGAGGGTGCTATCGGAATTGCTGAGAAGGCAAACAAGGTTCGTCAGAAACCACTGCGTGTTATCCTTAACGGACTTGGAAAAGACGCTGCACAGATCATCTCACGTATCAACGGATTCACATTCGTAGAGACACAGTATGACTACAAGGCAGCTAAGCTCAACATCGTTTCTGAGCATGCATACTCAGATGGACTCCGTGCAACAGTTAAGTGTTACGGTGCAGATGATGTTCAGGAAGGTGTTGCAATCATGCATCACGAGAACGTTGGTGTTTCTATCACAGGAAACTCTACAAACCCAACTCGTTTCCAGCATCCGGTAGCAGGTACATACAAGAAAGAGTGTATCGAGCAGGGCAAGAAGTACTTCTCAGTAGCATCAGGCGGTGGTACAGGACGTACACTTCACCCAGATAACATGGCAGCAGGTCCTGCTTCATACGGTATGACAGATACTCTCGGACGTATGCACAGTGATGCACAGTTCGCTGGTTCATCATCAGTTCCTGCACACGTAGAGATGATGGGACTTATCGGAATGGGTAACAACCCTATGGTTGGTGCTACAGTTGCTGTAGCTGTTTCTGTTGAGGAAGCTGCTAACGCTGGTAAGTTCTAAGTAAAAACCTAGTATTTAAACGATTTAGAGGGCTTTTAGAGAGATCTAAAGGCTCTCTATTTTTTTGATTTTTAAATTCTTTGAAGGTTGAAATCAATTTTGATGAATACAAATTTGGCATGCTTGTATATTATGATGATGACAGCCATACATATGAAATATTGCTTTGATATTCAGCATTAGTTGGAAAACGGGAGTTGCTAAGGGATTTTACAGCAACTCTTTTGTTTTATTTTGTCAAGACTAGTTTTATATTTATTCGGTATTATAATTGCCTTACATATCAAATGGAAGGGGTGATTAAAATGGATAGAACTATAGTAGTAGAATATTTTGATGGCGAGAAGAAAGTAAAAAAAGTTATAATTTTAAAATAATCTCGCGAAAAATTGCCTTATACGCGCATTTGTGAAAATCTATTGACTTATGGTTGATTTAGGGCTAAAGTGTGGCTACCAATCGGAAGAAAAAACAGTAGGCAGTAATATAGATTGACACATAAAATATTTGACAGCACATTTAAAAAGATACTTACGCACTCCAGAAAATATAGCATCGTTGAAAAGCCTTATAAAAACAGATATAATGGGTAGCATAGATAAGAACATTGAACTTGGAAATATAACACTTGAGGATGGGCGCAGCTTTATGGCAACTCGGAAAGAGGTTGAATTAATATCCCGATTTCAGAGAAAAGGCCTATATCAATGAATTCTGAGAATTATATATAAGACATTTGAAATAAACAAGGATGGCATGAGATGGGCATTTATTTTAATCCAAGTAATGACAGTTTTACAAAGGACAAGAATAGTGAATTGTATCTTGATAAGACAGGTCTGCTTGAATATCTGAACAGAGTTATATGTACAAATGCTAATTGTATCAGTGTCAGTCATGCCAGACGATTTGGTAAGTCCCATGCGGCATTTGATCTTGCACTTCAGAATTTTATTTTTGACAAACGTCAAAAATATTGTATAATATACTTAACAAGATAGCCGAGCGATAGATACGTCCTATCCGTCCGGCAAAAACCATTTTAAGATGAAACACCTCATAGCTTAGTCGGCTGAGGTGTTTTTCTTATTTTCTATGATTCAGAATTGTCACAATAAGTATCGCAACGGTTAATATAACCATGAATTCCTCATATGTACTCATAAGGCACCACTCCCTTCCAAGACTCGAACGGATATGGTGTAACACCCCTCGGCTGCCCGGTTAAATACATTATTCTATTTTCATACAGAAGTAATTTTGATATATATACATTTTGGAGATTCCTATATAACGTAAAACACCTCGCATTAACGCGAGGTTGGATTTAAAAAGAGATTTAAGAACACAATAATATTTTATAACCACATACCACCTTCCGGAATACATTAAACTATATCATGGACAAGGAGGTGAATACGCATGGACAGATTCGCAGTATATCTTGTAGTTGTTGCGGTTCTTTGCACTTTGATATCGATAATAACGGAATTTACGAAAGAGGTAGGAGTGCTGAAGAAGATCCCTACCTCTTTTCAGGTTCTGATCACCAGTGTCATTGTGTGTGAGGTGGGACTTTTTGTTGGACTATCATTTTATCACATAGCATTTGTGTGGTATTATCCTGTGGCTGCGTTTTTCGGGGCATTTGTCATTGCGATTATATGTACCCGGGGATGGGACTACCTGATATCGATATTCAAGCGGTTTTACAAGGGCGGAGATAAGGAAAAGTGGCATGAATAAAGGCGTCATGACAGTGACACATGTAATACGAGACAGATAAGTATAAGTTCGGAATAATGATCTTAAGATTGTCTCCTGATTCAATGTCTGGAATATTATATACAGACAAAAGAATTCAGGAGACAATTTTATGGCTTCTAATAAGGTTCCATTAAAGGGCTACATGGATGGTATAGATATATCAGCGTGGCAGGATACTATAGATATAACCAAGGTGCCTTGTGACTTTGTGATAGTGAAAGCAACGGAGGGCACGGACTACAAGAACAGATTTTTTGCAAAGCACTGTGACCAGGCGATGAAAGCGGGAAAACTCCTGGGGGCATTCCATTATGCAAATGGTGGCGATTCCCACAGTGAGGCTGAGTATTTCATAGCATACAGTAAGAAATATGTGGGCAAGGCGATACTTGTCCTTGACTGGGAGGGGCGGAATAATCCTCAGTTCGGAAGAAGTGACAGGGCATGGTGTAAAGAGTGGTGTGATTATGTGTACAGTAAGACCGGTGTTAAGCCTCTGATCTATATCCAGAAGAGCGCCATGGACAATGTAAATGGCCTGGGATACAGGCTGTGGGTTGCGCAGTATCCTGATTACGAGCGGACGGGATATCAGGAGCATCCATGGAATGAAGGTCAATACGAATGTGATATCAGACAGTACACATCCGTTGGAAGATTTCCGGGTTACGATGGCAATCTCGATCTTAACAAGTCATATATAGATAAGACGACATGGAAAAAATATGCCGCAAAAAAGACTGGTGGTTCACAGGAGAAAGATACTGGCAGTAACAGCGGAAAAAGTAATAATAAAAAGAAAAGCATAGAAGTGATAGCAAAGGAAGTCATAGCCGGAAAATGGGGGAACGGCGATGACCGGAAGAGCAGACTGAAAAAGGCAGGATATGATTACAATAAGGTTCAGGCGAAGGTAAATGCAGTGGTCAAGGCTTCGCAGAAGAAATCGATAGATGTGATAGCCAGAGAGGTCATAGCCGGCGACTGGGGAAATGGCGATGACAGAAAGAACAGGCTGAAGAAGGCAGGGTATGATCATGTCAAGGTGCAGAATAAGGTAAATGAGATGCTTGGCAGATAGCTGCAGGTAAATGACATAAGAAAAATGGCAGGAGAACGAAGTATAAAATTAGTTCCGGCAAAAATGAAATTTATATGAAGTATTATCCATACCTGTTGACGAAGCGCAATATATACTATAGGATAGTGGAAAACAAAAGCCCCCGTCAGGGATACATGAAAGGGAAAGGTGATATATATGCCATATTATGGATTTTATTTTGACCCAACATATCTGTTGGTTCTCATAGGCGTGGTGCTCTGCATGATAGCATCGGCAAGAGTCAAGACCACATACAAGAAGTATGAGAAGGTGGGATCGCGGTCAGGCTACACAGCGGACCAGGTCGCATACATGATACTCAGGAATGCGGGGATAACGGATGTGTCAATACATCACATCTCAGGAGATCTGACTGATAATTACAATCCTAAGGAGCATACGCTCAATCTGTCGGACAGCGTGTATGGTTCCAGATCCATCGCAGCGATAGGCGTGGCAGCCCATGAGTGCGGACATGCCATACAGCATGCAAATGCATATGCACCGCTCACCATCAGGTCAGCCATCATTCCAGCGGCAAATATAGGCTCAGCCATATCATGGCCGCTCATACTTATAGGACTTCTTATTCCGAGGGTTGATTACCTTATAACACTCGGAATCATACTGTTCTCACTGGTTGTTGTCCTACAGTTTGTGACACTTCCGGTGGAGTTCAATGCATCGAGAAGAGCAATGGCGATACTGGAGGGCAGCGGATATCTCTATCCGGATGAACTCAAGGGTGCAAGAAGTGTACTCACAGCGGCAGCTATGACATATGTGGCAGCCATGGTATCAGCATCACTTCAGTTGCTCAGACTTGTATTATTGTTTGGCAACAGGAGAAGATAGCGGAATTATAACAGAAAATATAAAAATGCATAAAAAAGTCTTGTGAATTTGTTGATAGTATTTGCAACTTTGCTATGGTAAAATGGTTAAAGTGGCAAAAATCTACATATTTGCAAGACTTTTTCTGTTATTGTGCACAATTATAACAGGAAAGTCTGCATAACAATTAATTAAGGGAGGGTAATTGATGAGGAAGAGAAGGCTACGAGGAGGTATAACGGCCTTGTCGGTGCTTGCTGCTATTGGCATGGCATCGGGAATAACGGCATTTGCGGCGGATGACACACAGTCTGAAGCTGTGGATACGGGAAAGGGACTGGAGTATGTATATGAGTCGTCAGGCTCTACACCATCAGGTGTCACGCTCAACGGCAATTCGGTAATCATAAAGCAGTCGCCGAATTCCACTGACAGCGAGCAGTTATTCAATATTTACAATGACAAAGACAGGGATGGAATCCTTGATGAGGGCGAGGAAGCTTTCACATTGGATGGAAGCACGGACATACAATATGGCAATATATATGGAATCTATCATGGTAAGGGCAGTTCGCCGATCTCCATAACCATAGACGGTGCTGAACTGCCTGCTGTATATGGAGCATTTGAGAGCACTGTTGAGACTCCGGAGAACATGACTGCGGTAACTATCAGTGTGAAGGGCGACGCGGCAGTTGAAAGTCTGTATGGACTTTTTAAGACATATTGTACTGGTGGTGTACTGATAGACACGGAGAAGTCAGTTACGATAAAGACGCTCTACGGTCTCAGCACATCGACCATAGATGGAGACATCACGGAGAATATCAATTATAGCTGTGATGGCAACACATTTGTCGCACTGGCTACAGATGGATATTACACAGGAAAAGCATACACGATAAATGGCGATGCAGTGTTCAATATGAAAGGAGCCAGCGTCAATTCAGTGTATCTCGTGCAGAATGGAGCTGTGCTCAGCAAGACACTGACGGCCAAGGTGACTGATTCCAAGGTAGACAGCCTGAACGGAGTTTCCCAGGGGGCAAAGGTTGATGGCGACGTGAGCCTTACATTTGACGGAATATCAGCCGTAAAGGATGGAAGCAGTGCCAGTGTATATGGTGCGTCAAGTGCGGCTATCCTTGGAAATCTGGACCTTAAGCTGAAAAGCCAGTCTGGATCAGAGATGTCTGTGTATGGCACCAATAATACAAATATAAAGGGAAATGTAAATGTCAGCGTTGATGGCTCAGGAGCAAAGTTCAACACCATATATGGAATGTATGGCGGTATGCTGGGCGGAAGGGCTGATATAGATATAAAGAACTGCGCTGCCGGTTACACAACATGTGGCATGAATTCGGTTTCGTTCAGTCAGACTCAGCCGGAGGAAGAAGGAACATATACGTATACTGTGAACATGGAGAATATCACTGGTGCCAGCGGCAGGGTATATGGAATTTCAAATTGTTCCGGTATCACTTCTGCCAGCGTTGTAATGAAGGCTGTGGCAACAACAGATACATTAAATGGCATGTATCTGAGCACAGGTGTAAAAGGTGATATAAAGGCAGAACTTTACAACTGTAATGCAGCCTATGTAAATGCTCTGGAGCTGTCAAATGTGACGGTAAATGGTTCTGTAGATGCCATAGTTTCGGGCTGCAGCATTACGAGATCTCTGAATGTAGAGCAGGGCGGAAGCATCAGTAAGGATCTTAACATAAGCGTCAGCAACGTTATCAGCAGTTCAGCACGGTTTGTATATGGCGGTAGCTGTCTGGGAAATATGACGGTCAATGTGGATGGCATGAATGATGAATCCATAGTAGACGAAAATGGTGATCCGCTTGTGAACTCGTATGAATACGCGGGCAGCGACATGTTTACCATGATGGGCAACTTTGCACTGGCAGGGGAACTCAAGGCGGATATAGCAAAGATACATTTTGCAAAATGTGGACTCGCCGGAGGTGATTACAGTTGCGGAAATATCGGAACAAAGGTTGACATAACGTTGTCAGACAGCAGTATAAATGGACTGGCGGGAAATAATATTTTCTATCTGGCAAATGAGAGCTATTCCGGTTCAACCGAGAATACAGTTCCTGTTGATATAAAGATCAACAACACAGATTTTACAAATGCAGACGGAATAAGCTTCCAGATGTATATAGGTAATAACAAGGATGCAAAAGTTACATTTGATGACAAGTGCAGTATGCCGGAGAAGTATTATATGGCTCCAAGCATGAATACCACCGGCTCATCTGTCATAACCTATGGACAGAATATATATTATGGCGGACAGAATCTTGTGATAGATAAGGATGTAACTGCTGACAATATTTACTTTGGTAACTTCACAGAGAACGGAAGCCAGGGCAATGCCGTGATCGTTATCAACAAGGGGGTAACGTTAACTGCAAAAGAGGGTATATATGCAGCAGGCGGTTCAAATATACTCCACAGTGGAATCCTCAAGGGAACATTTAAGGCGACTGATGGGTATCTGCCAAATATATTCTCAAAGGGGGGCGTAATAGAGGACTCGGCTGTAGGGAATGTTGCAAATGTAAATTATTCATTAGATGTTGTGTCCAACGAGAAGGCCGCAACGTACACCATGACAGGCAAGACGTCACAGTATATTGATCCTGATGGTACATATGTCAAGGGCGGCGCAAATGTCAAGATAACACCGACCGTGAACAAGGGATATATTCTTGACAAGGTGACTTTCAGAGGTCAGAGCGACACAGCGGAAAATTCAGCGGTTGAAGCAAATGGCGTGTACACGTTCAGCATGCCGAACGAGCCTTGTACAGTGACGATCGCAACGACAGGAAAGCAGATCGTGGTATCCAAGACAACTGTTGATCCATCGGCACTGCTTGGAAAAGAATATACAGCAGCTTCACCTCTCTATGACATGGCAGATCTTGTCATATCAAACGACGCAAGAGAGGGCGAGGTTACATACGAGATCGACGAGACAAATGGTCTTCCTGAGGGACTCTCATTGATCGATGGCAAGGTTGTCGGAACGGCAAGCAAGCTTTATGAAAATGGAAAGAATGTCATAGTACATGTGACAGGAAGAAATGGTTCAAAGGCACAGCTCTCACTGAATGTGATCGTCTCAAATGAGGAGAAGAAGCAGGACAACCAGGATGGCCGAATCGTAGTTGACGAGGATGAGAAGACTATATGTCTCAACGGAACATCAGTGGTCATCCAGGCAAAGGACGACACAGAGACAGAGATATACGTGGACGACAATCAGGATGGACAGGCAGATGGCAAGACACCTCTGTACACCGGAGATCTGTCGGAGTACACAATAACAGGTGTCGAGGACAACGCCATAAGACGAAGCATCAGGATCACCATGACGGGGGGAAATGTAAAAGCAATATACGGTGCAAAGGATTCAGAGCTTTCATATGAAGGCGGCGATGCGGTGAGTATAAATATCCGTGGTGGTAAGGCAGCAACTATGTATGTTCTGTCGAATTCAACCGTGGATGGAACCATCGCATATGAGATCGCAGAGAACACTGTAGATAAGGGCGGATTTGCAGCGGATACAACATCAAAATATACCGGTGCATTCATGAGAAACAGCAAGGATATCGTAACTATCAGAGGAACCTATGTTGTGAATAAGAAACTCACGGCAAAGGCTCTGATAATCTATGACAGTGCGGCAGTTGATGTAAATGCTCCGGTTGAGGTAACGGATTATGTGTCACTGAATGAGAGATCATCCGCAGTATTTAACGATACGCTGACCGCTGACCGGCTTGGTTATTCAAAGTATGCCAAGGCAGTTGTGAATGGAGATACGAAGCTTGCGGCTCTCAATATGACACAGTATGACACGACACTCACAATAGGCGAGGATGCGCTGTTTGATGTGGGCAAGGTCAATATGACATCAGGCTGGGCAAGAGTATATCAGAAGGGTACGCTCAAGTGTCCTTCAGACCAGTTCAGCAACACAGGTGTGTGGGTGGCAGCAGGAAAATTTGCAGATGATATAGATGCCAGCGGCTGGACAGGAGTGTATTACAGCTATGCAGGCGGCTCAACAAACATGGACAACACATCAGCAAAATTGGCTGCACAGTCATATGTAGTTGAATATGAGAATGTCAAATATGTTGCCTGCAAACAGGCGATTACAGTTAGCTATACCGATGTGCCGGGTTACACAGCCTATGTGTCGGCAAATGGCGGCGAGCCGGTACAGGGAAGCAACGGAAGTGCAAAGGTGACAGGCCCGGATTCATCTATGTCTATTGTAGTGGATTATGTGGCAGACCAGATAGACATCAGTAAGGAATACGCAGATCCGACTCTGGCGGCGGAGACCAAGTACACAGCGGCTTCACCAGCGTACGATCTCACGATCCTCAAGGTTACAGGAGATACCACAAAGGATTATGGAACTGACATGCAGTACAGACTGAAGAGCGGTTCGACACTTCCATCAGGACTTGTGCTTGAGTCGGGTAAGATAACAGGAACAGCCAAGAATGCAGGTGAAAGCACAGTAACATTTGTCATAACAGGACGAAATGGAACATCGGTTGATTTCCCAGTGGTATTCAAGGTACTGCCGGCAGGCACGGAGATACCTGATATCAACAAGCTTGGTGTATCTGTGAACACAGAGGATAAGACCATTGATCTTGGTGGAAATTCGGCAGTGATAATAGTTGATCCATCGGACAGCAGCAAGAGCTCAGTATATCTGGATGCTGATCACAACGGAGTGGCAGACGACAACAGACCACTTAGAATAGATGGAGAGGTTACATATGATCTGTCAGGCTACAGCATATCAGGCTATACGGACACAGCAAATAAATACACCGGTGACATATCGGTGACACTCAGAAGCGGAAATGTCGGCAATATATGTGCTGCGGGTTCAACTGACAGCAAGGCAGACCGAGTGACGATAGATGGAAATGTAACCATGACGATCATGGACGGTTATGTGTCAGGCACTGTAGCTGCGGCAGGAAACGCTGATGTCAAGACAGTGACCTTCACGGCAGAGGACGGAAGAGCAGGAAGCGTGGTATACGGTGCGTACAATACAAATGCGGAGAAGGTAGACTTCACATTTGCAAAGTCTGCACAGATGTACACACCGGAATCAACAAAGTCTGAGAATATGTATGTTACATCAGGTGGATCAGTATCAGGTGATGTGGATGTAAGAGTTGGTATAACTGATCATTACAATACATTTATATACGGTGCGGATTATATGAACAAGCGCTCATACTTCAATGGAGTGTCGGGAACAGTCGTATCCGGAAATGTGAACTGTGTGGTTGAGGGAAGATGGTGTGCTGAGAAATGCAACAACTTTGTCCAGCAGTCAGATGTAAAGGGAGATCTGTATGCCGAGATAAAGTCAGGAGAACTCAGAAAAAATGACGTCAACAATGAGCATAGCAAGGCATTGGTATTTAACTATGGTTACAGCATTGGAAATATATACGTTGAGGCAGGAACAGAGGGCGCTGTCACAGGTGACTTTGTACTTGCGGCAGGCGGTAAGGTCGGCAAGGTAGAGTATGTAGACGAGAATGCAAAGTCCACAGCGACTGTAAAGGGCACCGCTGACAATTACCAGGTTGAGAGTCTGGGTTCACTGTATATGTCTCTCGCCGGCAAATTAACTATAGGCGGAGACTACACACTTGACAGAGAGGTGGAGGTAAAACAGCTTGAGATCCTCAAGGATTCAAAGCTGACCATCGCCGAGGGCGCAGCTCTTACAAATACGTCGACAGCGACAGTTACCGGTGATGTTGAGAACCTTGGCACATGGAATGTGGACGGCGCTCTGACTATGACAGGATCACTGGTCAACAGAGGTGCATGGAATCTGAAAGGAAATGTTCAGGCTTCAGCAACAGTAGATAACTACGGGGATATCACAGCAGCAAATAGTGAGAGGATCACCTTGAATACAAATGCAAAGCTCATCAACAGAGCTGATGCACAGTTTACATTTGGCAACCTCACAAACAGTGCAATGATCGTAAACTATGGTAATATGAAGCAGCTTGCATATACGTCAAGTCTTGGAAGCGGAAGCATACTCACCACAGTGATCCCGGATATGGTGTACGCACTGAAAAATTACAGCGTCATTTTCTACAAGCTGGATGTGGATTATCCAGAATACTGCTTCAAGGATGGCGATGCAAAGATAGAGAAGAGCTCATCGGCAACAAGATGTCAGAAGAAGTCAGGTGTTGACGGTGACGATGCACTCTATATACAGGGTGGCAAGTCGTTCTACATCACAATAGACGGTGAGCCGATAGATGGAATGGCGGTGGATTCAGTTGTATTTGGACCGGATGACACAGTCATGACTACAAGTAACAACCGTCTCTGGAGCGGCGTCATGACATATGAGCCGGCAACAGTTACGGTAAATATGGCAAAGCAGGAGGCCGTAAATATAACTCTCGCAAAGACAGAGGATACAGTTAAGGCGCAGGTTGGAAAGACAACCACAAAGGATGAGCCATTATATGATCTGACAGCCATAGAGATCCAGAATGATGAAGCGGTGGACAACGGATATGTGTCATACTCCCTTGCAAAGGGACAGACACTTCCGGCAGGACTTGTGATATACGATGGAAAGGTATATGGAACACCAAAGACTGCAAGTGCTGAGGCACAGACAGTCAAGTTCACGGTGAGAGGACAGAATCAGACAGTGGCTGAGTTCACACTGATCATATCCAGCGTGGAGAAGGGAATACCTTCATTTACTACAGGAAAGGCGGTCGACGCATATGCCGGCAAGACCCTTGCGGATGTGGAGCTTCCAACATCGACAGCAGGAAAGTACATGTGGGCAGATGGAACACAGCAGGTAGGCAAGGCCGGAACAAGCGAGACCTACGATGCATACTTTGTTCCAGACGACACAGCAAACTATGACTGGAGCAAGATCGATGCAGCAGAGGGAACATATGAGGAACTGGAAGACGGAAGTGTGAGAATTGCAGTGAAGCTTTCAGTGTATGTGAGAAAGCAGGATCCTGTATTTACAGTTCCGGAGAATGTCACAGCTACATACGGAGACACTGTTGGCAAGATACTCCTGCCTGAGACAGCAGGTGGAATGTTCATCTGGGAGAATGCAGATGAATCTGTGGGAGAGGTTGGAACAAAGACTTTCCTTGCAACATTTGTACCTGAAGATGAGGATGTATACGAGAGAGCAGAGCATGTGGAGATAACTGTTCAGATTCTTCCTGCAAATGCAGTATTTACTCAGGCGATAGATTCACTGAGTGCTAAGGAGAATATGACTCTTGCAGACATAGAGCTTCCAGAGCGCGAGGATGGAGTATACACATGGTATACAGACAGAACGACAAAGGTTGAGGATGGCAATACATACAAGCTTTGCTTCAAGCCTGCAGACACAGCAAATTATGACTGGACATCAGTTACAGGATGGAACAGGGCTTACAATGGAGTTGTATTCAATGTAAAGATCACCATCGAGAAAGAGCCAGAGCAGCATGTACACGATTACGGCAATAAGTACAAGAGCGACAGCAGATCTCACTGGTATCAGTGCTCATGTGGAGAGAAGTCAGGCCTGGCAAATCACACATGGGACAAGGGAGCGATAACGACCAAGCCTACAGACACAGCGGCAGGTAAGAAGACATTTACCTGTACCAAGTGTGGGTACAAGCGTTATGAGTCAGTAGCTGCCCTTGGAATAGACATAGGAAATTCCAAGAACAATGTGGTCGTAAGCGGTATAGAAAAGAATGGATATACATACACAGGATCACCTATCACTGTTAAATCGCTTGCGCTGAGGAGAGGCAAAACAACACTGAAGAATGGTGTGGATTACACCGTACAGTACAAGAACAACAAGAATATCGGTACAGCGACAGTAAAGATCACTGGTAAGGGTAATTACAGAGGCTCCGTCAGCAAGACATTTGCTATCAAGGCTGGCAAGGGCAAGATATACAAAGTTGCGCAGAAGGGCGTGCCTGGCTATCTGAAATATAAGGTGACAAATGCCGCTTCAAATGGCAAGGGAACAGTGACACTTGTTGGAAGTACAAGCAAGAAGAGCGACAAGAAGTTCAAGTCACTCACGGTTGCATCCAGTGTCAAGATCGGTGGAGTGAACTTCAATGTTACGGCTGTAGGAGCGAAAGCATTTACAGGACGCAAATATCTCACCACGGTTGTGATCGGAGGAAACGTTAAGACCATAGGAGGTGCAGCATTCAGCAAGTGTGGAAAGCTTGGAAAAGTTACCATAAAGTCTACAAGGATAACGACTATCGGTAAGAATGCTTTCCAGGGTGTCAAGAGCAATGTGAAGATATATCTTCCTAAGAAGAAATATGACGCATATGCAAAGAAGCTCAAGGCGAAGGGAATGAACACTCCTAAGAAAGCGGTATACAAAAAGTCAAAATAAATGAAATGCGTTGATGTGTTGGCGGGACGGTCACAGATGATGTGGCTGTCCTGTTTTTTATGTGAAGATCGTTCTGGTGTAAAACCATGAGTGTAGTGACAGGAAAGATATAATCTGCTATACTGAACATATGTTTGCAAATATATGGAGGACTGTATGGATAATTTTATAGATGAACTGAATGAACAGCAAAAGGAGGCAGTGACCACCACAGAAGGGTATGTGCGCATAATTGCGGGAGCGGGAACCGGCAAGACAAAGGCGCTCACTTACAGGTATGCGTATCTGGTGGACGAGCTTGGAATATCCACATCGAATATACTGTGTGTCACATTTACAAATAAAGCGGCGAGGGAGATGAGCAAGCGTATCAGACAGATGATCGGGGACAGTGATACGGGATACATCTGCACATTTCACGGCTTCTGTGTGAAGCTTCTGAGGGAGGATATCCATGCCATCAATTATCCTCAGAACTTTGTGGTGATGGACAGCGAGGACACGGAGGATATACTCAAAACGGTGTACGAGAATGCCCATATACAGTCGAGAACATATACATTTGACATGGCGAGGGATCACATATCGGCGATGAAGAACGAGATGCAGCACATTGCATATATGGCGGACATAAGCAACGACAGACTGCTGGCGGATTATGAGAACGCCTCAGACATACCTGAAAAAGTATTTCTGGGATACCTGTACGAACAGAAGAAGGTGTATGGACTTGACTATGATGATCTCATAACCATTGCGCTCCACATCCTCAGAACCGATGCGGAGAAATGCCGCAAATGGCAGGAACGCATGATGTATGTCATGGTGGACGAGTTCCAGGATGTCAGCGGTAACCAGTATGCGCTGGCGGAGATACTCAGCGGTTATCACAGGAATCTGTTCATCGTGGGCGATCCGGATCAGACCATATATACGTGGCGCGGGGCAAGGATAGAGTACATACTGGAATTCGACAAGAACCATGAGAACACGCAGACCATATTCCTCGACACAAATTACCGTTCAACTCCTGACATACTGGCGGTGTCCAACTCACTGATCGAGAAGAACAAGAACAGACTGCCCCACAGGCTTGTGGCTGTGAAGCCGTCTGAGGCACGCCCTCTGTACGTACATTCCAGGACCACCGGGGATGAAGCCCAGTGGGTGACAAATGAGATAAAAAGACTGGTTGAGGCGGGTACAAAGTACAGTGACATAGCCGTTTTGTACAGGTCACATTTCGTGTCGAGAAGCATAGAGGAAGCATTTATCAAGACAAAGATCCCGTATGTCCTCTACAGCGGAACGGAGTTCTACAAACGCAAGGAGATAAAGGATGTGCTGGCATATCTCAGGATGGTGGCATACGCGGATGATCTGTCATTCCGCAGGGTGATAAATGAACCAAAGCGGAACTTTGGCAAAAAGAGAATGTCGATGCTGAAGTCGTACTGTGAGACTCACAGATGCTCACTGTACAGCGGTCTTCAGGATCTTCTGGAGGAGAAGACTGTTAAGTCGACAGGTGCTTCAGCCTTTGTCGATATCATAGAAAATTTCAGGAGGACATACAAGGAGAAAAGTCTGTCAGACCTTGTGACAGAGCTTATGGCCGCCACGGGCTACGAGGCGATGCTCAGACAGGCGGGCGAACAGGAAAGGCTGGACAACCTGGCAGAGCTGAAGCAGTCGATAGACGAATATGAGAAGACCTCCGGTGAGGAGAATTCGCTGGAGGAATATCTGCAGAGCATAGCTCTCTACACGAACAATGACAGGGAGAAGGACAAGGATTCTGTGACGATGATGACCATACACACCGCAAAGGGCCTGGAGTTCCCATATGTGTTCGTGTGCGGTGTAAATGAAGGCATATTCCCAAGCAAGCACGTGGACACTGAGGCGATGCTCGAGGAGGAGCGACGCATGGCATACGTGGCATGTACCAGAGCGGAGTGCGGTCTGTACATCAGCGATGCCGAGGGGCTGAACTACGATGATTCTTTCAGATACCCGTCCCGGTTCATCTTCAACATAGACCGGGAAGCAATCGACTACGTGAACGAGCTCCCGCAGCGCCTAGTGGACGACACGAAGAGCTACATAGCCGCAAATGAAAGCCGCTATATGCCGCTGGACACCGGGCTAAAGCCCGGCGACCGGGTGAGACATAAGGTGTTCGGCGAGGGCACTATAACCGGTATCAGGGGAGATATAGGGTGCTATGTGGTTAAGTTTGATAGGGTGGAGACGGAGAGAAACTTGAAAATTGGGGTGGGGCTGGAGAAACTCGGTTAATAAAATAGACATGGGCAGACCACTAGAATGTGGGCTGTCCTTTTCATTTTGTTTGGTGAGGGAAAAACAGTACAGCAAATGGAGTAGAATTGTATAAAACGTTTTTTAGAAGGTGGTATGGTAAAAGGATGGTTAAGATTGTTAATCATGTGGAAACAATGGCATAAGTAGTCGGAAAAAGAGGAAGAGCAGTTTTACATATAGAAAGATATATTGTAAAATATAAAAAGGTGTATGCAAAACAAAAGAACATAAAAACTATGACATTTGTAAAACTAAAATATGAACTGTAATAAAAGCTTGTATTTTATATAAATCATAAAGGAGGTAAAATGTATTATTTGCTTCATACAGTGAGCGTGATAATTAGACAGTTTTTTGTATCAAACCCATTTGAAAATTCAACCATAGATGTACCATTTGGTCCAGTTTTCTTTTACATGATAATAGAGGCAATGCTTGTGCCAATTACATATATGGTTGTAGGGATATTTTATAAAAGAAGAAGTTCACCAGTAGTAGGTAGTATGTTATTTCTCTTGTTTTATTTAGTACATAATGGGTTATTGGTATTGATGTCGAAAGCCGAATTTAATAAAATTATAATTGGAATTATTCTAGTGGCATATATCGCATTTCTTACTGTTTCAAAAAAGGTAGTAATGCGCATGACATGTAGTATTTGATATAAAAAGAAAAAATGCAGGAGAGATTAGATGATAGACACCAAGAAAGAACAGGAACGAGATGAACTTCATCGCGCCATCTGGTCGATAGCAGATGAATTACGTGGAGCTGTGGACGGATGGGATTTCAAGAATTATGTATTAGGAACGATGTTCTATAGATATATTTCTGAAAATCTTTGTAATTACATAAATGAGGGCGAGGCAAAGGCTGGTAATACAGACTTTGATTTTGCTGTGATGCCTGATGAGGAGGCAGAAGAAGCTAGGGAAGGTCTGGTAGAGGAAAAGGGATTCTTTATTCTTCCGAGTGAGCTGTTCTGTAATGTCAGAGCAAGGGCGGCAGAAGACGAAAATCTGAATGAGACACTTGAAAGAGTATTTAGGCATATAGAGGATTCTGCAAAGGGCAGCGAAGCGGAAAATGATTTTGCAGGACTCTTTGATGACTTTGACGTTAATAGTAATAAACTTGGTTCCACAGTTGCCAAGAGAAATGAGAAACTTGTAAAGCTCCTCAATGGAGTGGGAGATATGAATCTGGGCGATGTGAAAAATCATTCCATAGATGCGTTTGGTGATGCGTATGAGTATCTCATGACTATGTATGCGTCAAATGCAGGAAAGTCCGGTGGCGAATTTTTCACTCCTGCGGATGTGTCGGAACTTCTTACAAGGCTTGGAACAGTAGGCAAGACCGAAATAAATAAGGTATATGATCCTGCTTGCGGATCTGGTTCATTGCTGCTTAAGGCGGAAAAAGTTCTTGGCAGGGATGCAATCAGAAATGGATTCTATGGACAGGAAATAAATATAACTACCTATAACCTGTGCCGTATAAATATGTTCCTTCATGATGTTGGATTCGATAAGTTTGATATAGCATGTGAGGATACACTTACCAGTCCGCAGCATTGGGATGATGAGCCATTTGAGCTTATAGTGTCTAATCCGCCGTATTCAATAAAATGGGCTGGTGACGAGAATCCTCTTCTTATAAATGATCCAAGATTTTCTCCTGCGGGAGTATTGGCTCCTAAGAGCAAGGCGGATATGGCATTTATAATGCATAGTTTGGCATGGCTTGCATCAAATGGAACTGCAGCGATAGTATGCTTTCCAGGCATTATGTATCGTGGCGGCGCAGAGCAGAAGATCAGAAAATATCTTGTAGATAATAACTATGTGGATTGCATCATACAGTTGCCAAACAATCTGTTCTTTGGAACTTCAATAGCAACGTGCATTATGGTTATGAAGAAGAATAAGACAGACAATAAGACCTTATTTATAGATGCAACCAAGGAGTGTGTCAAGGTTACAAACAACAATAAACTGACACCGGAGAATATAGATAGAATTGTAGAGACATTTACAAAACGAGAGGATGTTCAGTATTTTGCACATCTGGCTACATATGAAGAGGTATCTACAAATGACTATAATTTGTCTGTGTCAACATATGTTGAGGCTGAGGATACAAGGGAAAAGATAGATATTGTAAAGTTAAATGCTGAGATTAAAGAGATAGTTGCTCGTGAACAGGTGCTTCGTGATGAAATTGATAAGATTATTGCAGAAATTGAAAATGGTGAAAATGAATGAAAAACAAATCAAAAAGCAACATAGGAGAGCATGAAAAATACAGATATGAAGAATGTTATGCAAAGATTTTGTTAGAGAGTATATATCCTGAGATATATACAGAATTATCAATTCTTGATAAACCTGATTTACAAAACGAGGTATTGCAGGTAGGTATAGAGGTAACGAGTGCTGTACCAAATTCGTTAAGAGAGGCTCAGGCATGTTGGATAAAGGCAATAAAAACCAATGATGCAAAAATAAAAGATAAATATGTTAAAAGAATGAAGCAGCTAGGGTATACATACACAGGAGGAGTGCAGAGCTGGCTTAGGGATGATTTTGATCAATTGGATATAGAGCAATTGTATGAGGAAACTTCTTTGTCAGATTTGGAAAAATCAATTACACAAAAGATAGAAAAACTAAATAAATGTGGATTCAAGGGATTAAAGCAGATGGATTTATATGTAGATGCGATGTCATCGCTTTTTTCAATAAATGAAGAAGATATATTTAAAGTGGTAAAAGCAGTCAATGTTGGGGAAAAATATTTCAGAAATATAATTATAAATTTTATAGAAGATAATAAAATGATCCTGATAGATACGGATAAAGGAAAGTATATGATAAATTCATATGATAGCAAGCAATATGAATTTGCACTTGCCGCTTCAGATATGATGATGAAAGAGGATACAGAATGAGTAAACTGAGTCGATTATTGAATGAGCTGTGCCCAGAAGGCGTTGAATATAAAACACTAGGAGAGATAGCGAGTATAAGTAGAGGGGGAAATTTTCAAAAAAAGCATTATGTTTTAAATGGAGTACCCTGTATACATTATGGACAGATATATACGAAATATAATTTGTTTGTTAATGAGACAGATAGTTATATAGATCATGAAGTTGCAAAGAAACAAAAATTTGCGGAACCGGGTGACATTATAATGGCAGTAACCAGTGAGAATGTCGAAGATGTATGTAAGAGTATCGCATGGTTGGGGAATGATAGAATAGCTGTAAGTGGGCACACTGCCATAATTCATCATAATCAAAACCCAAAATATTTAGTGTACTATTTTAGTAGCCAAATGTTTCAGGATCAAAAGAGAAAAATAGCTCATGGAACAAAGGTTATAGAAGTATCACCAGCGAAACTGAACGAAGTGAAGGTCGCTGTACCTCCGTTGGAGATACAACGTGAAATAGTCCATATTTTGGACAGTTTTACGTTGCTTACAGCCGAACTTACAGAAAAACTTACAGCTGAGCTTACAGCTCGGAGAAAACAGTATGAATTTTATAGAGACAAATTATTAACTATAAAAGATGATATTCCAATAAAAAAAATAGGGGAAATATGTAAAGTGGTTTCTGGGGGAACTCCATCAAGAAAAAATGCAGAATATTGGGAAAATGGATCCATAAAATGGCTTGGATCTACAGTGTGTCAGAATAAAAAAACGATTGATAAAGTTACTGATTATATAACAAATGAGGGATTGGTAAATTCGTCTGCCAAGATTATGAGGGAAGGAACAACATTAGTTGCATTGGTAGGTGCAACTATAGGTAAAGTGGCATTTTTGCCATATGATGCTGCTATAAATCAGAACATTGCTGGTATTTTCCCAAAAGATAGAAATATATTAAATCCATCGTATTTATATTATGCATGTACAATGCTTTATCCTAAATTCTTAAAACTTACGAAAGGTTCGAAATTGGCAATGGCTAATTTATCTTTTATAAGAGAATTAGAGATATCAGTGCCACATATAGAAGTTCAAAATAGAATAGTTTATGTATTGGAACATTTTGAGGATATTTGTTCTGACTTAAATATTGGACTACCGGCTGAAATTGAGGCACGAAAGAAACAATATGAGTATTATAGAGATGTACTGTTGACATTTGCAGAGACAGGAAAGACAATCCTAACAGACAGACAGACAGACAGACAGACAGACAGACAGACAGACAGACAGACAGACA
>OLOU01000275.1_pt1 | contig 47441 bp, 36 predicted proteins | sample 1672101 | NCBI WGS metagenome assembly OLOU01 (sample SAMEA3136645, study PRJEB25190) | human gut metagenome | biome: human gut; feature: human-associated habitat; material: faeces | place: Austria | collected 2013
CGATCTCCGCGTCGCACCATCGATTGGTACAGGGCATCGGTTTGTACGTATTTATCGACAGCCTTGTTCGGGTCGGCAGCGTTGCGCCGGGCCCGGCTGTCCCCTCCCCTACATTTAACGTGGCTTACTGTTCCGTGATCCACTGCTCCGCGTTCGGGAACAGGATGCGGAAGCGGATCTCATAGCTTCGTCCAAGCGGTGCGGAGAAGTCCGTCAGACGGAATTCCGGGATCACATAGTCCGTCACGCCGTCCGGCCCGGTCACAAGCGCCGTGTCCTTCAGGGCCGTCTCGACGCGGGTCGTCATATTCTGCCTGAGCAGGGCCTGCTCGATGCCCTCCGGCGTCAGGTCCTTGATCGTCGGGCGGCAATAGCGGCAGTAGGCGATGTCCTTCATATAGGCGAAGATCAGCTCGCGCGCAAAGGCCTCGCTGTCCTCCGGCTGCGGGTCCTGCTCGCCCTGCAGCCACTGCAGGCGCGTCAGACCCATGGAGAGCGCGATGCCGACGGAATTTGCCGCCGTGCCCCACGCGCTGTAGCCCATAAGCCACTGCAGCGAGGTATCCTCCAGCTGCTGCGGCAGATGCTGCGTGGCAGACGAGGCATCGATGACGATCGTCGGGACACCATTCCGGCAGTTCTCCTCCCAAGCTGCCAGATACCGGCTGCACTCCGTGGAGGAAGCGCCGCGCGTGAGCACCAGCACGACAGCATCTGACTGTTCGTTCCAGTCCACAAGCTCCGCGCCGAGCGCCGTGATATGCTGCTCCACGGACTCGCGGAGCGTCGAGGTATCGTAGGCATCGGCCACGCTGTCCTCATAGCCGCCGAAATAGTGCACGGACAGGCGGCTGTTCCATCCGGCGCAGTCGGCATAGGCACGCGTAAAGGCCATCATACCAAGCTCGTCCGTTCCGCAGAACAGAGCGCAGTTTTTGCCGAGCAGCCGCTGCAGATAGCGGATCTCATTCGTCTGCACGGAGATGCGCGCAGCAGAGTCGTCGACACCGACGACGCAGGCCGCAAAGCTCTCGGCATGGCGCAGCAGATAGTCCGTCAGCCGCAGCTTGCGCGCGCGGGCAGCCAGATAATGCTCCACCAGCTCGTCGTCCAACGTCGTTTCGATCCGTTCGCCGTCCGCGCCGTAGGGGTAGCCTGCAATGATGTTATCGACCGTCAGGTTGTGACCGGTCAGCTCGCCGCGCTCGGCCATGCCGTAGCTGCGGAACAGGCGGTAGGCCTCACTGTCGAGTCCCTGATAACCGGCGGTCGTGGCAAGGCGCATCACCGTGTCGAACACATAGACCGGCTTGCGTGCAGCGATCTGTGAAAGCGTGTCGATGGCATCCTTTTCCCACGTCAGGTCCGTCCCGTCCTCCCAGCGGCTGTTCACAAGGCCGCCGGAGAGCAGCTGGTCCATGCTGACGATCAGCACATCGCAGGCGTCCTCATTGTCCAGCACCCACTGCAGGAGAGCATGCGTGTCGCCGTACTGCGTGCCGTTGGCATTCGTCGTCTGCCCGTCGAGCCGCGTGGCATAGAGGTCCTCCGGCGGCAGCAGCACGTTCATGCCGGTGCTGTCCGCCAGCGCCTCGACGCGCAGGTCGTTGACGGGGCGGTTGTCGAGCGGCAGGTAGAGTACCGTCGTGCCGCGGGCCGTGAAATAGTCCGCGCGCGGCATGGCGTGCTCCTGCTTCTGCAGGCTGCGGCAGAAGCGGGCCAGGATTGCGGCGGTCTGCGCGCGGACGGCAAGCGCCTGCGGGCGGAGCAGAACGGCGCCGTCCTCGGCAGAGCCGGTCAGATAGCCCGCGCCGACGGCCCAGCCCATGGCGCTGCGCGCCCAGCTGCTGACCGTCCCGGCGTCCGGATAGCCGGAGAGGGGCGCCTCGCCGTCCCCGGCAAGGTCATACCACACGGCATAGCGATAGAGGATGGCCGCCGTCTGTTCGCGTGTGACGGGGTCGTCCGGGCCGAAGCGCCCGTTGCCGTAGCCGTTGACGATCTGCGCCCCGGCGGCCCACGAGACGGCATCGGCATACCACACGCCGTCGCCGACATCGGAAAATTCGCCTCCGGCCGCGGCGGGCTGGCCCGCCAGACGGTAAAGCACCTGCACGAGCATGGCGCGGGACGTGGCCGTATCCGGCTCGAATTCCGTCGTGCCCGTTCCGCTCATCAGCCCCTGCCGGTAGGCATAGGCGACGCTCTCAAAATACCACGCGCGGCGCGAGACATCGCGGAACGGCAGCGTTTCGGGCAGGAGGCCCTCCAGGCGGCCGTCGTCGCTGCCGTAGCGCACGCAGACGAACAGCCTGCCGTCCTCGAGCCGCTGCACGGCGGCCGTCGTCCCGCAGACCGTTACGGACGGTGCGTCGGAAAAGGACGCAAGGCCATCCGGCTCGAGCACGAGGCCGAGATAATAATACATACCCGGCTCCGTGACGGTGCCCGCCGGGAGCGGCTTACTGATATGCTCACCGTCCGGAGACGAGAACCACACCATGCCGGACCAGCTCTGCCAGCTGTCCGCCAGATGGCAGGCCGCGTCCGTATGGAACGACGGCATACGCTCCGGGAGTCTGGCCCCACGCATCAGCGCGGTCGGCACGCCGGAGACGGCGACCGTTCGGATGGTCTCCTGTGTTGTCATGGCCAGCGGCTCTGCACCGCCTGCGACCACGCCGCCCGCAAGCTGCAGCACCAGCGCCGCGATCAGCATACAGATGACACCCTGTCTCATGCTCTCTCCTCCTGTGTTTGCGGACCGGCGCCGGCCGCGCCGGTCGTTCCTTCTCTCTTTGCAAGATTAGACGGCAGGAAGCCGAAATTGTTCCAACGTTTTTCTGCATTATAGCATACCCGCGCTTGCCTTGCAACAGGTTGTTTCGATATGACGTCGGCATTATTCTGCAAAGCGGAGGCTTTTTGACAGTCTGAGACTCCCAGACGGTTCCCGGCTTGTCAAATATCCCAGTCTTGTCATTGCGAGGCCCCGCAGGGGCCGTGGCAATCTCGCAGGACTGTTCTGAATTTCAGGAAAATCTCGGCGAATTCGAAACATTTTACCGGAGATTCCCACGTCGCTTCGCTCCTCGGAATGACAAAGCGGAGGCTCTTTGCCATACCGAGGATACCCCGACGTTTTCCCCTTGTCTTCCCTCCGAAACCTTCGGCTGATCAGGTTTTTCGACACCCAGACGCAAAAACAAAATGTACCGCCCGGCAAGCCGGACGGTCAGCTTGTCAAAAAGTCCCTTCGGGTCTTTTGCCAAGCTGCCTTCAAAATTGCAAAACTATTTTGTAGTACTGTTTTGCAATTTTGCCGCTGCGGCGGGTTATTTGACGCGAAAGGACACCCTGACGGTTTCCTTTCAGCTTGTCGAAAAGTCCCTTCGGGCTTTTTGCCAAGCTGCTTTCAGAATTGCAAAATGAAATTTTGTAGTATTATTTTGCAATTCTGCCGCTGCGGCGGGTTATTGAACGCGAAAGGAAACCCTGACGGTTTCCTTTCACACTTTTCTTCCCTCCGAAACCTCCGGCTGGGCAGCTTTTTCGCCAGCCCGTTTCGCAAAAACGAAATGTACCGCCCGGCAAGCCGGACGGTACATTTCGTAGAATAGAAAGAAAGAGAGAGAAAAAGAGAAAAAGCATGAAAAAGAGAGGGGATGCGATCTATGGAAGACATCGGATCAGGGCCGGGGACTGTCCTGCTCGGACGGCTCCAGCGCATTGGCCGATGTTGTTGGCTCTTCGTTCTGCACCGCATCGTCCTTGCTGTCAAACACGATGGGCAGGCGGAACGTCTTGCCGTAGCGCTCGATGGTGAGCGTCGCGTGCTGGCCGCCGCGGTAGTGCCGCAGCGCCGCGCTGAGGTCGGAAAGCGTGCGCACGGTGTAGTCATCAAGCGCAAGGATAAAGTCACCGTCGCGCAGGCCTGCATGGGCACCGGCGGAATCCTCTGTGACATCCCGCACCTGCACCCGGCCGTTGCGGGCCGTGTTCGTCGAATAGACCGTGCCGACCATCACGCCGAGCTGGGCGCGGTTCGGCACGCGGCCGTATTTCCGCAGCTCCGAGAGGATCTCGCGGACGTCGTTGATGGGGATGGCAAAGCCGATGCCCTCGATCGTCGCGCCGGTGACGGTCTCGCCGGAATATTTCGCCGTCGTCACGCCGACGACATTGCCGCGCAGGTCGAACAGCGGGCCGCCGGAGTTGCCAGGGTTGATGGCCGCATCGAGCTGCATCATACGGATGGACGGGCCGTCCAGATCGACGTCGCGGTCCTTTGCGCTGATATAGCCGACGTTCAGGCTGTAGTCCAGGTCGCCGAGCGGGTTGCCGATGGCAGCAACCTCCGTGCCGATGCGCAGCCGGTCGGAATCTCCGAGGCGCGCGTGGCGGTAGCCGCTGCCGTCGATCTTCAGCAGGGCGATGTCGCTGTCCTCCTCATAGCCGAGGAGCTTTGCCGTGTGCTCCGTGCCGTCATACAGCGTGACGGTGAGCTGCGTGCAGTCCTTGACGACGTGGTAATTCGTCAGAATCTCGCCGTCTCCCGTGAGGAGAACGCCTGAGCCGGTGCTGGCCTGCATGGTGTCCTTTCCATAGAGGTCCGTGACCGCGCTGAGGTTCAGCACACCGACGACGCAGGGCGCATAGCGCTCATAGAGCTGCGTCGGGGTCAATTCTCCCGCAGTCGAGGCCACACGCGCCGCGGAAGGCTCCGCGCCCGTGCTTTCTCCCCCGGATACGGCCGTCTGCTGACCGGCCGGCCGCATGGCCGCCCGCTCGCGGCCCTGCAGAAGCAATCCCGTCGCCGCGCCTCCGGCGATTCCGCCGAGCAGGGCGCAGCATACAGCGAGAGCCGCCAGCCGCAGGTGCTTCCTTCGTTTGCAGGCCAATACCGGCTCGCCTGCACCGGAGTCGATGCGCTCGTTATGCTCCATGGTGTTCAGCTCCTTGCTGTGCTTGTAGTATATCCGCCCGATATGTCCAAATTATGACGGACCGGAAAACGATTTTTGAAGGAACGCGGGCGCTCAGCTGCAGCAATCCTGCATGATATCGAGGATCGTGCGGTCCGTCTGCCGCATGCCCTGCTGCGCCAGCACACCGACCTTGGCGATCGTGTCGTCAACATTGCTGCCGACGATGCCCTCGCCGTGGCGGAATTCGCGGTGGTGCAGATACATGCGGTAGCCCATGATGCCCGCATCCACGGCAGCGGCGATCTTGGCCGCGCAGGACGGCTTCGCGCCGTCGCAGATGGTGCCGGAGAGGATGGCCACGGCGTTGACGACCGTGTGCGCCACGGCGTCATAGTCGCCGCCGAGCAGGTAGCAGATGCCCGCGCCCGCGCCGACCCCGGCGGAGATGGCCCCGCAGTAGGCGGAGAGGCGGCCGATACCGGTCTTCTGGTGGACGGTGACAAGGTCGGAAACGGCCAGCGCGCGGTAGAGCTGCTCGCGGGTCGCGCCGATGTGGCGGGCATAGGCCACGACGGGCATGCAGGCCGTGATGCCCTGATTGCCGGAGCCGGAGAGGATGACGACGGGCATTTCGCAGCCGCTCATGCGGGCGTCCGAGCCTGCGGCCGCATAGGCCTTGGCCCGCTGCTTGATATCATCCCCGTAATCCTCCAGTAAAATGCGCCCGATCTGCGCGCCCCATGCGCCGCGGAGGCCCTCCTCGGCAATGGCGGAGTTGCAGCTGACCTGCGGCTCCAGCAGGGGCAGCAGGTCCTCGAGCGGCACCTCGGCCGCAAAGCGCAGGATGTCCGCCACGTTCAGCAGACTCTTGTCCGCGCGGTGCTCCTCGGCGGAGTCCACAACGGGCAGCTCGCGCAGCACCTCGCCGTCGCGCTCAAGGCAGACGATATTTGTGTGATGGTTCGTGATGCGCACGCGGGCCGTGTGACTGCCGCAGCTGCCGCGCAGGTCGATGTCGAGCTGGCAGGGGGAATGGCTGCAGGAGACGGCGATCTCCACCCGCTGCAGGTAAGCGTCCAGCTCCGCAAGCTGCTTCTCCGTCACGGCGGAGATGACCTGCAGGTCACGCGCCGCGTCGCCCGCAACGAGGCCGACGGCAATGGCGGGGCCGATGCCCTTGCGCCCGCCGGTGTTTGGGACGACGACGCTTTTGACGTTTTTCAGAATGTTGCCGCTGACGGCGGCGTCCACCCGCTCGGGCAGTGCGCCCAGCAGCTCCCGAAGGGTCGCGGCGCAGTAGGCAATGGCGATCGGCTCCGTGCAGCCGGTCGCCGGGACGAGCTCCTCGCGCAGGATATCAAGATAATTCTGCAGGATCGACTGTTCCAGCATGTTGCCAGCTCCTTGTTTCGGTATTTTGGAAACGCCTGTGCAATGTTTACTAAGCTAATGATATCGTATTTTGCCGAAAAAGGCAAGAAAGAAAAACCGGTTCGCTGCAGGGCCTGGTGCTGCACCGGCGATACGCACGGGCTACCGAAAAAAACGTACAAACCGATTCCGTCTGCAGCGGCGCTCAGGGAGCGCCTTGCAAGCTGCAGGTTTTGTGGCACTATCGTCGACCGCACCCGCCTTGTAGGGGAGCGGCATGCCGCTCCCGGCGCTGCACCGGCGCAATCATCAAGCTGCCGTTAAAATGGCAAATACTCCCGATTTGTCATTGCGAGGAGGCCGGAGGCCGACGTGGCAATGACAATTCTGGGGCCATTACCGTTTTAATGTTACCCTGTACGGATCGGCAGCGATGTGCCGGGAGGGGCATACCCCTCCCCTACAGCGCATGACCGGCGGCCTTGTGAAATTTTCCACTTTCCAGTTTCATTTCCCGCGTGCCGCTCCCCTGCATATGTGTTATCCCATATTGCAGAAGGGCCTGCTGCGGGGTTCATGCAGCAGGCCCTTTGCTCCCCGGGAAGGGAACAGACGATATCAGAGATGGACGACCGTACCGGCCTCGCCGCGGACGGCGGCTCCGGCCTGTGCGAGCGAGGCGATGATGGCCTGCCCGCCGGTCTTGGCGAACGAAACGGCAGCCCTGACCTTCGGCAGCATGGAGCCGGGGGCGAAATGGCCCTCCTCGCAGTAGCGCTCCGCTTCCGCAACGGTCATTTCCGCAAGGCTCTTCTGGTCCGGCTTGCCCCAGTTGATGCAGACGCGGTCCACCGCCGTCAGGATGACGAGGGCGTCGGCCTGCACGAGCTCTGCGAGCTTGGCAGAGGCAAAGTCCTTATCGATGACGGCGGGCGTGCCGTAGAGCTTGCCGTCCCGGCGCACAACGGGGATGCCGCCGCCGCCGACCGTGATCACGACGCAGCCGCCGTTGATCAGGGCGCGGACGGTGTTCTTTTCGATGACGTCCACGGGCTTCGGTGAGGGAACGACCTGGCGGTAGCCGCGGCCCGCGTCCTCGACCATGGTGTAGCCCTTTTCGGCGGCGATGCGCTCGGCCGTGGCCTTGTCATAGAACGCGCCGACGGGCTTCGTGGGCTTCCGGAAGGCGGGATCGTTCTCATCCACCAGCACCTGCGTGACGACGGTGGCGACGTCCTTCTGCAGGCCGCGCGCGGCAAGCTCGTTGCCGATGGCGTTCTGCAGGTGATAGCCGATGTAGCCCTGGCTCATGGCGCCGCACTCGGGGAAGGGCATATCGGACTTGATGGCGCCGGCCTCGGCGGCCGTGGCCATGCCCAGATTGATCATGCCGACCTGCGGGCCGTTGCCGTGTGCAATGACGACCTCGTTGCCCTGCTCGATGAGATCCACGATCGGCTTTGCCGTTTCCGTAACGAGGGCGAGCTGCTCATAGGGCGTGCTGCCCAGCGCATTGCCGCCCAGCGCGATGACGATGCGTTTTCCCATGGTAATTATCCTCCTGCTGTGCGGCTCAGAACATCTTGCGCTTGTTGTCGGCAGCGTCGAGCTCCATGAGAGCCTTGACGGGGTCCTTGACCTGCGCCAAGAAGATCATGGCGGCGATGATATACGGCTTGAAGGAGGCCTGCTTGTACAGCGGCACAAGATAGCGGTCAAACACGGAGTTGTCGACCTCGCCCTCCGGGCAGCTCAGGCCGGAGATGTCGGCGGGCAGGCAGTGCAGATACAGCGCCTTGCCGTCCTTCGTGAGCTTCATCATCTCCTCGCTGCAGGTCCAGTCCTTGTGCTCGGCATTCTGCGCCAGCAGCTCCTTCTCCAGCTCGTCGATGCCCTTCTGGTCGCCCTTGACATAGAGCTCGGAGCGTCTTTCCATAGCCTGGAACGGAGCCCAGGACTTCGGATAGACGATGTCGGCGTCCCGGAAGGCTTCCTTCATGTCGTTCGTCTTGTGGAACTTGGAGCCGTACTTCTCGCAGTTCTTACGGGCGATCTCCTCGACCTCGGGGAAGACGTCGTAGCCCTCCGGATGGGCCAGCGTGACATCCATGCCGAAGCGGGTGAACAGGCCGATGACGCCCTGCGGAACAGACAGCGGCTTGCCGTAGGACGGGGAATAGGCCCACGTCATGGCGACCTTCTTGCCCTTCAGGTTCTCGACGCCGCCGAAGTAGTGGATGACGTGCAGCATGTCGGCCATGCACTGCGTCGGATGGTCGACGTCGCACTGCAGGTTCACGAGCGTCGGGCGCTGCTCGAGAATGCCGTCGCGATAGCCTTCTTCCAGAGCGTCCATGAACGTCTTCTGGTACTCGTGGCCCTGATGGATGTACATATCGTCGCGGATGCCGATGACGTCGGCCATGAAGGAGACCATGTTCGCAGTCTCGCGGACGGTCTCGCCGTGGGCGATCTGGGATTTCTTCTCATCGAGGACCTGCTCCTCTAGGCCCAGCAGGTTGCACGCAGAGGCGAACGAGAAGCGGGTACGGGTGGAGTTGTCGCGGAACAGGGAGATGCCGAGGCCGGAATTGAAGACCTTCGTGGACTTGTTGCGCTCGCGCAGGTCGCGCAGGGCATCGGCCACGGTGAAGACGGCGTCGATCTCGTCGTCCGTCTTGTCCCACGTCCAGTAGAAGTCGGTCTTATACATGTTATTGATATGGAGCTTTTCGAGGTGTCTTGCCAGTTCAACAGTCTTACTCATGATCGTTCTCCTATTTTTTATTATATTTGGGGTAAGCAGAAAAATTACTTGATGTCGTTGCCGGTCAGCTCCTGACGGAACTCGGCCTCGGTGATCTTGTTTTCGGGCTTGTACAGGCCGGGAACGGCAGCGTAGAGCGCGGCGCAGACGACGAGATCCTGCTTCCAGGTGATCTCGTTCGGCGCATGGGCCTGCGACTCGGCGCCGGGCCCAAAGCCGACGCACGGGATGCCGTAGCGGCCCTGGATGGAAACGCCGTTCGTGGAGAACGTCCACTTGTCGGTCAGCGGGCGGCCTTCGCGCTTGGAGCGCGCGGTCTCGTCGGCCCAGAGGCGCTTATCGCCCCACAGAGCGTGGTGCGCGTCGACAAGGGCCTGCACATGGGCGGCGGATTCCTTGTTGATCCACGTCGGGAAGAAGCACTCCGTCTCATAGACGTGGCCGGTCCATGCGGGACGGTCATACATATACATCGAGACCTTGACGTCCTTGGCGTACTTCCTGCAGGCAGGCAGGTCCTCGATCTCCTTCAGGCAGGACTTGTAGGTCTCGCCTGCCGTCATACGGCGGTCGATGGAGATGGAGCAGGAGTCCGCAACGGCGCAGCGGGACGGGGACGTGTAGAAGATCTGCGACGTCGTGCAGGTGCCGCGGCCGAGGAAGCGCGCGTCTTCCCAATGCTCGGGGTTGTACTTCGGGTCGAGCATCTTGACAAGGCCCTTGATCTCCTTATCATCGGCGGCGTCGTTCTCGTTGAGGTCGCGGACGTTCAGCAGGACCTCGGCCATCTTGTGGATGGCGTTGTCACCGCGCTCCGGAGCGGAGCCGTGGCAGGAGACACCGTGCATGTCGACGCGGATCTCCATACGGCCGCGGTGGCCGCGATAGATGCCGCCGTCCGTCGGCTCGGTGGAGATGACGAACTCGATCTTGCTGCGGGCATCCTCCGGTCCGTTGAAATATTCATTGACGATGGACTGCCAGCACATGCCGTCGCAGTCCTCCTCCTGCACGGAGCCGACGACCATGATCTTGTAGCCATCGGGAATGAGGCCGAGGTCCTTCATGATCTTCGTGCCGTAGGCCGCCGCAGCCATGCCGCCCTCCTGGTCGCTGCCGCCGCGGCCGTAGATGACCTTGTCATCCTCGTAGCCCTCGTACGGGTCGTGCGTCCAGTTTTCGCGGTTGCCGATGCCGACGGTGTCGATGTGGGAGTCGATGGCGATGATCTTGTCGCCCGAGCCCATCCAGCCGATGACGTTGCCGAGCGCGTCGAACTCGACCTTATCGTAACCGAGCTTCTTCATCTCCTCGGCGATGCGGTGGGCGACGCCCTTTTCCTCGCAGCTCTCGCTGGGGATGGCGATCATATCACGCAGGAAGCGGGTCATATCGGGGCCGTAGGCCTGTGCGGCTTTCTTGATGGCTTCGAAATCCATGGTAAAACCTCCGTTAAAAGTAATAGTATTTTCTGTCGATCGGGGTCAATTTTCTGTTACACTGTCTTTATCATAGCATAAGAACGGCAGTTGTCAAACAAAAAATTTGCATTTCAAAAATTTTTTAAGAAAGTGATTGCAATTCGATCAATTTATGGTATTATAGGGATGAAAGAACATGCCCGTTCCGATGGAAAGCTGTGCAATTTGCACAGCAAAATAGGGCGGACGGGCGATCGGAGGAGGGATAGACCATAGAAGCCGCAACGCTGAAGACCCTGGAGCAGGTCGCAAAGGGCATCGCCGCGACCTTTGGCAGCCATTGCGAGGTGGTGATCCACGATGTGGGCGCCAAGCACCCCGAGCATTCCATCGTTGCCATCGAGAACGGCCACGTCACAGGCCGCAAGGTGGGCGACGGCGCGTCGCACGTTGTTTTAGAGCAGGTGCGTCAGGCCGACGCGCAGCCGAGCGACCACTTGAGCTACCTCACCAAAACGCCGGACGGGAAGATATTGAAGTCTTCCACCATGTACATCCGCGGCAGGAACGGCAAGGTCGTCGCAATCCTTGGCATCAATTACGACATTTCCTCGCTCCTGATGGTCGAGGATGCGGTGCACGAGTTGATCGACACAAAGGATAAGACGCAGGGCGAGCCGGAAAAGATCGTGAACGTCAACGACCTGCTTGACGAGCTGATCGCCCAGTCGGTCGCGCTTGTCGGTAAACCCGTCGCGCTGATGAACAAGGAAGATAAGATGCGTGCCATCGGCTTTTTGAGCCAGAACGGAGCATTCCTCGTCACAAAGTCCGGAGACAAGATCGCAAAATACTTCGGCATATCCAAATATACACTATATTCTTATATTGACAAACAACAGGAGGAGAAGTGAACCATGGGCAAGATCGATTTGACCATCAACAAGACCGGCCTGCAGCACAACATTGAGAAGGCCAAGGAAAACAACGTTATCATCCCGACCATCGCGCAGATGCAGCATCCTGAGACCATCCCTGAGAAAATTCAGGAAAAGCTCAAGACCGTCGGCCTTTGGGACGTCAACCCGCTGAACCTCTTCCGCATCACGTGGAAGAACGAGGCCAAGGAGTCCGGTGGTCTCTTCCAAGAGGTGCCGAACTATGTCGAGATCCCGTCCGAGCTCTCCGGCGTTCCTTGCCGCATCCTCGCCATGGCGGGCAAGTGGTTCCCCACGGGCTGCCACAAGGTCGGCGCTTCGTTCGGCTGCCTCGCCCCGCGCCTCGTCACCGGCCAGTTCGACGCGACGTATCATCACGCCGTGTGGCCCTCCACCGGTAACTACTGCCGCGGCGGCGCGTTCAACTCGAAGCTCCTCGCCGTCGACTCCGTCGCCATTCTCCCCGCGGAGATGAGCAAGGAGCGCTTCGAGTGGCTCAGCAAGATCGCCGGTCAGGTCATCGCAACGCCGGGCTGCGAGTCCAACGTCAAGGAGATTTTCGACAAGACCTGGGAGCTCAAGCAGGACCCCAGCATGATGATCTTCAACCAGTTTGAAGAGATGGGCAACCCACTGTGGCACTACAATGTCACCGGCTACGCCCTTGCAGACCTCTTTGAGGCGGTCAAGAAGCCCGGCCAGCGTCTCGCGGGCGCGTGCTTCACCTCCGGTTCCGCCGGTACGATGAGCGCGGGCGACCTCCTCAAGGAACGTTATCCAGGCATGAAGCTCGGCGTGGGCGAAGCGCTTCAGTGCCCGACCATTCTCAACAACGGCTTCGGCGGCCACCGCATTGAGGGCATCGGCGACAAGCACATCCCCTGGATCCACAACGTGAAGAACACTGACATGGCCATCGCCATCGACGACGAGGATTCCCAGCGTTTGCTGCGCCTTTTCAACACGGCAGAGGGCAAGAAGTACCTCAAGGAAGAGCTCAAGCTCTCCGACGAGCTCATCGAAAAGCTCACCTGGCTCGGCATCTCCGGCATCGCAAACGTCCTGTGCTGCATCAAGATGGCCAAGTACTATGAGCTGACCGAGGACGATGTCGTCTGCACCGTTCTGACCGACTCCGCTGTGATGTACGGCAGCCGCATTGAGGAGCTCAACGAGAAGCACGGCGCCTACAGCGAAGAGGAAGCCCGCCTTGACCACAACCTGCACATGCTCGGCCTGAAGACCGACAGCATGATGGAGCTGACGTACGAGGACCGCAAGCGCATCCACAACCTCAAGTACTACACCTGGGTCGAGCAGCAGGCGCGCGACGTCAAGGACCTCAACGCCCTCTGGTACGACACCAAGGGCACGTGGGACGCTGTCCACGCGCAGGCGAAGGAGCTCGACGAGCTTATCAACGAGTTCAACGAGGCCACCGGCCTTCTCAAAGCGCTCTAAGAGCGCGAAAGGGGAGCAGGAACCCCTTGCTCCAAACCCTGTTAGGATGATAAAAGGGGGTATCTCGAAGAGATGCCCCCTTTTTATACCCCTCAAAGGGGGACGCGCCCTGCGGGCGCGGGGAAAGCAGCGCCGCAGGCGCTGCACGAATGCGACCCCCATTTTCTTTCCCGAGAAAGAAAACGGGCGTCGCCCGCCCAAAAGAAAGGCGTTTAGATTGGCAGTCTCAGGCTTGAAGGGGCCTTTGGCCTCCGGAATGCAACTGCCTGCGTACGGCGAAGCCGCGTTAGCATTGCGATACGACTTGCCTCTGCTCCTATCATCCGCTGTTGCGCAGCCGTTGGCGGCTCTGCTGCCTTACGGATGCGGCACACCCCTTGCGGGTGCCGCTCTGCCCATCTTGTAGAAGTGCGCAGTAATCACCATCTACCGCCAGTCTCCACAATGCGGCGAGCGCAGCAATGCCGCTATTTCGCAAGCAGTCTGCCGCCAAGCAAACGTCACTCGCGCCTCACGATAGTAAGGCGCGGTTGAGAGTTGTCACGAAACGCAGGGATTCATGGCGAAGCCATGTACACCGCACCTGATTGCGCAGCGCGTGCAGCTCTTCAAGATAAAAACTGCCAATGTGCGGGGTCAAGGGGTAAGACCCCTTGCCTTTCTCTGGGGGTTCCAAAGGGGGTATTCTCTTTGGAAAGAGAATACCCCCTTTGTCTCGCGCCCCCCTGCGAATAGGGGGACAAAAAGCAGCAGCGCTTTCACGCTGCAAAAACCCACCGCGCAGCGCGCGGACAATAAGGAGTTATTATGTTAAAAAACGTCAAATGCGCCCGCTGCGTCAAGTGCGGGAAAGAATACGAGGCCACGGCGAACCTCACGAACTGCTCGTGCGGCGGCATTCTCGACATCATCTATGACTACGACTACATCAAAAAGAACCTGACGAAGGAAACGCTCAAGTCCCGCCCGAACACAATGTGGCGCTACCGCGAGCTGCTGCCGGTGGAGGAAACAACGCCCGACACGCCGCTGCGCGTAGGCTGGAGCCCGCTCTACGAAGAGCCGCGCCTTGCAAAGCAGCTCGGCCTCAAAAAGCTCTGGGTCAAGGACGACGGACAGAACCCGACGGCGTCGCTCAAGGACCGCGCGTCCGCCATGGCGGTCGCCAAGGCGGGGGAGGCGGGCGCGAAGATCATCGCCTGCTCGTCCACGGGCAACGCCGCGAGCTCTCTTGCGGGCAACGCCGCGGCCGCGGGCCTCAAGACCTTCATCTTCGTTCCCGAGCGCGCGCCCAAGGGTAAGGTCGCGCAGCTGATGACCTTCGGCGCAAACGTGATCTCCGTCAAAGGCAACTATGAAGAGACGTTCGAGCTATCGAAAAAGGCCATCGACAAGTGGGGCTGGTACAACCGCAACGCGGCCATCAACCCGTACCTCTCCGAGGGCAAGAAGACCGTTTCGATCGAGATCGCCGAGCAGCTCGACTGGAAGATGCCGGATTATCTCGCCATCTCCGTCGGCGACGGCTGTACCATCGCAGGCGTGTGGAAGGGCCTCAAGGACCTGTACGCCATCGGCTTTATCGACAAGCTCCCGCGCCTCATTTCCGCGCAGGCCGAGGGCTGCCACCCCATCAACCGCGCCATCGCGGAGAACAAGCCCTGGGAGCCGATGGAGGAGAACACGCTGGCCGACTCCATCGCCGTCGGCGTGCCGCGCAACGCGGACAAGGCGCTCATGGCGATCCGCGAGTCGAACGGCATCGTCGTGAACGTGACGGACGAGGAGATCATGGCGGCGCAAAAGCTGCTCGGCACGACCTGCGGCGTCTTCGGCGAGCCCGCGGGCGTCACTGGCACGGCGGCAGTCAAGAAGCTCTGCGAGCAGGGCGTGCTCGGTGAGAACGACACGGTCGTCTCCGTCGTGACGGGCAATGGCCTCAAGGACGTGGCCAACGCCATCAAGTTCTGCGGCGAGCCGATGAGCCTGCCGAACGACCTTGACCTGCTGGTCGAGGAATTCGACAAGCGCGGCATCAAAACCGAAGCGTAACAGAAAAAGAAGAGCCCCGTGAATCGCATGATCCGCGGGGCTCTTTTCATACAAAATACTTTTTGACAAATGGAATCTGGTGAAGCAGCGCTGAGACGAGGAACGACAGCGCGCCGATGATCAATGTCAGCAGGGGAACGGAGAAAAACACGTTGAGTGACAGCGTGTTGAAGTGCAGAAAAATGTCGAACGATTCGATGAACAGCGGGTGTACGAGGTACGCGCCGAAGCTCCAGCGCGACAGCGCGCGAATGCACCTGTGACACTTTTCGCTTAAGTTCGGGAAGTTCAGATGCTCTTTGGCAAAGACGAACAGCCCCACGCAGACAAACAGTACATTGAGCGAATCGTAGCCGTAGAACAGCTCTGTTGCCGCGCCCTGCAAACGTGAGGCGAACGACGTCAGCACGACCGTGAGGACGAAGCCGAGCACACCGAGCGCGTAAAGCACACGCTTTGCGGTCAAGGAAAACTCCTTGCGGACCAAATAGTAACCGAGCACAAAGTAGGGGACGAAGCCGAGCGTGAAATGATAATAGAATTTGCCCGTGAGCGCCTTGAATTCAGCGCAGTACTGCCACGAGAGAAGCGACACGGCCGACGCGATCTGCGGCAGCAGGAACGTAAAGATGAGCGTGAGCAGTAGAAAATAGCGCAGGAGCTTTTCATCCCGCACGATGGGGCGCAGAAACGGTACGATCAGATACAGTCCCACGATCATAAAGAGGAACCACATGTGATAGTGACCGTTGAGAAACTGTTGCAAAATAAGGTTCGTCGGGCATCCCTCGAAGTTCACCATGAAGACGGCGTAGAGCGCCGACCAGAAGATGAACGCTGTGACAAGGCGCGACACGTTCTTTTTCAGAATGTGCCCGATGCTCTGCGAGCCGGAGAGGAACAGCGAGCCGCTGATCATCACAAAAACCGGAACAGCCCAGCGGACGGCACTGTCGTAAAGGTTGAAGGCTTGCCAGGCTCTTGAATAGACGTCCGTATCGGCCCAGTGCTGCGCGGACAGATGCAGCACGATGACGGCGAAAGTCGCCAGAATGCGCAGTACGTCAAAATACGCGATGCGCTGCGGTTGTGTCTGTTCCATACTTAACATTCGACCGCCTTTTCAGGATCTTCGTTCTCTGCTGGTGCGGTCTCCTCGGCAGCGGGGGAGGCAGACTCATCCGCTGCGGGCTCTGCCGCGGCAGCTTCGGTCTCCTGCGCCTGCTGGGCGGCCATGGCCTCGACGCGACCCTCCTCGCGTGCCTGCTTTACGGCCTCCTCGCAGGTCTTTTCCGCCTTGGCGCGCTCCTTTTCGACCATGTGCTGAGCGTGCTTATTTTGCAGCTTGAACACCAGCCGCAGCACGAACACGAACACCACGATCGCAAGGCCGAGCCAGCTCCAGAACTTGAGCTCGAAGAGCGTCTTGACCGTCCAGTACTTCGCCTGCATGCCGAGGAAGCAGAACAGGATCGACACGGCCAGCGCCGCGCCGAACAGCAGCACCCACAGCACCGACTTGACGGCGCTGTGCTTGCGCACGCGCAGGTGCGCGATCAAAAACAGCAGACTCAGCAGAAAAAACGCAGGGAACTGCGCAAATAAAATTTCCCTCAGATCCATATCTTACCTCACAGTGCGCATTTGCCGCGCTTCAAGTATTCGCCCATCTTGCCGCCGACGACCTTGCCGCCGTCCACCTGCAGCTGACCGCGCAGGTAGACCTTCGACACGCCGCCATTCGTGCGGAAGCCCTCGAACGGCGTGTAGCCCGCCTTGGAGAGCATGTCCGCGCCGTGGAGCACGTGGCTCGCGCCGGGATCGTAGACGACGATGTCGGCGTCGCTGCCCGCAGCGATGACGCCCTTGCGGGGGTAGAGACCGTAGAGCTTGGCGGGATTTTCGCTCAGCGCGCGGCAGACGCCGCCGAGCGAGAGCTTGTTTTCATTGATGGCCACAGTGTAGACGACCTCGCCACGCGTTTCGACGCCGGGAAGACCGCCGGGGATCTTCGTAAAGTCGTCGCGGCCCATGCCCTTCTGCTCGAGCGTGAACGAGCAGTGGTCGGTCGAGATGGTCTGCACCTCGCCGCGGCGCAGCGCCTTCCAGAGCGCTTCACTGTCTTCCTGCGAGCGGATCGGCGGCGCGCAGACGTAGCGCGCGGCGGAGGAAAAGTCGGGATCGTAGTAAACGCCGTCGTCGAGCGCCAAATACTGCGGGCAGGTCTCGACATACACGGTCTGTCCGCGGCGGCGCGCCGCGGCGATCTCGTCAAGAGAAGCACGGTTCGTCGTGTGGACGATGATGACGGGCGCGTCGGCCGCCTGCGCGATGCGCAGCAGACGCGAAACAGCCTCGGCCTCTAAATAGTCGGGGCGGGAGATCGGGTGCGATACGACGTCCGCGCCCAAACCGCTCGCCTTGAGTTCGGCGATGCGCGCGTCGATGACGCCCGCGTTCTCACAGTGGACGCCCGCGATGCCGCCGCGGACCTTGAGCGCTTTCAGCGCGCGGTAGACCGCGCCGTCGCCGATCATCATGGCGGGGTAGGTGAGGTACATCTTGAAAGACGTGATACCGGCGTCGAACATCGCGTCGAGCTCAGACTCGATGCTCTCGTTCCAGTCGTCGATGGTCATATGGAAGCCGTAGTCGCAGTAGCACTTGCCGTCGGCCTTTTTATGCCAGAGATCAAGCCCATAGGCAAGGGATTCCCCTTTATTGGGGCAGGCAAAGTCGATGACCGTCGTCGTGCCGCCGCGGATGGCGCTTTTGCTGCCGCTTTCAAAGTCGTCGGCCGTCGTGGTGCTGCACACATCGAGATCGAAGTGCGTGTGCGCGTCGATAAAGCCGGGGAAGAGCATGCAGCCCGTCACGTCGACGACCTCGCTCTGCGCCGCGAGCTCGGGCGGGATGTGGCCAAGCATTTCGACCTTTTCCCCGTCGATGAGCACGTCGGCGCGGCGGCAGCCGCGGCCGCTGACGACATAGCCGCCTCGAAGCAGTGTTTTCATGGAAGAAGCCTCCTTATCTGAGAGAAAAAATTCCGTACCAAATTGACAAAAGCATAGCATACTTTTTACCTGATTTCCATAGAGTTTGGAAAAAATGTGAGAAGCGCCAAGATTTTTGCCGCAAATTCGGAACAATGCCGTATTGAGAAAGTAGCAGACATACGATACAATAAAATCATACCACATTCCGCTTTTATTTGTACAAAAAGCGAACTTTTGGCGCGCAGACCAACTGAGAGATGTGAAAAGGAGCTGTGTGTCACGAAGAGCGGACAGAGAAAAAGCGGAGTGAAAAAATTGAGGAGGAAAACACTATGCGCAAGTTCCTATCCGTCCTGCTCGCAATGGCGATGGTTCTCAGCCTGACTGTGACCGGCTTTGCGATCGAGGACACGGCAACTACAAGAGAGCCCGAAGTCATGACCGAAGAAGCGACGATGGCGGGCAAGACCGTGATCCTGCACACAAACGATGTGCACGGCGCGATCGCCGGCTACGCCTACATCACCGCGCTCAAGGCCGATTATGAGGCCAAGGGCGCCGAGGTCATCCTCGTTGATGCGGGCGACTACAGCCAGGGCACGAGCTATGTCAGCGTGACCAAGGGCCTTGACGCCATCGAAATGATGAACGCCGCCGGTTACGATGTCGTCACGCTCGGCAATCATGAGTTCGACTACGGTTACACACAACTCAAGGACAACATGACCAAGGCCAAATTCAAGGTCCTCTGTGCCGATGTGTTCAACGCTGACGGTACCCCTATCTTCGATGCCAACTACACTTACACCACCAAGTCCGGCGTGAAGGTCGGCTTCTTCGGCATGGAGACGCCTGAGACCCAGACCAAAGCCAACCCCACCAAGATCAAGGGCCTGACCTTTGCGACGAATGACGCCTTCACCAAGGCCGCCGCCGATCAGGTCGAGGCGCTCAAGGATGCGGACGTTGTCATCTGCCTTGCGCACCTTGGTGTTGACGGTGAGTCCAAGCCCTACCGCTCCACCGATCTGTATGCTGCCGTCAAGGGCATCGACTTCATCATCGACGGTCACTCCCACACCGTGATGACCAAGGGCGAGAACGGCGAGCCCATCCAGTCCACCGGTACCGCATTCGCCAATATCGGCGTGATCGTCATCGACGACGCCACCAAGAAGATCGAGAGCAACTCCCTCTTCGAGATCAAGGAAGACACTGCCAAGGACGCGACCGTGGCTGCCGCCGCGCAGAAGATCATTGACCGTATCGACAAGGAGTACGGCGCGGTCTTTGCCAAGAGCGAAGTGGAGCTCAACGGCGCGAAGGCCCCCAACGGCAACCGCGACAGCGAGACCAACAACGGCGACCTGATCACCGATGCGATGGTCTGGAAGATCCTGCAGGATAAGGAATCCCTGACGGTTGACGCGGACCATGTGGTCGCCGTCACCAACGGCGGCGGTATCCGTAAGGCCATCAACCCCGGCGATGTGACCAAGAAGAACATCAATGAGGTCCTGCCCTTCGGCAACACGGTCGTTACGATCTACATTACCGGCGCTGAGCTGCTCGAGGCGCTTGAAGCCTCCACCTACTGCACGCCCGATGCGATCGGCGGCTTCCCGCAGGTTTCCGGCATCAACTACACCATCTCCACGGCGGTCGCCTATGACGCCAATGCCGAGACCTATCCCGCTTCCACCTACTATGGTCCCAAGTCCATCAACCGCGTGACCATCAACAGCATCAACGGCAAGGAGTTCAAGGCCGATGACACCTATGCGGTCATCACCAACGACTTCTGCGGCGGCGGCGGCGACACCTACTATGCTTTCGCTGCAGCTACGGCCAAGTTTGATACCGGCATTCCTCTGGATGAGGTCGTGATGGAGTACATCACCGCCGAGCTCAAGGGCGTCATCGGCAAGCAGTATGCCGCGCCGCAGGGCCGCATCCTGATGAATCCGTTTGCCGACGTCAAGGCTTCCTCCTGGTTCGGCAAGTATGTCATCGACCTTTACAATGACGGCATCATCAACGGCACCTCCGCCACCACCTATGCGCCCAACAACACCCTGACCTGGGCTGCCGCGCTCAAGCTCCTGCTTGTCAGCAACGGCGATCTCAAGGCTGCGGACGCCACCGGCGCCGACTGGAGCAAGAACGCCATCGCCAAGGCTGCGGAGCTGGGTCTTGTTGCCGCCGATCTCGACGGTGCGAAGGCCATCTCCCGTCTCGAGTTCTGCCAGGTCGCTGCCAAGCTCAACAAGCTTGCCGAGTCCAAGACCGAGAGCAAGTTCACCGACTGCACCGACGGTTACGTGATGGCGCTCGTCGACGCGAAGGTCATCAGCGGTATGACCGAGACCACCTTCGAGCCTGCCGCGTCCCTGACCCGCGCGCAGATCGCCAAGATCCTCTATCAGCTCACCCTGATCGAGAAGTAAGGCAAAATATAAACGCAAAAAGAGCGCTGCTTAGGCAGCGCTCTTTTTTGCTTACAATAAGGAAGAGGGAGCCGGTGCATCGCACCGGCTCCCTCATTTTTCGTTTTGCTTACAGGTAGAGATAGCTGTACTTATCGCGCACAGTGAGGATCAACGCCTCAAGTTCGACGGGAAGATCGTTGTCGCAGGAAGCCAAGTCGTATTCCTTCACGCCGTCCTCGTAGCGCAGGCGGACCATGTCGTCCTCCTCGAAGAGCACGCCGTAGTTTTCGCTCTCGTCCATGTCCTCACGCGTATCAAAAAGGGTGAACTTATCGTGGCAGGGTTCGCTTGCGTAGGGGCAGAACTGCGTGCAGTTGCCGCATTCGTTGCACATCTTGTCGACATGGACGATCTCGTGCGAGCCGTCGGCCATCTTGATGACGACATTCGCGCGGTTCGGGCAGGAATCGACGCAGTTTTCACACACGGTGGAGCACTGTAAGCAGCGCTCGCCGTCGCAGACACACTTACTGGCCATCGAGAGGATACCCTTCTTGGCCTGCGCGTCGAACTCGGTCACATCGGCCTCGGCAGGGATGTCGTAGATGTGCGGGTGACCGACGACGATCTCGGCAAAGCGCGCGGCGTCGGCAATGCCCTCGACCACGGTGGCAGGGCCGCGGTGCGCGTCGCCCGCGCAGTACACGCCGGGGACGTTCGTCTCGAACGCGGGACCCTTGCGCTCCATCTTAATGCCGTTTGCGGCCATCAGCTCAGCGTCGACCTGCTCGCCGACGGCGGAGATGACCATGTCGCAGGGGATGGTGAACTGCTCGCCGGATTTGACGGGGCTGCGGCGGCCGCTCTCATCCGGCTCGCCGAGGATCATCTTATCGCACAGGAGCTTGCCACGGCTCTGTTTGACGGGCGCGGCCAGCTCGACGAATTCGACGCCCTCGTCGATGGCGAGCTGTAACTCATGCTCGTCGGCGGGCATGAACTTCTTCGTGCGGCGATAGAGGATGGTCGCATGCGCACCCATGCGCTTTGCAACGCGCGCGGCGTCCATGGCGGTGTTGCCCGCGCCGACAACGACGATGTTGCCGCTCAGGCAGGGCTTGACCTGCTTTTTCATGCGCTTCATCCACTCGATGACGCCCTGCACGTTGCCTTCAATGTCGAGCTTGCCGGGCTTCCACGCGCCGGTGGCCATCAGGATGTGCGTGTAGCCCATCTTCTTGAGCTGTTCGACGGACGGAGCAGGCTTGCCGAGCTTGACCTCGACGCCGTAGCGCTCCATGAGCGCGACGTCCTTGTCGATGGCCTCGTCGCTGATGCGAAAGGCGGGGATGACGTAGCGCGGCACGCCGCCGAGCTTGCGCTCGCGCTCGAAGATCGTGGTGGGAACACCCTCGCGGCCAAGGAAGTACGCCGCGGCGATACCGGTCGGGCCGCCGCCGACGATGGCAACCTTTTTATCCTCGACCGGCTCAGGCATACGGAGGGAGGCCATCAAGGTGTTGTAGCCCTTTTCCGCGGCAAGAAGCTTCGTCTCGCGGATGTGGACGGATTCCTCATAGAAGTTGCGCGAGCACTTGCCCTGGCAGCGGTGCGCGCAGATGGTGCCGGTGATAAACGGCAGGGCGTTCTTCTCGGTGATGAGCTTCAGTGCTGGGCCGTAGAGCCCCTTGCGGCAGAGCTCAAGGTATTCGGGAATGTCCTGCTCGATGGGGCAGCCGCCCTTGCAGGGCGCGGTAAAGCAGTCGAGCAGCGGCACCTGTTCATCTTTTTTGCGCGAGGGGAGCGGCTTGATTGCCTTGAGGTGGTGGAAGTCGTGCAGCGCGGAGGCGGCAAGGTCGGAGATCGCGGCGGGGTCGTTGCCGGAAAATGCGCGGTAGGGCATATCCTCGACCTTTTCGACCATCTGGTGCAGGCGGTTGTAGCCGCCGGGCTTCAAGATGGTGGTGGCAACGGTGATGGGCCAGATGCCGGCGGCAAAGAGCTTGTCACAGTTGAAGTAGTCCGCGCCGCCTGCGAACGAAATGCGCATCTTGCCGCCAAACTGGCGGGAGATGCGATTGCACATCTCAATCGTCAGTGGGAAGAGGCTGCGGCCGGACATGTACATTTCCTCGTTGGGAAGCTCGCCGCGCGTCGTGTCGACGGGGAAGGTGTTGGAGAGCTTGAGGCCGAATTCGAGGTCCTGCTTGTCCGCAAGCTTTTGCAGCCGCTCGAACATCGGCACGGCGTCCTCCCACTGGAGGTCTTCGTTGAAGTGGTGCTCATCGAAGACGATGTAGTCATAGCCCATGGAATCGAGGATGCTGCGCGCGGTCTTGTAGCCGAGAATGGTCGGGTTGCACTTGACGAAGGTGTGCAGATGCTTTTCCTTGAGAAGATAGCTTGCGATGCGCTCGATCTCCTGCGGCGGGCAGCCGTGGAGCGTGGAGAGCGTAACGGAGCGGGAAACATTGGGGGAGATCGAGGCGATGAAGTCCTTTTCCTCGGGGAAGAGCTCGGTCAGGACTTTTTTACATTCCTTGAACTGCGCGGTCTTGCCCGCGTCCATCATGTTGTTGATATAGGTGTTGACCTTGCGGCCCTTGATGCCGTCCAGGTCGTAGCCGACGGACATATTGAACACGAACCCGTCGGGATCGCCGAAGCCGTAGACCTTGCTCATGATCTTGAGCGCGCACCAGGCCTTGATGTACTCGTCCTGCGCCTGCTGTACGGTCAGTTCGGTCGACCACTCCTGGTTGTAGCCCTCGTCAGCGGTGAGGATACAGGGACGGGGAACGCAGGCGGCAAGCTCCGCGCCGTCTATCTTCTGCACGGTCTTGACCTCGAAAAAGCGCGCGCCGGCGGCATAGGCCGCGATGATATTCTGCGCAAGCTGGCTGTTGGGGCCGGCGGCGGGGCCAAACGGTGTTTCGATGCGCTCGCCGAAGATCGGCAGGCTCTTGCCGCTTGCGTGATAGTGCTTATGAACGCCGAACACATCGCCGCACTGCGCATATTCGCTCGTCACCCAGTTCATCAGAGAGTCGAACGGAATGGGATACATTTTTTCAGACATTGTTTTTTCCTCCCGCTTGCTTAATAGGTTCTGTGATTCAGCTCGCCCCAGAGTTTCTTGGCGGCTTCAAGAATGTGCGCATTTTCGGCTTCTTCGTCGATGCCGACGAGCTCGCGGTCGAGCATGAGGGTCTTGCCGGCGGCGATGGTGGTTTGGCACTGGCGGCCCGTCATGCCGAAGATCATGTGGCCGTCGATATTCTCGTCGGAGAACGGGGTGAACGGCTTATAGTCCATGACGATGATGTCCGCTGCCGCGCCGGGCTTCAGCACGCCGAGCGTGTCGGGGAAGTATTTCTCGCCGATCTTTGCGTTGTTCTTGAAGAGCATGTCCGTGACCTCGCACCAGCCGACGTTCGGCAGGCAGTTCTGGCTGCGCTGGGAGCAGAGGGCGACCTTGAGGGACTCGAGCATATCGTTCGTGTAGGCGTCGGTGCCCATGCCGAGGAGGATGCCGCGCTTGTGGAGCTGGAGCACGGGGCAGATGCCGATGGCGTTGCCCATGTTGGACTCGGGATTGTTCACGACCATCGTGCCGGTCTCCTTGATGATCTCCATTTCGGCGGTGTTGACGTGGATGCAGTGGCCGAGGATGGTCTTGGAACCGAGAATGCCGTGATCCTGCAAGCGCTGGACGGGGCGGCGGCCATAGTTCTGGAGGGAGTCGTACACATCGTTCATGCCCTCGGACACGTGGATGTGATAGCCCGTGCGGCCGTTGTTGGCCGCGACCATGCGGTCGAAAGTCTTATCGGAGATCGTGAACAGCGCGTGGCCGCCGAACATTGCCGCGAGCATCGGGTCCTTATTCTTTTCGCATTCGGTGATAAAATCGGCGTTCTCCTGAATGGCCTGTAAGCACTTCTCCTCGCCGTCGCGGTCTGAGACCTCATAGCACAGGCAGGAGCGAAGGCCCAGGCGCTTGCTCTCCTCGGCAATCGTGTGGAGCGTGCCGGGGATCTCACCGTAGGAGGCGTGATGGTCGAAAATGGTCGTCACGCCCTGCTTGATGGAGTCCATGTACAGCGCGGTGGCGGAGGCTTTTGTGCCGTCCATCATCAGGTGGCGGTCGATGGCCCACCATGTGCCGTCAAGGACTTCGTAGAAGTTCGTCGGGTTGTTGCCGACGATGGAAAGGCCGCGGGCGAGGGCGGAGTAGATGTGCGTGTGCGCGTTGATGAACGCGGGCATGATGACGCCGCCCTTGGCGTCGATGATCTCGGCACCGGGATATTTTGCGCGCAGCGCCGCTTCCTCGCCGACTTCGACGATCTTCGTGCCTTCGAAGGCGACGGCACCGTGCTCGTAATAGCCCTGCGCGCTCGCGTCGCGGGTGATGAGACGACCGTTGGTGACAAGTTTCATAAGTTTGCTCCTCCTTTTTCTTTTGCCTTTTCCCCGCCGCGAAAGCGGCACCGCAAGGGGAAAGAAAAAAGCGCTCCTCACACAGACCTTATCATCTCCCCGAAAGGGGAGACCGTACAGCCCGTGCGCGAAGCACTACGTTGCAGCTACCAAACGGTAATTTAGTTTGTAAAAATATTTTACAGGAATCGCGAACAAAATGCACGTTTTTTTCGTCTAAACTGACGTAGAAAATAAAAACGTAATTTTGTGCAATCCGTGGAAAGATAAAAAGATGCCCCGCAGCGGCCGTGTAAGCCCCGTCAAAACCTGCACCATTCTGGACAGGTGGGTCGCCTCTGTCCGGCTTTATTGCTTCCAACGTCCAGCCGCAAAAGGCAGCCGGGAGGCCTGCAAACCACCGGAGCGTACCGGCGTCCCTTATGACGAAATGTGGGTTTAAAAAGAACTTATCACGCACCCCGCAGGGCATGTTCAGTTTATCTCAGTTTTCAGAAAAAATCCGTCGCAATCGAAGTTTTACTCTTCGTCGGAAAGGATCTGCTCCATGAAGAGGTCGTAGACCTTGTCGATCTCCTCTTCGTCGTCAATGGTGACAAGGAACTCCTCGCCGTTTTCCATCTGGCTTTTGAGGATCACGAGACCGTATTCCTCTTCGTTTTCCTCGTCCTCGCTGTCCTCTTCGACCACGGGGAAGAAGGCCATATACGTCGTGCCGTTATGCTCGAGCGCGTCGACGTATTCCAGCTCTATATCGTTGCCCTCGTCATCAGTCAGCGTGACGAAATTGGGGCCGAACTCATCGTTCATGGGGGAACACCTCCTGAAAGTTTGTGCTCGCATTATACCGCACCTTGCGGCAAAATGCAAGACAAGATACGTACCACTTGACAGCCGTGCTATACTGTATTCTGTATCACTATTGAAAATCGGCTATGCGCGCTTGCGCATATTTCTATCGCAAAGGAGGAGGCGCTTTATGGAAGAAAACTGCGCAGAAAACCAGACGCCCCGAAGACAGCACACCCAGCACCCCACGCATCAGGCACACAAGAAGAAAAAGTCCGGCACGGCGAAAACGGTCATCGGCACCATTCTCGCCATCGGCCTTACCACCTGCCTGATGTTTTTCGCCATCTTCATGGTCTACGTGCACACGTCGCTCGATCTGAATGTGGACATCTCGGCCTACACGCTCAAGCAGAGCTCGACAGTCTACTATCAGGATAAAACAAGCGGGGAGTGGGTGGAGCTCACGAAGCTTCATGGTGAAGAGAACCGAACGCTCGTCAGCATCGACGACATCCCCAAGCATGTGCAGGAGGCGCTGATCTCCATCGAGGACGAGCGCTTCTACAACCACCACGGCGTTGACTGGAAGAGCACGGCGAGAGCCATTCTCGGCAAGCTCACCGGCACGTCGACCCGCGGCGGCTCGACGATCACCCAGCAGGTCATTAAAAACACGACCGGCGAGAATGAGGTGACCATCAAGCGCAAGGTGACAGAGATCTTCCGCGCGCTGCGGCTCGAGAAGAACTACTCAAAGGAGGAAATTCTCGAGACGTATTTCAACAAGGTTTATTTTGGCAATGGCTGCTACGGCATCGAGGCCGCGGCGGAGGGCTACTTCGGCAAGACCGTAGGCGAGCTGAGCATCGCCGAGGCGGCGTCTATCGTCGGCATCACGCAGTTCCCCTATAAATATGACCCCGCGCGCGGCGACTGGTACCGCGAGCAGAACAAGGAGCGCCAGCTTACCGTTCTTTATAAGATGCACGAGCTCGGCAAGATCAGTGACGAAGAGTACGAGCAGGCGCAGGCCGAGCCGCTCGTCTTCACATGGGATGCGGACTTTGTCCCCTCCGCCAATGTGGCGAGCAGGGCGGACAGTGCGTCGAATACGACGTATGACTCCTACTTTGTCGAGCGTATGTTCAACGACATCGTTGCCGATATGCACGAGCAGCTTGGCTACAACGAAAAAACGGCAAAGGATATGCTCTACACCGGCGGCTACTCGATCTACTGCACGGTCGATCCCGAGGTGCAGTCGATCGTGGAGAGCGTTTACGCCGACCGCAATAACCTGAACTACACCTCGTCCAAGGGCCAGCTGCTCCAGTCCGGCGCGACGATCATCGACAACACGACGGGCGACATCGTCGCCGTTGCGGGCCGCGTGGGCGAGCGCGAGGGCCGGTTCTTGCTCGACTATTCGACCGTTGTGCGTCAGTGCGGTTCTGCCATCAAGCCCTTGAGCGTTTACGCGCCCGCGCTGGACGCCGGCGTCATCACGCCCGCGAGCGTCATCGACGACTATCCCGTTGAAATGCTCGGCGGCAGTATTTGGCCGGTGAACGCCTATTCGGGCTACCGCAGCATTATGACGCTGCAAGACGCCATCCGCAATTCGTCCAACCCCACGGCGGTGCGCACGGCCATCAAGCTGACGCTGCCCGCGTCGTATGCCTTTATGACCGAAAACTTAAGCTTCACGACGCTGACGAACGACGATATGACCGCGGCGGGCGCGCTCGCGCTCGGCGGCCTTTCCAAGGGCGTGACGACGCGCGAGATGGCCGCGGCCTACGCGTCCTTTGCCCGCGGCGGCGTTTACACCACGCCGAGAACGTATACCGAGGTGCTTGACCACAACGGCAACGTCATCCTTGAAAATAAGACCGAGTCCCACATCGCGATGGAGGAGAGCACCGCCTATGCGATGAACGAACTCCTGAAAAACGTCGTGCGTAGCGGTACGGGTACGGGCGCGAACTTCTCCGGTATGACCATCGCCGGTAAGACCGGTTCGACCAACAGCAACAACGACCGTTACTTTGTCGGTTACACGCCGTATTACACGGCAGCGGTCTGGGTCGGCTACGACACGCCGACGCGCATCGTGGCGAGCGGCAACCCCGCGGCCACGCTGTGGAAGACGTTTATGAGCAAGGTCCACGCGGGCCTTCCGAACAAGGACTTTGAAGTCAGCAGCGCCGACATGGTCAGCGTGACCGTCTGCACGCAGACGGGACTTCTGGCCTCGGCCGGCTGTCCCTCGCAGACTGTCAAGGTCGCAAAGAGCTATGCGCCCTCGCTGAGCTGCGACGGACACATCAGCGTAACCGTCTGCGCCGATTCCGGCATGCTCGCCTCCGACTACTGCCCGAATGTTACGACGGCCTATGTGCTCGATCTGAGCCAGCCGAACGTCAGCAGCGGTTGGGGCTACAAGCGTGAGCTTCTCACGACGCCGCTGAGCGCCGCGCTTCAGGCAACGTATCAGGCACAGCTCGAAGAAGGACTCATTTCGTCGATTCCTGCAGGCGAACCGGTGCGCACGAACAGCGGCACAGTGCAGCTATACAGCGATCTGATGTACAGCGGCATGTGCACGACGCACACAACGCCGCTGGAGCCCACGCCGGACCCGGATGCACCGGATGACGGCAGCGGCACGACGCCGGGCGGTGATGCCACCACTGGCGGCGACAGCGGCACACAGACGCCGTCTGACAACACCGGCACGGCGGGAGACAGCGCATCCGGCGATGTCGGAGACAACGGCCAGTTCCTCAACTGGCTGCTCAACAACGGCGGCACAGGCCGGTAAAAAGCAATAAAAAAGAGAACGGTTTTCACCGTTCTCTTTTTTATGCGGCAGCTTCCGCTTTTGCGTTTCGAATCTGCGCGAACAGCAGCAGGAGGAAGGGGAAGAGCACCATCCCTGCCACGCCGAATGTGCAGTAGCCGAGGTACATCGCAAAAAGCGACGCGACCGGCGGCAGCCCCGCCTGCGCGGAGAGAAGCTTGGGCTCGAGCGTGTTGCGCGTGATGAGCGTGCAGAGGTAGAGCGCGAGGAGCACGATGGCCTTGGGCGGGAAGCCGAACAGCAGCGTGAAGACCGCCCACGGCACGAGCGCCGTGCCCGTGCCGAAGACCGGCAGCGCGTCGAGCAGTGTGATGAGAAAGGCGAGCAGCAGGGAATAGCTCTGGCGCATGAGGAGAAAGCCGATAAGAAGCTCTGAAAATGTGATGAGCGACAGCGTTGCCTGCGCGCGCAGCCACCGCGCAAGCGAGCGCATTACGCCGCCGCGAAAGAGCCGCAGCTTTGCCATCGCTTCTTCCGGCACGGCGTGTTCGAGTGCCGCGCAGAGCTCGGGGTACGACGCGGAGGTGAAGAAGATCGCAAGCACGCCCGTCGCGATGGCGAGCACGCCGCCCGGCAGCGCCGCGGCGGCAGAGCCGAGCCACGCCATCGCGCGCGAAGACAGCGAGCGCAGCAGGCTGTCCGCGTCCGTGACGGCCCTGAAAAGCTGCTCGTGCAGATAGCTGCTGAGCCATTCGGGACTCGACGCGCTGAACTGCTCCAATCGGGAGAGCAGATCGTCCGCTGCGGCGGGGATCGCGTCGAAAAACGCGGGCGCGGCGGCGAGCAGCGCGTTCGTCTGAGAAAGCAGCGTAGACCACAGGAGCGACAGCAGCCCGCCGAGCAGAAACAGCAGCGTCAGCGTCAGGATCAGCGCGGAAAAGCCACGTTGAAAGTGAAATTTCCACCGCAGATACAAAACGACCGGTTCCAGCAGCGCCGCGATGAGCAGTGCCAGCAGAAACGGCAAACACCACGGCAGCACATAGCGAAAGCAGACATAAAAGAGAGATGCACCCATGAAAAGCGCGAGCGATAAAGTGAGGAAGCGTCTCAGCCGTTCTTCATTCAAATTATGCAGACCTCCCACCGAAAAAAGTGTTGCAATATGCGTTAAGATATGCTAAAATCCTGCCATATAAAGACAGATGACCGCGAAGGAGAAACATTATGGCGCCTGCAACGAAATTTTATTTGGTCTCGGCAGAGGCCCTTCCGGAGATTTTTATCAAGGTGGCGGAGGCGAAGCGCATGCTCCAGTCCGGCGAGGTGCGCACCGCGGGCGACGCCGCCCGCGCCGTCGGCATCAGCCGCAGCGCATTTTATAAGTACCGCGATGCGGTGCGCCCCTTCAACGACATGAAGACCGGCCGCATCATCACGTTCTACACGATGCTCAAGAACAACCCCGGCGTATTGTCCGACGTCCTTTCTATTTTTGCCGGTTCAGGCGCAAATATTCTGACCATCAACCAGAGCATTCCTACCAACGGTTGCGCCGCGGTGACGATCTCGGCTGAGACGTCCGAGATGCAGGAGTCGATCGAGGAGATGATGGCGCGGGCGCTCGCGCTCGAGGGCGTGGTGCGCTTCGATATCCTCGCGGCCTGAGTCACGCGGGCTTGTACAAGTTCATACGATGGATTGGCAGCGGCTGAGATGAGCGCTGTCAATCCATTTTTTGTTGGAAGTGGTTCTTATGAGCCTGATCGTACAGAAGTTCGGCGGCAGCTCCGTGCGCGACTATGCGCATCTTCTGCGCATGGCGCGCATCGTCAAATCGCGGGTGGACGAAGGCGACGACGTGGTCGTCGTTCTCTCCGCGCAGGGCGACACGACGGACGGCCTGCTGCAAAAGGCAAAGGAGATCAGCGAGCGGCCTTCGCCGCGCGAGCTCGACATGCTGCTCTCCGCGGGCGAGCAGATGAGCGCCGCGCTCGGCGCGATGACGCTGCGGTCCATCGGCGTGGAGGCGGTATCCCTCTGCGCATGGCAGATCCCCATCGAAACGGACGGTACACATGGGAACGCGGAGATCGAACTGATCGACACCGCGCGTATCCGGAAGGAGCTGGCCGAGGGCTATGTTGTGGTCGCGGCGGGCTTTCAGGGCGTCGACGAGCGGGGCGACATCACGACGCTCGGACGCGGCGGCTCGGACACGAGTGCAGTGGCGCTCGCCGCGGCGCTGAAGGCCGCTGAGCTTGTCATCTACACAGACGTGGACGGGATATTTTCCTCTGACCCGCGCATCTGCCAAAACGCTGTGCGGCGCGAGGTGATCTCGTATGACGACATGCTGCTGCTCGCACAGAAAGGCGCACAGGTGCTGCATGACCGCAGCGTGGCGCTCGCGCAGGCGGGCGGCGTGCCCATCACCGTGCACTCGTGCAGGGAAGGCGGCGCGGGCAGCATCGTTTGCGAAACGGATGAAGACGCAAGCGTCGTCGGCGTGACGCAGAAAAAGAGCGGGCGGAGCCGCCTTGCGGCCATCACGGCGGTCGGCGGCGCGCTGCCGAGCATCGAGAAAGAGAAGATAGCCGTCACGGCGCTCGAACGGGCGGAGATCACCGTCTTCGCCGTTGCGGCGGGGGAGCGGTTCATGAGCTTTTACGTCCTGCGCGACGACGCAGAGCGCGCCTTGCAGCTCGTGCACGACGCGCTGATCGCCGCGAAAGAATGAAAAAAGACCCGTTGGAGCATCCAACGGGTCTTGCCTTTTGCAAGCTGCTTATTCTTCGGCGTAGCGCTTTTTCGCCTTTTCGATCTTGGTCGAATAGCGGTCCTCTTCAGAGAAGATGCAGCCGCAGTATTTCTGCATGTAGAGGCCCATCTCGCGCGCCTTGGCCTGCCCCTCGCGAAAACCGGGGCGGAAGTCACGGTAGTAGAATTCGACGCCGTACTTCTTGCCCATCGTCTCGCCCACGGCCTTTAAGAGCTCGTGGTTCTGATACGGAGAGATGAGCAGGGACGATGTGAACGCGTCGTAGCCGTGGTCGGCGGCGTATTTGGCCGCCGTGCCGAGGCGGATGGTGTAGCAGTGCGCGCAGCGGTGGTCGATATCCGTACTCACGGCGCGGACAAAGTCGCGCAGGCCGTAATCCTCTAAAATATGCACTTCTACATGCTCTTTTTCCCCGTATTCGAGCAGCGTGCGGCGGCGCGCGTCATACTCCGTCCAGGGGTGAATGTTCGGGTTGAACCAGAGTGACGTGGGCTCGATCCCGTCGGCGCGCAGCGTGTCCACGCAGTAGACCGAGCAGGGGGCGCAGCAGGAGTGCAGCAGCAGTTTATCCATCAAAAAAGACCAGCTTTCCTTGTGTCGTTTCTGCCAGCATACCACAAGCGCGCGGCAAAGTCCACGGGAAAAGAAAATTAAGCGAATGGCGCAGGATCGTTCACGATTTATACATTGACTATTCAATCGAATGCGTAGTATAATACATTGATTATTATGAGCAAGTATGCCCATGCGGCAAAGGAGAAAATGTATGTGGATCGCGGACGGTTGGGAAGATTATGAGCTGCTGGACTGCGGCGGCGGAGAAAAGCTCGAACGCTGGGGAAAGCAAATTCTGGTGCGGCCTGACCCTCAGGCGATCTGGGAGACACCGCGCACGAACCGCGGTTGGCGCAACGCGCAGGGCCGCTATTACCGCTCGTCCTCAGGCGGCGGACATTGGGACAAGGAGAAGCTGCCCGAGAGCTGGACGGTAAATTACAAGGATCTCAAATTCCAGGTCAAGCCCATGAATTTTAAGCACACGGGCCTGTTCCCCGAGCAGGCCGTCAACTGGGATTTTGCGCGCGAGAAGATCAAAAACGCGGGCCGGCCCATCCGCGTGCTGAACCTCTTCGCCTACACCGGCGGCGCGACGGTCGCGTGTGCGGCGGCAGGCGCTCAGGTCTGCCACGTGGATGCGGCAAAGGGCATGGTCAACTGGGCGCGCGAGAACGCGCGTGTCAGCGGCCTTTCCGATGCGCCGGTGCGCTGGATCATCGACGACTGCGCGAAATTTGTCGAGCGTGAGATCCGCCGCGGCAAGGTGTATGACGCCATCATCATGGACCCGCCGAGCTACGGCCGCGGCCCCGGAGGAGAGGTCTGGAAGTTGGAGGACAATCTTTTCCCGTTCGTGAAGCTCTGCGCGCAGGTCTTATCGGACAAGCCGCTTTTTGTCATCATCAACTCGTATACGACGGGGCTCGCTCCCTCGGTGCTCGGCTACATGCTGCACCTGCTCGTTGCGGAAAAGTACGGCGGCAAGGTCACGTGGGACGAGCTGGGCCTGCCCGTGACGGAGACGGGGCTCGCGCTGCCCTGCGGCGCGACGGGCCGCTGGTTCTCGGAATAAAGGAATCCGCCGCTTTGCGGCGATGAATCCCCGAAGGCTCTTTCGGGATAACGATTAAGGAACGCAACTTTTATGGAAATGATCAAGACCCAAGACCTGGCTTTCACCTATCCGGGCACGGAAGACCAGGTGAACACTCGCGCGCTGCGCGGGGTGGATGTGACCATCGAGCGCGGCAGCTTTGTCGTGATCCTCGGCCACAACGGCAGCGGAAAATCGACGCTTGCCAAGACCTTCAACGCAGTCCTGCTGCCAAGCGGCGGCAAGGTCTATGTCGAGGGCATGGACACGATGGACGAATCGCTCCTGCTTGAAATTCGCAGGCGCGTGGGCATGGTGTTCCAGAATCCAGACAACCAGATCGTGGCGAATGTCGTCGAAGAGGATGTTGCGTTCGCTCCCGAGAATTTGGGCGTGCCGAGTGCCGAGATCAGAAAGCGCGTGGACGACGCGCTCGAGGCCGTCGGCATGACGCAGTTCGTCAAGCACGCGCCGCATCTGCTCTCCGGCGGACAGAAGCAGCGCATCGCCATCGCGGGCGTGCTGGCGATGAAGCCCGAGTGCATCGTGCTCGACGAGGCGACCGCCATGCTCGACCCCATCGGCCGGCGCGAGGTGCTCGCGGCCGTCGAAAAGCTCAACCGCGAGCAGGGCATCACGGTCGTCCTCATCACCCACCACATGAACGAAGCCGAGCACGCCGACCGCGTGATCGTGATGAACGACGGCCTTGTCGTCATGGACGGCAAGCCGCGCGAGGTTTTCACCCGCAAAAAGGAGCTGGAGGACATCGGCCTTGCCGTGCCGGACACGGTCTCGCTGCTCTTTTCCCTGCGCGAGGCGGGTATGGACGTCCCCGTGGATGCCATCACCGTAGAGGAATGCGCAGACGTCATTGCGAAAAATTTTACCTAAGAGGACTGTAACCTTGGAAGAGATCATTCGTGTAGAAAACCTGACGCACACCTACGGCGAGGGTACGCCCTTTTGCCGCAGTGCGGTACAGGATATGTCGCTCGCGATCTATCGCGGCGAATTTTTGGGCATCATCGGCCACACGGGCAGCGGCAAGTCGACGCTGATCCAGCACTTGAACGGCCTGCTCAAGCCGACCTCCGGCCGGATACTTCTCGGTGGAGAGGACATCTGGTCGGACCCGAAGAAAATTCGGGACGTAAGATTCCGCGTGGGCCTCGTGTTCCAGTATCCGGAATACCAGCTTTTTGAAGAGACTGTTTACCGCGATATCGCGTTCGGCCCGACGAACATGGGCTTATCCAAAGACGAGATCGACCGCCGCGTGCGTGAATCCGCGCACTTTGCGGGGCTTACCGACGATCTGCTGGAAAAATCGCCGTTCGCCCTCTCCGGCGGACAGAAGCGCCGCGTGGCCATCGCGGGCGTTATTGCGATGGAGCCCGAGGTGCTCGTGCTCGACGAGCCGAGCGCGGGCCTTGACCCGCAGGGCAGGGAAGAGCTGCTTTCAAACATCCGCGAATTCCACCGCGCGCGCGGCACGACCGTCGTGCTCGTGAGCCACAGCATGGAGGAGATCGCGAAAAACGTCGACCGCATCGTTGTCCTGTCGGACAGCCACGTGCTCATGAGCGGCACGCCGCGCGAGGTCTTCGCCCGCGGCGACGAGCTGATGACCGCGGGCCTCGACGTGCCGCAGGTCACGCGCGTCGCGATGGCGCTGCGCGATAAAGGCATTGCCATCAACCCCGCCGTTTACACCGTCGATGAGCTCAGCAAAGAGCTTGTCGCGCTCAAGAGAGGGGGCGGCAAAAAATGCTGAAGGATATCACGCTCGGCCAGTTTTTCCCGGGCGACACGCTCGCCCATAAGCTCGACCCGCGTACAAAGCTCCTCGTCACGGTGTTTTACGTCGTGGCGCTCTTTACGGCGAAGAGCTACATTGCCTACGGCGTTCTCATTCTGACGCTGATCGTCGCCGTGCGCATCTCGCGCGTGGGCGCGAAGGCGCTTTTCAAGGGATTAAAGCCGGTGCTGTTCATTATCGCGTTCACGGCGCTTTTGAACCTCTTTTACACCCCCGGCACGGAGCTGTGCCATTTTTGGATCTTCCGCATCACGATCGAGGGTGTGCGCGCCGCCATCACGATGATGCTGCGCATCACGCTTTTGATCATGGGAACGTTCCTGCTCACGTATACGACCTCTCCCATCCGCCTGACGGACGGTCTGGAGAGTTTGCTGGGTCCGCTCAAGAAGATTAAGGTCCCTGTGCATGAGCTCGCGATGATGATGTCGATCGCGCTTCGCTTCATCCCGACGCTCATCGAAGAGACGGATAAGATCATGTCCGCGCAGAAGGCGCGCGGCGCCGACTTTGAGACCGGCAGCCTCATGCAGCGCGCCAAGGCGCTCGTGCCGCTGCTTGTGCCGCTGTTTGTCAGCGCGTTCCGCCGCGCCGACGAGCTGGCGACGGCCATGGAATGCCGCTGCTACCACGGCGACGAAGGCCGCACGAAGCTCAATGTGCTGCACTACCAGACGCGCGACTATCTGGTGCTCGGCTATTATGCCGTGCTCGTGGCCGCGGTCATCGCGCTGCGATAAGAAGAAAGGACGCTTTTATGCGAAACATCGCCCTCAAGCTCATGTATAACGGCACGGCCTATCACGGCTGGCAGGTGCAGAAGACGGTCTCAAGCGTCTGCGAGACGATGGAAAAGGGCCTCTCGAAGGTCTGCGGCGGGAACGTCAAGCTCGTCGGCTGCGGCCGCACGGACGCGGGCGTGCACGCCGAGCGCTACATCGCCAATTTCCATACCGAGTCGCGCATTCCAGTCGAGCGCCTGCCGTTTGCCATCAACACGCACACGCCGGAGGATATCGTCGTGCGCGAAGCGCTTGAGGTGGCGGAGGATTTCAACGCGATCCTCTCGTGTCAAAAAAAGGAATACACCTACCGCATCTATAATTCCCGCATCAAAAACCCGTTCTATGTCAACAGGGCGTACTTTTACCCCAAGCACCTCGACGAAGAGGTGATGGACCGCGCGGCGCGCGCCTTTGAGGGCACGCACGATTTCCGCGCCGTCCGCTCTGTCGGCACGGAGACGAAGACCACCGTGCGCACCGTGCACTACTGCCGCGTGTCGCGCTCGGGTGATCTTTTGGAACTCAAGGTCTGCGCGGACGGGTTCCTGTATAACATGGTACGGGCGATCACCGGCACGGTGCTCTACGCCGCCGAGGGGAAGCTCACGCCAGAGGACATCCCCGAGATCCTGGCCTCCGGCGACCGCTCGCTCGCCGGCCCCACGGTGCCGCCGGGCGGACTGTACATGACGAGACTTTGGTATGAGGATGAACGGCTCAATGAATGATCTCAAAGAGGAAAAGGGAACACGCGAGGAGCTGAGGCGCTCGCAGGCGGCCCCGCGCCGCTCCGGCGGCGGGCTCAAGCGGGCGCTGATGGTGATTCTGGCGCTTGTGGTCGTGCTGGCCGTGGTCGTCGCCGCGGCGTGGAAGGACCTGAGCAGTCTTGACAGCGTGCGCCGCCTTTTCTCCTACAATAAGGTCACGCAGGATGAGCAGGGCAAGGTGGAGATGTACTCGTTCAGCAACGACCGCAGCAACACCTTTGCGCTGCTCGGCGACCATCTGATCGTCGCTTCGACGACGGGCGTGTCGATCTACAGCAGCAGCGGCAGCGTGGTGGACAGCATGAGTGTGAAGCTCACGAATCCCGCCATCGCTGTTGGCGGCCAGACCGCCGCGGTCTATGATATCGGCGGGCAGACGCTGCTCATTTACTCTTCCAGCGGCCTTGTGCGCGATATGAGCGGCGAGTGCAGCGGCAATATCCTGTCGGTCAGCGTCAATTCCTCGGACTATCTGGCGCTCAACGCCGAAAAGAGCGGCTACAAGTCCGCTGTTACGGTGTACGACGCTTCGGGCGAGAAGACGTTTGCCTTCAACTCCTCGGAGCACTATGTTATCGACGCGGTCGTCATGCGCGACTGCAAGCGCATGGCGGCGGTGACGCTCGGCGAGTCGGACGGCATATTCGCCGACACGGTGAGCATCTATTCCCTCGGCAGCGATAAGGCGGACTCGGTCAACACACTCACGGGCTCACTCCTGCTATCGCTCGACAGCGTGGCCGGTACGCTCTCGTGCCTGACGGACGAGAGCTTGACGCTCTTTTCATCGGACGGTACGCTTTCCGGCAGCTATCGCTACGAATACCCGTATCTGCGCGGTTCGAGCATGGGCGGCGACAACTACGCGGCGCTGCTGCTGAGCCGCTACCGCTCGGGCAGCACCTTGAAGCTCGTGACTGTCTCGTCCGACGGTACAGAGATGGCAAGTCTCGACAGCAGCCAGGAGGTCCTGTCCATGTCCGCGGCGGGGAAGTATATCGCCGTGCTGTACAGCGACAGTCTGGTGCTCTACACGCCGCAGCTGCAGGAATACGCGCGGCTGGACGGCACGGAGTACGCGCGCTCTGTCATCATGCGCGAGGATGGTACGGCGGTGCTGATCGGCTCGTCGTCCGCCTGGCTTTATATTCCGTAATTTCTGTAAAACGCTAAAAATGTTACAATTTATGACTTGAAAGGAGCGCGGGAAACGTGAATAATGGTCTTATGATCGATGCAGTCTTCGCGCTCGTGCTCATTTTAAGCGTCGTGTTCGGCGCCAAGCGGGGGCTGTTCCGCAGCTTTATGGCGCTGGCGGCGATCGTGCTCGCGCTGATCGGCGCGTCGCTTCTGACCGACGTTTTAACCGAGCCCGTGACCGACATGCTGATGCCGCGCCTTGAAAAGAGCGTGGAGGAGTGGTTTGATACCGAATCGCAGACACCGCAGGGGGATGTCCCGCAGATCGAGGGGGAGACCCCGGCGGAGAGCGACGCCTCGGGTGAAACGCCAAACGGCGACGCCGCGCAGGACGCGGAAAACGTTCGGCAGGACGATTCGCCGCTCGCGGTGACAGGGCTTCTCAAAAAGCTGCTGCGCTTCGATTTCGACGGCGCGGTGCGTCAGTCGCTTCGAAATGCCGCGCGCGACGCAGCGCTTGCCGCCGTAAGGACGCTGCTCGGCAGCGTGGTGAGGACACTCGTGTTCGTGCTGTGTTTTTTGGTGCTCACGCTGCTGCTCCGCTTAGTGACGGGAGGCATTGACAAGGTGTTAGACTTGCCAGTGCTGAACGCGCTCAACACCATCGGCGGCGGCGCGCTGGGCTTGATCGAGGGCGCACTTTTGCTGTTTCTCGTCTGCGATGTCGCACCGAAGCTCGGCGTCAAGGCCTTTGCCGACTACGAGGGCACGTATCTGTTATTGTTTTTTATGAGTCATACTCCGCGCGGGCTTGTCGCCGCGCTGTTACCCTGATCTTTACCCCAAGGAGGAAATACTATGCAGCCGCAACTTTGTTCCAGATGTAAAAAGAATATCGCCGTTGTGTTCATCACCCGTCAGGAAAACGGGCAGAACGTCAACGAAGGACTTTGCCTCAAGTGCGCGAAAAATCTTGGACTGCCGCAGGTGGACGAGATGATGCGCCGCATGGGCATCACGGATGAGGACCTTGACAATATCTCCAATGAAATGATGGGCGCCTTCGGCGGCGTGGAAAACCTCGAAGGTCTGACCGACGCCGACGATCCGGACGCCGATAACGAGGACGAGGACGGCAAGACCGCCACATTCCCGTTCCTGAGCCGCTTTTTCGGCGGAAATCCCGCTGCGAACGACGCACAAAATGGCAACGAGGCCGAGCAGACGCAGAGCCCGCGCAGCAACAAGAAGGTCGAAAAGGGGAGCAAGCACAAATTCCTCGACTCCTACTGCATCAATCTCTCCCAGCGCGCACGCGACGGCAAGCTCGACGCGGTCGTCGGCCGCGAGGAGGAGATCGAGCGCGTCATCCAAATCTTGAACCGCCGCCAGAAGAACAACCCCTGCCTGATCGGTGAGCCGGGCGTCGGCAAGACGGCCATTGCCGAGGGCCTCGCCCAGCGCATCGTCGCGGGCGACGTGCCGTTCAAGCTGAGAAGCAAGGAGGTCTATCTTCTTGACCTCACCGCGCTCGTCGCGGGCACGCAGTTCCGCGGCCAGTTCGAGAGCCGCATGAAGGGCCTCATCGAGGAGATCCGCAAGATGGGCAACGTCATCCTTGTCATCGACGAAGTGCACAACATCGTCGGCGCGGGCGACGCCGAGGGCAGCATGAACGCCGCCAACATCTTGAAGCCTGCGCTCTCCCGAGGCGAAATTCAGGTCATCGGCGCGACGACGTTCACCGAGTATCGCAAGCACATTGAAAAGGACACCGCGCTCGAGCGCCGCTTCCAGCCGGTCACGGTCAACGAGCCGAACATGGAGGACACGCTCAAGATTTTGAAGGGCATCGCCCACTACTATGAGCAGTTCCACGGTGTCAAAATTCCCGAGGGCATTCTGCGTCAGGCAGTGCTGCTATCCGAGCGCTACATCACCGACCGTTTCCTGCCCGACAAGGCCATCGACTTAATCGACGAGGCATGCTCGGATCTGAACCTGCACGACAAGAACATCAACCGCCGCATGGAGCTGCACCGCGAGATCGAGGATTACGACAAAGAGCGCGAACTGTTGCAGGGCGCAGAAGAACCCGACTTTGAGCGCCTCGCCGAGCTCAAGAGCCTTACCATCAAGGCGCAGACCGAGCTCGACGAGCTCTGCGCGCAGGGTGACCCGCAGCTCACGATGGACAACCTCGCCCGCGTGATCGAGCTCTGGACGAAGATTCCCGCCTCGCGTATCCGTGAAGACGAGTTTCGCCGTCTGAGCGAGCTTGACAAGCGCCTCAAGGAACACATCGTCGGCCAAGATGAGGCCATCGAGGCCGTCGCCGCGGCGATACGCCGCAACCGCGTGGGCATCTCGCCCAAGCACAAGCCGGTGAGCTTTATCTTCGTCGGCCCCACGGGCGTCGGCAAGACCGAGCTTGTCAAGCAGCTGGCGCAAGACCTCTTTAACTCGCCCGACGCGCTGATCCGTTTCGACATGTCCGAGTTTATGGAAAAGCACTCGGTCTCCCGCATCGTCGGCTCGCCCCCGGGCTATGTCGGCTATGATGAAGCCGGCCAACTGACCGAAAAGATTCGCCGCAAGCCCTACGCCGTCATCCTTTTCGACGAGATCGAAAAGGCGCATCCCGACGTGATGAACGTCCTGCTGCAAATTCTCGACGACGGCGAGATCACCGACTCCCACGGCCGCAAGGTCAACTTTGAAAACACCGTCATCGTGATGACGTCCAACGCGGGCAGCGAGCGCAAGGAGGGCACTGTCGGCTTCGGCCACACGGTGAACGAGCAGAACCGCGACCGCGCTATGAAGGCGCTCGGCGAGTTCCTGCGCCCCGAATTCCTGAACCGTGTGGACGAGGTCATCTGCTTCAACCGCCTTGACGAGAAGAACTTCGCCGGCATCGCCCACATCATGCTCGACGAGCTGCAAAAGAGCCTTGAGGACAAGGGCCTGCACTTTACGTGGGACGAGGATGTTGAGGACTACCTCGTCAAGAAGTCCTACTCCGCGACCTACGGCGCGCGCAATCTGCGCCGCACCATTCAGAAAGAGCTCGAAGACGTCATGGCCGCGCAGATCATCGACTCCTACGAGCACCCCGTCACGCAGATCCATGCGTCGGTGGAGGACGGCAAGCTCGTCGTCCGCAGCCTGTAAAAGAAAGGGGAGGGAGACCATGTTCCATCTGTTCCGCAAGGACATTGAAAAGCACTGCGCCTACTGCAAGAGCGGATCTGTCATCAACGAAGGGCAGGTCATCTGCTCCCGCCGCGGCGTGGTCGACTCTGCTGACCACTGCCGTCACTTTTGCTACGATCCGCTCAAACGTGTGCCGCCGCGTCCGGCCACGCTGAACGACAAGTACACGTCCGAGGATTTTTCCCTGTAAGGCCGGGCAGCGCCCCGAACAATAAAGAAAGAAGAGGCAGAAGCCATGAACATTACTCAGGTCTACGCAGTCTATTTCAGCGCCACCGGCAACACCAGAAAGGTGACCACCACGCTTGCAAATGCCCTTGCCGTCAGCTTCGACGTGCCGCTCGAGGTGCGCGATTTCACGCTGCCCGCCGCGCGCGAGGAAGCGTATGAGTTTGCCGCGGGCGACCTTGTCGTATTCGGTATGCCAACCTACGCGGGCAAGCTTCCAAATAAGCTGCTCGACTTTGTGAAGTCCGGCTTTCACGGAAACGGCGCGCTGGCTGTACCGGTCGTGACGTTCGGCAACCGCAGCTTTGATAATTCCCTTGCCGAGCTCTGCGCCTGCCTCGAAGGGGACGGCTTCCACACCATCGGCGCGGGCGCCTTTGCCTGCCGCCACGCCTTTACCGACGCGCTTGCCAACGGCAGACCCGATTCCGACGATATGGCGGAGCTTGCAAAGCTCGGCTCCGCGGTCGTGGGCCGCATCGTGCGGATGACCGAGTATCCCGCGCCCGTCACAGTCGACGGCGACGCCGACGCGCCATATTACCGCCCGCTGGGCCTCGATGGCGAACCGAAGGTGTTTCTGAAGGCGAAGCCCAAGACCGACCTCGACAAGTGTATCCACTGCGGTGTGTGCGCCTCCCTCTGCCCGATGGGCTCGATCAATCCCGATGATGTCACCGAGGTCGTGGGCGTGTGCATCAAATGCCACTCCTGCGTGCGCAACTGCCCGATGGGTGCGAAGTATTTCGACGATCCCGCGTTCCTCTCGCACCGCGCGATGCTCGAACGCGACTACACGCGCAGAGCGGAGGACAAGATCTTCACGGCGTAAGAAAGTACATAAAAAGGCTCTGTTTGGGAATCCCAAACGGAGCTTTTTTCATTCCTGAATGACGGAACGATGCTGCCTTACAAACAAAATTTGGGAAGGGCGGGAAGCGGGGACAGCCACGCACGCATACGCTATGGAGAAAGCACCAATTTTGGGAGGGATCTTATGAAACCGGTGTACTTTTTCCTCGGCGCAAACAGCGAAGAGGGCTTTTTCTCGCACTATGACCAGCTTTTGGGCGGTCGGCTCGACGATCTGATGATTCTGAAAGGCGGCCCGGGCTGCGGCAAGTCGACCTTTATGCGCCGCGTGGGCGCGGCGATGGAGCGCGCGGGCGAGCGCATCGTGTACATCAACTGCTCGGGTGACCCCGATTCGCTCGACGGCGCGATCTTTCTGGACCGAAACGCTGCTATCGTGGACGGCACCAGCCCGCATGTGCTCGAGCCGACCTACGCGGTCGCGAGCGAGCGCTATGTCGATCTGACGCGATTTTACGACGTGGAAGTAGCCAAGGCGCGCCGCGCGGAGATCATCGCGCTGAGCGACGAGTACCGCGCACACTACCGCAGCGCCTATCGCATCCTGCGCGCGATGGGCGAGGTGGAGAGCGAGCGCCGCGTGGCAATGCACGCGCAGATGGATTTTTCGAAGCTCCGCCGCCGCACCGACGGCATCCTCGCACGCGAGCTGCACGGCGACGGAACCGGCAGCGGGCGTGTCGACCGCGTATTTTTAGGCGGTGTGACGCATCGGGGCAAGATTTGCCGGTTCGACACCGTCGAAGCCCTCTGCCCGCGCATCTATGCCATCATCGACAGTGCGGGGCTGGGAAACGAAATGCTTGAGACCGTCGTGCAGGCGGCACAGGCGAAGCATTTCGACATCATCGCCTGCCCGAATCCAGACCGGCCGCGGGAGCTCCATCACGTGCTGATTCCGGAAAAAGGGCTGGCGTTTATCACAACGAACGCGCGCAACCCATACGACGGGAAGCCTTACCGCCGCCTGCGTCTCGACGCGATGGCGGAGGAGAAGCTCACGCGCGCGCAGAAGGCGAAGCTGCGCTTCACGCGCCGCGTGGAGGCGTCGCTCTTAGACGAGGCAGTGGGCGCACTGTCGGACGCCAAGAAGGCGCACGACGCGCTGGAGAATGCATACCATCCCTGCGTGGATTTTGAGGGTGTCACTGCGCTCGCAGAGCGTGAGATCAATAGATTATTAAAGCAATAGTGCTTTACAGGCCATTGCTGCCTGAAGGCTGCAATGGGATTCCCTGCGCGGCGCAGGGTGCGGCAAAGGGGACCATTCTCTCACGTGAGAGAATGGCCCCCTTTAGATCCCCCAAGAGAACGCAAGGGGCCTTGCCCCTTGACCCCGCCATTGCGGTCTGAGGCTCGAAGAACTGCAATGCTTGCCGAATCGGGTGCGGTGTACATGGCTTCGCCATGAATCTCTGCGAATCGTTACCAATATCAACCGCGCCTTACTACCGTGAGGCACGTGTGACGTTCGCTTGGCGGCAGACTGCGTGCGGAATGCGGCATTGCTACGCTCGCCGCATTGATGAGACTGGCGGTAAACGGAAATTAGTCAGCACTCCTACAAGATCAGCAGAGCGACAGCGGATAATAGAAGCAGAGGCAAATCGTATAGTAAAACCAATGGCGGCGAGCGTTAGCAATGCCGCCACGCAGGCACTTTCACTCCGGAGGCATGAAAGTTGTTCGAGCTCCAGATTGCCAATCAAAGCCTTTCTCTTGGGGGTCAAAGGGGGATATTCTCTTTCCGTGGAAAGAGAATATCCCCCTTAATCGTCCCCCTGCACGGTGCAGGGAAAACCCCGCCCTTTCGGGCGGCCTTGATTCATTGTGCCATATCGGCACGAAAATAAACCGTCCGCTCTGGCAGCGATAAGATCAGCGTATACTCACTGCTTTTCTCCCCTGCAGCATCGGTGTATTCCGTGACGCCGACAAGCGCCGTACCGGTCTCGCTATCCAGCGTAAGATCATAGAGGACGTCGTTCGCATCGTGCTGGGTGAGGGTGTAGGTGCCGCTCTGCGTGCTGCCGTCTGAATCCGTGACCGTCAGCGTGCCGTCCTGTGCGGAGCAGGTGAGGGCAGGGAGGTCGAGCGGCTGTCCCTCACTGTCGATGGCGTTTGCGTATGTCCAGTCGTGGCCCTCGATGGTCAGGCCGTCATCCGTTTTGCCGCAGCCGGCAAGTAGAAAAATGAGCAGCAGCGGCAGCAAAATCTTGTATTTACCTGTCATGTGTTTTTCCTTTCCACTTCTTGATTTTCAATCCTATCAGCACACCAAGTCCCACGACAAAGAGCGACAGTGCGGCTAAAAACAGATGCGAAGGAAACCAACCCATAACGTAGATGTCTGTCGCCATATCAACGCCGCCGACAATCGAAACATCCTCTGGAATAGGCGGTCCGGCAGTAAAATACTGTACGGCACATACGAGCAGCACCGGCACGCTGACGGCCAGCAGCACCCATGCGCCAATCTTCAGGACTTTTGCGTGGATGCGGCGCTGCTTTTTCGATATGCTTGCTGCGTTGGGCAGGGAAGCGGCAACCTCCGGCGTGCCGGTCAACTCTGCGAGCGGAACGCCGAAAAAGCCCGAGAGTGCGAAGAGGTTCGCCGTGCTCGGCAGCGACGAGCCGTCCTCCCACTTTGTCACGGCTTGCCGCGAGACTTCGAGTGCCTGCGCCAGCGCCTCCTGCGATAGCCCGCGCTCCTTGCGCAGTGCGCGGATGCGCGCGCCGAGTTCGTTGTCCATGATCGTGCCTCCTTTGCCTTGATGGCGCTATCGTAGCAGTTTTTGGCGCAAAAGTCCACCAAGTATTCCGCTACTATCGGTAGCGAAACGGAAAAAGCCGCCCGAATGGGCGGCTTTTCACGCGTATTTACTTCTTGCGGCAGCTCAGCTCGCCGTTTTCGGCGTCGAGCACGAGCGTGCTGCCCGCGGCGAGGTCGCCGCGCAAAATCTCCTTGGCGATCAGCGTCTCCGCCGCGCTCTGAAGGTAGCGCTTGAGCGGACGCGCACCGTAGATCGGGTCGAAGCCGCGCTCGATGATGAGGCTCTTGGCCGCATCCGTGACTTCGAGCCTCAGCGTCTTGTCGGCAAGGCGCTTCTTGAGACCTTCCATCAGGATGTCGATGATGCCGCTGAGGTTTTCCTTCGTGAGGGGCTTGAACATGATGATCTCGTCAAGACGGTTCAGGAATTCCGGACGGAATGCGCGGCGCAGCTCGCCCATGACGGCGGCGCGGGCGCTCTCGGAAATGCTGCCGTCCGGCTGGATGCCGTCGAGCAACTCGGAAGAGCCGAGGTTCGAGGTCAGGATGATGATCGTGTTCTTAAAGTCCACCGTGCGGCCCTGCGAATCGGTGATGCGGCCGTCGTCGAGAATTTGCAGCAGGATGTTGAACACATCCGGGTGCGCCTTTTCGACCTCGTCGAACAGCACGACGCTGTACGGCTTGCGGCGCACGGCCTCAGTGAGCTGGCCGCCTTCATCATAGCCGACGTATCCCGGAGGGGCACCGATGAGACGCGAGACGGAGAATTTCTCCATATACTCGGTCATGTCGATGCGCACGAGGTTGTGTTCATCGTCGAACAGGCAGTCGGCGAGGGACTTGGCAAGCTCTGTCTTGCCGACGCCCGTGGGGCCGAGGAAGAGAAAGCTGCCGATCGGGCGGTTCGGGTCCGCGATGCCTGCGCGCGAGCGCTGGATGGCCTCGGTGACAAGGCGCACCGCCTCGTCCTGACCGACAACGCGCTTGTGAATGATCTCGTCGAGGCGCAGCAGCTTTTCGCGCTCACCCTCCATCAGACGGCTGACGGGGATGCCCGTCCACTTGCCGACGATATCGGCGATCTCGTTTTCGGTTACGGTGTCGTGCACCATGGAGTTGTCGCCCGTGTGCTTTTCGGCCGCGGCCTCGGCGTCCTTGAGCTGCTTTTCGAGGGCGGGGAGATCGGAGTATTTGAGCTTTGCGGCCTTTTCGTACTCAAGGTTCGCCTGCGCGCGTTCGATCTCGCCGTGCATCTGCTCGATCTGGCTCTTGAGCTGCTTCACGCTGTCCACGCCGCTCTTTTCCGCTTCCCAGCGGGACTTCATGGCGTTGAACTGTTCCTTTTCATCGGCAAGCTCTTTCTTGAGCTCCTCGAGACGGTCGCGGGAGAGTTGGTCGTCCTCTTTCTTGAGGGCCATCTCTTCGATCTCCTGCTGCATGATCTTGCGGCGCAGATCGTCGAGCTCTGCGGGCATTGAGTCGATCTCCGTGCGGATCATCGCGCAGGCCTCATCGACGAGGTCGATTGCCTTGTCGGGCAGGAAACGGTCGGTGATATAGCGGTCGGAGAGCGTCGCGGCGGCGACAAGCGCGTTGTCGTGGATGCGAACGCCGTGATAGATCTCATAGCGCTCCTTCAGGCCGCGCAGGATGGAAATGGTGTCCTCGACCGTCGGCTCGTTGACCATGACGGGCTGGAAGCGGCGCTCGAGGGCGGCGTCCTTTTCGATATACTGGCGGTACTCGTCGAGCGTGGTCGCGCCGATGCAGTGCAGCTCGCCGCGAGCCAGCATCGGCTTTAAGAGGTTGCCGGCATCCATGCTGCCCTCGGTCTTGCCCGCGCCGACGATGGTGTGCAGCTCATCAATGAAGAGGATGATCTTGCCGTCGGACTTCTTGACCTCGTTCAAAACGGCCTTTAAGCGCTCTTCAAACTCGCCGCGGTACTTTGCGCCCGCGATCAGTGCGCCCATGTCGAGCGAGAAGATCGTGCGGTCCTTGAGCCCTTCGGGCACATCGCCGCGCACGATACGCTGGGCAAGGCCCTCGGCGATGGCCGTCTTGCCGACGCCCGGCTCGCCGATGAGGCAGGGGTTGTTCTTCTGGCGGCGGCTCAAAATCTGGATGGTGCGGTAAATTTCGCGGTCGCGGCCGATGATATCATCCAGCTTGCCCTCCCGCGCCTTGCGGGTCAGGTTTTCGCAGTAGGTATCCAAAAACTTGCGCTTGGGCGGCTTTTTGCCGTTTTTGCGGTCGGCCTTTTTTTCGCCGTCCTGTTTCTCCGTGCCGGTAAAGCCCAGCGGGAAGGTGGCATTGCTGCCGGGTACAAGATCCTCGTCCATGTTCTCCGCATCGGCATCCTCGCCGTTGCCGGACATATTCATCAGCATGGAAAGAGGGTTGGAATCGCCCAGCTCCTCCATCATGCTCTCCATGCGGTTTTCCATGTTATCCAGATCCTGCTCCGACATCCCGAATTGTTTCATCAGATCGTCCACGGGCTTGATGTGCAGTTCCCGGGCACAGTGCAGACAGTACCCCTCCTGCTTCATCTGACCATTCTCCATCCGCTGGATAAAGATGATCGCCGGACGCTTCTGGCATCGAATACAGACCATAGTTCCTCCTTGCTGTTCTCTCCCCGCTCTCTGTTACAGGAACGGGTTGAACAGATTAAACACTTTATAGTAAAGACTGCCGCTCATCACGGTGTCATTCAGCACACTCAGGCTGCCGCCGGTGATCACCACAAGGCCCCACACGACACACAGCACCAGATAGATGTCCATCAGCGCGGTGCCGCCGCCCACCAGCCAGCCAAGGCCCCGGTTCACCGTGCCGACTACCGGCAGCTTGTTCACAAGGCCCAGCACCGTGACCAGCATACTGACCAGCAGCCGCAGCACCGCGTAGAACACAAAGAACAGCACCAGCATGATCACCGGGGTGAGCAGCGGCTGCAATACTTTTTCCACGATGGTATCGGCCAGCACCACGGCA
>OLOU01000276.1_pt1 | contig 47356 bp, 67 predicted proteins | sample 1672101 | NCBI WGS metagenome assembly OLOU01 (sample SAMEA3136645, study PRJEB25190) | human gut metagenome | biome: human gut; feature: human-associated habitat; material: faeces | place: Austria | collected 2013
GGTCTTGCACTGCAAAAACTGCAGCATGGTGGGAGCCAGAGTCTCCGACACGCAGTTGATCTCGTCAAGAAAAAGAATCCCCCGGTCATACCCCGTTTCCTCGCGGTAATCGTAAATCGATGCGATGATTTCGCTCATCGTGTACTCGCTGACGTCGAACTCCTCGTCGCCGTAGCGCTTGTGCACGATGAAAGGCAGGCCGAGCGCGCTTTGCCGTGTGTGGTGCGTCATGGAATACGACACAAGCCCGATGCCGAGCTCTCTTGCCACCTGTCCGACTACGGCTGTTTTCCCAATGCCGGGTGCGCCGAGGAGGAACAAGGGACGCTGCGCTTCGGGCGCGATGAGGTAGGCGCCAGTTTCATCGCGGGTGAGGTATCCCTCGACGGTTTCCTCGATCTGGTTTTTCGCTTCTGCGATGTTCATACAGGGAACTCCTTTCGGAATGGCCGCCCGGCGTCGCGCGTCGCGGAACGTAAGGCGCCTAGTTGTCGGTATCTTTGCCGAGCTTTCCTTACAGCTCGAATACGTCGTCTTCGTCCATGATCACCTTCATTGCCCAGGGCGGCACCTTCCTTTCTCGCGGCGTGTCGTCCACGAACACGAACGCTGTCTCGTAGGCAGGTGGGGTTACGGGGTATTTCCCCAGGCCATCGGTGAAATAGATGAGCCCCTTCAGGTTCGCGAGCTCGCGTGTGCGAACAAGCTCGTCGACGTATTTGAACACGGGGCGGAAATCGGTGCCGCCGAATCCGCGCGTGACGAATTCCTCGAAGGCGCGGTCGATATCGCGAATTGAGGTTATCTTCACATCGCGCGTGACATCGCAGTCGCATTGAATCACGTGAATGTTCACCTTGTGGCCGAAGCCCTCGGAGTTCTTCAGCACGTCGTAGGTCTTCTCCGCGAAGGTGCGCACGAGCTTTCCGGCGCATGCGTCAAGATTGCCGAAGACCGCGGCCAGGAGCTGTGGGATTTGACCGACGAGGACTTCATCAACGTGTTCAAGGACTTCCTGCCGGCGGACAAGGCCCCGCAGGTGCGTGAAGTGCTGTCCACCGAAGGCTCCGTCTCCGCCCGCAACGGCAAGGGAGGCACCTCCCCGCTGCGCGTGCGCGAACAGATCGTTTCCGCCAAGACCACCATCGAGCAGCTACGCGCCTTCGCCAACTCCGTGTCCGACGGTTCCGCATACAAGTCGCCCGAATCCCTGCTCAAGTAATCCCTATTAAGCAAGGAGCAAAAAGCGGTGCTGTTGACGCGCACGCAGATACGACGGCTGGTCTACGCGCACGGCCGGGAGATTCTGGAACATGACCACATGGCCATCGAAAGGGTCTGCTACCAGCATGGCGTGGTCACCACATTCGCCCATTCCATTCGTGTGGCTTGTCTGTCCGTCTGGCTGGCAGACAGACTGCACCTGTGGAATAGGGTTGATCTACGTTCGTTGATTCGCGCCGCTTTGCTCCATGATTACTTCCTTTACGATTGGCATGACTGGGACAACGGCACCCATCGGCTACACGGATTCACACATGGTGAAACGGCCATGCGCAACGCCATACGGGATTTCAAACTCAACCAGATCGAACGGGACAGCATCGAACATCACATGTTCCCATTGACTCCCTATCCGCCGAAGTACATCGAAGGATACCTTGTCACCGCGGCCGACAAAATCAGCGCCACGAAGGAAACGCTCTCTTTCGATCGTTTCGACAAACCCGCATCCGAACAACCGACGGACAGGAGCTGATGGCTGTGGCGCTCACACTCGAATATTTGTTCCTTTGGTTCCTGTTATACGCTTTCATCGGATGGGTGTACGAGTCGGTTCTCGTGTCCGTTTCGGAACGTCGATGGGTCAACCGTGGTTTCCTTAACGGGCCGTTGTGCCCAATTTACGGATGCGGCGCGGTGCTTGCGATCGTGCTGTTGCATGACTTCACGAATCCCATCGAGATTTTCCTTATCTCCTCATTCGGCGCGAGCATACTCGAATACATCACCTCTTGGGGCATGGAAAAGCTGTTCCACGCCAGATGGTGGGATTACAGCCATTACCGATTCAACATCCAAGGCCGCATCTGTCTGCTCGGCGCAATCGTATTCGGATTCGGCGGAGTATTGATCATCGATGTGGTCCAGCCGCAGGTCGAACGGCTCACCGCCATGATTCCGCTGCTTGCCGTGCACATGATATGCGCGGTCGCCGCCATCGTCGTTATCATCGACACCATCGTCACCGTGGTGGGCATCGTCGGCCTGTCCGAGCGTCTCGCCAAATTCAGCGAAGCGGTGCAGGAGCGTGCGGAGAAGGCCGGAGACTCCTGGCAGTGGGGCAAAGAGGAATTCCGCGAGAAGATGCATGATTTGTCGGAATCGTCGCAGGAACGTGTTGCCAATATGCGTCAGCTTGTCTCTTCCGCGTTGAATTGGCAGCAACGTCGTATGATCCGCTCCTTCCCACGCATGCGTTCCACGGACTCCACCAAATACAGCAAGATCATGGAAACCGTGCGTGAGATGCTGCGCCGAAAGTAAGTTTCCACCGGCCACACGTGTCGTATAGCATGTGTCCAAAAACGATTTGCCCCGCCAACCTGCGTTGCGCACGCTGACGGGCAAAATCCCTTTATGCATCACATCGGATAGGGGCTACGATACTTGCGATGTGGCCGACCCCTTGTAATCGGTGATGCCGGCACCAATGTTCGGATGCTGCGCCGAATACGCCTGGTCCACACAGTAGAACGCCAGAAGCACGACGGCCACAACGGTGAGCTTTCTTGTATCGATACGACTCAGCAAGTTGTCCAATGCAGGAGCCAGCAGATACACGATCGCCAAACCGCCCAAACCAAACGTCAGCAGACCCTCGGCACAGATACGACCATTGAGATTGAGAAAATAACCGGTGTAATCCCACCAGCGTTGTCCTCCGTGGGTCTTCTCCAGATACCAGGACGAGAAGTACTCCAACCCGCCACACAAGACCATGGCGGCCAGGAACTCGAACAAGGGCTTCTTCCTCAACTTCTTCAGCAGAATAAGGATAATCACTCCGCCGGTGCCATAGATCGGCAGCCATGGCCCATGCAGCGTGCCACGATTCACGAACGTTCCTTCGGAAATGAAGGCGAGGCTCACCTCCCATACCCATCCCACGAAACAGAAGATGAAGAACATCATGACCAGATTGACCAACGAATAGCTGCGATCGGAGCTGACGGTGCGGGATTCGCGGAACCGGAACGCCATCGGCGCCGGAGCCAGACGACCAGGATAGATAGTGCCGTCCAGAATCTCCCTGCCGGTATCGATCTGGTGCAGTTGCTCGCGATACTCCTCATACTTGGTCACCGACCGCGCATGCAGGATACGCACGCCCAACCATTCGGACAGGAACCCGACGAAACCGTTCGGCTTGTCCACCGGAACAAGATTGCTGGACAACTGCTCCACCGTTTCGGCAACATCACCATACGCGGCATGCAATGTCTCAGCGGAGGCCTTGCTGTGCAGGTATTCGTCGCTGAGCAGCTCGCTTCCCTCCAATCCCGAATCCTTGGACAATCCGCGCACATGCACGTAATATTCGACGAAAAACGCCGCGTTATAGCCGTTGGAATAGAAGATGCCGCTCAAACCGAGCGTGAACAGATTGAGCAGCCACCAGCCAAGGAACGACAGGTCGGCCACGAAACACTCCCACTTGTGACCCTTCATCATGCGCCTGGACAGGCTGATGGCCTCCCGTGCCCCGATATTCGGATTTTCGGCGACGATGTAGGGCATCATACGGTAGGAATACGGTTTGATGAACGCGCCGATGATGGTGAACGTCCACAGGAACAGGAACACGTTCTCGAGCAGCATCACCTTCGCCATCGACAACCATTTGCGCGTGGTGATCGGGTAGAGGAAACGGCTCACGGGAAGTTTGTCGTAGGTCCGCCCCTCAAGCAGCATGCGCATCATGACCACCCGGTATGTCTGCTGGAAAACTGGAACAAATAGCGCTCGCCGACGCGCGCTCCACAAAAACGTTGGAATCAAGCCGTTTCCAGCGTACATATCATCGATACGCCATTTTGAAACGCGGGAATTTTTGACCAAAAATAGACTCATACGCTACAATTGGAGTGGTAATTCGAGTGGTAAAGCTCCACCACCTCAACCGGGGGATGTGTCATGGTCAGGAAGTTCGGCAAGATCGTCGTCAAGCCAAGCAAGGCCAATCCGAAATGGATCGAGGCATCCTATCTTACGCCCGTGTCCGCCTTTTCGGAATGGCCGGACCTGCCGAACCGCCAGACGGCCACCTTCCCCTGCACGCAGGACGGCAGGGACGAGGCCGCGGCATGGCTGACCAGGGCGAGACGGCGCATCGAGGCTGACGTGTGGGAGCCGGAGCGCATCGTCAAGCGCAAGGCCAAGGACACCGCCCTGACATTCGGCGAGTATGCCGCGAAATGGCTGGAGACGCGTGAGGGCGAAGGACTGCACGTCAACACCATCTACGGGATCCGATGCACGGTCAAACGGCTCATCGATGCATTCGGCGGCATGCCGATCGGCAAGATCACCTCGGCCGACATCGAGCGCTATGCGGCCACACTGCCGAAGGACCACCCATACGTCGGTCGAGAGCTGCTGTCCAAGCTCCGCCAGATCCTCGACGCCGCCGCGACCCCGGACCAGGACGGCTTCGCCGTCATCGCCAAATCACCATTCGTCATGCCGGTGCGCAAGCCCGCGCCCAGGGAGGAGACACCCGCCGCCACACCACAGCAGCTCCGGCGGATCCATGACGCCATGCCACGCAAATTCCGGCTCGCCATCACCCTCGCCATCTCCTGCGGAGGCCTGCGCATCGGCGAGGTCTGCGCCCTCCAACGCGGCGACATCGACCTCGACAACCGTCTCATCCACATCCGCCGCACCAGACTCACCCGCGCCCGCGTCATCGCCGGGCCGCCGAAGACCGCCAGAAGCAAACGCACCGAACCAATCCCCGAAGCCGTCATCCCCGAAATCCGCGCGCACCTCGCCGAATATGTGGCCGACCAGCCGAACGCAAGGATATTCCCCAGCCCGCTGGACCATGACAGGCCGATCAGCACGGACGCCATGCGCGACGCCTACGTCAAGGCGAGACGCGCAGCCGGACGCGAAGACCTCCGATTCCACGACCTCCGCTCCACGGCACTCACCATGCTCGCCCAACAGGGCGCCACCGTCCGCGAACTCATGGCCGCAGCCGGACACAGCACCGCCATCATGGCCATGCACTATCAACGACTCAGCGAAGACCGACAGCGCGCGCTCGCCGACAAGGTGGCCGCCAGCATCACCCCGACACAGACGGACACCGCACCGGCATCGGCCGAAAACGACAAAGACAAGGAAATCGCCGAACTCAAAAAACAGATCGCACAACTCAAGGCACTCGCCGACAAGGAATGATTTTGAGATAATCAGCGTTATTTTCCGTGAAACGTCCACAAAAGGAATAAGAATGAAAGGAAAAAGACAGTGAGAGGTTTGGCATGGCTGAATTGGTATGGAAGCAGGCGCGCGAAGCCGCAAGGAAGGTATTGGACGGAAACTGGGATCAACAGGTTCCCGTGAAGATCGAACAAATATGCAGAGCATGCGGTGTCACAACGTACAAGTGCATCATGCCGGACGATCTTTCCGGCATGATAGTGAAACGAGCCGCAGAGAGAGATGCGAAGGCTTTCATCGATAAGGAGGAGCCGGGTGTGCGCCAGCGTTTCACTCTCGCACATGAACTCGGCCATTTCATAGAGCGCACGGTCATAGCCCAGGACGACGAATACGGGTTCGAAGAAGTCCGTATGGGCGGACGCAGGGAGAAGGACTACTTCCCGCACGAGTTCTTCGCCGACGAATTCGCCGGCGCGATTCTCATGCCAGAATCAAAGGTCGAGGAATTCCAATCCGCCGGCAAGGACGTGGCAGCAATGGCGCAATTGTTCGATGTGTCAGTCAGTGCCATGAGAATGCGTCTGGATAATCTCCAAAGGCAATAGAAATGATGGAAAAGCCGAACGATTCAAACTACAACAGAACATTCAACTTTGGAGAGAGCTCCGACGTCAAGCTCTCTCCAACATTGAATACGCAGGCTGCAGAAATTGAAGAGGAATGCGATCCTCTCGGCCAGGACGCCAATAAATCCCAGCAGAAAGATTCAGACGAACTGGGGCACCTGATCGCAAAAGTATTACGCTTCCACCCATTTATGAGATTGTTCAATGTCTGCGCCACTTCCATGTATCTCGATAAGGAAAAAGGCGCACGTATGAGACTTTTCTCGAGAGTGCACCCCAAATTCAGAAGAGCATGCATGATCGGCGAATTCGCCTTCACCACGCTGCTCGCCGTTTTAATTATCCTGGCCATCTACTTCACCATCATGAAGTTTTTCGGAATCCAAATCACATGGCCGATTGTGCTGCCGTCTCCATGCCTCAGCTGAGAATCAAGCAAACCCCCGGCGCTCGCGGTATTCGTAGATGCAGGCGGCTTTTAAGGTAGAGTCCCGACATCCATTGAGCTGTACATCGGGACTCGAACTATTTTCAAATGATGCTGTTATAGAAGGCGGCGCACCTCTTCGCGAATCTGCTCAGAGTAGGCATAGATACCATTAAGCGTATCGATAGGCATGCGCTCGCAGTTCTTGTTCTCATCGAAGATTCCCAGGTATTTCTGCTTAGTGTTGAAATAAAGACGAACAATTGGCTTACGGTTGTTATCGTCGAGGAATATTGCGCAGTATTTCTTTGCATCTCTCATCGTTACACGTTCCGGATCTACATCGCTGCAGGCAATGGCTTTGACAATGCGGTATCCGGCGATTTCCTCCTCGGTGGTGATGATTCCATCATCTTCTTTGTTTTCGGCTTCATCTTCGGTAATTTCATTCTCGCCAGATTCATCGGGTTCCATTGTTCCGACCTTAATGTCATCGGCGCCAAGGGCGGTTTTGAGCCGATCGTTAACCTGGTCGGAGAGGAATTGTTTAAGCGCTTTGCCGACTAACGGTCTGAATTTATCCATGACGGAAGCGTAGAAGGAACCATCGTACACATGGCCGGCGAGCAGCTTTACAAACTCATCGGACGGGCTTTTGAACTCCTCTCCGATGGCTCTTTTGAGTGCCCCGACGTATTTGAGCTCTTCGGCACTGCTGGCGATGGAATCAAGGTCGAACGCCGGCTTGGTCAGCTTCTGCAACGCCGGGATTATCGTCGGGTCGATATCCAATAGATCCAGCACCAGGAACGGCTTCGAGTCCATGCGGTTCGGCTCATCGATGTCCATGTAGAAATTCCATACCTGGCCGTTGGTCAGAACGCCGATGCGCGCGTTCGTCACCGCGAAATACCGGTACAGCTGGCTTGCGTTCTCCAAGCTGAGCGGTACGCCGATCTTCTTGCATTCGATAAGAATCTGCACTTGACCGTCATGCACGAGCGCGTAATCAACCTTTTCGCCTTTTTTGACCCCAACGTCGGCGGTGAATTCCGGCACGACTTCGGTTGGGTTGAACACGTCATAACCGAGTACTTGACCGATGAACGGCATGATGAACGCGTTCTTTGTGGCTTCCTCTGTTTCGATACCCTCTTTGAGGTCGCGTACCTTTGCTGCGACCTGGTTAAGGCTCTCTTCAAATTCCATTGCTCTCCCTTCCTATCTGGTTTTAATGGAATCTTCGATTTTGATGCGGTCGGCCCACCTGTCGATGTCGATATCTTCGTGAGATGTCTCAAAATCGCTTACAACTTCTGGGTCTTTGCTGAGTTCATCCGCATCGGCGATGATCTGCGCCAGAGGTGTTCGCAACGCCGTCGAAATGCGTTGCAATTGCTCATAATCGGCAACGGTGTTCAGTTCGAGGATCCTCCGTAACGTCCCGTAGGGGACGCCTGATTTCTCAGCGAGCGACTTTACTTTCAGTTCTCTTGTCGCCATTGCCCGTTTGATCGCTATCGACAGCGCCTTTGATTCGATAGTCGGGATTTTCTTTCCTGTTGCCATGTGTTTAGATTACGTCATTTTCCCCGTTTTTTGTCTCATATGAGACACGCCGAGTTTTGCATAAGGCAAATATTTCTTTATTATGTCTCATATGACACAAATAAGTCTTAAATAAAACTTTGGAGGTTCAGTTTGAAGCAAATTGAAAATGTGACATCTCGACAAATTGGTGATGTCCTCAAGAGCGCCATAAAACACGCTGGGCTCACGCAGGATGAGGTCGGAATAAAGGCAGGCATTCCACGCAACAGTCTCAACCGCAAACTCAATGGCGGGACGTTCAACTTCGACGAGCTTGCCCGCATCAGCCAAGTCACCGGACGCAAGCTCTCCGACATCATCAAAGACGCTGAAGCGCTCGCCGACGCATGAATCGAAAGGAAGGTGTTCTCACATGGAAACGATAGCGACCTGGTTCTCCATCGCCTGCGCGGTGGTGAGCATCATCACGATCTTCATCAATCTATGGCTCAACAGCTAACGACGTAACAGAAACGCGTCATGGGAATGCATGACCACCAATGAAAACGATTCTAAGGAGAATCCGAAATGAGCATCAACATTCCGGCCGAGACGCCGGACGAATCCATGAACCCGATTTCCGTTGAGGAGTTCGAACGCCTGCACCCGGCGATGCTTGGCGCGATAGGGAAAGCCGTCCGCGAGGAATTGGAACTCTCTCACGCGGACGGTCCAACGTCAGCTGATGTTCAGCGCACGTTTGATTTTCAACTGGTCGTTCCGGATGTACCGCTGGTATTCGGCGATGCCCTGCACGGCATCGGCCAGCGACACGATGGCCTGCTGAATGTTTCCGGATTGTGCGTGGGCCTTCGCGTCATTAGCGGAATTCACTGGATCGCGTTGCATATTATCACCTCCCTTCTTTGCGCGGGTCTGCTCATTCTCCCACTCGGCAGGAAGGCCCTCAAATGAGAGCGCATCGAAAAGGCAGCCGGCGCTCGCTGACGCCGCTTGACACATCACAAATAGGGGAGAGGAGAAACGCATGCGAGAAACAAGCCAGCCATTGATCGATACGGTCGCGCTCGCTCACGAGATCGCCAAGGAAGCCGTCCGGCAGACGGCATACGCGCCACGCTGGGTCAGTCTCAAACAGGCCAGCGCGATGCTCGGCGGCGTCGACAAGAAGACCCTCCGCAAATGGGCGAGATCGGGACGGATCAAGATGCGCCAGCCAAGCGGATACCACGGCAAGGTCATGGTGTCCGTCGCATCCATTGAAGAATTCGATGCCAACGCCGGGACGCGCCGGCGCTAAGGAGGCAAACATGCGCAAGGAATCCAAGCCGAAAGACCACTCCGCCGTCATGGTCATCCGCGACCACAAGTGCGGAGCCGACGTCAAGGCCGCGCGAATCAGCATCATCACCGACGAAGGCCACCTCGCCGGAGTGACCATCAGCCGCGCAGCGCTCGAATCGCTGCAGACCAGCATCGGCCGTCTGCTGCGCGAGATGGACGAGGAGGAATCATGACCAAGCTCGCACATGCCATCCTCTGCCAGCTCGTCGCCGCCATCTGGATCGCCGCCATCTGGGTGCTGTACTGCACACCGGCGTGCACGCATCCCATCGAACACCTCATCGCCGCGCCGATCGCGGTGCTCATCCCCGCGGCCGTCGTCACGTGCCGCATCTGCTCGGATCCCCGCGTCATGCGATGGCTGGAGCAGCAGAAGTGAAGGACTTGGATGGCTCCGCTCACATTGCGGCATGGACGTGTCTCGTCATGCGCGTCCATGCGGGAGCCACCCAACCGTCAAGGGAAAGACGCTAAAACCGGCCGGCCGGGTCATCTTCTTCTTCTCCTCCCGTCCGTCCCGCCGGAGCCCGCGACAGGATGCGGGTGCCATGGATCGGCGCTCCGACAGCGCCGGCGGATGGATGCGCGGTTCGATTCCGCGCTCCGGCACGACATCCAATCCAATCCCAAAGGAGGCACACGATGCCAAGCAATGCAGCCAGGCCGGAAGGCGAGCGGTGGTTCGAATGGCCGCTCACGCCGACCAGCATCGGCATGACGGCGGCCGAACTTATCAGTGAATTGTATGAGACCGTCACCGCGCTCAACCATGACCGCAGCTGGAATCTCACGCTGGTCGCTCCGGCGCGCTTCGGAGACATCATCATCGACCGCGAGGCCGGATGTCTCCGCGCGAAATGCGCGTGGAAGACCAAGGACCCCAGCCAGCTCGGCCCGGCGCCCGCCGGATACGTGAGGGGAGAGTGACGCCATGGCCATCGGAGAGACCGTCATCACCATCGTCGGCAACCTCACCTCGGATCCGGAACTGAGGACCACTGGCCAGGGCGCGCAGGTCGCCAGCTTTACCATCGCCAACACGCCACGCCAGTACAACCGGCAGACCGGCCAGTACGAGGACGGAGACGCGCTCTTCCTCCGCTGTTCGGCATGGAACGACCTCGCCCAGCATTGCGTGCGGTCATTGGCCAAGGGCATGCGCGTCATCGCTCAGGGCAGACTCCGACAGCACTCGTATCAGGCGCAGGACGGCACCAATCGGACCGTCGTGGAGCTGCAGGTCGACGAAATCGGGCCATCGCTGCGGTACGCGACGGCGCAGGTCGCCCGCATCAGCCGCCAGGGCGGTCCCGTCTACGGCAACCCCGCATCGCCGCAGCCGACCGTCAACACCGGCGTCGGTGGCTGGAGCCAACGGCCGCAACAGTCGGCGCAGACACAGCAACCCGCCGCGCCGCCGGCCGATGATCCGTGGGGCGCGCCGGCGGCCGACCAATCGTCATTTGGGGACTTCGGCAAACCGGATCCGGAACCGGAATTCTAAAGGAGGAAGCAATGAAAGCCAGCGAACAACAGGCGCTCATCCCGCAGGAAGCGACACCTGACACGCTCATCGACCTCATCGGCAAGACGCAGCAGGTCACCAAGGCCGCGGCCGTCGTGCTCAAGGCATGCCGCAACGTCATGGACACCAAAAACAAGCAGGAGCACATCGACAAGTGGGGCGGCATCCACGCCATCACCGAAGCCGTGTACGACTGCGCAGACCTCGCTCAGCGCATCCTCGACGCCGGCCTGGCCATGGAGAACATGTGCGCGAAGCCGGCCACGTCACGGCAGATGATCCTCATCGACGACCTGCGCCGCAGTCTCGACATGGACGATGGCGACGTGGAGGCGACCGTCGATCCGGACACCGGCGAGATCGACTGAACCACAGGAAGGAGAAGAAGAGATGTGGTTCGTTATCGACGACCAGATGGCCGACGACAGGCGCATCCGCCGCCTGCCTCTCGCCACCGTCGGTCTGTGGGTCAAACTCTGCGTCATCCACTCCAAGGGCATCTCGATGCAGGCCAAGGACCCGGCCGCGTATCCAGGATACTTCGACAAGCTCGACCTCAAGGACGCCGGCGGCACCATGAAACAACTCCAGCAGCTCATCGACATGGGGCTCATGGAGGAGCGCGGCGGCGGCTGGAGGCCCGTCTACGCCGAAGGCATCTGCAAGGAACCCAAGACGCTCACCGAGGAACAGCGCGAGGCCCGGCGCAAAGCCGGAAGCAAGGGCGGACGGCGTAAGGCCGCCAACCAAAAGGCCAAGCAACCGTCTAGCAACTTGCTAGAGGACAGCCAAGCAAAAACATGGCATAAAACCGATACCTATACCGATATACCCTCTCCGACCCCTCCCGCCGGCAAACCGAAGCAACCCGCCACGCCGGAATCCGGCTTCGACCGTTTCGCCGAAACCTATCCCGGATCCGTCGGCGCGAAAGGCCGCAAGACCGAAGTCGAAGCCAGAGCCCTGTACGCGGCCATCGCCGGAAACCCCGTCGAACTGACCCGACTCCAGACCGCGCTCCGCCGCTACAAGCACGCCGTCAACGACGGCCAAATCCGCAGCGGCCACATCCCACGACTCAACACATGGCTCCGCGACCAATGGGAAACCTGGGCACCCGAGCCAATCTCGCCGCCGCCAAGCCACAAGCACACCTGGAACTGCGAACACGTCCACCAGCTCATGGATCCACACGAGGACGAATACGACCACACCGGAAGCCTCCGCAACGGCAACCCAAGCGAATGGTGGAAGGCATGCCAGGCATGCGCCGACGAACTCAACAACCAAGAAACCAGCAAGGAGAAGCAATGAGCAACTACCAAAGCAACGAAATCAAGCTCATCAACACAAGCCTGATCGACCCACACCCGGACAATCCACGCAAGAACATCGGCGACGTGACCGACCTCGCGGACAGCATCAGAGCCAACGGCCTCCTCTCGCCCCTCAGCGTCGTGCCCCACGGCCAGCGTTATCGCGTCATCGCCGGCCACCGCAGACTCGCCGCATGCAAACAGGCCGGAACCGGAGCCGTCCCATGCTTCGTGCTCGACCTCGACCCACTGCAGCAGCTCGAAGCCATGGTCACCGAAAACTGCCAGCGAGAACAGCTCACCGCGTTGGAGGAGGCCGACGCCATCCAGGGCATGCTCGACCTCGGAGCCACCACCGCCAGCGTCGCCCACCAGCTCGGCCGAAGCAGCGACTACGTGCGTGACCGCGCCAAGGCCGCCAGCATCGACAACGAGGTCAGAGCGACCCGCGACGATTTCAGCCAGCTCACCATCGGCCAGCTTGTGGCCATAGCGCGATACGACGGCCAGCCGGACAGGCAGAAGAAGCTCGCGCAGGCGGCCGGCACCTCGAACTTCGACTACATCCTCCGCAACATCGAACGCGACGACCGCGACCGGCAATGGATCGAATCGGTCGCCGCGCTCCTCGTGGAGCCCGACAACGGCATCAACCTCATCCCCGACCCCGAAAAGCCGTTCAACGACCCGGAATGGCGCTACCTCGGCTGCATGTTCCCATCCACCGGCACTCCCGAAGAAGCCATCGAGAAGATCCGCGAACATAACCCCGCAGCCGTATCCATCCACACGGTCTCGCAGCAGGTCTACCTCTGGACCCGCCGCGACAAGACCGCCGACGCCGAAAAGGAAGCCCGACGCGCCGCCGAACAAGCCGAACGCGACGCCCGCCGGCACGCGCTCGAGGAATACGCCGCCGCATCAGCAGACAAGCGCATGGCATGGCTCCACGGCCATCTCCACGGCATCAAACGCGCCCAGCTCATCGAAACCACGGCCCGGCTCGGACTCCTGCAGATCATCGACCCGAACCCGCAGGGCTACACGCTGGCGCTGAGCACATGGAACGACGCCGCATGCGGTGGCGAACAATTCACCACCATCAGCGGCATCGAACCGGAACGGGCGCTCGCCGAACTCCGCTACCACCTCGACGAACCCGACTGGGCGGTCTGGGCGGTGCAAATCCTCGCCGCACGCATCGAATGGTTCATCGACCCGACCGACTGGACCACCGTCAACGACACCAGCAGACGCATCCCCGGCTACTACCAGATCCTCCAAGACCTCGGCTACACGCCCACCGACGACGAAACCAGCCACCTCGACCAGCTCATCGCCGCCATCACCGAAGCCGACCAAGACGAGGAGAACAACCAATGACCAGGGAACAACTCGACAAACTCGCCCAACTCCTCACCGACACCGCCCAGACCGCCAGCACAATCGAACTGCGAGCGCTCGCCGGTGGCAAGGCGGATGACGGCATCGTGGCGATGGCGGCCGGGTTGAGGGCCAATTGCACTTCATGTTTGGTGCTGGTTGACGGTCTGATGCAGGAGGGGGTGCGTTGTGAGTGAGTTTGCTGATTCGAAGCGTGCCGCCCTGGAGCGGCAGGGATGGCATTGCCTGCGTTGCGGGACGAACATCCACGACCCGTCACGCTGGCCTGGACGCTCCGGCCATCACCGTCAACTGCGGCGGGCGGCGGATCCGGATGTGAGACACAGTCCGGCCAACATCGTCGAGCTGTGCGGTTCGGGCACGACCGGCTGCCACGGCTGGGTCCATCAGCACGTTAAGGAGGCCGAACGCCTCGGGCTGATAGTCCCGCTCGGCAGGGATCCGCGCACCACCCCGGTGCGCGACTGGCAGGGGATATGGCTCCGCCTCAACCAGGACGGCACCGCGACCCGCCTGACAGCCATGGAGATCGCCACACTCGACATCGACAGGAGGGAAACGGAATGACCCTTGACAAGCCCGACATGCTGCTCTGGATGGACGTGGAGACCACGGGGCTCGACCCGGACCATGACAGGATCCTCGAGGTGGAAATGCGTTGCACCGACATGAGAGGCGTGCGGTTCGTCGGAGGTTTCCGCCGCGTCATCGGACTGGAAGGCCGCAAGGCATCCGTTACGGACGGGAACATCAAGGCGTGGCGCATGCACTGCGCCAACGGACTGCTCGAAGACGCTCTCGACGGCGGATATACGGAAGAGGCGACGGCGAACGCGCTCGAGGAATACGTCGACAGCCTCGCGCAATCGTTCACCCTCCATCCGGCAGGCAGCAACCCGCAGTTCGACCTCGACTTCATCGGCCGACTCTGCCCGAACCTCCCGCTGCACTACCACCGCATCGACATGGCCACCCTCCGCGACAGTCTCGACGCCGCCGGATGGGACGTGAGACCGGAAGAGGAGACGCCTGCAGCCAGCGCCCACCGCACCGGCACATGCCTCGACCGCGACATCCGCCAATACGCGCGCATCATCCGCCACCTCTCCGATCATCCGGTCCGATACGTCGCCACGGAAGCAGCAAGGTGATGGACATCGCAGCAGTGATCCTCCTGTGCGCCGCCATCCTGATCGGCTGGATGGCCAACAGGCCATGAACCGTACCAACTATGAAAGGAACCTCGGAATGAAACAGACCATCAACCGCATCTCCAACCGCGTTGGCGACTGGTTCGCCACGCGGTTCTCCATCGCCGCGCTGCTGCTCGTGCCGCACGCCATCATCCGGCCGATCATCGGCATCGGCCTCCACCACTGGATCCCCATCCAATGGCTCGCCCTGCACGCCATGCTCATCATCCTCACCCTATGCATCGCGCTCGCCGCCTACATCGTCGCGGACCGCACCGCCGTGGAACCGCCGGAAACATACTGAAAGGAGCCATCATGGCAGACCAGGAGACCATTCCGATCGGTCTGGAGACGCAGAACAAGGTGGCCAAGGCCATCTACCTGCGCTGGCATAGCAACGGGGCCCGCCATCCACGCCCATGGAACGAGATGCCCATGGAAGGCAAAGAGCCATGGAGACGCGTTGCCAAGGACGCCATCAGAACGTTCTTCGACTCTCCCGAATTCCAGAACCTGCTCGACGACGTGTACGACGAAGGCTACGACGCGGCCGAAAAGAACGCCCAAGGCGAAAACGAAGGCGAGGAGCCGCGGTGAGCGTCAACGTCCCGCTGCATAAATGGCGGTCGGCCGACCCGGTCATCCTGATCGGCCGCCGCTGCATCGCCCAAACCGACCAGGACGTCGTCATCGACGGCCGGCTCGAACTCATCCGACATCCGGACGGCACCGCCAGCCTCCGCTTCCAGGGCATCGGGAAAGACATCATCGACCACGATCCGAACACATGTTCCAACAGCATGGGCGACGGCATCAGAAGCCTCGCCATCTACGGAAAGGAATGAAACCAATGAGAAACACCATATGCGCCGCCCTCACCGCCATAACCCTCGTACTCTGCGCCGCGCTCGCGGGATGCGGCAATGCGTCCAAGACGTCGACCCCGGCCCACGCCATCGCCGCCACCGGCACCACATGCTCCGAAGAGTCCGGCGACGACATCAAGGAATGCATCGTCACACTGTCCGACACGAGGCAAGTGGACTGCGTCGTCTACTCGGGCTACAAGCAGGGCGGCCTGTCATGCGACTGGAGCCATGTGAGCGGCGCGGACAAGGAACCACGATGAAAATCAGAATCCAGGACGGCGCCATATGCATCGCGCCGGAAGACGACGAGGAACGCCAAGTGACCGAAATCACCATCAACACCCTGATCAGATGTGTGGCGGAACACGACAAGGAAAAGAGACAGCAATGAACAACACGGACGCAGACACCGCCATCAGCGCGCTCGACAAACTCATCGACCAGGAACTCGCGGCAGTGCGCGCCGCATCCCGCGACGGCAACCAGCCGCTCTATGAGAGTTCGTCGATCCGGTATCACGCCTACCTCACCGCCAAGGATGAGATCAGAAAGGCGCTCGCCGATGCCGTGGAGGAAAGGGATGGGTCGAATCCGTTCCTGCCGCAGCGTGACGAATTGGTCACGCAGGACATGCATATCTGTGATTTGTGTGGCAGGCGGTGCTCGAGCCCCGTCTATGCCGTGCATCTTGCCTATATGGATCAGGCGAAGACCGCCTCGGAGGTGTGTGCCGACTGCATGTGGCGGTTGAAGTTCAGTCCGGTCCGGACCATCTCGCTGGATGCCTACCGTCTTTTCGAGCAGTGGTGCCTGTCTCAATCGGAGGCCGACGAATGAAAGACCGGACTCCGCATCTGTGCCGGAACGCTCTCGGCACAGCCATCTGCGCCAGCAATGGCATCGGCCCATTCCAAACCGACCGCCAACGGCGTATAGAGCATTGCGTCATCTGCGGCAGGTGGTGGAAGATTTACGCCGTCTCGCCGTACCTGACCATCTGGGCCGAAGTACCAGCCTGGATGATCTGGCTGTTCTGGCACAGAATCTGGAAGACCGGCCATAAATCATCCCACGGAAAGGAACCGGAACAATGAGCGAGGAAACACTCGACCCGTCACTGCCGCCGATCGACGCGCGCACCGAAGCCGTCGCCGAACGCCTGTTCGGACTCAAATGGGCGCTCCGCAAGGACTCCACCGAAATCATCCACGAGGAATGGCAGACCGCACCCGAATGGATCCGCGACGGATACCTGCGCCAAGCCATCGAAGTGCTCGCCACCGCCGACCAAGCGCAACCCGCGAGCGCCGACGGATCCGATTATGAGGAACGGATGCGCGTCGAATACCGTGATTTGACCGCTCGTGCCGGCAGGCTCAGGGACATGCTGCAGCGGTATGCGGATGGCACGCTTGACTTCGAGCCTGTCTGTCCGATCAGCCTGTTGAGCAGGCAGCTTGACGTCATGGACGCATACGCCAATCTGCTCCGCCGCAGAGCCAAGATCGAACACGTCAACCTTGAAACCACCGAATAAGAAGAGAGGCCCCGCCAAGCCGGCAGAACCTCCAAGAAACCAACCACCATTCTAGCCGGAAGCGGGATCACTCATGAACAAATGCCAACAATGCGGCGAACCAGCACAAACCACCATCTGCAAAACCTGCGCCAAACACATGCGACGACAAATCGCCAGTCTCGCCAAAACCATCCCCGAACTCCGCGCGCTCGCCGAACGCAAGGCGCACATTGGCGAGCGCTGTGGTGGTGTGCGTGGTGGTGAGCCTGGTCTGCCGGTGAGTGTGCATTGGTTGGAGGTGTATGAGGAGGCGGCCCGTTTGATGCTTCGATTGGCTGGTTGCGTGGATTTGAAGTGGATGCTGTTGCCTGTCGAGGGGTGGCGTCCGGCGTATCGGGCGGTGTGCAGGTCGTGGTCGCGTGTGGTGTGTTCTCCGTCCGCGGGCGAGCTGGCCGATCGGCTGGACAGGATGCTCCGTCGTATCGACAGGTTGTGCACGCCCTCGGATGGTCGCGTGACCGTCGTGCAGTGTCCGGATTGTTCGGCGTCGTTGGCGGTGCCGCAGGGTATGCGGGATGGCTGGTGTCCTGCCTGCGGCGAGCGCCTCGATCTGGATATGCTGGTGTCCGGCCGTGTGGATGCTGCGGGCCGGGCCGTCATGACGTGCTCGCCTGCGGAGGCGGCGGACTGGCTGACCGATCGGGCCGGCCTGCGTACCACGCGCAAGCAGGTGTCGAACTGGCTGTCGCGCGGCAGGCTTTCGAAGGCGCGTCGATTGGGGCATGGCGTGTGGGAGTTCAACCAGGCCGAGCTCATCGAGGTGCGTAATCGCGCATAGTTGCGCATCCGGCTGAGTCCATGTATTCTGTAAAAGAACTTGCACCATGCCCGAAGGAGCTGGTGCTTTTCTTTTACCACCCAGCCCCTGTAGCTCAGTTGGCAGAGCAGCGGTCTTTTAAACCATGGGTCCTCGGTCCGAGTCCGAGTGGGGGCACCGCAAAAGGGAGGCGGCATGGACATGCCCATCGTCATTGTCGGCTCATGCGTGGTATTCGCCGCCTGTCTCATCACCCTGTGGCTGATGCCATGAGCAATCCGCGCTACCATAACGGCCACCGCCGGCGGGAGGTGCAGGCATACTATCGCGCACGCCGCGCCGACTGCTACATCTGCGGCAGGCCAATCGACTACAGTCTGCGGCCGCCGGATCCATGGAGCTTCGTCGTGGACGAGACCGTGGCCATCGCCAACGGAGGCCGCGTCTGCCGTGCGAACAGCGGGCCGGCGCACCGCTGGTGCAACGCGGTCAAGGGCACGCACACGATCGAATGGGCGCGCGCCGAAGTGAAACGAAGACTCGCCGGCGGCAAGCCCGCCACCGTATCGAAGCCGCGCGACTTCGAGGCCGCCGACTGGTGAAGCCCACGGGAGTATACCCCCGTCATCGTTTCGGAGGCGACCTCGGATGCAGCGCCTATCTCTCTCCCCGCGAAAAATAATCGTCGCCGGCGACACCATCGACGGCAAAGGAGGCGCCATGCCGGTTCGGACCTGCGCGCAATGCGGCCACGCCATGCCGAAAAACGCCAGCGCCAAACGAAAATACTGCTCGGACAACTGCCGAAAGCTCGCCAGCAAGCACAGACACTCACCACAACACCAAACGTCGCCCACGACGCCGCCAGCCAGCGAACCGTCGCCACAGCAGCCGACCGCACCGGCCACATACCGCGACCTGCTCGAGGTCAGCCGAACCGCGCTCATGCGCAACCTCGAGGACTCGCACTGTCCGGCCACGGCCGTCGCCGGTCTGAGCAAACAGCTCCTCGCCGTCGGCAAGGAACTGCTCGAGATGGACCGGGAGAAGGAACCAGACCCGATACTCGACGACCCGGAGGAGATGGCAGATGGCATCGAAGACGAACCCTTCGACGCCGAAACTATCTGACGCCGCCCGAGTCCTGAACATCCCCGCCGGCATCGCCACCACCGGCTTCGGCCGCGTCCGCCGCGTCGCCGACCGGCTCGGCATCCGGTTCGACCGATGGCAGGAGGGCATCGGCACGCTCATGCTCGCCAAACGCGCCGACGGCACCTACGCCAGCTCGGTCGGCGGCATCGGCATGAGCATCTGCCGACAGACAGGCAAGACCTTCACCGTCGGCACCATCATCGTCATCCTGTGCCTGACCACACCAAACCTCAAGGTCATATGGACCGCGCACCGCACGCGAACCTCGGCCGAGACCTTCAAATCGATGCAGGCGCTCGTCAAACGCCCCGGCCTATCACGACACTGCAAAGCCATCCGCCAGACCAACGGCCAGGAGGAGATCGCCTTCGCCAACGGCAGCCGCATCCTCTTCGGCGCCCGCGAACAAGGCTTCGGCCGAGGCTTCGCCGCAGTCGACGTCATCATCTTCGACGAGGCGCAGATCCTCACCGAAAAAGCCCTCGAGGACATGATCCCGACCGCCAACGCCGCGAAAAACCCGCTCATCATCCACATGGGCACGCCACCCAGACCGGTCGACCCCGGCGAAGTGTTCACCAGCCGCCGCACCGCCGGCCTCGCGCACGACCCGGACAGCACATGGATCGAGTTCGGCGCCGACCGCGACTGCGACACCGCCGACCCCGACGCATGGGCCCAGGCCAACCCGAGCTACCCGCACCGCACGACCGCCAACGCCATGCTCCGCATGCTCAAGAACCTCGGAGAGGACAGCTTCCGCCGCGAGGCCCTCGGCATCTGGGACCAGGACACCGAACACGCGGCCATCGACCCGGAACTCTGGACGCAGGCCGCCACACCGGAACGAGCATCCGGCGGATGGACAGCCATGGCCATCGACATGCCGCCGCACCGCGGATGGATCACCATCGGTGCATGCCAGGCCTACGAGGACGGCACCGCGTACATCGACATCGCTGCCCTCAAGGGCGTCAGGAAACACGGCACCAAATGGCCCGTCGATTTCCTCGCCCGCCGCTGGCCGCACCTCGCCGCCGTCGTCATCGACGCCCAGTCGCCGGCCACGGTGCTCATCCCGCCACTCAAGGCCGCCGGCATCGACGTGACCGTCACCAGCGCGAGCGACATGGGCAAGGCATGCGGGCGTCTCCTCGACATGCTCCAATACCACGAACTGCGTCATAAGCCGGACGTGCGCCCGCTCGACCAGGCCGTGGCCGGCGCGACCGTCCGCAAGATCGGCGTCGAAGGCGCGTTCGGATGGAACAAACTCGGATCCGACGTCGACATCAGCCCGCTCGTCGCCGCCACCCTCGCCCTGCACGGCGCCGTCACCAGCACCCGACGGCCGGGCGACGAACCAGAACAAAGGATGATCGAACTGCCATGACACTCCTCGAACCGCTGCCGGCCACAGTCGCCGGCCTGACGCCCGACGAAGACGACGCCTTCCGCCGCCTCACCGCGAAAATCATCCGCCACCGCACACGCAACCGCATCCGCACCGTCTACTACAACGGCCGCAACGAACTCCACGACCTCGGCTACAGCCTCCCACCGATCGCCAAAGACGTGGAAATCGTCGTCGGATGGCCGGAAAAGGCAATCGAGGGACTCGCCAACCGCGTCGTGCTCGACGGCATCACCACCCAGGACGGCAGCGACCTGAGCAAACAGGTCAGCGACCTGCTCGACGCCAACGACCTCGCCCAGACCGCCGAAAACGCGCACACCGACGCGCTCGTGCACTCCTGCAGCTTCGTCGCCGCGCTCCAAGGCACGCCGGACAGGGGAGAGCCCGCCGCGATCATCCAGGAGTTTCCCGCCGACGTGGCGACAGGCACATGGGACAGCCGCATCCACGGCCTCACCGAAGCCCTGCTCTACGACGTCGACGAGGACGAGACCTACGGCCGGCAGATCCGCGCATGCTACCTCATGCTCCCAGGCAAACTCATCGGATGCGCGATGCGCGACTGGCAGTGGAGCGTGTACGCGCGCACCGCATGGCATGGCCGTCTACCCGTCGAACTGCTCGCATACCGGCCGGACAGCAAAAGGCCGTTCGGCCGATCGCGCATCAGCCGCACCGTCATGAGCCTGACCGACAGCGCCGTGCGCACCTTCCTGCGCAGCGAAGTGCAGGCCGAACTCTACTCGGTCCCACCCAGATACTTCCTCGGCGTCACCGAAGATATGTTCCGCGGCAAGGACGGCAACCTCAAGCCACGATGGCAGATCATGCTCGACCAGGTACTCGCGCTGCCGCGCGACAAGCAGGGCAACCTGCCGCAGGTCGGCACGTTCACCCAGGCGAGCTTCGAGCCGCACGCCGCGCAACTGCGCCAGACCGCCTCGATGTTCGCCGCAGCCACCAGCCTGCCGCCCGACTCGATGGGCGTGCTCACCGACAATCCAAGCTCGGCCGAAGCGATCGACAAGGCCGTCAAGGAACTCTGCCTCAACGCCGAAAGCTGCCAGCGACGCTTCGGCCCAGCATGGGAGCGAATCATCGCCACAGCCGCCCGCATCGCCGGCGACGGCCAGGCCACCGCGGTATCCAGCCAATGGCGCAACCCGGCAACGCCAAGCCGCGCCGCCGCCGCGGACGCGGCCGTGAAGCTCGTCGGGGCCAACATCCTGCCGGCCGACAGCGACGTCACCTACGACATGCTCGACCTCAGCGACCGGCAACGCCAGACCCTCCGGCGCGAGCAACGCGCCAAACGAGCACAGCAGGCGCTCGACCGCATCGACCAGACCATAGTCGCCCAGCAGCAGCAAGGAGCCGACAATGCAAACGGACAGCCAGCTGCCGAAGACGCAGGAAGCCCTGGACAAACGGCTCGACCAACTGCATGACGCCTACCTGCAACGACTCGAACGCCTCAAACTCGAATCGGGATGGAGCTTGGATTCGATATGGGGAGACGAGCACTGGTATCCGGACGACGAAAGCCGATGGGAAGCCGCCTGCAAAGAAGTGGAAAGCTACAACGACAAGGCGGCGCAGGCCGCCGCCGACTACTTCGAGCAGATCCGAAGCGAATGGTCGAACTACCTCGGCAATGACCTGCCGGACTTCGACCGCCAGCCACTCCCGGACGCCGGCCGCGCGGTCTGGAAACTCGCCGGAGGCTCCAACAACACCGACTATCCGGGACTCAGATACGAAGACGTCATCCCCGATGCCAACGGCCAAGTCCACAACAAATACGGCCTGCGTATCGACGACCTCTGGCCGAAACACGCGGACATCGACCAATGGAAGACGTACCTGCGGCACGTCGTCTCCACAAGCAGCCGCATCGGCATGCTCGACCAGATCGGATCAGACCCATCGAAACCGCGATGGGCCAGGGTGCCGGTGGGGGAGACGTGCGAGTTCTGCGTCATGCTCGCATCCCGCGGCTTCGTATACCTGACACGCGAGACCGCCAGCCTCGGCGGCGGCTTCCACAACGGCCGATGCGACTGCAACGTCGTCCCGTCATGGGGAGAGCGGCACATCGCCGGCTATGATCCGGACACGCTCTACAGGCAATACAAGTCATGCGCCGACACCATATCCAACCTCACTACTCAGGACAAGTACAAGGACTACCTCTCAGCCCTCTCCGACAAGGAGAAGGCCAAAGCCCCCGAATACAAGAAATGGAAACGCGACCTCGAACTCGCCGAAATGCGATGGCGCGACCGCACGTGGCTCAACACCGGCACGCCACCTCCAATCACATTCCCCAACGACGAGCTGAAACGCGAGACCGAAATCGCACGACCACAAGAGATCCGCACGGCAAACCGACTCCGAAAACATGGGGTCACGCCAGCATTCCAAATCGACTACGCCATCGTCAAAAACCCTCAAACCGGGGTCGAGGAACGGAGGGGACTCGCGGACTGGGCCGGAGGGGTCGAAATCAAAACACCCGACAGAGCCGGGAAAAGAACGACCATCGAGCACTATCTGGCCAACGCGTCAAAAAAACAAGACTGCACGCGGCTCATCATCGACAACACCGAAAACGCATGCATGTCCGACGAACAACTCATCGAAATCATTAAAACGATCAACCGATTCAAAAGAGGAAGCGTATACATCCTCGACCATTCCGAAAACCTCATCAGAATCAAATGAGCGCCTCGGAAGCTATCGAAAAGACGGCAACGGGGGCGCTCATGTAATTCCATTCTACCATCACACCGGCTGGCTACCGAAGAGGCCGAACGGAGCCGACTGTAAATCGGCCGCGCCACACGCGCCACGCAGGTCCGAATCCTGCGCCAGCCACTCACCGCGGACCCCGCACGCCGCGTCGCTAACCGTGCGCAAAAACCAAAGGAGCACCAATGCACTTCATCCTCCGCCACCGCCGCAACCTCATGCGCCACCTCCTCCTCATCGAAGGCGGAGAACCGCAAGGAGGCGAAGGCGAACCACCCGCAGGCCAGAACACCCACGGCGAAGGCGACAACGCGAAGAACACCACGACCGACAACGCCAAGGAGTTCAGCCACGCGCTCGCCGCCCGCGTCGAAGAGGAAAAAGCGAAACTCGAAGCCAGATACGCCGGATACGACGAATACAAGGCCAAAGCCGCCAAATACGACGCCGGAGAATGCGACAACGCAGCGAAGCTCGAAGCGGCCGACAAGAAGATCGAATCGCTGACGAATGAGATCGCCGCGCGCAAGTCCACCGCCGACCGCGAGGCCCTCATCGGCCAGATCGCCAAGGACACCGGCCTCGACCGCGACGTCATCGACCGGCTCAAAGGCGACGGAGACGAACTCAAAGCAAACGCGAAGGCGCTCAAGGACAGCCTCAAGCCAAACCTCGGACTGCCCACCCCACCGGCCGACAAAACAGCCACCGCAACCACTGGCAGCATGACGCCGCTGCAGCTCCTCTCGCAAGCCTACGCGGCCAAATAACCATCAGAAAGGAACACAACCATGGCACTCAACCTCACCGAGGCCGCGAAGCTCTCCACCGACACCCTCGCCAAGGGCGTCCTCGAGACCTTCACGCAGGTCAGCCCGATCCTCGACCGCATCCCCCTCATGAACATCGCCGGCAACGCCTACGCCTACAACGAGGAAGACACCCTTCCGGGCGTTGCCTTCCGAGGCGTCAACGAGTCCTACACCGAGTCCACCGGCACCTTCAACCAGAAGAGCGAGAAGCTCGTCATCCTCGGCGGCGACGCGGACGTCGACAAGTTCATCCAGCAGACCCGCAGCAACGTCAACGACCAGCGCGCCGAACAGACCACGCTCAAGGTCAAGGCGATCAGCTACAAGTACCAGGAAACCTTCTTCAACGGCGACACGGACGTCGACACCAAGAGCTTCGACGGCCTCAAGAAGCGCCTCACCGGCAAGCAGGTCATCGACGCCGCCACCAACGGCATGCCGATTCTCGGCGACTCCAACGCCGACATCCACAGGTTCTTCGACAAGCTTGACGAACTGCTCGGCGCAGTCCCAGGCATCAACCCCACCAACGGCGCCATCTACGCCTCCGCGGCCATCATCCGCAAGATCGGCAGCGCCATGCGCCACATCTCCTACGACACCACCCTCCAGCAGGACATCGTAGGCAAGCGCGCCATGCAGTGGAACGGCATCCCGCTGCTCGAGGCCGGACAGACCACCGCCGGCACGGAGATCCTCGACAACAACGAGACGCAGGGCACCAATTCCACCACCACCAGCATCTACGCCGTCAAGTTCGGTTCGAGCGAGGGCGACCAAGGCGTCACCGGCCTGACCAACGGCGGCGTGCAGGTCGATGACCTCGGCCAGCTGCAGGAAAAGCCCGCCTACCGCACCCGCATCGAGTTCTACTGCGGACTCGGCGTGTTCTCCGGCAAGGCCGCAGCACGACTGAAGGGGGTCGTCAATGGCTGACAAGAAGCTCGACGTCACCCCGCAGGAACCGGCCGAGGAGATCGGCGGGGACACCCCGGCGCAGCCGGAGGAGCCCGCCACCACTCCGGACCCGCAGCCGGAGGAGCCCGCCCCGTTCCCTCCCGCCGGACACCGCAGCGAACGATTCGACGCGGTCCGGCCGGACGGCACGCATGTGACCGTCACCCGCGACATCGACACCGGCGAGCAGCTCGTCACGGAGGCATGACCATGGCCGGCCCCTTCGCCGCCGCCGACGACCTCGAGGAGATCTGGCGGACGCTCGACGACACGGACAAAACCAAGGCCGAACGCCTCCTCGCCGCGGCGAGCCGCAAGATCCGCCTGCAATGCCCCTCATGGGCGCAGGCGGAGGAGGCCGAGCCGGGCATCTGCAAGGACATCTGCTGCAACATGGTCAAACGCGCCATGATCGCCGAGGAGACGAACCCCGAAGGACTCAGCCAGGGATCACAGACCACCGGCCCCTTCGCCGACAGCTGGTCGTACAGCAACCCAAACGGAGACCTGTACCTCACATCCAGCGAACTCGCCGACCTCTCCGCCGCCGGAAGCGGCCGCATGTTCACCATCGCCATGACAGGAGACGACACATGAGGACGCCATCGACCGAAACCATCGAAGTGTGGCGCGGCCAGCCAACGACCGACACGGAAGGCAATCCAATCCAAGGCAAGCCCGTCCGTGTCGGCGCATTCCAGGCGGTGGTAGCCCCGTCCTCCACCACCGACCAGGTCGAGGAGAACGCCAATCCACTGACCATCAAATACACGATCCACATCCGCGGCAGCCAACCGACAGGCATCCAACCAGCCGACCTGATCAAAGTCAGAGGCGTCCTTCTGCCCGTCAAAGGAAAACCGCAAGTATGGAACAACACCCACGGACGCCACATCGGAGACGTCATCGCCGTCGGAGAACGAAAAGGATAAACCATGGCCAAACGATGCAGATTCGTGTTCAACCGCAAGGCGTTCAGCCAACAGGTCCTCAAAAACGAGACCCTGCGGGACCGCATGCGCGACGCGGCCCACGAGGCCGTCACCGACAGCCGCTGCATGGTTCGCGACCATGATGGCGCGAACCGCAACGGCGTGGCCATCCTCTGCCCCGCACCCGTGGAGAAGGCGCACGGCACATTGGAGGACACGCTCGGAAGGATGCGCGTATGAGCATCCCCGTCACCACACGGCGCACGGAGCCGCTGCTCCTGCCCAGGCTGCGGGAGCTGTTCCCGGACGTGACGTTCGACACGATCGAACGCAACGACCTCGAACCGCCCTTCACCGAAGCCACATTGGCCGACTCCATGCAAGGCATGAGCACCCCAATCTCGCAGTACGTGCGGCTGCGGCTGGGCGTGCGCTGCATGAGAGAGGACCATACGGGCGACTGGGACAAGGCCGCCCGCGTGTGGGCCAGCATCGCAAGGGAGATCATCAGGCTCGGAACCGTCGCGCCGCTCATCGACGCGTCACTCGAATCCGGGCCGGTACGCATGACCGACGAGAACAAGAGACTGGTGTGCGCGTACGGCGTGCTCCTGCTCGAGGTATCCGTCGCCTGAACTGAAAACACAAGAAAAGACAAGCAAAGACGTGCCGCCACACGCAGAACGGAAGCGAGGTGCAGACAGGAATGTCTGACAACAACGAAGAAACCACCGCCGTCGAACAGGCGGCATCCGAAACCAGCGCGCAGGCGGCGCAGGGGGCGGCCGACTACGGGTACGTGTCCAGCGGCAACGACTCCGGAAACGTGCGCCTGATCAAGAACTACGCGCTGTTCCTGTTCCCCAAGGGCGACAGCACGTTCACGGCCCCGACCGGAGTGAACTGGGCGCCGCCGTCCGGCAAGAAACCAATCGGATACAGCACCGAGGACGGGGCCGTACTGCATCCGGAGCCTGGCGACAGCACCGACTACAAGGCGCACAACGGCGACATCGTCCTGTCCGACACGGATCCGGGCTACTGGACGCTCCAGCTCGCCGCGATGGAGGGACGCAAGGACGTGGTGTCCGCCTACTTCGACGTGGACGTGGAATCCGACGGCGGCATCAGCATCAAGGGAGCCGGCCTGAAGAAGGAATGGATCCTCGTATTGGTCGCGCTCGACCAGCAGGACCGCCCCTTCCTCCTGTACGGCACCAACGCGAAGGTGTCCGACCGTGACGACGTGAGCCTGAAGTCCAGCGAGATCATGAACTTCAGCATGACGTTCAAGATGCTCAAGGGAGACAAGGGCGAGCAGTTCCACGCGTGGGGCCTCGTCACCGAAGACGCCGAGTGACCCATTGATTCTTCCCGTGCGGCCGATGGCGGTCGACCGCGCGGGACCATTACCCATAACCGCCGATAACCATGAAACGGAGACGAAATGAGCGACAACACCTACCATGTCGTGGACGTGGACCTGACCGACGCGGAGGAGCTCAAGCCCGACGTGCACCTCGAGGTCGCCGGAGTGAAACTCGACCTGCCGAATCTCAACAACGCGGAACTGCCCATCGAACTCGTGCAGGCCATCCTCCTGATCAAGAGCAGGCCGACGCTCTCCGACGAGGAGACCAGCGCGTGCATGGCCGCGTTCCTCGCGTACTTCCAGGCGATGAAGCCGAACTTCTGGAACGTGCTACGCAAGACGGAACGTCCGATCACCTACCTCATCGCCACGGTGAAGGCGTGGGCCGACGAATCCGGACTGGACCCAAAAGCGTTTACCTCGCCCACCTCTGGAACAACCACCGCGCGGCACTAGCCTACGACTGGATCCGAGCGTACGGGCAGATATACAGGCCCGTACGCTTCCAGGAATGGATTGAGGGAGCCCGCCCGCGAACCGACTGGGGGCTCGCATGGGCATTGACCCGAGAGATCCTCAAGGACCACACAAGCCACTCGTGGATGGCGTTGCAGAACGCCGTCTACGTGCCCGACGGAGCCGAACAGGCCGCATGGCTGACCGCTCCCGAGCAAAAGAAACGCCCATGGTTCGACCACGGGCACGATCCCCTCCGCCAGCCGGCACCGGCGCACAGCCTCACCCGTCGGCAACGCGAGGACAGGGAACGGCTCAAAGCCTACTTCCACATCAACGACGACCTCTGATTCCGACCGCCATCGGAATCCCAACCTACGAATAAGGAAACACGATGGCAGCACAGGACATAGGCGTCGCATACGTCCACGTCGAACCATCCGGCAAAGGATTCGGCAAAAGCATCGAAGGCGACATCGGCGACGCCGTCAGCAAAGCCTCCAGGAAAGGCTCCAACACCCTCATCTCGAAGATCGGCGGAGCATTCGGCAAAATCGGCAAGGTCGGCACCGGCGCGATCGCCACCCTCGCCGGCGGCATCACCGCATTGGCCGCCAAAGGCGGCTTCACCCGCGCCCTCAACATCGAGAACGCGCAGGCCAAGCTCAAAGGCCTCGGCCACGACAGCGCGAGCGTCACCGAGATCATGAACGACGCGCTCGCCTCCGTCAAGGGCACCGCGTTCGGATTGGGTGACGCCGCGACCGTCGCGGCCAGCCTGTCAGCATCCGGCATCAAGGAAGGCGACCAGCTCACCAAGGTCCTCAAGACCGTGGCCGACACCGCGCAGATCAGCGGCAGAAGCCTCACCGACATCGGCATGATCTTCGGTTCCGTCGCCGCCCGAGGCAAACTCCAGGGCGACGACATGCTCCAGCTCATGTCGAGAGGCATCCCAGTCCTCCAAATGCTCGGCAAGCACCTGAACAAGACCAGCGCCGAAGTGTCCGACATGGTCTCGGACGGCAAGATCGACTTCCAAACCTTCGCCGACGCCATGCAGGAAGGCCTCGGCGGGGCCGCGTTAAGCGTGGGCGACACGTTCCAAGGCGCGATGGCAAACGTGAAGGCGGCTTTGAGCCGACTAGGCGAGGCAGCGGCCACGCCGATCATGGAGGACCTCCGAAAAACATTCGTCGCGCTGATCCCCGCGGTAGACGCGTTCACCAACCAGGCCAAACCACTTGTCAGCACGTTCGCCAACGGTCTTGAACCCGCGTTCGGCAAGGTCATCGGACTCATCGGACAACTCTCCTCGGGTCTGCAGAACGGCAGCATTACAATCGGCGACCTCGCCGGAAAGGTGGCGACCCTCGCAGGCGGCTTCGCATTGCTGGGCGGAGCCGGAGGTAATGCGGACAAGATCATCGGACTGCTCGACCAACTCGGTAAAACCGGCGATAAAGGTCTCTCCGATCTCGTCAGTGGTCTCAAGAAAAGCAGCTCCGAGGTCAGCGGGGCGTTCGACGCGGTCAAATCCAAGGTCGACACATTCAAAGCCTATCTGACCCCTGCGCTGCGTGATGCGATGACCATCGACGGCGACCCGTTCGCTAATGCGATCAACCGTGTCAAGACAGGCGGAAGCCAATTCGCATCCGCCACTGACGACATGTTCCAAGCAATCCGAAGAAAACTCACGCCAGGCATGTCAAGCCTCACGTTCCGATGGGAGAACAGCAGCCTGTACGCCGGACTGAACGGCATGCAGAACGGCCTCTCCTCCTTCGGATCCACCCTCAGAGGCAAGGCCGGACAGCTAGGTGGCGCCATCACCAAAGGACTCGCCACCGCGGCAGGGGGAATTAATACGTCCCCGCTCGGCAAGGCCGTCACCGCCATTGGAAGCAAAACGCGCCCACTGTTCAACAAGAGCGTTCGTGAAGCGATGACGCTCGACGGCGACCCGTTCGCCACGGTATTGGCGAAGATCAGCGCGAAGACAAGCACCATCACCGGCAAGCTCTCCAGTCTCGCCGTACCATTCAAAACCGCGTTCGGCAACATCTTCGGCGGACTCGGCGACGCCATCGGCAGACCACTCCAAAACGCCGTCAACAAAGCCGGAACAGGACTGCAAAACGGCCTCAACACCATCGGCGGCCTCGTCACCAGATTCTTCGCACCGGGAAACTTCATCAAATTCCTCGGCATCGGAGCGCTCGCCGCCGCACTCGTGGCCGGCATAGGCATGATAGACAGCCAGATGGGCGGACAACTGTCGCTGGTCATCAACTCCGCGTTCGCATCTCTGCCAGGCATCCTCTCCAAAGCCGAAACGTGGATCCAGTCCAGCCTGCCGCAGTTCGTCTCCTCCGGCACCTACATCATCGAAATGGTGCTCCAAGGCATCACGTCCGCGCTGCCGTCGCTCGTCTCGGTCGGAGCGTCCCTCATCGACACCATCGTGACGGGACTCGCCTCGCACCTGCCGACACTCATGCCAATGGCCGTCACCCTCGTGACCAGCCTCGTGACCAGCCTCATCGCCGCCGCGCCACAGCTCATGAGCGCCGGACTGACACTGCTCGACGGACTCCTGCAGGGCATCGTCGCAAGTCTCCCGACACTCGCCGCCGCCATCCCACAGATCATCACGGCCATCATCATCGCACTCGCCACCGGTCTCCCGCAGCTCATGGGGCAGGGCGTGCAGATGATCCTGAACTTGGTCAACGGCCTCGTGTCCGCGATGCCCCAACTCGTCGCTCAGGTGCCACAGATCATCTCGACACTCATCGACGGATTGTGCAACAACCTGCCGCAGATCCTTTCAACAGGTGTGCAGATGCTCGTCACCCTCGTGACGGGACTCGCGCAGGCGCTTCCGCTGCTCATCGCCTATGTGCCGCAGATCATCGCCAGCATCGTCAATACCATCGCCAGCCATCTGCCACAGATCCTTTCAACAGGCGTGAAACTGCTCGTCACCCTGGCATCGGGTCTCGTGTCAGCAATCCCGCAACTCGTCGGCAAGATCCCGTCGATCATCTCGAGCATCAAGAACGCCTTCACTAGTGTCAACTGGGGAAGTGTCGGCCTGAACATCATCAGAGGCATTGCCAGTGGCATCGCCTCCGCCGCTGGAGATCTCGTTAACGCGGCCGTCAAAGCCGCGAAGAACGCACTTGACTTCGTCAAGAAGGCGCTCGGTATCCACTCGCCGTCGCGCGTGTTCCGCAACGAGGTGGGCGTGATGATCGGCCGGGGCATGGCCCTGGGCATCGACGATTCGGCCGCCGTGGTCAACCGGTCCATGGACTCGCTCGTCTCCTCGATGAGCCTCGACAGCGCGGACTGGTCGAAGACCGGACGGCTGAACGTCACCAACGGCACCGGAACCGATACTGGCGACGGCGATCTGAGGGAGCTCATCACGGCGGTCGAATCGCTGCACAGTGACCTCGGATCGATCATCGCCCGATACACGCCGACGATCGGCGACCGCGACTTCGCAAGGAAGGTGAGAAGTGCAATCGCTTGAATACGTGTGCGCGGCCACAGGTGAGCGCATCGGCTTCGAGGGGCCTCTGTACGGCGAGACGCTCGCCGGACTGCGCGGCCGCGTCTGGGACTACAGCATCGGCGCACGCGGCCTGACCGGCATCACCCGCGGCGCGCGCGAGGAGACCGTCGCCGTGAAGATCCACGACTCGACCGCCACGCTCGACCTGCTGCGCCGCCTCGCCGACGCCGACATGGCCGCCGGCACGCCAGGCACCCTCGTGGCCGACGGCGAATGGGAGACCAGGGCGTGGATCGCGAAGAGCGAACCGCAGTCCATCACGCCCACGATGGTCGAGACGCAGCTGACCATCGTGCTTGCAGACGGCGTGTGGCGGCGCGGGACCACCGAACACCACGACCCGCGAGCCGACAAGGCCGGCGGCGACCTCGACTACCCGTACGACTACCCGCACGACTACGCCGGCATGAGCATCCTCGGCACCGTGACCAACGCGACCGGCATGCCGCAGCCGGTGAAGCTCACGATCTTCGGCCCGTGCGTCAACCCGTACATCATCATCGGCACGAACCGGTACGAGGTCGACGCGACCATACCGGCCGGAAGCCGCCTCGAGATTGACGCGGCCTCCGATAGCAGAACCGTCACGATGATCTCGGACACCGGCCTGCGCACGAACCTCTTCGCCAAGGCAGTGCGAGGCGCCGGGCGAGGATCCGGAACCTACGTCTTCGAACCGCTGCCGCCCGGCACAAGCATCATCAGCTGGGCCGGCGGATTCGAATTCGACCTGACGGCAATCGAGGAGAGGAGCGAACCGCCATGGACCTGATCGTCACCGACGCGGCCGGCACGCCGTCCGGCTCGTACGCCTCATGGACGCTTGACCTGGCATACGGGTCGGGGGAGAACGACTTCGACCTCCGATGCCCGGCACGTCTGCAGCCCGGATGCCGGTGGTGGGTCGACGGGACAGGCTGGGGCGGCATCGTCGACGACGTGCGGACCAGCGTCACCGGCGGCGAAGGCGAGCTGACCTACCACGGGCGCGACTGGCACGGCCTGCTCGCCTCGAAGATCCTCGAACCGGACAAGGGCAGGGACTACCTGACCATGAGCGGCACGATCGGCACGCTCCTGCGCACGGTGATCTCCCGTATCGGACTGCAGGACATCATCACCGTCACGGAAGGCACGTCCAAAACCGCACGCTGGCAGTTCGACCGGTACTGCGACGCGTGGAGCGGCCTGTCCAAGATGCTGCGCGCATCAGGACTGCGGCTGCGCATCACCGCAGCGCAGAACGGCGTGACAGTCGATGCGCCGCCGATCACGGCCGCCGGCGACCTCATCGACTCCGACCTCATCGACTTCGACGCGACCCTCGCCTCGCATCCGATCAACCACCTGATCTGCCTCGGCAAGGGCGAACTCAAGGACAGGATCGTCGTCCACTGGTACGCCGACCATAAAGGCGCGCTCAGTCACACGCAGACCATCAAAGGCGCGGATGAGCGCACAAGCGTGTACGAGCTCAGCAACGCCGACGTCGCCGAACTCGAGACCAAAGGCAAGACAAAGCTCCAGGAGCTGCGAGATACAGGCAGCATCGACGTGGACGTTACCGACGGCATCGACCTCGACGTGGGCGACACCGTGACCGGCCGCGACAACACCACCGGTCTGCAAGTCACCGCCGAAATCACCAAGAAGATCGTCAAGATCTCGGACGGCATCCCGACCGTAACCTACGAGGCGACCACCGCCTCAACGGAAACGACAGGGGAGACCGGAGGCGGCTCAAGCTCAGGCGACGGCCACGCCTACTACGCCGGCAGCGGCCTCACCCTCTCCAACTGGACGTTCAGCGCCGATGTGACCGCCGCCGACCTCGAAACGGTCCGCAAAACCGCCACCGAAGCCAACAAGGCCGCATCCGACGCCGCGGCCGAAATCGGAGGCGCCAGAGACCTCGCCAAACAGGCCGGCGTAAAAGCCGACACGGCCACCACCACGGCGCAGAACGCGTTGGCCGCGGCGCGGGCGCGAGTCTTGGACATCACTGCATCGGCTCCCGTCACAGTGACCCGCACCGACGAGACGGCTTCCATCACCGTCGCACAGGCCACATCATCGGCGGACGGGCTCATGGCCGCCGCAGACAAGAAGAAGCTCGACGGCATCCAGTCCGGCGCGAACAGGTACACGCTGCCAGTGGCATCCACCGCCACCCTCGGCGGCGTCAAACCCGATGGCAAGACCATCACCATCGGCCAGGACGGCACCATCACCGCGCAATCCAGCGCGACAGCGGCATCCTTCCTCGCCGCACACCCAATCGGCTCGCTCTACTGGTGCGTCGCCGGAGACCCCAACGGCCAGGGCGGCACATGGAAGGAAATCCACACCATCATCGGCGGACACGTCTGGCAAAGACTCGCCTGAAAGGAACATCATGGCAAAAACCACGAACATCACCAAATACACATGCGACCGCTGCCACGACAGCGCATACCTCACCGACGGAGATCCGCGCACGTCGAGCGACTGGCACCAGATCAAACACACCACCGCGGACGGAGTGACGCAGGAGGCGCTGGTATGCACCTCATGCCAGCAGGAATTCAAGAAACTCGCCGCCACGCAGGACGCGGCCTACACGGCATGGCTTACCGAGGGAAAGGACTGACATGACCACCACGCTCATCACAGGCAAGGGCGGCACACCGCACATCACCAGCGGCGACATGGGCGCCATGCAAGCCGGGGTCATAGGCAACGGCAGCTACCTGCTGCAGGGGGCTGACGGGAAATTCCCCGCGGTCACCATGCAGGACGCCAACCATGCGCTGATCCCCGTCCTCAACCTCGTGGTCGAAGGACGATACGCGCGAGTCACCGAGGCCGAGACCGCGACCATCGAAAGCGGCGTGAGCGGCCGGAACCGCAACGACCTCGTCTGTCTCAAATACACGCGGAACGGTCAGAACATCGAGACCGCTGCCATCGCCGTGCTCAAAGGCACGCCCAGCACCGGCACGGCTGCCGATCCGACCGTCCCGTCGGGCAGCATCCACTCGGCCTCCGGCACGGTGTGGATCCCGATCGCCCGCATCCCGATCAGCGGGATCACGCCCGGCCGGCCGGTCATGCTCATCAAACAGCTGCCTCCCATGTCGGAGCTGTGGGATTCCGTAGCCCTCACTGCTACCTTTAAGTTTCAGGACACAGGATCGTTTGTTGGCGCCCTATATGGTGGATCCAACACGATTACCGTCAAGGGCAACATGCTGTATGTCGATTTGAGCTCTTTCAAATCAACCGTCGAAGTCTCGAACTATAGGGTCTGGTTATATCAGTCAGGGATACGTCCATCGGCCACAATTGGACTGGGATGTGTTGGATCAAGTCTTGCGGATCCGCACTACAACAAGCAAGCGAATTGGAATCCGGATGGCAGTATTACGTTACTTGGCGGAATTGGCAGGGAGAACATTCTGATGCAGCGTTTTTCCATGCCGATTCCTAGTGGAGTGACGTTCTCCTAGACAAGTGGCACCGTGATACAGCCTTCGACCCATCCCCAGTTTGCGCTTACTGTCATCTTTCCCGAGGAACGCAAGGCGATGGTGTGCTGCGCCACCTGCACTTCGACGCCATGCAATCCGATGCTCGAATTGGATACTGCGGCGCAATGCACCTCGAAAGCCGCCTCCAAACCGGCTGGGAGTGTGAAAAGCGGGGATGTCTCCCATTCTTTCGCCGCATTCCAGTCGCTACCGACTCGGATTGCGTGGAATGCGACGATCAACAGCTTGCCTACCAGCGCGGTACGGTAATTCACGTTCCAATTCTGGTTCGATCTGGTGAGGGTTACGGAAAGCTAGAAATCATGGGATTGGGAAACAAAGCGTGCCGACGCAATCCTGATTGCTGCCAACGTTTCCCATGTTCGCCACTCGGATAGTTCCATCAGCTCTGGCCGTGAGGCTTCGCGCCGTTTGCCCATTTGATACAAGGCAGACAGTCGACAAGTCAACGATGGGACGATACCAGGACGCGAGCTTTACCGGACATTCAACAGCATCCCAACTGCCCGAACCGATTTTCCCACTGAACTTGATCAAAATCATCCTGCCGTTACGCATGATGATCCAATTGGAATCCTGGTACAGGGTTACGGAAAGCTATGCAGTTCGAATCCACATATTCACGTCGCCGAACTGTTTGGTGAAGAACCAGAACTTCTGACCCGCACCGTCGTTCCATCCGTAGATCCTGATGTTCGCGCCGTTTTTGCTTGTTTGCGCGTTCTCGATGTCGAACACGAGTCTGTCTTTGTCTGCGATTGCCCAATCGGTTTTCACCCACGTGCCGGGAAGCCCTACCGACTTCGGCGTCTGACCGCTGACCAGGAATACCGCCGAGCCAACCGGGTGGATCTGGTTTACGGAATGCTATTGCAGTGTCATCCAACAGCCGTGCGCCGTGGAGTAGGCGAATTTCGGGTCGCCAAGCATCTGCACCTTCCCGTCACGCATGACGAGCAAGCTGAAACCGCAGGACGGGAACGCGATGATGCTCTGGTCGGCGAGCGGACGGAACGCTTCAGGGATGGTCTCATCCGCCATCGAGTAGTTCTGCTGTCCACTGCCGTCGAACTTGACGTTGCCGTTGATCGTGACGACGCGGCCGACTCGACATAGAGTGAGTCTGCTGTTCGTATACGGCGGCTTCCATGGCTGGGTTACGGAAAACCATTCAGGCGATGACGTAGCTGAAGCTGATGTCGATAAACGACCATATGACGTCAGCGTCGTTGAATTTGTGGGTCAGCGTGATGTTGCCGCCCGTATCAACGCAGACAATGCCCCACACGCCATTGGTGGTACCGAAGAGGCAGCGCACCGGCACCGCAGGCCTCGAATCATCCTCGACGGTACCGATTACCACGCCTTCTGCGGTTGTGCGGATTGAACCGACCTGCGCGACCCAGATCGTGACTGCCCCAAGGTTCCTGACAGCCAATACATTCATCCCACCGAACGTTTTGGACTTCAGAACATTCCTGTGTTTCGGCTGGGTTACGGAAAACTATTCAGGCGAGAATGTAGGTCATCGTCCCGGAGAACGTGCCGCTGTTCTGCCCCGCGCCACAATTGACATAACGGAAATTGCCATTCGTTTCCAGAATGAAATCACGCTGGCTGCCACCATCACGCCCCGACCACGTGCCATGCGTGACGACCGCAGGCCTCCAACCCTTCGGAATTGTACCGAACTGTCCACTGCCCCACGAGTCAGTGCTCGCGCTTTTCCAGTTGATGCTAATCTGCGCGATCTTGCCAGACTTCACGCCGGTCACGGTGCCATACTGTGATTTAATCAAAGTCTGGGTTACGGAAAGCTATTAAAAGTGGATTTCCACGATTCCGCCTGTGACAGCCACCTCGGGACCAACGAGCAGGTTGACGGTCCCGTCCGGCGCGATCGATACTTGGACTGACCGCTGCAGATATGACGGATGAATGAATGGAATCGCCACTGTCGTCCCAGACGATAGTATGGCTCTGCCATTCAAAGCCTTAATCGCATTCGGATTGGGTATTTTCCCGATTGGATAGATTCCTCCGTTGCCATTGCTTTTCCCAAACGGCAGGGTTACGGAAAGCTACGCGGCTCCGATGATGAGTCTTTCCCATGCCCGCTGCAGACTTCTCAGCACGGACAAATCGGGGCGGAGATAGTAGCGGGCGGTTGTCTTGATGTCGCTGTGACCGAGTTGTCGTGCGACCACTGAGATGTCGGCGCCGGCGGCAATCGCCAGTGTTCCGAAGGTGTGGCGCAGGTTGCGTGGCGGCACGCAGGGGAGTTTCATGCGTTGGCACCATGACGTGTAATGAGCTGCCACCTGGTTGGCGTTCAGATCGCCGACCAGCCTGCCGGTTCTGCCGTGGCGCAATTGCGCGAGCCTTTTGACTGCGAACCGTGGTAGTGCGACCGTCCGTCTGCTCTGGTCGGTTTTCGGGTCGGTGACCGTCTCATGACCGGCGACCCATTGCACTGACCTTTTGACGGTCACGGTTCCCCGGCGTAAATCCAAGTCGGCCCATTCAATGCCGACGGACTCGCATCGGCGCAGTCCCGCGCAGACGGAGACCAATAACCAGGCTTCCAACGCGTGACCGTAGAAGCCTTTGAGCAGCCGTCTTACCTGTCTGGCGTCGAGCATGCGCGGCTCATACCGCCGCAGGTGCGGCAGTCTGATTTCACGACGTGTCACGTCATTGTCGGTGACTCCCTTGCGATAGGCGAGTCGGAGTATCGCCCGCAGAACGGCCCACGCCTTGCGCGCGGCGCCGGCCTGATTGAACGAGCCTAGCCATTCCTCGATATCTGATGCGGTGATCGACTCCATATCGACACCACCCCACTTCGACTGGATATGACAACGGTAGGCCGATTCGTAGCCCACTCTTGTGCATTCACGGAGTTTCGCGCAGGACGGCCACCAGACATCATCCACGAACGTTCCCAACAGCATTCTTCTTACCTTTCACCTTGTGAAAACCCACAGTCGGCATCGTTCCGGCGAAACGTTCCGACCTGTGGGTTTTCCACCCGTTTTTCAAACCACTGTTCTAAAGGAGGACACGGATGACCAAGATCAATTTCGACTTCGGCAAACCCAGTGCCGGCGGCATCGTCGACCAGGTGCCGGCCCCCATCCGAGACGACGTCAAGGCTGCGCTCGGCGTCAAGGAAGAGGAACCGGCCGGGCCCGACGCGAGCACGGGGGAGTGACATGAGCTCGCCGGCATGGCTCACCATCATCGTCAGCATCATCACGGCGTGCGGCGGCGGCATCGTCGGCTGGGCCACCAAACGCATCGACGCGGGCTGGGCCACCAAGTCCGACATCGACCGTCTCGCCGGCGAGATCGCCAAACTCGACGTCCAGCTCGCCAAAGTCTGCTCGAAGCTCGACAACGACAACCGACGCCTCAACAGCATCGAACAGTCGGCCATGAGATCGGAGCTTTTCGCCGTCACCCAGGACCGAACCCAGCACGAACACCAGCTCGAGGTCGGCAAACGATACCTCGCAGCCGGATACAACGGCGCCGGCCATGTGCGCATCACGCAGCTCAAAACCGACTACAGCCGCCGTCTCGCATCCGACAACTGGGATTACTAACAAGAAAGGAAAGGAATGACAACAGCCAACGAAGGAACACCGAAGCACGCCAAGCCACGCCGACGCTACCGCCAGCCGACGGTCGCGCTCCTCATCGCCGCATGCCTCGCCATCGCCCCATGCGCGATGGCCGACACCGGCATCGACACGGCCAGCTATCAAGGTTGCTGGAACGGCGCGCAGGCCAAGTCGTCCGGCGTCAACTTCGCATTCATCAAGCTCAATCAGGGCACGGGGTACGTCAACCCATACGCCACATGCCAGGTCAACGCCGCACGAGCCAACGGCATCCGCGAGGGCGCCTACGACTTCGCCAGTCCGCAGACCAGCAGTCCGGAAGCCGAGGCCGACAAATTCGTGGCCGAGGCGCGGGCGCGCGGCATGGTCGGCCGCGCCATCCCAGTGCTCGACTGGGAGCCTTCCGCTCCCGGCGGATATTGGGGCAAGCAGACATGGTGGGCTTTGCGCTGGGTCAACCGCGTCAAGTCCACATGGGGCGTCAACCCGATGATCTACATGAGCGCGGCCATGATTCCGACCGGCGACTGGTCGGCCGTCGTGGCCACGAACGCCGGACTGTGGGTCGCGGGCTATCCGCGCGGCTATGCCGGTGACAGGCTCCGGAATCCTGGAGCCGTCCCGTACTCCGTCAGCCCGTGGCCGTTCGCTGCCGCGTGGCAGTACTCCAGTTCCGGCGCGGTCGGCGGCATCGGCGGCGCGGTGGACGTCAACTGGTTCTACGGCGACGCCGTGACCTGGGCGAAGTACGCGGGCGCTCCGGCATCCTCCGTCACGTCCAACGCGACCACGCCGCCGAAGAACAACAAGACCAACGGAGCCCCGGTCGCCGACGCGAACACACTCGCCTCGGCCGTGATCCGAGGCGAGTACGGCAACGACCCGCAACGCCGCCAGCTGCTCGGCAGCCGCTACACGGAGGTCATGGCCATCGTCAACCGACGCCTCGCCGGATCCTCGGGCAGCGTGTCCGGAAACAACGGCGGAGCCTACTGCGTCGTCGTTTCCAGCGGCGACACCATGAGCGCGATCGCCAGCCGCACAGGCCGCACGCCGGCCAGCGCGTGGAGCGTGCCAAGCGGCAACATCAACCGCATCTGGCCCGGTCAGCAAGTCTGCTACGGAGGCTCCACGGCCTCCAGCGTCGGCGCGCACGTCGTCGGCACGTCCCACGTGGTCACCACCGGCGAGAGCCTGTGGAGCATCTACGGTACCGGCTGGCAGGCCGCCGCGCAGCGTAACGGCCTGTATGCGCCATACACGATCTACCCCGGCCAGCATCTGCGCTGACCTCGGACACCTTAAGGAGGTGAATCATGGAAGACCCCAAAGACTCCGGCTACCTGCTGCCGGACAAGGCGTACAAGGTGTTGAAATGGCTCGCGCTGATCGCCCTGCCGGCGGTCGCATGGCTGGTCGGCGTGGTCGGCTCCCAGTGGGGATTGCCGCATTGCGGTGAGATTGTGACCACGATCAACGCGGTCGGATTGTTCGTTGGCGCGTTGATCGGCGTGAGCCAGCTCACGGCGGCCAAGCCAGACGATTCCGGCGAAAAATAATCATTGCCACCGATTCGGCGGCGACACTTGACAGAGCTTCGCGTCGAGCTTGACGGCTGTTAAGCCCATACGGAGCTGCCCCTCTCTCAGCTGATGCTGGGGGAGGGGCGTTTTCGTGTTTCCGGCGGGTGTATCATACGGAGAAAGCAAAAAAATAGAGTCTACTTTGAGTGGCACTCAGGTGGTGGAAACACGAAACTCCAAGCGTGGCAACGCATGCAGAAACCTCACCGCTATAAGGACAGTTAAGCTATATTACGCCGCAACATCGAAGCAATACGATCTCGTCAGAGGCCACATAGACTTTCTCACTCTCCCATAAGAGTCGGTACTTTTTAAGGACACAAATCTTAGACCCCGGCGCTCGCGGCATGCGGGCGGCCGAGGTCTTTGTTGTTATTCGTTCTTGTTTTTGCGTGGACGTCCGCCGCCGACGCCTCGGCCGGGGCGGCTGGCGTTCCACCGGTCGATGGTCTCTGGCAGCCAGCCGCGCGTGCGGCCGATCGTGGCGTCTGGTTGGGGTAGTTTGTAGGCGCTGACGGCGGCGGTGCTGATGCCGAGACGTCTGGCCACGTCGGTGACGCTCAGGTATTCGATGGTCATGTCAGTCCTTCCTTCCGGCGCTGAGCGCGAAGACGGCGCTGACGATGGCGCATCCGGCGGTGAGCGCGAACGGCCAGCCGAACCATGCGCTGGCGGCGGTTCCGAGCGCGAACACCGCGCTGACTATCGATTCCGTTCTCATGATGTCCCATGGCATAATCGGAGATATGGGGTTCCGGCCCCTAGGTCTGGCCGGAACCCTTGCTCACTTCCTCTTCTTCGGTTTCCGTCTCATCTCCTTGATGAGTCCGGTCACTGCTTTGATGAGGGCCGCGAGGCTCGCGACGAGAAGCGAGATGCTGGTGATTATCTCCGATGGTGTCATGTTCACCTCCTTTCCTTGATATAAACTATATTAGCGCAATAAATAAAGTAATGCAAGCCGAAATACGAAAAACATAAGAAAAACAGCGGATTGATAGGCTCGACACCATGTAGGGTTGGAAATGGACAGAGATGGAGTCGATTACGGACCTGCCTTCACCGCTCTAGCTGCTTCACGACGTCAAAAATAGCCGATTTTCATATATTTGAGACAGTGTAGAGGTGGTAGCCTGAGTGGTAGACCATCACTCAGGCATATAAAAAGCCAATAAACAGAACGGCTTTCAGAGAATCAGCGATATTTCTGCTGGACGAACAGCCATACGAAAAGGTAAACGGCCAGGGATACGACGATTGGTACGGCCACGGCGACGCCGTCATTATGCACGATGGAATTGGCCGCATCGGCCATCGACAGAATGACCGAACCCGATGAGAACGAGTTGAGCAGAGACGCGAACACGCCGCGTTTACGCCCCATCATGGCATTGGTGTCGTTTTGCACGATCTGCTCCTGATTGTGCTCCACTTGCCTGCGTGCCTGGCTTTCATCGCCGACAAGCAGGTTCTCCAACACTTTCGGCACGTTGTCGGATTGCGCTGTGCCATCCTCCTGCACGGTTGCGGACGGGGAACTGGCGTTCACCGACCATGTCGACGAACTGTAGGCGACACCGAACACCGAAGCGAACAGGCAGATGACGACTATCATCCAATAGTGTCTCTTATAGGCTTTCCTTGCATTGGCCTTCATGCCTTTGCGATCCATGCAGGCCTCCCTTCTTCTCGTCGATGAGATTCCATTTTCGATTTTAACCGGCATGTTCCGTGATCGCTTTGATAAAAACATGAAAAACGGCACACGCGGCTGTCTGTGTCTTCTGCGAAACTGTAGGGTGCGTAAAACGCGGTAATGTCCACAATTCGATAGGGAGAAAGCACAGTTATGGCTCACGTCATCGATTTCAAGGAGGCCGGTTTCGATTCCGTCCTCGATGAACTGGAATGGCGCGGGTTGATTTCCCAGTCCACTGACAGGGATCGACTCGCCGAAGCGTTGAACGGAGAGCCCATCACCTATTATTGCGGCTTCGATCCGACCGCCGCCTCCCTGCACATCGGCAACCTCGTTCAGCTCATCAACATGCGCCACCTGCAGGCCGCAGGACACCATCCGATCGCGTTGGTCGGCGGCGCCACCGGCCTGATCGGAGATCCGCGCCAGTCGGGCGAACGCACGCTCAACCCGAAGGACGTCGTGGCCGGCTGGGCCGATCGTCTGAAGAAGCAGATCGGCGGCATCCTCGAGACCGAAGGCAGCAATCCGGTGCGTTTCGTGTCCAACTACGATTGGACCGCTTCGATGAACGTCATCGACTTCCTGCGTGACGTCGGCAAGAACTTCCGTATGGGCACCATGCTCGCCAAGGACACCGTGGCCCGTCGCCTCAACTCCGAGGAAGGCATCTCCTTCACCGAGTTCAGCTACCAAGTGCTTCAGGGCAACGACTTCCTGCACCTGTTCGACGAGTACACCGTGGCCCGTCGCCTCAACTCCGAGGAAGGCATCTCCTTCACCGAGTTCATGCACCTGTTCGACGAGTACCATTGCGTGCTGGAGATCGGCGGCTCCGACCAGTGGGGCAACCTCACCTCCGGTCTGGATCTGATCCACAAGGTGCGCGGCGTGGACGTGAACGTGTTCACCAGCCCGATCATCACCGACGCGCAGGGCAAGAAGTTCGGCAAGTCCGAAGGCAACGCCGTCTGGTTGGATGGCATGATGCTCAGCCCCTACAAGTTCTACCAGTTCTGGTTCAACCGTCCCGACAGCGAGATGGAGAACCTGCTCAAGGCGTTCACCTTCCTGCCAAAGGCCGAAATCGAACGGCTTATCGAGGAAAGCAAGACCAATCCGGGCGCGCGTGAGGCACAGCGCACCCTCGCATGGGAGGTCACCAGCTTCGTGCATGGCGAGGAAGCCACTCGCCAGGCCATCGAAGCTGCCGGCGCGTTGTTCGGACGTGGCGGCGATCTGGCGGACATCGACGAGTCCACGCTTGAGGCCGCTATCGACGGCATGAAGGTCGATGGGGAATTCGCCAAGGTCGCAGCCGGCGACCGTGTGGCCGAGGCTGGTATGAAGGCAGGCCTGTTCAAGTCGATTTCCGAGGCGCGCAAGACCATCAAGTCCGGTGGCGTGTACCTCAACAACACGCGCGTGGAGGATGAGGAACAGACGTTGCAGGACGGTGACTTCCTGCATGGTCGTTTCGTGCTCATCCGCCGCGGTAAGAAGGCGCTCGGCGTCGTCGAACAGGCGTGAGACGCATAGGCAATCGTAAGTAAATAATCGCAAGTATCTCAAGACCAATAAGGAACAGCATGGCAGAAGAACAGCGCGGATCGCGCGGCAAATCCTACGGCAACCACAAGTCCTACGGCTCGGGCAGGCCGGGTAACCGCGGTGGCAAGGGATTCAAGCCGCGCGGCAACGGCGGCAAGTCCTACGGACACAAGTCCGGCGGCTTCCACAACGATGACCGTAAGGGCGGATATCGCAAGGGCAATGGCGGCGGATACCGTCGTGGCGACCGCGATTTCCATCGCGACGGCGAAAGCGAAGGCCAGGAGCGTCGTTTCCACAACGGTCCGCGCAAGTTCAACCGTGATGGCGAGCGTCGTGACGACCGTCGCGGTGGCTATCGCGGCAATCGCGGCGACAATCCGCGCTACCAGCGTGATGGCGAGCGTTCCGGTTTCCGCCATGATGACCGTCGCGATGGCGAGCGTCGCAATTTCCGTCATGACGGTGACCGTCGTGACTTCCGCCGTGACGATGGTGAGCGTCGTGGCGGCCGCAACTTCCACAAGGACGGCGATCGCAGAGACTTCCGCCGCGATGACCGCCGCGGGGAGCGTCGTGATGGTGAGCGTCGTAATTTCCGTCGTGATGATCGTCGTGACGGCGATCGCAGGGATTTCCGCCGTGACAACCAGCGTCGTGACTTCCACAAGGATCGCGACCAGCGTCCGGAAGGCGAGGAGCGCCGCGAATTCACCCGTGAAGAGAAGATGGAGTACCGCGAGGCGAAGCGTGGTGAATACCTGTCGAAGCCGCGTCGCAATTCCGACGGCACGATGAGCTTCCCGTCGCAAAACCCGTACACGCATCGTCGCCCGGGCGAGCCGAAGATGCCGAAGGGCATCGAGTGGAGCATGCTGTCCACCGATGACCGTGAGCGTCTGCGTGGCCTGTCCAAGGAACATGCGGAGAACATCGGCCTGCACATCCTCGCCGCCTACACGCTTGAGGAAAGGGATCCGGAGCTGGCGCTCGAACACGCCAAGTGGGTGGCGCATCAGGCTTCCCGTATTGATTTCGCGCGTGAGACCCTTGCGTTCGTGGCCTACCGTCAGGGCGATTACAAACTTGCCCTGCGTGAGTTCCGCACCGCGTTCCGCATGAACGGTTTCCTTGACTATCTGCCGTTCATCGCCGACTGCGAGCGTGGCATGGGCGAGCCGAAGAAGGCCATCGAAACCGCCATGAGCGATGACGCGAAGTATCTGCGCGGCGAATCCAAGGCCGAGATGTTCCTCGTGTACGCGGGCGCGCTGGGCGACCTCGAACTGTGGGATAAGGCCATTGAGATCGTGCATACGCTGGGCCGTTCCAAGGGTCTGGCCGGCGAATACCGCATGCGTGCGGTGCAGGCCGAACAGTACTTCCTCGAGCAGGCCGGACGCTCCGATGAGGCCGTGGCCCTCGACCAGCTGCTTGACAAGCTTGAGCTGCAGTACGCCGATGCCGAAGAGGACGAGACCTCCGACGATCTGGTCATCGAATACGACATGCAGGAATTGAACGACGAGCTTATGGACAAGCTCGGCATTTCCGAAGATGACGCCCAGTATGCGCCGGAAGACGAGGATGAGGACGATTCCGAGGCCGTCGACGAGAACGGCGAGACCAACGATGAGACCCAGCTTGATGCCGAAGCGGCCAAGGAAGGCGCCGAGTCCGACGACGAGCCTGCCGGTGACGGCGAAAACGCGGGCGACTCCGAAGACGACCAGACTGAGGATGAGGTCGAATCCGCAGCCGCTTCCGACAACGAGTGAGGTGCGGCAAAACAATGCTGAAATCCACAACCCGTCCGCTGAGCGAAGCCTACCAGCTGGCGCTGCTTGATCTTGACGGCGTGGTCTACCGTGGCAAGAATCCGGTGGAACATGCTGCAGAGAGCATCCGCAAGGCCGAAGGCCTCGGCATGACGGTGGAATACACCACCAACAATTCCTCCCGACTGCAATCCGTGGTGGCCGACCAGCTTAAAGGCTTCGACCTTGACGTCGAACCATGGCAGGTCATCACCTCGTCCGTGGTGGCTGCCCGCATGGTGGCCCGTGCGGTGCCGCAAGGTGCGAAAGTGTTCGTGCTCGGCGCACAGCATCTGCGTGAGGAAGTCGCCAAGCAGGGTCTTGAAGTGGTTGATTCCGCCGAAGACAAGCCGGTCGCGGCCATCCAAGGCTGGTACCCGGACATGTCTTGGAACCAGATGGCGCAAATCGCCTACGCCGTAGAACAGGGCGCCACGTATTTCGTGACCAACCGCGACCTGACCATTCCGCGTGAGCTGGGCATCGCCCCCGGTTGCGGTTCCATGATCATGGCCGTCATCAACGCCACTGGTGTGGAACCGGTTTCGTCCGCGGGCAAGCCGGAATCCGCCATGTACGACGAAGCCCGACTGCTTGCCGCGCATGATGGTGCCGAACCAGTGGCCAAGGAAGCATGCCTCGCCATCGGCGACCGCCTCGATACCGATATCGAAGCCGGCAACCGTGGCGGCTATGATTCCCTGGCCGTGCTGACCGGCGTCACCAATCCGCATGAGCTGATGTTCGCTCCGGAGCATCTGCGTCCGACCTACATCGCCAAGGACCTGACCGGACTTAACGAGCCGGCCCCCGAAGTCGTGCATGAGGCTGGCGCTTGGAGCTGCCGCGACGTGCAGGCGTGCGTCGACGGCGATCGTCTTTACGTCACCGACATCACCAGCGTCGACGGTCTTCGTGCGGCCTGCGCCGCCATGTGGGATGCGGCGGATCGCGGACACAGCGTCGACGGCATGATCGTGCCGGAATTCCGAATCGCCTGATTGCCGCACGTGCGTATGCGCAACATGAATGACGATTCCGGTGCCGTCGTCCGACTCGACATCGCGCTGGTGGAGCGTGGCGTCACGGATAGTCGCTCCAAAGCACAACGGCTGATCGAATCCGGCAAGGTCCGGGTGAACGGCACCGTCGCATCCAAAGCGTCGCTCAAAGTCACGGCCGCCGACACGCTTGATGCCGATCTGGGAGACGATTACGTCTCCCGTGGAGCCTACAAGTTGGTCGGCGCGTTCGACATGTTCTCCCAGACGGGCCTGCGTTCCGCGGAAGGATTCGATTGCCTCGACATCGGCGCGTCCACCGGCGGTTTCTGCGACGTGCTTCTGCGACGCGGTGCCGCACATGTGATCGCGCTCGACGTGGGGCACGGCCAGCTTGACCCGCGCATCGCAGGCAACGAGCGCATCATCGAAATGAGCGGCGTCAACATCCGCGACGTCGAAGCGGATGATCTGCCGTACCGGCCAAGCATGATCGTATCCGACGTGTCATTCATCTCGTTGACATACGTGATTCCCGTCATCGCGCGCATCGCCGCGCCCGGCGCACACGTCGTGCTGCTGGTCAAACCGCAGTTCGAAGTCGGCAAAGGCAACCTCGGCAAAAACGGCATCGTGGAAAGCGAAACCTTACGCAAACAGGCGCTCGACACCGTCACCGCCTGCGCGAAAGCCAACGGACTGGATGTACGCGCCACGGCGGTCTCACCGATCGAAGGCACGCACGGCAACATCGAGTATCTGCTGTATGCAGTGGCGTAAACCGTTCTCCGCCAATCGATAGCGTAAAAATGAAAGGCCGGCAGCCCATATGAAAAATCCCATATGGACCGCCGGCCTTTTGCATGTTCCGCGGGCCTAGCCCCTCAAAAACTTGTCGATCTGATCCTGCTTGCCCATGATGATGAGCTCGTCGTTACGGTGCATAATCAGCTCTTTCGAACCGTATTCGAATTCCTTGCCCGGCGATTTGACACCGACCACGGTGATGCCGAACCGTTCATGCACGCGCGCATCCTCGATGGAGTAACCGACGACATGCGGG
>OLOU01000278.1_pt1 | contig 46985 bp, 36 predicted proteins | sample 1672101 | NCBI WGS metagenome assembly OLOU01 (sample SAMEA3136645, study PRJEB25190) | human gut metagenome | biome: human gut; feature: human-associated habitat; material: faeces | place: Austria | collected 2013
CGAAAGTACTGCGGTGCAGTCCGTGGGAGGATAGGCCGTTCCGCTCATGCAGGGCATTTGACCCAAGCAAATTTGAGATGTATCTCAGTGGTTAAAAATTATCTTGAAATTCTGTATAGAATCTGGGATAATCTTTGATTGTGACATATGGGAGATTGGCGCAGCGGGAGCGCAGTTGCCTTACAAGCAAACGGTCACAGGTTCAAATCCTGTATCTCCCACCATTAATTACATGCCACGCTTTCGCGTGGCATTTTTATTTCGGGCGTTTAGCTCAGCGGGAGAGCACTTCCTTCACACGGAAGGGGTCATCGGTTCAATCCCGGTAACGCCCACCATAGATTTTTAGCCGAGGTTATTTGTCTCGGCTTTTTTATTGCACGGCAATCGATGACGAAGACCCGGATGGTGTGGTGACCTATTACGCTTTCTGCTCCGAGAGCCAGGCTGCTGCGGATGACGCTGCCAACGACGAGGACGCCGCTGGCCAAGATGCCGCTGACGATGTTGCCAACGCAACTGGTGATGACGCCGAAGAGTCGAACATCGCCTCCTCACAGACTGGTGGGCAATGAATGATGCTCGCGATGGCCGGCGTTGGCAGCATCGCGAGCATCTTTGCTGCCGCCGCTTCGCCTCCGTCGCACAACTAATTATTTCTTGCGCTGTCTTTTCATTAAACGTGCTAATAGTTAAACGGACCGGGTTGATCCCGGTCCGTTATCCAAATTTATCTAGTTAAGTGTTGCTATACCGCTTAGACAAGCTGGCATAGCTCTTTGTATAGTTCCCTGATGCTGAAGCGCTCTTCTTGGTTCGCCTTGATTCCCCGATCAGCAAGCTTCAGCAATTTGCATACAGGAACGCTTGGGTCTATTTTCGGCTCTTCTTTCATCTTAACCAAGTAAGGCGAATCATTGATCCTCGAAGCAAGTTGGTACGGGGTTTCTAGCGTGAGCAGCAAATGCATTATGCTGCAGAGAGCATAGGTATCGATCGTCTCTGAATGCCGAAGTTCTTCAATGCTCTCTACATCGCGGGTGAGCATTTCAGGTGGGGCATACTCAATTGTTCCGTAACGCCAGATGCCATATTGAGTGGTGGTAAACGGGGAATCTGTTTCAATGTACGAAGCGCTTCCCAGGTCAACGAGGCATATATCAAAGCAGCAGGAGTCTACTTGTTGCTGAAGGCTTGCTCTATCTGTTCTGATAATGATATTGCGCGGTGATAGATCGCGGTGCACGAAGGTACCCTCAAGCGATTGGGCATTGAGGAGTATTCTTAGGACCGCTTTGGCAATTGCGGCAACCGCAATGGGCTCGATCCCAATACACGCATCAAGGTTTGCATGGGGAAGTAAGTCTATTGTTGCTGCCAGCGTGACCCCTTCAACATACTCTCTGACGATAATTGGCTTGCCCTTGGCGTTCCCTAGCCCAAATATGCGGGGAAAACCCTTTAAATGTGAAACCGCCAATGAACTGCGAAATTCTTCCATGGTAAGCAGTGTTTGAACTTCTTCGTATCTTTGCAGCGCTTCTTGAGAGGTTTCCTTGTATTTGATTTCCTTAATGGCGTCTTCGTGGAACAAAGGGGATTTCAGCGCGACGCATTCATTGAGCGTGTTGTAGGCTTTGCGCATAACCATGCTGTTGGAATATGGGGCTTTATTTTCCAGGAAAAATGTTAGAAAACGACGACTCGTTTCTTCCTTTGTGCAGTTTGGGTCCACGAAAGCTGGCGTAAAGGAGTCCAGGGAGAGAATAGATACTCGTTGTTCTAATTGGTTATTGAACCCGAAGCATGGGTCAACTGAATCCAAAACTGCCCTTCTTTCATACAGTGTGATTGATCAATACTGCAATCTGATGAGCCTTGAATGTTGCGCAACAAGGTAATGGGCCCATATAGCCAGTTAACTATTAATCGGCAATTTTCAGAACAAGAAACCTCGTTGTTTTGCCTAGACAGAGTGTGTCACCATGGCTGATTTTGACGGGGGGGGGTACTTTTTATTAGCAGATCCTTGCGGTTCTATCTCAGTGATAGATTTATCGGCTCCTGAAATTAGAGTAGTGCCGTTTGTCGATCCTAACCCCTGAGCGTACCAGGCGCTTCCGTCTTCGAAAATGCGAAGATGTTTTCTGGAAACATCAATATCGACATCATTGATGCTGTTGCTACCTGTTGCCAAGAACCCGATAGTGGTTCCTTCCTCGGAGGTAGAGAGAGGGTATATAGGAGAGCACGCAACCTCGTTATCGATGATCCTGATTAGCCCAAGTTTTATGGGGCTGTCAGCGGATTTGGTTGTGTGCTTTGGTTGCGCTAGTGTTGGCTGAAGCGTTGAAAATGTGAATGAAAGCTTCTTCTCCATGAAACTGTGCGTTGTCCATGCCGCAATTTCGGGATCTGCGAGGCATCCAGTAGTCAGAAACATCATCACCAAAAGCACGGCCTTATCGGATGTTTCCGACATAGGTGATGCGTTGATTCTGCGAATAGCGTTGGCATACAGATTTCCATCAAGGGAATAGTGCCTGAGAAGAGCCCCCATTTCCTTTGCCGCTACACCACCGTAGTGCTCTATAACCTCGTGGTACGCACAGGGTTTGGCTAAATTGGAAACGATTTTGCTTGTTATTGTTTGGGCGCTTTGATGAAAGTCGCCAAAAAACTCAGGATGTACCTGGCTTGGGGTTGCGTGGACGATCTGCCTTGATAAAAAGGTTCTTTCATTAATTCGATCGCGGGGCGCACCGTTGCCACACAGAATTCGATCGGTAAGGAGCTCGCTTGCAGCTTCTTTATTGGCGATGCCGCCAAAGCTGCGTAGATCAGAATACATATAGGAGCTCGGCGTGTGCATCTATATCCTTGTTCAGTGCGCAATTTCGCTGCAAGTTAAAACGATAAAAACGGTTACTATCTGCGTGTATTTCATATTCTAGCTCAGAAATACGAAGTCAATGCCATTATCTCTGAATAGTTTTAACGGGTAAACCTCTCAGTTGCGCATGTTGTGCACAAGGCAAATCGGTAACTAATGTTGCGCAACGGATCCTTTTCAAACTGCCTTTAAATAGCGAATGCATAAAAAGGATAACTAGTCTGACGCGTAAGAGCGCGGGCTAATGCAGTGCGAAAAGGAGAATAAATGAAGGATTTGCGTTCTAAGAGAGCAATTGCGGCAAGCCTGAGCTTGACGCTTGCTCTTGCTAGCGTGCCTGCAGTAGCATTGGCCGATGACGCCGATGAGAATAGCGAGGGAGCTACTTCCGAGCAGTCAGCAGCCCAAGGGCAGAACCTTGAGGTGATCGCCTTCTTCCAGGGCGGCGCCCGCAATGGGTCTGAGACAATTCTCACCGCAGAGGGTGTCAGCCCTAAGGACAGCGTGGCGCAGTACGTTCACGACCAAGACGGCTACACCCTCCAGGCCATGTCTGCCAATGCCGCCACTGGCCCTGAGTTGTATATGACTTCGTCTTTAGAGGGCGTAACGTCGATCTATGTTTACTACATGGCCAAGGATCAGGCCGAGCAGCAGCCTGAGGCTAAGAGCTTGAACGTTGTGAGCTTCTTCCAGGGCGGCGAACGCGACGGCTCCACTGAAGAGAATACGGTCAATATTACTGCCGACAGCAGCGTAGCAGATTGCGTCAAGAGCTACGATGGCTATACTCCGCAAAGCGTTAGCGCCAATAATCTTACCGGCCCCGAGGTGAATATGACCTCTTCTCTGGAGGGCATCACTTCGCTTTACGTGATTTACAAGGCTGACAAGCAGACCGAGCAGCAGCCCGAGGTCGAGACGCAGGACCTGAAGGTCATCGGCTTCTTCCGCGGCGGCGCGCTTGACGGCGACAGGGAACTCCTCACTGCCGAGGGCGTCGATGTGCGCGACAGCTTTGCGCAGTACGTCCACGACTACGACGGCTACACCCTCGACCACATGTCCGCCAACGAGGCCACCGGCCCTGAGGTGAACATGACCGACTCCGTCAAGGGCACCAACACCGTTTACGTCTACTACAACGCCAAGGAGCAGGCCGAGCAGCAGCCTGAGCAGGTTAAGACTACTGACCTGCGCTTTATCGCTATCTTCCAGGGCGGTGAGAAGGACGGCGTGAACGAGGAATTTGGAAGCACCCAGGGCACTGTGCTCGGCACCAAGGTATCCGATGCTGTTCCCGGTCATAACGTTGCTGGCTATGCCTTTGATGGTTATGCCTGCGCAGAGACCGGCGCGGATCTTGCGGCTGACGACGAAATCGCTGAAGGCATGAAGACCATCTACGTCTATTACAAAGCAGACGAGGCTAAGGCAGATGAAATGCATCAGCATGTCGTGAATTACGACTTTAACGATGGCTCTGATTCCCGTACCGCAACTTTCAATGTGCCTGATTCGGAAATGGAAAAGGGTTTCACTGGTTGGCTGAATGTTTATCAGCCCCAGCGTGATGGCTACGAATTCCAGGGTTGGGCTTATAAAGATGGCGATGGCTCCATCCTGTCTGCTGATACCGCTTTGCCTAATACCGACACGGTAGATGTTGTTGCTCAGTGGAAGGCTACCGATGCTCAGGCCGAGCAGATCACCGTTAAGTTTGTTGACAACTTCAACGGGACCGAATCTTCCGCCGAGGTCAAGAAGGGCGAGGCTGTTGCCAAGCCTGCTGACCCCACCTATGACGGTTGGACCTTCGAGGGTTGGTCTTCCACCCTCAAGGACGATGAGGGCAACTGGGAGTACACCCCCGTTGACTTCAGCAAGGCAGTTGAGGATGAAGACCAGGACGGCGTGGTAACCTACTACGCCTTCTACTCCGAGAACCAGGCTGCTGCGGATGACGCCGCCAACGGCGAGGAGGCCGCTGGTCAGGATGTCGCTGGCGATGATGCCAACGCAACTGGTGATGACGCCGACGAGTCGAGCATCGCACCTCAGACCGGTGACGCCACCAACGTTGCCGCTGTCGCTGGCATTGGCGGTATCGCGGGCCTCTTGGCTGCCGCTGCTGCGCTGCTTCGCCGCCGTCGCAGCAACTAGCTAATGCATACGCTGTCCGTTTGAGGCAGAGGTACTAGCAGGCGAATGGACTGGGTTATTCCCGGTCCATTCGTTTTTTAGTGGGAAAATGAAGCAAACCCGTATTTGAGCTTGCGTTTGACCGCATTGCGCGTGAAGGGAGTTGCTATGACTTTTGTCCTCGGGCTGGCTCAGTGCCGCCATCCTGAAGAAGGCGGTACGGAAGCTGTTTTGGAAATGGCCGAACAATGGTGTGCCGAAGCTTCTCTTCGTGGGGTGGATATCTTGGTGTTCCCCGAGTCGCTTATGACCCGCTATGAACTGGATAAACGGTCGTTCGCTTCTGAGGCTGAGTCAATTGATGGGCCGTTTTGCTGCGGAATGAATGCGCTTGCGGCGCGCTATGGCCTTTGGCTTGTATACACCGTGAATGAGCGGAACGATGAGGGGAATCCCTTTAATACGGCTGTTATTACGGGAAGCGATGGGGCTAAGCACGGGGTTTACCGCAAAGTGCATTTGTTCGATACCGATTTCACTAAGGAATCCGATCGTATGGCGGCGGGCTCTGCGTTGTTCGAGCCCATTGATACTCCCTTTGGGCGTATCGGTCTTTCGATTTGCTATGATTTGCGTTTTCCGGAAGTGGCGCGCTTTGCGGCAACGCATGGGTGCCAGCTGTTAATCAATCCTGCTGCCTGGGTAGATGGCCGCTTGAAGGCGGAGCAATGGCGTACGCTTCTTTCGGCGCGCGCCATTGAGAACGAGATCTTCGTTGCGGGCTTAAGTCGCGTTGACAAGGGCTACATCGGGCAAAGTGCCGTGTTTGGGCCTGATGGTGTGATGCTGGCCAGTGGCAGCGTCCGCGAAGAGCTGGTTGCTGCCCGCATAGACCTTTCGGCGATTGACGGAGTTCGCGCAGCCATGCCCGTCCTTGAGCATCGCAGGTCGGAGCTTTATTAGTGGGGTATGGGGGCAGACGCTGTTTTCCCACTAGGCAGGGCTGGGGGGGCGCCCGGCAACTCCATACGATTAGTGCGGCGGCGCCTCAAAGCTAAAGTGGGAAACGGTACCTGTCCCTATATTCCTACTTTGCCGTTTCAACAATCAGGGCAGATCGCTCGACTTTTCGTTGCATAGTGTGGAATCGGCGTGTATGGGGCTTTCTTCGCGGATTCGTGGCCGAGATCTGTGGTGATGCGGCATAAAATCACAATGTTTACTAAATAAAACATACGGGAGTCAATAGGCTCTCTTTGGCACTCGCCCGAAACCTACCTCAACTGCACTATTAAGGGAGTTGCTGTGCTTAGCCGCTTTAGCGTAAAGAAGCCATATATCGTTACGGTTGCGGTGATCATCATCCTGATTCTGGGTGGTGTTTCGCTTACCAAGATGAAGACCGACTTGCTGCCCGATATGGATTTGCCCTATCTGGCGGTTATCACCACCGACCCTGGCGCTAGCGCTGAAAAGGTGGAATCCGAAGTTACCGATGTATTGGAAGGCTCGCTTTCGAAAGTAAGCGGTGTTTCCTCCGTCCAAAGCCAAAGTGCTGATAACTATTCCATGATATTCCTCGAGTTCGAGGACGGAAGCGATATGGATTCCGCCATGGTGAAGGCCTCGTCTGCGGTAAACGAGGTTTCTTCCCAGCTGCCTGAAACCGCTGGCAGCCCTAACTACATGGAAATCAGCATGGATATGATGGCAACCTTGTATGTTGCCGCATCCTACGACGACCATGATATTTTCGACACCACTTCGTTGGTGAAAGACAAAGCGGTTCCTGAATTGGAGCGCATTGACGGTGTTGCCGACGTTTCTACGGTTGGGGCGGCGGAAAAATCGGTAGAGGTGCGCCTTTCCGACAGCAAGATTGAAGACATCAACAACAAGCTGCTGGCTAGCGTCAATTCCCAGCTTTACGATGCCAAGAAAAGCATCGATGAAGGTGAGGCGAAGCTGGCTGAAGCGGAGAGCCAGCTAAATAGCCAGAAAGAAACGCTCGAGCAGAAGCAGCAGGAAACAAGCGATCAGCTTGGTCAGGCAAGCTCTGGCTTAACGCTGGCAATTTCCGGGAAAACCAGCGAGATCACTTCGCTGCAGGCGGAGATCGGAGCGCTGAAGGCCGTCGATCCTAGCGGCGCGAACCCCCAGGTTCAGGCGAAAATTGGGCAGCTTGTGCAGAAGGCGCAAACGGTAACGGGAGAACTTGAAGCCTACCAAAAGCAGCTTGCCGAAGTGCAATCGGGCTCTATTACCGCAGCAACGCAGTTCGGCAGCGCCAGCGCTCAGTTTGCCAGCGCCCAACAGACCATCGATTCCAACAAACAACAGCTGGCGGATGCCCGTTCTCAGTACGAAAGCTCGCGTGAAGAGGCTCTTTCCAAAGCGAATGTCGATGCCTTGGTGGACAAGGAAACGCTAGCAGGCATTATTAAAGCCCAGGATTTTTCGATGCCGGCTGGCTATCTTGATAGCGGCTCGGACGATCAGTGGCTGTTGCGTGTGGGCGACAACATCTCTTCCGTTTCCGACCTGCGTTCGCTTTTGCTTGCCGACATCGATGGGGTGGGTGAAATCCGCCTTGCCGATGTTGCCGACATCACCGAAGTTGACAATGTCGGAGATCAGTACATGCGTATCAACGCCAAAGATGGCGTATTGCTTTCGGTGTTCAAGAATTCCACTGCTTCTACGAGCGAAGTTTCTGCAGATACCCGAGCAGCGCTTACCAAAATTGAGCAGGCCAATCCCGGCTTGCATCTAACTGTGGTGAGTGACCAGGGGTCTTTCATTGCGCTGTACATCAACTCTATTTTGCAGTCGCTGCTTTTGGGCGCGCTTCTTGCCGTGGTGGTGCTCATCGTTTTCCTTCGCGATTGGCGCCCCACGCTCATCATGGCTTTCAGCATTCCCTTCTCAGTGCTCTGCGCTTTGGTGGTGATGTACTTCTCGGGCATCTCGCTGAACATTATGTCGCTTGGCGGTATTTCCATCGCTATTGGCATGCTGGTAGATAATTCGATTGTTGTGCTGGAGAATATCTATCGCCTGCGCAGCCGCGGCATTCCGCCTGCTCGCGCAGCCGTTCAGGGTGCGAAGCAGATCTCGGGCGCGGTAATTGCTTCCACGCTTACTACCATTTGTGTATTCTTGCCCATCGTGTTTACTACGGGCATGGTGAACCAGCTGATGCTGCCCTTCGCGCTGACCATTGCCTACGTGCTTACCGCGTCGCTGCTTATCGCGTTGACCATGGTTCCCGCTGCTTCTTCGTTCCTGTTCAAGAACTATATTCCTCGCCGCAACAACTGGTTTGAGACGCTGCAGACGAAATACGCTCGTTCGCTGGCATTCTTCTTGCGTCATAAGGCGTTGCCTCTTGTGGTGTCGGTAGTGCTTTTGGTTGTTGCAGTGATTGGCGTGGTGAACATGGGTATCACTATGATCCCCACCATGACCTCGAAAACGGCAACGGTGACAGTGACCATGCCTGAAGATACCGACAAGGAGACGGCGTACGCTACGGCGGATAAGGTTATGGACGAAGCCATGGGCATCGACGGAGTGAAATTCGTTGGCGCTATGGACGGAACGTCTTCGACCTCGATGGTTGCTAGCGATATTTCCAGCAGTAGCAGCAGCGACAAGTTCCACCAGGTGTTCACGTTCTACGTACAGACCGACAGTTCAGTGACCACCGAAGGCCAGGTGCTTTCGATTTTGGATCAGCTCCAGCAGCGTACTTCTGGCCTGAACTGCGAAGTGATTACCGACGCTTCTTCTTCCGAGGCGATGAGCTCTATGACCGGCAGTGGGCTTTCGCTGAGGATCCAAGGTCCCGACCAGGATGAGCTGGTGCGTATCAGCGAAGATGTGATGGGGATCGTTGGCCAGGTGGAGGGCTATACCGAAATCGAAAACGGCATGGAAGATGCTGCAACCGAGCTTCACCTGGTTGTCGATCGCGACAAGCTTACCAAGGACGGCTATACAGTTGCTCAGTTGTATAGCGATTTGGCGAAAAGGCTTTCCGAAAGTGTCGATGCGCCTTCCATGACGCTCGATGGCAGCAAGATGAATGTGTCTGTAGTGGATAAGACAAACCCTGTTACGGCAGACAATCTTCTTGATACCGAGATTGAGATAACCAATCAGCAGACGGGCGATACCGCCACGCACAAGCTTCGCGAGTTCGCTACGGTTGAGCAGGGAGTTGCCTCTCCCACGATGATTCATGTGAACTCAACCCGTGCTATTACGGTGACGGCCGATGTCGAAGATGGTTACAACAATGCTTTGCTTGCGCGCGATCTGCAGACCAAGCTCAAGGATTATCAGCTGCCCGAGGGCTACACCATTCAAACCAGTGGCGAACTGGAAAACATCAACACAATGCTTTCTCAAATGATGCTGCTTCTGATTTTGGGCTTTGTGCTGATCTACCTTGTTATGGTGGCGCAGTTCCAGAGCTTGCTTTCTCCTTTCATCGTGATCTTGACTGTCCCCCTTGCCTTTACCGGCGGTTTGTTCGGTTTGGTGGCAGCCGGCGAACAGTTGAGCATGCTTTCGCTGCTGGGCTTCGCGGTGCTTATGGGCACGGTGGTGAATAACGGCATCGTGTTCGTTGACTATGTGAACCAGCTGCGCCGTGGTGGCCTGTCGAAGCACGATGCCCTGGTGGCTGCGGGACGTACCCGCATGCGCCCCATCATGATGACGGCAATTACCACCATCTTCGCTATGTTGCCGATGGTGTTCAGCGATGCGGTGGGATCGTCGATGCAGCGCGGCATGGCGGTTGTGGTTGTGGGCGGCTTGCTGTACGCCACGTTCATGACGCTGTATGTGGTGCCGGTTATGTACGACATCCTGTATCGTCGCGTTCCTCGCGAGGTTGATTTGGGCGATGAGTCTATCGACGACGATCCAGGCGATGCTCAAGCATATTTGGAGGCAATGCAGAACGCCCGTGCTTTAGCTGGAGTTAAGCCAAGAGTGGCCAATGCAGGTTCGGGAGGGAGTGCCGGAACAGCTTCGTGACAGGCATGGCTTTCGCAGAGGCAACCATTCACAATCCCCTCATCATTTGGGGTTTCTTTGGGGAAGAAGGAATGAACGTGTTACAGCATTGTGACGTTTTTGCTTGGGTATCCTGCTAGAATAAAGAAAGATAATAAGCGAGGCGCAGGGGCGCTTCGATACTGGGGCCTTTGCCGTATGGCGAAGGAGAAAGAGGGGCGAGAGCTATGAAGCAGTACAGGCGCGTATTTGCAGCACTCGATGGCGGCAGCACTCAGCAGGAAGTAGCCGAGCGCGCAATTCAGATTGCGAAGCTCAACCATGCCGAATTGATGTTCGGCCATGTAGTAGATTCGGTTCCCGATTCCTTGACGGGCACCGACTACAAGGAGCTTGCTGAGACGGTTCGCAACCGTTTGGTCGATTCCTTGGGCGATACGCTGAAGTCAGCCGAGGAAGATCCAGACATCCCTTCCGTAGAGGTTGTCGTTAAGGTTGGTCGCATTCAGGAAACCATCCATAACCTGATGATCAAGCCGTTCGAGCCCGAGCTGGTTATCTGCGGTGAGCGCGGTCTTTCGAACATCACCTACGTATTCGTTGGCAGCGTTTCCACTTATCTGATCAGGAACCTTCGCTGCGACGTTCTTGTTGTAAAGCAGGATTAGTCGGTTGCGCTGATCTACGATCAGCGCAACATACTCCTGAGACGCGACGATGCTGCGCGGGATTCTGGCGGCACAGGGAAATTTCAAAGCCCATAGGGCGGCGCAAAGGCCAGCCCTATGGGCTTTTCAATCTCCCCGCACTCGCCAGAATCTTACTCGCTGACTCTACCGGTGCATACCCCAAAGCTCGTTAACGTCCTTGTGGGCGTTTTTTATTGGGTCCGAGTTTCGATAGTAGAGCAGCATCGTCTAAAATAAGAGACAGTGCGCCCGTGCGGTGCATTCTAAACATACTAGAGCGGCCGGCAGCTTGCTGGCTGAAACGTTACACACAGAAAGGCATGGCATGCAGCGCAACCATTACGATTTCCTTATCGTTGGCGCTGGCATCACGAGCGCCGTTTTTGCTCATGAAGCCGCCAAGATCGGCAAGACCTGCTTGGTCATCGACCGCCGCGATCACATTGCAGGCAACATCTACACGGAAGAAATCGATGGCATCAACGTGCATAAGTACGGTGCCCATATCTTCCATACGTCGCTTCGTCCCGTTTGGGATTACGTAAATCAGTTTGCCGAGTTCAACAACTATGTGAACTGCCCTGTTGCCAGCTACAAGGACGAGCTGTACAACTTGCCGTTCAACATGAACACCTTCTCGAAGATGTGGGGAATCAAGACCCCCGCTGAAGCGAAGGAAATCATTGAGCGCCAGAAGCAGGAAGCAGCCGAGCAGATTGGCGAAGGCGAGCCCTCTAATCTCGAGGAACAGGCGCTTTCGCTTATCGGCAAGGATGTATTCGAGAAGCTGATCAAGGGCTACACCGAAAAGCAGTGGGGCAAGAGCTGCACCGAGCTGCCCGCTTCCATCATCAAGCGCCTGCCCGTTCGCTTCATCTATGACAACAACTACTTCAACGACCGTTGGCAGGGCATCCCCATGGGCGGCTACACTGCTATGGTTGAGCGCATGTTCGGCGATACGGAAATTTTGCTGAATACCGAATATCGTGAGTTCGTTGCTGAAAACGAAGGTATTGCCGACCGCGTTATCTACTGTGGCACCATCGATGCTTACTTTGATTATCAGCTTGGCGCGCTGGAGTATCGTTCTTTGCGCTTCGAGTCCGAGCGTATTGAATGCGAGAATTGGCAGGGCAACGCGGTGGTTAACTACACCGAGCGCGAGGTGCCCTTCACGCGCATTATCGAGCACAAGCACTTCGAGTACGGCACTCAGCCAACCACCATCATTACGCGCGAGTATCCCGCAAACTGGGAGCGCGGCGATGAGCCGTACTATCCTCTGAACGACGATCGCAACAGCGCCCTGTACGAGCAGTACGTTGAGCTTGCCAAGCAGGAAGGCAACGTGGTATTCGCTGGCCGTTTGGGTGGATACAAGTACTACGATATGGACAAGGCCATCGACGCGGCATTTGATTTGGTGGATGCTGAACTTGGCGTTGACCTGAGAAAATAGGATTGATCTCCATTTTCTTGCATTGATATGTTGCGAGCCTGGTATGGTTGCCGGAAAGGGCAGCTGGCCAGGCTCGCTGTGATTTGTGCCTAGCGAGAACGTTGGCGCCGCTGTGTTGGGCACGCCGTTCGGTTGAAAGGAAAACGTATGAGACTGATAGGGATACTTGCCGCCGCTGCTTTGGCGTGCACGTTGGCGGGTTGCGCAGCTCCGCAGCAACAGCCCGACCACTCTCAGCTCAAGGTGAATGATGCGGGCGTTTCTTCGGATGGCGGTGCCCAAAGTGGCGAAGGAGCCGAAGGGGGCGTTTCTTCTGCGGAGGAAGCTAAGCCGACGGCAAGTGAGTTGCGCGCGAAGCTGGATATAACGGAAGACTATCGTCCCGACTTCAACCACGGCGAAAAAGGGGCCAGCTATCAGAAGTACATCGTGCTACATGACACCGAAGTGGATAGCAGCGCGGCTTCTATCGTTAATTCATGGGAGAGCAGTGGCAACAAAGTGGCCTCGCAGTTCATCGTGAATAAAGACGGATCTATCGTGCAATGTGTGCCGATGGATGCCATTGCCCATCATGCCGGCTATGGCGACGCAGGTCACAACAGCGAGTATGGCGTGCCAGAAGATGGACGCGACGACAAAAGGGGAACCACTAAAGCTCCTTCGAAGAGCATTACCGATTACGGTATGAATTCGTATTCTATTGGCATCGAAATAGTGCATGTGGGCGGGCAGGGCGCCTATCCCGAAGCGCAGCTTGAAGCGATTGACGGGCTTATTGCCTATATCGATGCGTATTACGGCAGCGAAAGCACCATCATCGACCACAAGATGTGGCGTTCTGGCAACTCTGACACCTCGGCTGAATTCGCAACGTATTTAGTTAATTACCGCGATCATCGTACGCATAACTAGCCGAACAGGAAAATAGGGGCAGGTATCGGATTCCCGCTTTCGCCGTAGCGCACAAAAGCAAGGCTTCGTATGCGAGTTTTGAACCGCCTCCCGTTTCTTTATGTCCAAGAAGCGGGAGGCGGTTCGTTCATTGCGGGCGCGGACCTGTATGCTGGCTGGAAAACGGTACCTGTCCCTATATTCCCGCCTGTTCGTGGAGAGTTTTATGCGCTTGCCGAAGCCATTTCATTCAACGTAAAAAGCGAGTAAACTAATATGGCTTATGGCTATGCGCTTCGACTGCCGCTCTGAGGGGTATCGGGCGGTATGCGCCGTAGGTGCATAGTCGGCAATTGATACATTTCGCGCTTTTGCGCTTGCTGTTTGCTTGTTTGAAAGGGAGCCCAATGGCAGACAAGGTCGCAGTACTCATACCCTGCTACAACGAAGCCGTGACCATCGGCAAGGTGGTGGACGACTTCAAGCGCGTCCTGCCCGACGCCGACATCTACGTCTACGACAACAACTCCAAGGACGGCACGGCCGACATCGCCCGCGAGCACGGCGCCATCGTGAAGTTCGAGGGGCGCCAGGGCAAGGGCAACGTCGTCCGCTCCATGTTCCGCGACATCGACGCCGACTACTACCTGATGGTCGACGGCGACGATACCTACCCCGCCGAGGCAGCGCCGGCGCTCCTGGAGCCGCTGCGCGCCGACCGCGCCGACATGACGGTGGGCGACCGCCTGTCCAACGGCTCCTACGGCGAGGAGAACGATCGCGCGTTCCACGGCTTCGGCAACAACCTGGTGCGCTGGCTGATCAAGAAGATCTACGGCTTCGCCTTCGACGACGTCATGACGGGCTACCGCGCGTTCAACCGCGTGTTCGTGAAGACCATGCCGGTGCTCTCCGAGGGCTTTCAGATCGAGACAGAGATCTCCATCCACGCCGTCGACAAGCGCTGGCGCATCGAGGACGTGCCGATCGACTACCGCGACCGCCCCGAGGGCAGCTACTCGAAGCTGTCCACCTTCGGCGACGGCGCGAAGGTGCTGCGCGCCATCACGAGCCTGTTCAAGGACTACCGCCCGCTGGCGTTCTTCGGCTGGCTGGCCCTGATCCTGCTGGTGCTGGCCGTGGTGGCGGGCATCCCCGTCGTCGCCGAGTACGCGGCCACCGGCCTGGTGCCCCGCATCCCCACGATGCTGGGCAGCCTGGCGCTCGCCGGCTGCGGCGCCCTCTCCTTCGTGACGGGACTTATCCTGGACACGGTCGCCAAGAGCCACCGCCGCCAGTGGGAGATCGACGTGTACAAGGCGATGAACGGCTTTTACCGCGAGTAGCCGCAGGGGCTTTGCCCCGGGCTTTTGTAGAATGAAAATAGTAGTTTCACTAGAGAAGGAGTGCGCTCATGGAGGCATATAAGAAAGAATTCATCGAGTTCATGGTGGAAAGCCATGTGCTCAAGTTCGGCGAATTCACGCTTAAGAGCGGGCGCAAATCTCCCTTCTTCATGAATGCCGGCGCCTACGTTACGGGTGGTCAGTTGAAGCGCCTGGGCGAATACTACGCTCGCGCTATTCATGACAACTTCGGCCTGGATTTCGATATGGTATTCGGCCCTGCCTACAAGGGCATTCCGCTGGCTGTTGTTACCGCCATTGCCTTGGAGGAGCTGTACGGCAAGGAAGTTAAGTACTGCTGCAACCGCAAGGAAGTGAAGGACCACGGCGCCGATGCTGGCAACCTGTTGGGTGCCGAGCTTCACGACGGCGACCGCGTGATCATGGTTGAAGACGTTACCACGTCGGGCAAGTCCATCGATGAAACCTGCCCCATTCTGAAGGGTGCCGCTGATGTTGAGGTTAAGGGTCTGATTGTCTCCCTGAACCGTATGGAAGTTGGCAAGGGTGGCGTGAAGACCGCGCAGAAGGAAGTCCAGGAAAAGTATGGCTTCCCTGTAGCTTCCATCGTAAGTATGGCTGAAGTTACCGAGCTCCTGTACAACCACGAAGTTCAGGGCGAAGTGGTGATCGACGATACGTTGAAGGCTGCACTCGATGCTTATTACGAGCAGTATGGTGCCAAGGAAGCGTAGATTTCAGCCGAATTGGTTTTTCTTGAGGCGTCCGCATAGCGGGCGCCTTTCTTGTTTCTGATTTTGGGTTGCTGGTCATGATACTCCGCGCGTTTTCGCGGGATTTGCCCTGTTGCGGCGATCGGACCCATTACAAAAAACAAAAACTCGGTATCTTTGCAACTTTTTTGCGATTAGGGGCTCTTCTCGGTTCCTTCAGTCTTGAAATATGCCATTTTTTGCTGCGTTTTTGTGCCGCGATTCGCGATTGGGGAGTTCGCAACAATTGCCAATCGCAAAAAAGTTGCAATTCGGACCGATTTTTTGTTTCTGGACTCCTGGGAGGGCCCCCGAGGCAGTGCTGGGATATTGTGGGCTCGATGCGGAACGGGGGTGGATCTGGCGTGGGGCGGGGTTGACTCGATGCAGCGCCAGGGTATTGCTCAGCCGCGGCGCCTGGGTGCTGTCCGGGTACCGTGCCAAGGTGTTGCCCGGGTGCGGCATCGTGATGTTGCCCCACTGCCGCGCTAGGGAACTGTTTGGGCGTGGCGTCGTGATGTGGCCCGAGCGCGGCGTTGCGAAACACGGGCGGAGCCGCGGGTTTGGGCGTTTGCCCGTGTATCGTGTCGTGTTATTGCTTTCTCTTAAAATAAGTAACGCCGCGTTACTAAAGTTGGTTTTCCGCTACAATGGGCGCAGAGAATTTGTAGAAGAACAGGCAAGGAGCCCCCTATGAACAATCTTTTGGATACCCCTAAGTTGGGTTTTGGCTGCATGCGTTTGCCCCTTACTGACCCCAAGGATCAGAAGAGCATCGACATCGAGCACTTGAAGAAGATGGTCGATGCGTTCATAGAGGCTGGCGGCACATACTTTGATACTGCCTATGTCTACCACGAAGGCGAATCGGAAGTTGCCATGCGCAAGGCGCTGGTGGAGCGCTATCCGCGCGATTCGTTTACCATCGCTACCAAGTGCTTAGCTTGGGCTCAGCCTACCGCGGAAGACGCTAAAGCGTGCTTGGATACTTCGCTCAAACGCCTGGGCACTGACTACATCGATTTCTATCTGCTGCATAACATGGGCGGTGCGCGCACGGCGAAATTCGATGAGTACGGAATGTGGGAATGGGCCGCGCAGAAAAAAGCCGAAGGCGTTATCAAGCACCTGGGTTTCTCGATGCATGACAACGCCGAAACGTTGGACAAGCTGCTCACCGATCATCCCGATATGGATTTTGTCCAGCTGCAGGTGAATTACCTTGACTGGGAAGACCCTATGGTGGAATCGCGCAAATGCATGGAAGTTGCGCAAAAGCACGGTGTACCCGTGGTGATTATGGAACCCGCCCGCGGTGGTCGCTTGGCGGACTTGCCGGAACGTGGCGCAAGCGTGCTGAAAGCGGCCGACCCCGACAAGAGCGTGGTTTCGTGGGCATATCGATTCTGCTACAACCTGCCAAATGTTATCAGTGTGCTCTCGGGCGTGTCGACGTTGGAGCAGATTCAGGAAAACGTGCGCGAGTGGAAGGCGAACGAACCCTTATCCGCCTCCGAAGAAAAGGCGCTGGGCGATGCGGTTGATGCTCTGAAGAGCGTGGGGCTGATCCCTTGCACCAACTGCCGCTATTGCGTGAAAGACTGCCCCGCTGGCGTGAAGATTCCCGAAGCTTTGGGTTTGCTGAATTTGGAAAAGATGACCGAGAATCGCGAATTTGCGAAGAGTCAGTACGCCTGGCAAACCCGCGACGGTCGCGCTTCTGCCTGCATTCAATGCGGCGCCTGCGAGGACATGTGCCCGCAAGGCATCAACATCATCGAGCTGCTCGAGGATGCCGCCGACTTCTATGAGTAGGGCGGGAGAAAAGGAAAGGTACCAGATTCTCATCTAGCGAGCAGAACCGCGCTTGCGGTGTAGATCGCGAGCGCGGCTCTGCTTTTGCGCCTTATTGCGAAAATGGGAAATGGGGCAGGTGCTAGGTTCCCGCCAAACAGGATGCATAGAGCACTTGGCACTTCGCCATTTGCAGCAGACAATTGCCCGAGCAACAAAGCGGGAATCTGCTGCTGGTCCCTTTTCCTGCCTATATGCCGAGGCCGCCCATGTTGTGGAAACGCTTCTGCAACATGTCGGTTGGGTAGGCAGTATCGCAGAATTGTTCGATGGGATTCTGCGGCGGAATGCCATCGGTTCGGGCATCGGCGCGCAGCAAAACGATGATGGTCATGGCAATGTCGAGCGCCATGAAGATGGAAAGCGCTGCCGTTGCCGCACGGTACGGGGCGCCGGCGGTGTTTACACGGTTGAAGATGCGTTGACATAATTGCAGGCCAACCTTTACCCACAGCACGCCAATGGTGCCCCAGATCAGGCAGTGGAAAACGTCGGTGCGCCCGTCAAAATTGAGGGGGATGTTCAGATAGCTCCATGCCACCACGCCCCAGAATGTTTCCATGGCCCAGCTGGCGAAGTACTCAAGGCTGCCGCCCACGACGGCGCTTACCGTCAAAAGCAGTGGAACCCCTTTGTCCTGCAGGGGTTCGAGCAGCATGGTTAGCAGAACTGCCGCCAGCCCGTAGATGGGCGAAAACGGGCCCCAGATGAAGCCGGCACGGCTTTCCAATTCGCCGAACGCCACAAGGTGCTGCAGCGTTTCACCCATAAGGCCAACGACGGACATGCCCATGAAAATCCACACCAGCTGTCCTGGGTGTTCGGCAAGATGCGTTTGCTCGTGGGTTGCCGAAGCGGCATGACGGTTAAGTTCGCGAGCAAGTTCCACCACGGCAATCCTTTCGTTCGGGGTTTGTTATTCGCTGGCAGTGCGGTTCCCTTTAGGGGGCACTGTGCTGTTCGACACTGGTGCGGTATCGGTTGTGTGAGGCCTCCTTTGAGGCGCAGCGCAATCGATGCGCATTTGTGCGACGTTGCCTTTGCGGGAGCGGCGTCGGCATGTGCAAAGGCAAGAGGCTGTTGCGTAGGGATCGTGCGAAAGCGATTTCCCTGCGTTGCCCGCCGCACAGACATGCCAAGGACATTCCTTGCGTGGCGTAGTTTCGCCCCAATGCACTCAACGCGCATTTGCGCAGCATTGTTCATTGTATCTTTTACGCTCTACGGCGGGCGGAAGAGGCAGGAAAATTACACCGCTTAGCGACCTTTGCCCTGCAGTTCCTGCTTTGCATCCGCCTGTTTGCTAGGCGCTATTCCAGCACGTCGCGGCACTCAAAGAGGGTGGATGCCAGGTTCGCCAGACGGACGGTGTATAGGCCGCCGTCGGGCGAATTGGTCATGGTGCTCATGAGGTAAGTGGTGCCGTCGGTGCACTTGATGAGCCCCGCATCGCACAAACCGGTGAAACGTTCGCTGCCAGAGCACCAGCCTGCCTTGTTGAGCACGGCTTCAACTTCGCCACCGCCGCTCACGCCAGAGCGAATGAACGACACGTTCGTCTGCTCGTAGAGCGATGCTAGGTTCTGCGCGGTGGGAGTATTGGTTTTGAGGTACTGGTACGTGCGCAGCCATAGCAGGGCGGATTCGCGCGTGGAGTAGCGTGGGAAGTGCGTGTCGTGCATGATCTCGGAATCCACGCCGCACGAATTGAGCCATTCGGCGAATCCTGCGCTGTCGTAAGTGTTGCGCAGGCTGCTGAATGCGCTGTTGTCCGAGTAGAGGATCATGGGTTGCATCAGGGAATATATGGACGATGAAACGCCGGAGCCCGCCGCTTCGCTGTCGGATGGGTAGGAAGCATCGTTGTCGCCCAGGTGTTGGCACAGGAAGGTGGCATAGGGACCCTTGAACGAGCTGGCGCCGTAAACGCGCGAGTCGAGGTTGTAGGCGATGCCCTTGCCAGTGTTCAGGTTGATCAGCGCGAAGCCAACGGTGTAGCCGCCGCCTTTGATGTTTTGGGTGGCTGCTGCAAGGGATTCTTGCTGCTCTTCGGAAAGCGGTGTGGAATTTTCGCCTTCTATCAGGGAAAACGTGCCAGGGGCGGTGGCGAAGGAATCGACGCTGTTGAGCGCGTTGGGCGTGAGACGTTGAGCGACGAGTCCCGCTGCCGCTTCTTCTGCGGCAGTATTCGTGGTAGTCGCAACGGCGTTTGCTGCGTAGTTCACAAAGCTGCTGCTTAGGAGGATGCCGTTAGGGGCGGGTCGGCTGCTTGAAGCCACGGCTGCGCCGATGCCCACTACGGCGCACAGCGCAATGGCTGCAGCGATGGCGGAAGCTTTTTTGTGTAGGCCGAGGAAATTTCCGGCTTTCTGGAGGTACGCGGATGCCGTCTCCGCTGCGTGGGAGGCATGGTGTTTGTCGGATGCCGTCTCCGCTGCGTGAGCGGCGCTGCGCTCATCGAGCGGTGCCTCTTCTGCGTGATTGGAGCGGCTTGCTGCTTCTTTGTCGGCGATGGCGGCGTTCTCGCGTTCCGATGAGACGTCGCCGACACCGTCGCGCTGCGCTGCTGCCTCGTTGCCATGTTCAGGCGAGGGGGCATTGCCGCGTTTCGATGAGGAGGTGTCGCCGTGTTTCAGCGAAGTGACGTTGTCGCGTTCCGGCAAGGCGGTATCGCCATGCTCTGACGAAGCGGTGTTGTCGCGCTCCGGCGAGGCTGCGCTGTCGTGATCGGACAGTTCGGCGTTGCCATGCTTCAATGAGTCGGCGTCGCCACGTTGGGACGGTTCGTTGCCGTCGTGTTCCGATGATGCCGCGCTGCCATGCCCGGATGGCTCGGTGCCGTCATCGCGCCCGTCTGTGTCGTTGATGTAAGTATCTTTTTTGCTCATGTTCGCCATACTACGCGAGCACGTTTTCAGCGCCGTTTCTTGGCGGAAGGTACCAAAATATTTTCATGGTTTCTTGGACGTGTCAGCATGCGGTGTTGAATTGGCCGATGTTTCGTTCGCGTGGCGTCTCCCGGCTCCGTGACACCACTGCGATTTCGCAGCAAGCTCGGGCAGTCGAGGGCCTTCTTGGCAATATGTCGTCGAGAAGCATTCTTGAAGGAGGCTGCCGTGGCAAGGTGTTGCCGCGGTGCATTTTCGGGCTGCCTGCCACGGCAAGATTATGCCACGGTGCGTTCCCAGGCACTCGCCGATGGCAAAATGCTCGCGAAATGCGTTCTCGGGCGACTGGTAGTGGCAAGATTTCGCCACGGTGCGCCCCCAAGCGTCCGATGGTGGCATGATTGTGCCCTGATGCGCTCTTGGCCTGACTGGCAGTGGCAATATTCTCGCGCGGTGCGTTCTCGGAGGTCTTGCCGCGACAAGATTCCGCCGCGGTGCGCTCCCAGGCGGCAATCCGTGGCAATTTTTTCACTCCATGCATCCCGAAAGCGGCCTCGGGCGGGAAAATCGCCAGTTCGCGGCAAGATCTGCGCGCCATGCATCCGAAAACGGGCTGGCTCTGGCAAGATCTGCGCGCCATGCATCCGAAATGCCCCGCAAACCGCCTTTCGGGAACGCACGGCGCGAAGATCTTGCCATTCCTAGGTGCTCCGTTTGAGCGTTTTGATCTTTTTCGGGTGGGGTGGGGCGGTGCTCGCGGTTCGCGCACTGTCCCCGTTTGTGCGGGGTGGCGCGGCTGTTTTGCGGGTTCGCCACACGCAGCTTCGAGCTGCTCCCCGCTCACGCGCAAGATACTCCTGTTGTCGCGCCCGCCTTCGCGTGAGACGTCCCGTTGCCCCCGTGTGAGGTGTGCGTAGATTCCGCGTCGTCCCACGCGGAGCAAGCGCATTCGCCTAGCGTCGCTGGGTATGTCCCGCCTCGCCGTCCACGCGCCTTTTGCCCTGCGTGTCCGTTTTGCGGCGGCGCGCGTTGTTGATTTGGTTGGGATTTCGCATGAGGCTGGCACCCGCATCTCTGTCGTCGCGTCCGCGACGATGCCGAAACGGCGGGATTGTGTCGTTTGCCGCCGAAAACATGGCGCTGTGATGGTGTTTCGTTGAATTGTCATTGTTCCGCGGTACTATTCTGAAAGATATCGTGCCCGTTTACGCAAAACGGGTTGTGGGACCAACGATGGCGGCGGCCATCAGAATAGGAGATGAAGCTGTCGTGAACGACTCCGACGGCGGCGGTCGATGTTGCTCGACCCGAAAACGCACCGCACAATGCAATGATTCTCTTTTTGGTCCCGCGCGGTCTTTGTCTTCGTGTGAAGAAAAGGCTGCGTTTCTGTATTCAGATGCTGCAGCGCAAACAGCGTTGCAGCCCTTTTTTGCGCGTGACTTATGCCTGAATGCGCGCAAGCGCCTTTCCTTGTTGGCGGACGTAACGCGTCTTATGCCCTTCCCAAAGGGGGAGATGGCCGTGTAATTTCGGTTTTCTCGGAAAGGGTGCAAAGCGCACCGATCCCCCTTTAGCGGAAAAGCAGTTTGAACCTCTTTTCCGATCCCGTTCTCGCAATGAGAAACGGCTGATCTGTTTCTCGTCCCCGCAGTGAGAGATGGCGATTCCGCTTCTCACCCGCTTATGCAAGGAGTTTTGTACCTAGATGCCTATTTGGTTAAGTTTGATACTGGTTGTTCTGTTTTTGCTGATGAACGCATTTTTCGTTATCGCTGAGTTTTCCTTGGTGCGCGTGCGCAAATCGCAGATTGAGATTTTAGTGGAAGAAGGCAAGAAGGGCGCCAAGCGTGCGCTCGAAATGGCCGACAACGTTAACGAGTACCTTTCGGCTTGCCAGCTTGGTATTACGCTGGCTTCGCTGGCGTTGGGCTGGCTGGGCGAGCCCGCGTTTGCCGCGCTGCTTCACCCGATCTTCGTGTTCTTTGGCTTGCCCGACACGGCTGTCACCGTTATTTCGGTGGGTATTGGCTACTTCATCATGACCACGCTGCATGTGGTGGCTGGCGAGCTCATCCCTAAGAGCATGGCTATTCTGAAGACGGAAACCTACGCGCTGCACACAGCGGGTCCGCTTCATGCGTTCTATCGCATTACTTATCCCATCATGTGGCTGTTTAACGCTACCACCAATGGCGTTATGCGCTTGACCGGCCACGATGCCAAGAATGAAACCGAGGCTTATTCCGAGGAAGAAATTAAGCTGCTGCTTGAAGAAAGCGCCGAGAGCGGATCTATCGAGCAGGATCAGTACCAGTATCTGGATAACATTTTCGACTTGGACGATAAGGACGCGAAGGCTATCATGACGCCTCGCACCGAGGTGCTGGCTATCGACTACGACGATGATCTTGAAACGAATCTCGATTTCATGGGGAAGAACAAATTCACGCGTTACCCCGTGTTCCGCGAGGACAAGGACAACATCGTGGGCTTCGTGCACATTAAGGATGCCTATCTGCTGCCCGAGGGCTCCACGATGAAAGACCTGAAGATTCGCTCTATTCAGGCGGTGCCGGAAAGCATTTCCATCGCGAAGCTTTTGCAGGTGCTGCAGGCTAAGCACACGAAGATCGCCGTGGTGGTTGACGAGCATGGCGGTACGTCCGGCATCGTTACCATGACCGACGTGGTTGAGCAGATTATCGGCCGCATGGAAGACGAGTACCTGCACGACGATCAGGACGAGATCCTGAAGGTGGGCGAGCATCATTACTTGGTGGACGGTTCGTTGCCGGTTGATCAGTTCGTTGAGTTCATTGGCTTTGAACCCGTGCCCGTGTTCGACTATGAGACCGCGGGCGGCTTGATGCTTGACCTGCTGGACAAGATCCCCGCCGAGGGCGATTCGTACGAGCTGCATCACGAGGGCACGAAGATCACGATGATGGCTCGTGTGATGGACGGCCTGCGCATCGACAAGATCGATGTTCGCTTCAAGGATGAGCCCGAACCCGAAGAAACCGAATAGTGGGAATTTAGGGACAGGTACCGTATTCCCACCTAACAAAATAGAGCCCCGCTTGCTGCAAAGTGGCAAGCGAGGCTCTTTCTTTGTGTGCATTTTCCCAGGTGGGAAAACGTGAACTGCGTCCCATTTCTTGGAGTCGATAATAGCGATTAAGCGGCTGCCCCGAAAGACTTCCTGTATTCCTCGGGCGTGAGGCCGCCCAGGGCTCCCTGCCTCCTCCTTGCGTTCCAGTGCCGGACGTACGAGTCGAGGTTCGCCTTGAACGACTCGAAGTCCGGCCACTCGTTGCCCCTCGAGAACTCGTCCTTGAGATGGCCGAACAGGCTCTCGGTGCAGGTGTTGTCCAGGCAGTTCCCCTTTCTCGACATGCTCTGGACGATGCCCTCGCGCCCCGCTCCGCGCGCAGGCACATGGCGATCTGCCTGTGGCCGCATCCGTTGGGCGCGCGGGAGAAGACTGACCTGTGTCAAGATTTCGGACACGGAAGCTTGAGGGATTACGCGGCCATGGGAAGCCCCTCTTCGGCCGGCTTGGTCCGCTCGAAGAAGGATTCCATGGCCTGTGCCGGCACCTGGTAGCCGATGGTAGAGTGGGGCCTTCTTCGGTTGTAGTCCGCCCCGATGAACTCGATCACGGCGTGCTTGGCGTCGGCCCTGGTGGCGAAGCTCGACCTGTAGTACATCTCGTTCTTCAGCGTGGCGAAGAACGACTCGGCCACGGCGTTGTCGTGGCAGTTGCCGGTGCGGCTGCAGGAAAGGCGCACGTCGTTGGCCCGCGCCCACTCGGCCAAGGTCCTGCTGATGTATTGGGTGCCTCTGTCGGAATGGAAAATGGCGTTTCCGGCCACGTAGCCGCGCGACTTCGCGGATTCCAAGGCCGCCACGGCGATGTCGGCGGTCATCCGTTCCGAGAGCGACCAGCCGACCAAGACCTCGCCGGTCCGCATCGGAGGCAATGTATGGCTGGGTGCGAACGTAGTTGTCCTCAAGGGCGTCACAATCGGGGATAACGCGGTTGTTGTCGCGAACAGCGTCGTCTCAAAAGAAGTATCTGCGAACACATTGTTTTATGAGAAGCACGAGCGGTGATATAGGGATCTACGGTAGTCGAGAACGGTTGCGGTGATGCCCTGCTTCAATATGTTGAAGAAGCTTATTATTCCGTTCAAGAAACCTTGAGAAGTCCAGTGCTCGAGAACGGGTGACGTGTGCGCTGCGGGGCGGAATCGTGTCGCTTTCGGCAATCGCGCCCTTGTCAATGCTGCGCATGTCATGTTATCAAGCTTACCGTGGCGGTTTGGGGCGGTCTTTAACCGAGGGCGTTTGGATTGCCGGAGAAAGCGGAGGAGTGTGCAACTTTGATGAGCAGGGAAATCGAAATCAGGGACAGAATCGCCAGGCTCGATCCTGCTGGCTTCCAGAACCTTGCTCAGGAATTGCTTTCGCAGCACCTTGGGTATGATAAGCCCGTACACAGGGGGTCCGCCGCCCGCTCGGCGGCAACGGCCCCGGGGACGCCGGACACAATCTGGCTTTTGCCCTACAACAAATTTGCCTATCTCGAATGCGGCCATTATCCGGAAAGGGCAGAAGCGAAGAAGAAAATCGAAGCGGATATCGAGAAGTGCCTAGAGACCGAAAGAATAGAGCTCGATTCTGGGCAGCTGGTCAAGATAATCATCGCATATTCATGTCGAAGGCTAGACAGTTCTGACCTCAGCTATCTAAGAGGCATTGACGATCGCGTCGAACTTGTGGGTACGGACGAAATGGCGAGTTTGTTGGCCCGACGGTACCCAAATCTTGCGAAAGAGCATCTGAGCATCGAGGTGGGTACTGGGCAAATTATGTCCCCGGATGAATTCGAATCCGCGGTCGAAAGAAACAGCTTCGCCTCAACCCTGAAGATCGATTTGATTGGAAGGGATAAAGAGATCAATGAGCTTCTCACTGCACTCGAAGAGAATCAGTTCGTCTTGGTGCATGGGCGCCCTGGATGCGGGAAGACTAGGCTTTGCCTAGAGGCTCTACGCCGATTTGCAAATAGCAGCGGCGCGCATCCACTTGTCATTCAATCGAACAAGTTGCCAATCTGGGACGACTTGGCAAATGATGTTCCCAAAGAGGACCCTTCGATAATTCTGCTCGACGACGCCAACGAGCTTTCCGGTCTCGAAGGATTTGCGGACTTAGTGTCTAACAGAGGCAATATCAAGGTCCTTATGACCGTAAGAAATTATGCGTTCGAGCATGTGAAGATCTCCATTTCAAAGTTCTGTAGGCCTTATCTCTATGAGGTCAACCCGCTTGACGAGGAGACGGCCTTAAACGTGGCCGAGAACGGATTCGGCATCGCGAAAGGGAGAGCATCTGCGGATATTGTCCGCTTGTCGAGGGGCAACATGCGGTTAGCCTGCGCAGCGGCCGAGGTCGCTAAGGAACGCGGGGTCGAAGTATTCTCCACGATGCCGAGCCTCATAGAAGCTTGCTACGGAGAGAAGGCTTCCCTTCTGGGCGGCAACGCCAAAATGGCGGCAACAATCGTCTCCGTTTTGGACTCGCACAGGGTGGAGGGAAACAAAGACCTGGATAAGCTTCTTGCCAAGGTAGGGATTTCTCATGACTGCTACGTTGATGCATGCACCACTCTGTGCCACGACGAGCTTGTGGATACCTGCCAGGGTTTGGTGGCGGTGGCGCCGGGTGAACAGGTTTTGAGAGATTATTTGCTCTACCGCGCATTCATCGCCGAGAAAAGCTTGTCGCTTTCTGACGTCGACAAGTTGGAGTGCGGCAATGCTCGATGTCCCAGCATTGTCGCCATCCTTGTAAACAATTTCTACACCGAAGAGCTTATTTCCTCCTTGAAATCGCAGCTGGACGACATTTGGGCATTGGCCAACGAGGAGAAACGATGGGGAATGGTTGGCGAATATCATTTCCTTCTCGGCGAGAAGGGCCTTGGACACATTCTTGGGGCAATTGAAGGCTGCGAACCCGGAAACTACGATTATCTTGCTTGCCGATTTGACAAGAACTCTGGAACTTATTCGCCGGAATCTCGGATCCTCGTATCGCTCACGCCCTTTTTGCATTCCCCTCAATTCAGCGTGCCTGAAGAGCTGTTCTTCATGGCTTTGGGGAAGAACATCCTACCTCCACAGGAGGCGAAGAAAGCCCTCACGACGACCATGTGCTTCAACGAGGACTCGTATTCGGATGAGTTTCGATACGAGAACGAGGTCATCGAACGCCTTGCGTGTGAGTTTCGCAAAACAAAGGAGAATAGATACGGGGTTCTGCTTGCCTATTACGCCGAGGCTTTACTGGCGGCAACATACGACGGTCCGACAAGGATGGAGGGAAACAAGGTCACGTTCGTCCATGGAAACCACGTCTACACTGAGGCGATGATCGGCTTGCGGAAGCGAGCAATCGCCTGCCTCAAGGAACTCAGAGGCTGTTCGGAGCTGAGCCGTCTCTGTGATTCGGTGATTACTGGGCTTCGGGGTATCGGCGGCGACGACGGGACCGGCCGGTTGTGGAAGGAGACCCTGGAGGAGACGTATAAAGGATATGTTTCGCGAATTGAGTCAATTGAGATTTGCAGCTTACCTGGGTTTGTCAAACTTGAGAAAGAACTCATTTCCCAAGGTGTCATCGCCGAAGAGGGGCTCCCGTTCCTTAACGCGTCGCCTGAGGAACGGATCGCGGCCAAGATCTTCTCTGAGGACTACTGTGGACACGATATCTCGGAGGAATTGACCGAGGTTGCTCAAACAGCAAGCTCGGTGAAGCTATTGGAGGCAATCTCGATTGCGTGCTCTGCCGGTCGGCAAAACTCGACTGGCATTCCATATTTAATCCTGAGAGAGGTCATGATTCTTTGTGCGGATGCTTTGACCGAATGCGCAGATTCGATCATCCTCTCTGGCGTCCCCTTGTATGTGGTTCCGGACGATTTGCTCATTCGCTGGATTAACTTGCTCGGCGTTGATCGGGTTCGCGGTCTTGCCCTAAAGCGACAGGAGATTGAGATTCCCGAATGGCTTAGTCAGATTGACGAGGTGCGATTTAAGAAGTTCGGTGTCAGTCCCGAGCTGGCAAGGGATATCGAGAAGGGAGCCGACGAATACGGCGAAACCGTTTCGTATGAGACAGCAATAGAAATCGAATCTGCCACTCCGGGCTTTTTTGCTAGATATGCGGTCGGCGTCCTGCGGAAGCTGGAAAGGGGCTCGTACGCCTTGCGTAGGCTTCTTCCCAACAACATCAACAATGCCGAGCAGAAAGCATTTGTCTCTAAGCCGGAAATGCTGCGTCTTGCGGAAGAAATCTTGCTAAATCTCGTAAGCGGAACGAGTACCTATTGGAATGAGGATTTACTTCGTTTTATCGTCGCCAACGACGACCAATTTCCCGAGAGGGCAATGCCCGTGCTCATGGAGTTCAATGCGACTTATACGATGGAGACTTTAGGCGAGGCGGCATGGAGGGAGGAGAACGGCGAGGCCGCGACCGATAGAGCGTGGAGGGGCATAGAGGGGGTTGAGACAAATCTGCAGCGCATGGTGAAGCTTTTCGCTTTGAAGCATTTTCTAAAATACGCTATTGAGCATTGCGGCGATGCTGTCGTATCTTGGCTGGCGTCGCGTTCGATGCATGATGGGAAGCTTGTCGACTATCTGCCAGATGTCGCAATGGAGTTACCTAAGAATCTTAAGGTCAAGTACATAGTCTTGCTATGCCAAGAGGGCCTTAGCACGGAAGAACTCAAGAAGGTCCCAGTAATCATTTCTTATTTCGGCGCATCGTGGAGCGGGAGCGAAATCCCTTTTCTTCAAGGGAAGATTAACTTCATTGAAGAGGTAATCGAAAATTTACCCGGAGCTGCTCTGATAAGGCACCGTATGGTTTTGGAAGACTCGATAGCCTCTGTGAAGCGACGCATAGAATACGCAGAGGTTGACGAGTTCCTTCGTCCATTTTAGCGGTCGTGGCCCGCGCCCCCGGGGAGGCTTCTCGGGTATTTGCGGGGGTGCGGATCATCCTTTCGGCTATGCGATTGGGGGGTGTTGCGACGTTCCCTAGAATCCGCCCGAGTGCCTTCGGTGGCAACACCCCCCCCTGGGCCCTCTTCGGGGCAGGGGCAGACAGCCATCCGGAGGCACCCGATCGGCGGCCCCTCGGGGCTTGCCCGTATCGTAGGCGATGCGCCGAATGCTCGCCACCGAAGTTCATCGGTGGCTTATCTCGGACTGTAATGGGCGGGCATGGGCTCCACTGGCGTTTTCCATGAGCGCTTTCGCGCGATGGCTTGTGGTGCATCCGGCGCAAGCATTCGTTTGGCTACATGCGCATCGGCCGCTGCTGCTTTGCCTGCTGGCGTGCCCCCGTGATGCCGTGGGTTGCGCTCGCGTTGGCGCTTACGGCTGCCGTAGCCTTGCCTGCGAGCGCGCTCCTGCGGGTTCTGGGCGGTTTCGTAGGAAATGGGCGCCGATTTCGCCATGGGTTCTGGGCTTCTGTGCGGTTTTCGGCGGTGGTTGTTCGCTGCCGGCTCCTTTGAACTGGGGAAACGCTGGCGCTGGGTGGCGTTTCGGGCTGATTCGGCCTACGAAACCGCCCAGAAGTCGCGAGCGGGGTTCGCTTGGGCTGAAGGTGGCGCGTCTTAGTGCATGTTTAGGTCCCGGTCGGTTCTGGTTGCAAGCATTGCGATTGCCGAGCCGCATGTGTTGATGCTTCGAGCGCGAACGGGGGACGGAAGGAAGCTTGAGACGCGCGGGGCCGTCCTTCGCCAGGTAGCTGTACGCGGTGTTGCTCGAAATCTCGGCCTTGCGATACGCCTTGTCGCCGGTGAGCATACGAGCGCCGCGCAGCCCTCGCGACTTCAACCAAGACAGGAAGCCGCGTCAGCACTCCTTGGATTCCGTGAAGCCCTCGGCGCAGCCGATGATCTCGTGATATCCGTCCTCGTTCACGCCGATCGCCACCATCACCGCCACGTTCTGGCAGATGTGCATTCGTGCGATTTTTTTGGCGACCTTTTACGATAAAGAACCTGGAAATTACGGTTCGGTGGGATAGTTTTTGGCGACCGCGCGTGACTATTTTGGCGGCTTGAGAGCGGATGGGAATTGAGGGCTTAAACAGAATTACGTCGTCCCGCCATCTATGTGGCTTTCAGCGGTATTCGCCTAAAGGACAAACTGACAAATCGATATGTGCCCAAGAGCCAGTTTCTGGATAGCCTAATGTCGAATTGGCGCTGATAGCTATTACAATGTGATGTACCAACTATCTTCTAGGATGTTTTTCGTTAAAAATATAACATATGTTATATCAAGGAGGACTAGAATGACATTTAGCCAAAAAGTTAAGTACGTTCGGAAGAGGTTAGGCTACACGCAAGCTGAATTCGCTAAAGCCCTCGGTGTTTCGTTTGCTACTGTGAACAGATGGGAAAACGGCCAGGCGTCTCCAAGCGCATTGGCGTTGAGGTCATTTCGAGATTTTTGCGAAGACAGTTTTATCGACTTTTCGAGCGAGGAATAAGAGCGGGGGCGGTCTGTGACAAGGGCTGATTTGCTTTGCGATGTCATTAAATATGGTCTAAGTGGCGATCAAGCTAAGTTAAAGCAGTCGGTTGAGGCCATGGCGGCGGAAGAGCGAGGAAAGCAGCACAAGGTTCTCGCTGACAAGATCGATAAGCTTCTCGAAACTTCAGCGTATCGTGAGCGAAAACCGGAGGCCTTACGGGAACAGCACCTCTTGATGAGCGGGGGAGCTTCTAAGAATTTGTTTGTTGAGAAGACTCCCGGGAAGCGCCTTTCCGATCTCGTTCTTCCTGAGCATGTTGTTTCATTTTGCAACGACTTTATTGAAGAGCAATTGAGGGCTGAGCTCCTTCGTTCCTACGGTCTTGAGCCGCGGAATAGAATTCTTCTTGTGGGCCCGCCCGGTAACGGTAAGACATCACTTGCGGAAGCCATTGCAGAGTCGCTCATGGTTCCTTTTCTTACGGTTCGCTACGAGCATGTGATTGGATCGTATCTTGGAGAGACTGCCGCTAGGCTTGGCCGTCTTTTTGATTATGCACGGTCGAGACCTTGCGTGTTGTTTTTCGATGAGTTTGAAACGCTCGGTAAAGAGCGGGGAGACACTCATGAGACCGGTGAGATTAAACGAGTAGTTAGCTCATTGCTTTTGCAGATTGATTCACTCCCAAGCTACGTTATCGTTATTGCTGCGACTAACCATGATGGGCTCCTCGATAAAGCCGCATGGCGTCGTTTTCAGATTAAATTAGAGCTCCCGATGCCGACTAGAGCGGGGCTTGAAAAATGGTTCTCTCATTTTGAGCGCTCAAACGAGTTTGACTTTGGTATTGCTCCTGGGACTTTGGCGAGAAAGGTATATGGCTGCAGCTATTCTGATGCCGAGGAGATCTCCAAAGAGATTCTCAGGCGATATGTTTTATCGCTGCCCTGTGGAAGCGTTAAGCCTATCACCGAACGGGTTATTTCGATGTGGGCAAAACAGAGAAGGCAAGCTAACGAGGAAGACCTTGGTGGTGATGAGTAATGCTGGAAATCGATAGACCGCCTCTCCTGTTTCCGGAGCCTGCTTTAGCCGATAGGGCGAAAAAGCCGCCTGCGCATTCGTCGATAAGGCGGCCATCTGTTTCGCGTCAATCGGAAAGGCTTGCTCCTCAGTTTTCGCGACTTACTCGCGCCTTTGACCTTAAGGCGGCGGAGCTCAGGGAGACTCCTGACAATATTGCGCCCGAGCTAACTTTGGTTTTTGAGACAATTGGCAGCAGGGCGAATTTTATGTCTGCCGTTACGCGCATCGATGGGTTGGAATGGCTAGCTGAGTGTTCTAAGGAGGGGGTTAGACCGGACTCCGACTTCTATGATGAGGAGAACCTGGATAAGGATTTGCCCGGGAAAGTGTTCTGCATTATGAGCGACCGCAGAGCTTTGGACGAGCTCCTTTCGTGCTGGAGGCACTATTCGGACGATGAGAACGTTGAGTTCGGCAGGGGATATGCTTCGCTTAAAGATATCTTTGTTTCCCTCAAGGAAGTGAGGGTCTGGTCGGCAAAAGACAGATTCGAGGATACTGGTGTCGTGGATCAGTGGAAAGAGGATCTTGAACTTAGACGCGGCTCTCCTATACCTTTTGAAATTGAGCTCTTTTATCGTTCCGATAAGGCCGCGCAGCAACAGGCGGTGGCTATTGTGCGGCAGCGAGTCGAGAATGCAGGCGGACGCATTACCGATACCTGCGTGATTGATGAGATCGGCTACCATGGTATTGCTGCGTGGTTGCCGCCTGAGCGCATTGAGGAATTGGTGAAAGGGGAGATCGAGTCCATAGAGCTTGCAAAAACCGATCAAATTATGTTTTTCCGGCCTGTCTCGCAGGCGCTAGCGGTTCCAGGTGAGGCGTCTGGGGATGGTTTCTTGGGGCCCGGCACTCGTGATGCGAGTCTGCCGGCTGGCAATCCCGTAATCGCTCTTTTCGATGGGCTTCCGGTCGTGAATCACCGTCTTCTTCAGAACCGTATCATTCTTGATGACCCTGACGGGTTTGATCGTGCATATCCGGTTAATGAGCGTAAACATGGGACGGAGATGGCATCTCTCGTTGTTCATGGTGATTTAGATAATCCACTTGCCAACAGCTTGGATCGTCCTTTGTATGTGTGTCCCATCATGAAGCCGGCTTTTATGAAAGAGTCTTTTCCAGAGGGCGTGCTTGTTATTGATCTGATTCACCGAGCTGTGGTCAGGATGTTCGAAGGCGACGGTGACGAGCCTCCCGCCGCTCCTCACGTGTGCGTTGTGAACCTATCGATCGGAGACTCTCAGCGTCAATACCTTAATTCTGTTAGCCCTCTTGCACGGCTTCTTGATTGGCTTAGCTTCAAATATCAAGTTTTGTTTGTCGTTAGTGCTGGCAATACGCATGATTATTTGCGAATCGATGGACTCACGGCCGAAGCATTCGCTAAATGCGATGTGGCGGATAGAACTCGTGTTGTTGTCGATAGCGTTAAGCAAGCAAGGAGAAACATGCGTCTGTTTTCGCCTTCCGAAAGCGTGAATGCTATTACGGTTGGGGCGCTGTCTGATGATTTCTCGCAATTGCCAGAGAAAGAAAACATCTATCGACTTGTTGAAGATGGAATTCCTGCTCCATATTCTGCCGTTGGCCCTGGCGTTAATCGCGCAATCAAGCCGGAGCTCTATATGCCTGGTGGACGGCTTGTGGTGCAGGGTATTAGCGCTGATGGAAAGCACTTTTATGCTCAGCAGAATAGTTCGGGCCCTGGTTGTCGAACCGCGTATCCTGCCCAGGCACAACCGATGATTGGCGAAGGCTATTCGCTTGGAACAAGCGCTTCCGCAGCTTTGCTTTCTCATGCTGCAGGGCCTTTATATGAAATGCTCGATGAGGTGTTTCTGCGCGCTGGGCAGGAAGGCGTGCCAAGGGAGTATGCCGCAGTCCTGCTCAAGGCCGCTCTTTCTCATGGTGCGTGTTGGGATTCGCTGGAACATGCGAGAAATGATTATTATTGCGAGAAGAGGAACCGAGCTGCTCGCTGGATTGGCTATGGCGTACCTGATTTCACGAAGGTTATGACCTGTTCAGCGGATAGGGTTACGGCTATTGGGTTCGGCAAGCTGAAAAGCGAGAAGGCCCACGAGTACCATTTGCCGCTACCGGTTGACCTTCACAGTAGGGCAATTAAGCGCAAGGTAACCGCAACCTTGGCGTATATGACGCCGATATCCTTTACTCGTCAGGAGTATAGAAAAGCACAGCTATGGTTTTCCCTCGATGGCGTGAACCGCATCGCGCCTGACAGGGTTAATACGGATTGGCGTGCCGTGTTGAGAGGGACATTGCAGCATGAAGTATTCGAAGGAGGTAGGGCGATACCTTGGGATGCCGACGATGAGGTTGATTTCAAAGTGAGCTGCAAACAGTCTTCGACCACCGGTCCGGTTGGTGCTGAAGTGCCGTATGCGTTCTTTGTGACCGTTGAGTTTGCTGAGCCAGTGGGCGACATTTACGCCGGGGTTGCAAACAGGTTAAAGCAGAAAGTACCGCTCGGACTTTCTGGATAGTCTCCTGGACTGTTTTCGAATTAGGTTATTGAAATCTGATCGCCGTGCGAATTGTGCGATGAGGAGAAATGGGCGCGGCGTGGCAAAAAATGTTTGATGGGGACGCTCGGCACTTGCATGTTGACGCTAAACGGTTGAGCAATTGACCCAGTGGTTATTTGCGGCGCTGTTTTGTCTTAATGCGGCGTGCGTTGGTGTGGGTCGCGGGTTCTGTGCAAGGTGCGGTTGCCGTGCGCATTCGAGGAAGACGGGCTGATGATATCTGCTACGTTCAACACCGATGTGCATGCACGACGTAAATCATGGTGCCGCTGCTGCGTAAGCGATATGAATCTGAATCTACCCCGATTCCATTGACGACTTCTACGCCGCCTTCGGGTGGCCTCCGTCATCCAGCCAGTTGGCCCCCTCGAACTCGGCTGGGCTCATATAGCTCAGCGCCGAGTGGATCCGCGCTCGGTTGTACGCGACCTCGATGTACTCGAATATTTCGAGCGCGGCCTCGTTGCTCGTGGCGTAGACGCGCGCGTGCACGCACTCCGACTTCACGATGCCCATCAGAGACTCCATCGCCGTGTTGTCCCACGGCGAGGATATCGAGCCCATCGACGGGCGGATTTCGTGCTCGCGCATGGTCTTGGACAGCAGCAGCGACACGTATTGGGCCCGTGGTCCGAGTGATGCACGAAGCCTTTCGGGTTGTTTCGCCCGGCCAGGACCATCTTCAGCGCCTCGTCGGCAAGCTCCGTCGTGATGCTCGGGCCCATGGCCCAGCCCACTATCCGCCTCGACCATATGTCCATCACCAGCGCCAGATACAGCCAGCCCTGCCTGGTTTTCATGCAAGCGATGTCGGCGAACCACGCCATGTTGGGGTTGTCGGCGCTGGACTTGCGCCTGGCCAGGTCTTCGGCCGACTCGCGCATCGCGTGCGCGCTCGGCGGGCGCTTCCTCCACGCGTAGCGGCCCTGGGTGGATTTGCTACACTATCTTGGACAGATATATGAGGGACCGATGAGCACCGAGAGGAAGGTCCCGGCATGGCAGCCCCCAGGCATCCGAAGAAGTTCTCGGAGGAGTTCAAGCGGCAGATAGTGCAAATGTACGAGAGCGGCAAGCCGGCCTCGGAGATATACGAGGAGTACGACCTGTGCCACTCTGCCCTCCACCGCTGGGCCAAGGGCATCCGCGAGGCCGGGTCGACCAGGGCCGCGGACAACTGCACCGACGAGGAGAGCGAGCTCATCGAGCTGCGCCGCGAGAACAGGCGGCTGCGGATGGAGGTCGACGTTTTAAAACAAGCGGCGCTGATATTCGCACGAAGGTGACGGTGATAGCGGCTAACGCCGGTCGCTACCCGGTATCGGCGCAGTGCAGGATACTAGGCGTTCCCAGGGCCACGTACTACTGGATGCTCGGGCACCCCGAGGGCGAAAGGCCGCGCGACCCGATCACCGACGACGTGGTCAGGGCCCACGAGGAGGGGTTCCGCGAGTACGGCGCCCCGAAGATAAAGATGATGCTGGAGAAACGCGGCATCGTGGCATCAAGGAGGCGCATCTCCCGAATCATGAGGGAGAACGGCCTGGTCAGCGCGTACTCGAGGAAGAAGCGCCGGCCTTCCGGCTCGAAGCCGAGCGAGGCCCCGCTGCCGAACCTGCTCGACAGGCGCTTCGACGGGCACGCGCCCCGCACCCATGTCGCAGGCGACCTGACGTACGTGCGCACCGGGCGGAAGTGGAGCTACGTCTGCCTGCTGGTCGACCCCTGCAACCGCGAGATCGTCGGGCACTCGGTCGGCGGGCGCGACTCCGGCCTGGTGAAGGCGGCGTTCGCCACCGTGGGGTTCCCCTGTCCGGCATCCAGGTCTTCCACACGGACCGCGGAAGCGAGTTCGCCAACGCCTCGATAGACGAGATGCTCGAGGTCTTCGGCATCGAGAGGTCCCTGCCGGAGAAGGGCTGCCCGTACGACAACGCCGTGATCGAGTCCGCCAACAACAGCCTGAAGAGGGGGCTCGTCCACCGCGAGTCGTTTCCCGACACCGAGCATCTGCGGCAGAGGGTCAACGAGTGGGTGTGGTCCTGCAACAACGCGAGGATCCACTCGACCTTGGGCTACATGAGCCCGGTCGAGTTCAGGGAGGCAGGGCTGTCCCTCTGAAAACTGTTTAAAAATATGTAGCAAATCCAGCAGCGCGTGCAACGCCTGGAGACGCACCATGGGGAGTTGGGCAACGCCAAGCCGTCTGCGCAAAACCCCGCGACTAAGGTAGGCGAGATATTCGACGTGATAGGGCCGTATTTGGCGGAATGATTGGAGTGAGCATGGAGTCTTGCCCAGTGGATGAAACTATTCACCTTTCTGCCCGGTTGGATGAAATAACTTATGGGGCTGTGTGGACCCATAAAATACACGAGAAGCAAGCCGACATATACGAGCTGATTGGCAAAGCCCTTTCTCTCAATCCATTGTCACCGTTGCAGCAAGTGGATCTGGTGCAATTGCCTCGATTGTCGTTGATGGCTATGTGCTTAAATGCGTAGTTGCTGCTCTATCCGCTGTTTCGTTGTTCTGCACATTGTGGGCTAAGAGCTTTCGCTTTGATGAGCGCGCATCGAGCCAGAGGAACGCAGTGAAGAGGTTTCTCGAGATAAGGGAGCTCGCTAGGGGGCTTTCTCTGCGCATCGTGATGAAAAGACTTGATGCGGATAGCGCTTTAGAGGAAATCGATGCCCTTGTCGAACGATATTTGTCGGCGTGTGCTGAAGCTCCTTCATCAACCAGGCTTGCTGTGCGAATGGCCGGAAGGGATCTTTCGAACGAGAGGGAGGCATCATGAACGAATCGGCCACTTTCGAGCTTTTTTTCGAAGAGATAAAACTCGACTCGTTAGACGAATACCAGGGGCCCATTGACGCTATTGCCAAGAAACTGGACAGTAAATATTACGATGGCGATTCGCTCGAGGGGTATGTGCTGGTTGTTGGCTCGGTTGGGCGCGGCACTGCCGTGTCCGGAACGAGCGACCTCAATATGCTGTACGTGCTTCCCCCGGACGTTTACAAAAAAATCGACGCGTATGAGTCGAATGGGCATCAAGAGGTCAAAGAAACGCTCAGGGAGCGATATCCCCGTACCGATATCAAAGGAGACGGTCAGGCGGTGGTGGTGAGCTTCACGAATCGTTCGTACACCATTGACCTTGTGCCGGCCTTTGCCCAAAGCGACGGGTCGTTCAAATACCCAGACACCCATGGAAGCGGGTCGTGGAAGAAGACCGACCCTATCCCTGAGCAGAAGGCATGCGCTGAGCTTTTTGAGACTACGGGCGGCGATGCCCTTAAGCTGTGCAATGCGCTGAGGGTGTGGAAGAACAGCATCGGCCTGCATTTTAAAGGTCTCTTGATTGACATCCTTGTAGCACGATATTTCAACTTGAAGGATTTGCCGAAAGGGTATTACGAGCTTTTGCCCGGGCTTTTTGATTTCATCTCGAACGAGAACAGGGAGAAAGCGCATTGGCACGCCTTGGGCAGCAACCAGCTAATCGTCAACGACGACGGAGGGGCTTTTGTGCCGAAAGCCAAAAAGGCTGCGAGAGCCTTGTCTGGGGCTTTAAGTTCGGAAGATAGGGAGAACGCCCTTAGGGATGTTTTCGGCAAAGTCTTTTCGGATTGCGTTGTTGATCCTTCTGACTCCTCTAGCGAGAGGGCGTGGGCAATGAAGTATGGGTACAGTCCGAATGAGCAGTACATAGAGGATAAATTCAGAGTTGACATCTCCTGTTCGATGTCGATTGATTGCGAAGTCACGCAAGATGGTTTCAGGACTCGCTTCCTGGGGGACATGCTTAGAGGTCATTTCCCCCCTTCTGCGTCGAAAAAAGCTGAGGTTTTTCGTCTCGTCAGCAAACCTTCCTGTTGGATGCGATTATTACTGGAAGGTCAGGAACTGCGGGGAAGTCACGTACTCTAGGCGCTGCGTAAGGGGAAGCATCGAGAAGGGTGGTTGCAGCTGGAACGAGCGGACCGATTTCGTCGGGCCTCATTTCGTAGAATGCTATGCGGTTAAGAACGGAATCTGCGTTGCTCGTTCGAGAATCGACGTTCCCATTGTGGACGGCTAATTGATTTCGATGGCGTTTCCATGGAGGTTTGAGAATGGATGATAACAAGGCATTGGCCATTACTAAAGACATCTCGGTTTCGGTAGCGGACGCTATTTGCGAGGAGGGCGCCGACCATGTGTCGGAGATTGCCTCCTTTGTAAGCGGGTTGGCCTTTGATGGCGCTGCGCTTACTGTTGCTGATGGGATTTTGGGCGCGCTGGTACCTGGGGCATATGCCGCTGTTCAAGGATACAAAACGAGGAGGACCGAGCGAAACATTCGTACAGCCTTGCTTGAACTGAGAGGGTCGATGGACGAAATCAACGCTCGTCTGGAAGCGCTGGAGGAGAAAGACCGCTGCAAGTATTCCGGTGGATATAGGGATGCCTATCTCGACACGATTGTGGACGAGAATCAGGAAGAAAAAGTTAGGTGCTGCACGTGGGCTTTCGTGAACTCAATGGGTGTTTCCGAATCGAACGAGGACATGTTTTTTACGTTGTTTGGCGATCTTGCTGACTTGAACATGCTCGATATCAGAACCCTCCGCCTGTATAAGCCGGTTTACCTTGAAGATGATAGCGGAGGTGATGATTCAATTACCTTGATGCGAGAAGAGGGAATCGACGATGCTCAGTATCGTTTCGTGCGCGAGAAGTTGGCTCGATTCGGCTTGCTCAGCCGAAAAAACGATTTGAAGAGGGAAAAGAACCAAGCATCGCTTCAAGAAACTGTAATTGAATTGGTGAAGCAGCAGGCAGCGAAGAAACCCAAAGCGGTTAAACTGCCTAAGTTCGAAAGAGTCAGTTCTTCTGATTCCTATAAGATTACCTCCTTGGGATGCAAATATCTTCAGATACTCGAACAGCCTTCGGGCTCAGCTAGGGAATAGCATTGGCTAATCGCGACTTCGGTACCTCATTTTGCGCAGTGACCTTCGATGAGCACGCAGCTGTGGCGCATGCGCAGAGTGTGGCCGGGCGCGAACTCTGTTGTGCCGCAGTTGCGGCAGAACGCGTTGACGAGCAGTAGCTTGCGAATGTGTTCGGGAATCTTATTCCGCTCTCGCAGGGCCTCGATTTCCATGACGCCTTTGCCGCGGCGGAACTTGTCTTCCTCCATCTCTTCCGCAACAAATCTGGCGATCATTGCCTCGCTGCGCCATCGGCCCTCATCTGCTGAGTCATCTCCTCGTATTTTGACGCCATGTTTACCCGCCTTCTCGATATTCTTAAATGCTGCCACCTCATTCCGACCGGATGGCGCCGCCGTCCGCCAGCATCTGCCCGACGATGGCCGTGGCCAACAGGCGCTTAACGTGGCCGGGCTCGTCGCCCATTTTCGCGCAGAGTCTGTCTATGGCCAGGGTTGAGGTTGCGCCTGTTGTTGGGCGTTTTAGGCTGCGTCATGCTAGCTCCCTTTCCAATCTTTCGTACTCGCCGGTGGTGACCAGGCTCTCGCTGCGTGCCTGCTTGGCGGCCTCAAGGAGCCGGGCGGGCATCGCCGAGCCTATGCAGGACCCTATGGCGTCGGCCACACGCTGGGAGGGGATGCCCTTGTAGGACGTGGCGCGCTCGCCCTTGGGCGCTGCCACGGGCTCCACCCAAGGGGGAAGCTTTCGCCGCACCCGTTTTGGCGTTGCGACCTCGATTGCGTGCAGGTCAACCAGCGCCAGGCCGTGCATGGCGAGCACGGACTCGCCATGCAGATAGGCCTTGTCGCCCACGAGCGTCACGGCCTCAGCGTAGGCGTCGTAGGGCGGTGGCGGCCCAGGCAAGGGAAAATCTCGGCAAGGCGAAGCGGATTAATTTGCTGTATCGCGATGCTCGGACGGAGCTGGTTGAGAAAAGTCATTCAACGTTTGCCGAAAAAGCTGCAGGTACCCTGTTCAGCCGTCCGATTTTCTCTGCAAAGGACTTCGCAAGCATAGAGGGGGGGGTTAAGCCGAAAACCGCTCGCCGCCTTTTGGGGGCATTGGAGGAAATGGGTGTCGTGGAGGAGCTTTTCCCTCATAGCGGTCAGCGGTCCGTAATTTTCTATTTTCCTGCCCTGCTTGCAATTACCGAAGATTTGCAATCGCAGTAGTTGAGCCGTCCGTGTCCCACAAAATGTTTAGTGGGACACGGACGGGTAGTCAATCTGCAGGGCGTGCTGAGTCGCTCGGAAGCGGAACGAGGGATCTGTTCGAGTATTCGTGGGCTTATGGTGATGGACGGCCTGTTCTTGCGGAGTAGGCGTTTCCTTGCTATTTGGGACATCTGCGGACAATGTCCTAAATAGCAACAAATATGTCCGTTTGAAGATTTAAATGTCCTAAATGCGGGTTCCTATATGGGTGCTCTCATGCAAAGGGTTGGTACCTATCGTATTGCCTGACTTGGTTCGGTTACGAGCGGAATCCCTCTTCTTCGTTGGGCGATCTGATGGAATGCATTGGGGCTAAGCGGAAAAAGAAAGACCTCTGCGCTAAGTGCTTCCGCACCCTGCATTGGCCTCTTACTTCAGTATATGTGCTCTTCAGCGGATGACAATTGCTACTGAGACCTTGGTTATGAGGAGTAGCCGTTTGGTGCTTTTGGTGAGGGGCCCGAGTTGGTGCAACATCGTGTGCTTCGGCACGTGCCCGTACGACCTGGAGCGCTAGGGAAGTTCGCTCTGTTTAGTGTTGTGCGTACCTATGTACGCGGTAATGCGATTGCGTTCAAACGATGTATTGGCGGTTATTGCGACAATACCCGCTTCGGCTGTCCCGGATGTTATCTGCCCAAAGGCGCCAAGCGACTATTGGCACACGCGCAATCAATCCCAAAGCCCTCGATTCGAAATAGCGTATAGGGGTATGTTCCGCATCCAATCCTGTTCGCGATACTCTGAAAGGGAGAAGCGGAGCGCTTCGACTTCTGGGTTCTTCTCCTTGAAAGCTCGCAGACTTTTGGCTCGTAGGTTTTCTTCGGCTTTAACTTCTATTGCGAAGGTTGCATCTTCGTTTTGCGCCAGAAAATCAAGTTCACCGCGCGAATTTTCGGCAGACCAGTAATAAGGGTCTAGCCTGCAATCCGATATAAGCTGTTGGTAAACGTACTGTTCCGTTAGTGCGCCTTTGAATTCGCTGAATATAGAATCGCCTTCGATGACGCTTTTCGTGCTGAGCTTTGCCATTGCGCTTAAAAGCCCAACATCCAGAACAAAAAGTTTGAACGCTTGGTTGTCTTTATATGCGGAAAGGGGCATGCCTGCTTTGGCGACCCTGCTTACTTTTGAGGCGATTCCCGCTTGCGTGAGCCAGGTGATAGCCGACCGGTAATCACGGGCCCGACTCCCTGTTCGAATATGCCCGAATACGAACTTCTTGTTTTCTTTGGCAAGTTGAGATGGAATAGAGTCCCATGCGGCAAGAACGAATTCGGTTTCCTTGCCGCTAAGATGTTTTGCCGCATCAAGGCGATAGCCATCAAGAATTTCTCTCTGAACTTGACGCGACTCTTCGAGTATCCCACCATCCAAATAAGCGAGTACCGCTTCGGGCATGCCGCCGACAATGTAGTAGTGCTTCAAAAGCTCAGACAAACGAGCATGGAATATCTCGAAGGAACTCAAATCTCCCGAGTCGACCACTTGACGAAGGGCTGTGTTGCCCGTGGCATCTAAGAACTCACGAAAAGAAAGAGGGTGCAGGTTGAGTGTATTCACTTTGCCAACGGGGTAGCCTGTACCTTCATGTACTGTTAAACCCAAAAGCGAACCGGCAGCAACGAGATGAACGCCTGGGACGTTTTCGCAAAAGTACTTTAGAGAGGTTAGTGCTTTGGGGCACTCTTGTTATCTCATCGAAGATAACAAGAGTGTTTCCTTCGGAAACGATTTTGCCTGTGATGTTCTGTACGTCTTTGATGATTCGGTTGACGTTGAAATCGAGGTTGAAAACCATTTGTGCTTCAGAGTTGTTGTCGAAATTCAGGTAGGCAGTGTTCTTGTAGTGCTTATCCCCGAATTCCTTCAGAAGCCAAGTTTTTCCCACCTGCCGCGCTCCGTTGAGGATAAGAGGCTTCCTGCGTTTGCTTGATTTCCAGGCTTCGAGGTCGTTCATCAGGAATCTTTCCATTGGATTCCTTTCTTTTTTGGCTAAAGTTCGTCCTTATCTTAACCAAAAATGGCGAAAATAAGGACGAACTTTAGCCAAGCAATTGTTTTTATACGCAGAACAGTTTTGCGTATAAAAAAAGGGGAGTGCTCGCTTTTGCGAACGCCCTCGGAAAAACTGGGAATATAGGGACAGGTTCCGTTTTCCCCACCTAACAAATAGAGCCTCGCTTGCTGCTAATTGCGCAAGCGAGGCTTTTCTTTTGTGTGCGTTATGCGTAACTGGGAAAACGGAACCTGTCCCTATATTCCCAGTTACGCCATGAACTTGTAGACGGCTTGAGTGTAGGCCACGGGGTCGTCGATGGGCAGACCCTCGGTGATCAGCGCCTGGTCGTACAGCACCGTTGCGTACAGGTGCACCTTTTCGGTGTCGCCATCCTCGAACGCTTTCTGCACCGCCTTGAACACGGGATGCTCGGCGTTCAGTTCGAGCACTCGGTCGCTCTTTACATGCTCGCCGTCGGGTCCCTGCGCCAGGATCTTCTCCATTTCCAACGTGATGGGACCTTCTGCGGTTACGCATGAAGGGGTATCGGTCAGGCGGGCGGAAACGGCAACGCGCTTAACCTTGCCATCGAGTGCCTTCTGCATTTCGGCGAACAGGCCCTCGTTTTCTTTCGTAATGGCCTCAGCTGCGCTCTTTTCGTCCTCGGTTTCAAGGCCCAGGTCGCCGCCGGCGACATTCTTGAACTGCTTTTCGTTGTATTCGCTCATCGACATGAAGCAGAACTCGTCAACGTCCTGCGGGCACAGCAGCACATCGAAGCCCTTCCCCAGCACCGTGTTCACGATGGGGCGCTTCGCCAGACGGTCGATGGCTTCGCCTGTTGCGAAGAAGATGGACTCCTGGCCTTCAGGCATTGCTTCGGCGTACTCGGCCAGCGTAACCATCTTCTGCTGCTTGGCGGAATAGAAAAGCAGCAGGTCGGCCAGTACATCCTTCTTCATGCCGTAGCTGGTGTAGATGCCGTACTCCAGGTTGCGGCCAAAGCCCTTGAAGAACTTTTCGTAACCGTCGCGGTCGTTCTTCAGGAACTTCTCCAGTTCGCTCTTGATCTTCTTTTCGAGTTTGCTGGCAATAGCGCGCAGTTGGCTGTTCTGCTGCAGCGTTTCGCGCGAGATGTTCAGCGAAAGGTCCTGCGAGTCCACCACGCCCTTCACGAAGCTGAAGTAGTCGGGCAGCAGATCGCCGCACTTTTCCATGATCAGCACATTCGAGCTGTACAGTGCCAGGCCCTTTTCGTAGTCCTTGTTGTAGAAGTCGTACGGCGGGCGCTTGGGGATGAACAGCAACGCATCGTAGGTCAGCGCGCCTTCCGCATGCACGGAAACGGTGCGGGCCGGGTCCTCGAAATCGTGAAAGTCGGTCTTGTAGAAGGTGGCGTATTCCTCGTCGGTTACCTCGGATTTGCGGCGCTTCCAGATGGGGATCATCGAGTTGATGGTCTTAACCTCGCGCACCGTTTCGAATTCGGGCGTGTAGTCGTCGCCGGCATCTTCGGGCTTGGGCAGGGGCTTGCGCTCCTCCATTTCCATGTGGATGGGGTAGCGCACGTAGTTGCTGTACTGCTTGATAAGGGCCTGGAGCTCATACTGGTCTAGGAATACGTCGTACTCTTCTTCGTCGGCGTTGTCCTTCAGGTGCAGGGTGATGCTGGTGCCGTGGTCGGCGCCCAGTGCGGCGGCCTCCTCAGCGGTGGCGGGCTCGATGGCGTAGCCCTCAATGCCGTCGGATTTCCAGGTGAACGCCTCGGCCTCACCGTATGCGCGGGAGGTTACGGTAACTTCCTTGGCAACCATGAACGAAGAATAGAAGCCCACGCCGAACTGGCCGATGATGTCCACATCTTCGCCCTGCTTTTCGGCGTTTTCAGTCTTGAACTCAAGGCTGCCGGAATGGGCGATGGTACCCAGATTGGTTTCGAGCTCGTCGCGCGTCATGCCGATGCCGGTATCGGAAACGGTGATGGTGCGTGCGTCCTTGTCGAAAGCAACATCGATGGAAAGGTCGTCCTTCGAAACAGCGATAGAGGTATCAGTAAGGCTCTTGAAGTAGAGCTTGTCCACCGCGTCGGATGCGTTGGAGATAAGCTCGCGCAGGAAGATTTCCTTGTTGGTGTAAATGGAGTTGATCATCAGATCAAGGAGCTTTTTGCTTTCTGTTTTGAATTGCTTCATTCAGATCCTTCCTTCATGGCTTGTTGTTCGCGTTCGCCTGTTGGCGCGGTGGCGGGCTGCTGGCCGGTCGCGGCTGGTGCTGCGGCGAGGCCCGTTGCGGTTGGCGCGGCTTCGAGCCCAGGCGATGCAGTTGGCGTGGCGCCGAGTTAGGCGTTGCGCCTGACGTCGTGACGCCTGTGCCGCGTAGCGGCTTGCGCCCGTGAACCGCAAGCAAACGTCGGTTTGTTGCCGTGCGCTTGCGGTGCCGAAATGGCGGCGCGCAAGCGCCTATAAACGTAATTAGCACTCCAACATGTGGAGTGCTAATACGGATTCTAGTATGTACGCGCGGCATGTCAAGAAAGGAAGCACTCGCGCGACGGTTTGTAACGGGGCTGTTGCTTGCGGGGCGTAGGCAAGTGCAATGGAGCTGCCAACTCGCAGCGCATCGGCACCGCAGGCGCCCAACTGTTCCCATTTGCGTTACAGAGCGCGTGCCTTTTCGATGGTGGTACGCAGTGCATCGATGACGGTGCCGCGGAATGCGCCTTTTTCCAGGACCTCAAGGCCGCGGATGGTGGATCCGGAAGGCGAGCACACCTCGTCCTTCAGCTGGCCAGGATGCTTGCCGGATTCGAGCACGAGTTTTGCAGCACCCAGTACGCCCTGCGCGGCAAGCTGGTAAGCCTGCGGGCGCTTCAGGCCTTCGGCCACACCTGCGTCTGCTAAGGCCTCGATGAACATATATACATAGGCGGGCGAGCTGCCGCCGATGGCGCTTGCGGCGTCGAGCTGCGATTCTTCCAGTTCAACGGTGGTGCCGAAGCTGGCAAGCAGGCATTCGACGGCGGCGACGTCTTCAGCGGTTGCCAAGCTGTTGGGGCAGTAGGCGGTAACGCCTGCCAGCACGTGTGCGGGCGTGTTCGGCGCGGTGCGTACGATGCGGACGGGCGTGCCGAACTGCTCTTCCAGCCAGGCAATAGTCTTGCCAGGCGCGATGGTGACGACGGTCTGTTCAGGGCGCATTGCTCCACGGATTTCGGCAATAACGGCCTCGTACTGGTAGGGTTTTACGGAAAGGAACAGGATGTCAGCGTTTTCGGCGACGGTGATATTGTTAGTGCCAGCGTTAATGCCGAATTCTTCGGCTACGGCAGCGGCGTGCTCCGGCGTGACATTGGAGCCATAGATTTCACCGGGCGCAACAGCACCGCTAGCGACAATTCCCTTGATCATGGCTTTGGCCATATTTCCGCATCCGATGAATCCAAGTTTCATAAGAACCTCCTTGTTGGCGGCGGGCTTCAATAACGCGTTGAAGCGAATAATATTGCGCTCTGCTGGCGCCGTTTTATGAACGCGTTTTACATTAGATCGATTCTATGCGATGCGCTTGAGGAAAGCACCTCGTTTGCGAGGAATTAATTAAGTGTTGAAGCTTTGCTGTGAAGTTCGTGGTGCGATGGGCGGGGCGGCGAATGTCCGTGCGTGTCGTTGAACGCTTGGGTTGGCGGAGGCGTGGAGCGCCCAGCGCGATTTGTGCCGGCCCTGGACGTATGACGCCCGTGGATGCTCGGCGCGATTGCGACGCTCGTGAGGGCGCGGCAGCCAAGGACGTCCGGCGTGATTCGCGGCAGCTTAAATATGCCCTGTGGTTGCTTCTTGTTTGAACGGTATACTTTTACCTAATTGATTTGAGAGGGGCAGGGAATGGCTAAGAAGAATAACGCGAAGAGCGCTGGTGGCGGAAACGCTGCCACGAAGATCGAGAAAAAGGGCAAGAACCAGATTTCTCAGCAACAGGCGCGTGCGAATGCAGCGCGTGCGAGCGCGAAGATCAGCCCTGCACCTGAAGGGCCCGCACCTGCTATTTCGGTGCTGGTGCCCATTTGCAATTCCGAACAATACTTGGAGCAGGCGCTTGATTCGCTGATTGCTCAGACGTTCACCGACTTCGAAGCACTGTGCATCAACGATGGCAGTACCGATGGTTCTCTGGACATCATCAAGCGTTATATGGAAAAAGACCAGCGTTTTCGCCTGATTGATAAGGAAAATTCCGGTTACGGCGCGTCAATGAATCTGGGCATCGACACCGCACGTGGCGAGTACATTGGCATTTTGGAGCCAGACGATTTCTTCGAGCCGAATGCGCTGGAGCTGCTGTATGGCCTGGTGAAGGGCGCAAGTGCTGATGCTCCTGTCGACGTGGCTAAAGCCAACTACTGGTTCTATTGGAGCACGCCTAAGGAACGCAACCAACTTATAAGCGTGTGTAAGTCCCCCATGACGGATGCCCCCTTTAATCCGCGCGATGTTCGCGAGGTGTTCTATTGCATTCCTTCCATTTGGTCGGCGCTGTATCGTCGCGAAATGCTGGTTGATAAGGGCGTGCGCTTCCTTGAAACAGCGGGCGCAAGCTTCCAGGACCTGGGTTTCCAGTTCAAGGTGTGGGTAACCGCGCAGAAGGTTGTTATGTCTGAAGAGGCCATTCTGCATTACCGCCAAGACAACGAGGCGTCTTCTGTGAACGACGCGCAAAAAGTGATGTGCGTGTGCAAAGAATTTGACATGGCCGAGCGCTTCATCAAGAACGATCCTGATTGCGAAGATTTGCGAAAAGTCCTGTTCAGGCTGCGTTATGACAGCTATATGTGGAACTTTGCACGCTTGGCGCCTGAGCAGCGTCGTGAATTTGTGGTTAAGATGCATGAGGATTTGCGTGCTGGGTTCAGGGGCGGCGCGTATGATCGCTCGCTGTTCAGCGACTATCAGAACGCGAACCTGCGTTACCTGATGGAGCACCCAAAGCGTTTCGAGCAGTTTTTTCCCAACGATCCCACGCCGCTGCGCAAGGCCGCCTGGGCCGCCATAACGCAGGCCCCGGCCATGCCCCAGCTGCCGCACACCAGCAGCAGCTTGCCCATGTCGCCCTTGTTGGCCTGGGCGTCCGGCTGGGGCAGCCACTGCCGGGGGAAGCGGCTGTCGGTCTCAAAGACCCGGGTCTCCGCCCCCTCCACCAAGGCGGCGGGGACGCCCACCTGGCGCACCACCGTCTCCCCGCAAAACTCCTTGGCGGGGTAGCTGACGTTGGCGGGCTTCTTCCCGGTGAAGGTCACGGTGACGTCCGCCCGGAAGGCCCCGGCGGACACCCGGCCCGTGTCGCACTCCACGCCGCTGGGCAGGTCGGCGGAGACCTTCAGGCAGGGCAGGCCGCTGCCATAGGCCAGCAGCTTTTGGGGCGGGCCGGAGAGCTCCCCCCGGAAGCTGAACCCAAACACGCAGTCGATGAGCACGTCCGCGGCCTCCAGCACCGGGCGGATTTGCTCCAGCTCCTCCCCGGGCAGAACAGCCACCTGGGGAGGCAGCGCCCCAAAGGCCGCAGCGGCCAAGTCGGTGGCGGGCTTGCCCTGGGCCAGCACCACCCAGCAGGCCATGC
>OLOU01000282.1_pt1 | contig 46671 bp, 38 predicted proteins | sample 1672101 | NCBI WGS metagenome assembly OLOU01 (sample SAMEA3136645, study PRJEB25190) | human gut metagenome | biome: human gut; feature: human-associated habitat; material: faeces | place: Austria | collected 2013
CTGGTCAAAGCCCAGTTCCTTCAGCGCATCGGCTCGATACAGGAAACCGGAAGAAAATTCGGTCTTGTTGGGGGATTCCAGACCGCGCAGACAGGGGAAGCAGTAATAGTTACCGCCGGAGGACTTGATCATCTTACCGATTTCAGGATGTTCATGGATGACTTTGGACAGGTTTGTGGCATCTGCCATATAGTCATCCAACGAGATGATGACGCCATCATTGATGGCTGCACCCGCACCGCCAGAATAAGTCGTCCATGTATATTCAATGATGTCGGGATACTCACCGGAGGCCAGCATAACGGCGAATTCCTCGGCTTCGGACCCCTGCGTCGGGTGCTGGAATTCGATGGTGATGCCGGTCTGCTCCTCCACATACTTGGCCCATGGCGTATCGCCAAGGTTTGCGAAGTTGTCAGAGACATTGCCGTTCAATGTGGTGTACCAAGTCAGCGTAGTGCCCGCAAAGGGTTTGTCACTGTCCGTAGTCGCTTCCGCCTCAGTGGTTGCAGACGATGCAGTTTCTGTAGAGGTTGCTGCCGTAGAGGAGGCAGAACCGCCGCAGCCTGCCAGCGTAGCGCCGACCATAGTGGCCGACATGCCAAGCGCCAGTGCGCGCTTGAGGGTGCTTTGTTTTTTCATGGTGTTTCTCCTTCTTATTTATTCCCGGGTAATCCTTCTTGGAAAAGCATTTCCCGGTTTTTCTTCTTGCCCATGCTGCCGGCCTTTTTACATGGGTTTTCTCGAAGATTGTAGTATCGCACGGCATGATTGAAGATGGCACTGAGTTGATTGTTCACAGAGCGGAGATAGGCAGGCGAATATTTCTTGCCGTTTTCATCCTTATGATCCAGCATTTCGTTTTGCCAGGTGATGATCTGCTGCGCTGTGATATTGCACATTTTCAACTTTCCGAAGTAGGGCAGCAGCTTGGTGCGGATGATATGGTCTTTCGTTGCCCATGTGTTTTCTTTGATACGGGTCTTCATATCTGCCGTGTACTGCTCCACGAAGCTCGCAAACGTCATATCTAGATTGGCGGTAGCTTTGTTGAGTTGTTCGCGCTCCCAAGCCAGCGCTTCCCGCTTTGTCTTGAAGCCGCGCTTTTGCGATTGCTTGCGCTCTCCTGTCCAGTCCGTATAGCGGTAGATCACACGCCATGTGTTCGTTTTTTCTTCCTTATAGACTGCCATTATGAATCCTTCCTTTCCAGCCCTCCATAGCAGGCTTTTTCCTGAAAATACTTGCGGTTTACCCGCCCTGAAATAGTCAGGTATCCCTTTTCTTTCAGCTCCTGATTGAGCTTCTGCACGATTTTGTAGGCATAGGACTTGGACACGCCCAATTCCTGCGCCACTTCTTCAACTCTCATAAACGACTGTTCTGCCATAGGCAAAATACCTTCCTTTCCTGATTTGTGGTTGATTTCTTCTGCCGTTCTATCCGCAGGACTCTGGCAGGCAACCCTTTTCGGCGCTGTGCCGTTTTCTTTTCTCCTTGGCACGCTCATTTCATCGCCTGCTTCCCCGGAGAAAGTATCCCTTGGACGGTCATTCAGTTTGGCTCTTTTGGATTTCACCCCCTCTCACCTTACAACGGACATTTTTTCTGCATTTTGGGGTATCCTAAATTGTAAAATTTCTATGAATTAAGCTAATATGCTTAGCTTACAACTATTGTACTATACATATCGGTTTAAGTCAAGCCGGTTTGCAGGAAAATATTAAATAAATTTGCTTAGATTTTCCTTGACGAAATTAAACATATCTGCTATACTCGTTATCAAAGACAACCGACACAGGAGATGGCTATTATGGCGATTGGTGAACGCATCCACTTTTTCCGCACGATGCGGGGCATGACGCAAAAATATCTTGGCATGGCGCTGGGCTTTCCGGAGAAATCCGCAGACGTCCGCCTTGCGCAGTACGAGAATGGCTCAAGAACACCCAAAGCGGACGTGACCGCTGCGCTGGCACAGGTGCTTGACGTTTCGCCCAAGGCGCTGGACGTACCGGACATTGACTCTTATACAGGGCTGATGCACACGCTGTTCACGCTGGAAGACCGCTATGGTCTTGAGGTCTGCGAGTGTGAGGATGAGGTGCATCTGCGTGTTCATATCCATAAAGGACGCGACGCAGCGGAACTTCACAGAATGCTTACCGCATGGGGTGCAGTTGCCGCCAAGCTGAAAGCGGGGGAGATTACCAAAGAAGAATATGACCGCTGGCGCTACCGCTACCCTGAACTTGACACCTCCGGTCAGTGGCACAAGATCACGCCGTCGCAGGAGCTTAGTGATATGCTCCTTGCCGACCTCAAAGAACACACGGGAAAATGATGTTCAGGCACTCTTGACAAATTATCAAATTAATATTATTATAATATTAATTTGATAATTTGGAGGGATAATACGTGGCGACTAATCTAATGAACGTATTCAAGACTGTGGATCTTCAGGGAGTTGGAAAAACCGCTGCAAATATTGTTTCTCTTGCGTTTAAGCCAAACAAAAAAACGGGGGCTAAAATTGCACGAGCTGTATTAGATGATGGAACAACTTTAATAAAGACCGTAACCGCTTCTGGAGTTGTTTCCGAAACAATTCATCGACTTCCCGAAATCACCTCAACAGTTCAAAGAAACGAAGTAATCAAAGATCTCTGCAAACAAAAAATTAATCAAGAAACCATTGCAGCAATGCTGGATATTTCGCAATCCACCGTTTCAAATGTTTTGCGCAAGAAATAATACTCTTGTCTAAATAGAAAAGGCTCTGCCGACCTTCTTTTACAGAAAGTCAGCAGAGCCTTTTTCGCTCTCAATATAGGATTGGATGCGATAGCAAACCTGCAAACCATTCGCTCGCCAAAATAAGAACAAACAAAATGGCTTTGGTATCTGCTATCATTTTGCTATCAAACGGGAAATGAGATTTTCAAAAAGTGAGTGTTTTCAAGGCTTTTCAGCCCCTCATATTCACTTTTTTCTCATTCCCACTCGATCGTGGCGGGCGGTTTGGAGGTGATATCATAGACGATGCGGTTGATGCCCTTGACCTCGTTGACGATGCGCACGGAGACGCGGTCAAGCACATCGTACGGAATGCGCGTCCAGTTGGCGGTCATGAAGTCCGTCGTTGTGACGCTGCGCAGCGCGAGCGTGTAGTCATACGTGCGGCCGTCGCCCATGACGCCAACAGAGCGCATATTCGTCAGCACCGCGAAGTACTGATTCATCGTCTGCTCCAGGTGCGCCTTGGCGATCTCATCGCGGAAGATGAAGTCCGCGTCGCGCAGGATGTCCAGCTTATCCTTGGACACCGCGCCGAGGCAGCGGATGGCCAGACCCGGCCCCGGGAACGGCTGGCGCATGACCAGATACTCCGGCAGGCCGAGCTCGCGGCCGAGCGCGCGCACCTCATCCTTAAACAGCAGCCGCAGCGGCTCAATGATCTCCTTGAAATCTACAAAGTCCGGCAGGCCGCCGACGTTGTGGTGGCTCTTGATGACGGCAGCGACATTCGTGCCGGATTCGATCACGTCGGGATAGATCGTACCCTGTGCCAGATAGTCGACAGAGCCGATCTTCTTGCCCTCTTCCTCAAAGACGCGGATGAACTCCTCGCCGATGATCTTGCGCTTGGTCTCCGGGTCGGAGACGTCCTTCAGGCGCGTAAGGAAGCGCTCCTCGGCATTGACGCGCACGAGGTTGATGTCCCAGTTTTGGAACGCGGCCTCGACTTCATCGCCCTCGTTCTTGCGCAGCAGACCGTGATCGACAAAGATGCACGTGAGCTGACTGCCGACGGCCTCGGCCAGCAGCGCCGCCGCAACGGAGGAGTCCACGCCGCCGGAAAGCGCCAGCAGCACCTTGCCGTCGCCGACCTTGGCGCGGATGTCCTCAATGGACTTGCGCATGAAGTCGCCCATCGTCCAGTCACCGGTCGCGCCGCAGACCTCATAGAGAAAATTGCGCAGCATGGCCTGACCGTACTCGGTGTGGTTGACCTCGGGGTGGAACTGCACGCCGTAGAAGCCGCGCGCCTCGTCGCAGATGCCGACCGTCGGGCAGGCATCCGAATGCGCCACGAGCCGGAACGACTCCGGCACCTTGGCCATATAGTCCCCGTGACTCATCCACGTAATGCTCTGCTCCGGCAGGCCGCGGAACAGGCGGCAATCGGTGTCAAACCATGTCTCCGTCTTGCCGTACTCACGCGCGGTGTCTTTGCCGGCGGCGGTCACTTCCCCGCCGAGATACTGCGCCATGAGCTGGCAGCCGTAGCAGATGCCGAGGATGGGGATGCCGAGCTTGAAGATCTCGGGATCGACCTGCGGCGAGCCCTCGGCATAAACACTCTGCGGGCCGCCGGTGAAGATGATGCCGATGGGGTCAAAGGCGCGGATCTCCTCTACGGTCATGGTGTTCGGCTTGACTTCGCAATAGACATTGCACTCGCGCACTCGGCGCGCAATGAGCTGGTTATACTGCCCTCCGAAATCGAGGACGATGACAGACTGATTCGGCATGGATGACGCTCTCCTTATTCGACAGTAACGGATTTCGCGAGGTTTTTCGGCTTATCGATCGCGCAGCCGTTGGCTTTTGCGACGTAATATGCAAAGAGCTGCAGCGGCACGATCTCCGCCGGGACGACGAACAGATCGTCCATGCGCGGTACGAGGATCACATCGTCCGCCTCGGAATAGATGGCGCGATTGCCCTCGAGCGCCACACCGAGCACGCGCGCACCGCGCGCCTTGACCTCTTTGACGTTGCTCATGGTCTTGTCAAACAGCGGCTCGTAGCACGCGACGGCGATGACGAGACGGTTCTCCTCAATGAGCGCGATCGTGCCGTGCTTGAGCTCGCCCGCGGCATAGGCCTCCGAGTGCAGGTAGGAGATCTCCTTGAGCTTCAAAGATCCCTCCATGCAAACGGCATAATCCACATTGCGGCCGATGAAAAACAGCGACGGATTATTCTTGTAGCGCTCGGCAAGCTGCGCGATCTGCGGGTTGAGATCGATGGCGCGCTGCACCATCTGCGGCAGGATCATGAGATCGTCCGTGAGCTTTGCCGCCTCTTCCCTGCTCAGGCAGCCGCGCTTTTCGCCCAGATAGAGCGCCAGCAGATACAGCACCGACACCTGCGTGGTGTAGCCCTTCGTGGTCGCAACGGCGATCTCCGGGCCTGCCCAAGTATAGATGACGTCGTCCGAGATGCGGGCGATCGTGCTGCCGACGACGTTGACGATCGAGAGCACATACGCGCCCTTGGACTGCGCCTCGCGGATGGCGGCGATGGTATCCGCCGTCTCGCCGGACTGCGAAATAATGATCATGAGCGTATGCTCGTCCACGATCGGGTCACGATAGCGGAATTCGCTCGCAAGGTCTGCGTCGACCGGGATATGCGTGAGCTTTTCGAGTGCATACTTGCCCGCCTGCCCCGCGTAGAACGCCGAGCCGCAGGCCGTGATCATGATCTTGTTGAAGCCCATGAGCTGCTCATCGGTCATCTTCAGCTCGTCAAACACGACGCGGTGATCCTTCACACGCGGGTCGAGCGTGGACTTGATGGCGCGCGGCTGCTCCATGATCTCCTTGAGCATGAAGTGCTCGTAGCCGCCCTTCTCGGCAGCCTCGATGTCCCACGCGACGCGGGAGACAGGCTTGTGCACGGGCTTGCCGGTGCAGTCAAAGACGGTATAACCGTCGGCACGCACCTCGGCGAGCTCACCGTCGTCGAGATAGACCACATTTTTCGTGTGCGACACGAGCGCCGTCACGTCAGAGGCAAAGAAGTTCTCACCCGCGCCGACGCCGATAATCAGCGGGCAGCCGTTGCGCGCGAGGAACATCTGCTCCGGGCAGTCGGCGCACAGGATGCCGATCGCATAGCTGCCCTCCAGACGGCCGAGTGTCTTCATGACGGTGTCCTTCAGGTTGCCGTCGCCGGTGTAGTACATATCCAGCAGGTGGACGATGACCTCCGTGTCCGTCTCACTATGGAACCGGAAACCCTTGGCCTGCAGCATCTCGCGCAGCTCCATGAAGTTTTCGATGATGCCGTTTTGCACGATGGCAAACTTGCCGTCGTTGCTCACGTGCGGATGGGCGTTTGCCTCCGTCGGCGCGCCGTGCGTTGCCCAGCGCGTATGGCCGAGGCCGATATAGCCGTGAAGATCGCTACCTTCATGCGTTTTGGCCAGCAGATTCTTGATCTCGCCGCAGGCCTTGGCAAGCTCGATCGTGCTGCCGTCGAGCACGGCGATGCCGGCCGAGTCATAGCCGCGGTATTCGAGCTTCTGCAGCCCCTCGAGAAGGATCGGCGCAGCCTGCTGCGCGCCGACGTATCCAACAATTCCACACATAGTCGGTTCTCCTTATAATTCTATAAAAATCCGTCTTATCCTGATTCTATGCCGGCATCCTGCAAATACGTACAGAATGCCAAAATAGCATGCTAAATTTTATACCGTTTGGCGGCTCGTGTCAAGTTTCGGTTTCGCAGCACGCGTATGTGATTCAAAATTAAATGCGCACCATAAGTTATGAGATTTCTTTCATCGACATCCAAAAGTCTTTCTTTTTCTTCTTTTAAAAGATCGGTTTTAGCCACAAGTTGACCATTTTTGCCCCCAAAAGTTGCTTGGGATATAAAATTCATATCATCCAAAGTGAGAAGCATATATCGCCCCCGTTTAAAATCTCCATAGCTTGTTATTTGTTTTCGCACACACAGCCGGTTATTTATTGAGCTTCAACAGCTCGATCAAGACGCAAATAGGCAGGAGCACCAGAAACAGCAAAAAGTACATGCCGCACATCTCCTTTCGGAATCAGAATCATCCGCGCGCATAGCGGAACCGTTTTCTGTCTCTAATATACAGCATCATATGTCCAATAAAACGGTCACTGAAAGCAGAATCCAAGAAAAACAGCTTGAAAAAATTGCATTTTTCTGCTCTGCATACTTCCATCCTGTCCGCAAAAAATAGGAGCGGGTCAAGAAACCCAAAACACGAAAAGGAGATGGAAAACAAAATGGCTACTTCCAACAGCAACAATCTGGTCAACCCCAATGCCCGCGAGGCGATGAACCGCTTCAAAATGGAGGCCGCCGCCGAAATGGGCGTAAACCTCAAGCAGGGCTACAACGGTGATCTGACGTCCCGTCAGGCCGGCAGTATCGGCGGTCAGATGGTCAAAAAGATGATCGCCGCCTACGAAAACGGCATGCAGTAAGCTGCTGACCATCCTGAGCAAACAAAAAGCAGGGCCGCGGAAATTCCGCGGCCCTGTTGAGACTGTCAAAAAGTATTACTTTTTGACAAAGAGGCTTGCGGCCTGACTGCATCGCACGCACCGTCTGCCTTGGGCGGACGGCGCGCACGTTTGCAGGCCGAGCAGTATTTTCTTCGACGCACATGTCGCCGAAGAAAATGATTGGACTTTCTTTCGCCGCTCCGGCGGCGAAACTCTGCGAGGCTTTTTATAGCGCGGTTTTTGTATCTTGTCCTCTGTGCAGCTTACGCCTGCAGATCCGGATACAGCGGGAAGCGCGCGCACAGGTCGAGCACCTGCGCCCGCACGGACGCAACGGCGTCCTCGCCCTCATCGACCAGACGGCAGATGAGCGCGCCGATCCGGCGCATCTCCTCCTCGCCCATGCCGCGGGTCGTGACGGCCGGCGTACCCAGACGCACGCCGCTCGTGACGCGCACGGACTGCGTCTCGTTCGGGATGGTGTTCTTGTTGGCGGTGATGTTCGCCGCGTCGAGCAGATCCTGCATCTGCGCACCGGTGCGGCCGCGGCTGAAAACGTCGGCCAGCATGAGATGATTATCCGTGCCGCCGGAGACCAGACGGATGCCGCCCTGCTGCAGCGTCTCGGCGAGCACGGCTGCATTTCGGACCACCTGCTGCTGATAGGTGCGGAAGGCCGGCTGCAGCGCCTCGCCGAAGCAGACCGCCTTGCCGGCGATGACGTGCATGAGCGGGCCGCCCTGCGTGCCGGGGAAGACGGCGCTGTCGATCTTCTTGGCCAGCTCGTCGCGGCAGAGGATGATCGCGCCGCGCGGGCCGCGCAGCGTCTTGTGCGTCGTGCAGGTGACGACGTCGGCATACGGCACGGGGCTCGGGTGCACGCCCGCAGCGACCAGACCGCCGATATGCGCCATGTCGACCATCAGGTACGCGCCGACGGAATCGGCGACCTCACGGAAGCGCGCAAAGTCGATCACGCGCGGATACGCGCTCGCACCGGCGATGATGAGCTTCGGGCGGACCTCCTCGGCCGTGCGCGCAAGCGCCTCGTAGTCGATGGTCTCGGTCTCGGGGTCAACGCCGTAGAAATGCGCCTCAAAATATTTCCCGGACAAAGACGCCTTGCTGCCGTGCGTCAGATGTCCGCCGTGGGAGAGGTTCATGCCGAGGATGCGGTCGCCCGGCTGCAGCAGCGCCGCATACACGGCCATATTCGCCTGCGAGCCGGAGTGCGGCTGGACGTTTGCGTGGTCCGCGCCGAACAGCCGCGTCACGCGCTCGATCGCCAGACGCTCGACCTCATCGACGTACGCACAGCCGCCGTAGTAGCGCGCGCCGGGATAGCCCTCGGCGTATTTGTTCGTCAGGTGGCTGCCAACAGCCTCCATGACGGCCTGACTCGTGAAATTCTCGGACGCGATCAGCTCCAGATGGTCGCGCTGGCGCTCCAGCTCGCGCGCCATGGAAGCATACAGCTCCGGGTCTGCCTGCATCAGGTGTGCATAATCCATATCGGGAACCTCCGTTTTTGTCAATTTTCGCCCTATTAGTGTATCATGGATCCCATGTATTTTACAAGTGGACACGGCATAGATTAAAGTATCCCGTTTTTCTACGAGGTGAGGCAAGTTGAACAAATGGAGCGCGCTGCGCCCTTATCTTTTCTTCGTCGTGCTCGCGCTGGCCGTCGGCGGCGCGGCAGGTGCCGCCGCACGTGCGGGCATGGACGCCTACGACCTGCTGACAAAGCCGCCCGCCACACCGCCGGACTGGCTGTTTCCGGTCGTGTGGACGCCGCTCTATCTGCTCATGGGCATCGCCATGGGACGCGTCTGGCGCGCCGCCTCCGGCAGCGCGCGCAGGCAGGCAGCCGCACTCTGGTGCGTCCAGCTCGGCGTCAACGGTTTTTGGCCGGTGGTGTTTTTCCTGTGGCAGGAGCACGCCGCGGCGTTTTTCCTGCTCGCGGGGCTGATCGCGCTCGTGCTGGCGATGAGCGCGCAGTTTTCCCGCCGCGCTCCGGCGGCTGCGTGGCTGTGCGCACCGTACCTCCTGTGGCTGCTGTTCGCGGCGTATCTGAATCTCGGCGTCTGGCTGCTCAACCGGTGAAATCTGGGTAAAGTTCCTGCAAAGATTGTGTTTGCATGGGGCAGCAGATTGTGGTACACTGCCCCAGAGGAGGGAAGCATCCCATGAAAAAACCAATCAAGATCATTCTGATCGTCCTGGCCGTTCTCGTCGGTCTGTTCGCCGCGCTGCTCATCTGGCTGACCGCCACGCAGCTCAACGTCAAGACGGAGACCGCCGTCGTGACGCACGGCGACAACAGCACCGCCGCCTTCGCCCAGGGCGACGAGGTGTCCATCCTGTCGTGGAACATCGGCTATGCCGGTCTGGGCGAGGAGTCCGACTTCTTTATGGACGGCGGCAAGCAGACCCGCGCGCCGAGCAAGGCCATCGTGGAGAAAAACATGGACGGCATCGTCGCGACCGTGCAGGGCATGGCCGCCGACTTCACGTTCCTGCAGGAGATCGACGCCGGCCCCTCGACCCATGCCTACGGCATTGAGGAGGCAGGCCGCCTGCGCACCGAGACGCAGCTGGACAGCGCACACGCCCTGAACTACAAGTGCGCCTTCGTGCCCTACCCCATCCCGCCGATCGGCCGGGTGAACACGGGACTCATGACGCTCTCGACCGCGCCGATCGCCTCGGCCGAACGCATCGCGCTGCCGAGCCCGTTCAAGTGGCCGGTGTCGGTGGCAAACCTCAAGCGCTGCCTCATGCCCGTGTACATCGACCTTGAGGGCACGGATGCGCAGCTCGTGCTCGTCAATCTCCACCTTGAGGCGTATGACGACGGCGAGGGCAAGGCCGCGCAGACCGCCGCACTCACGTCGTTCCTTGAGCAGGAATACGCCAAGGGCAACTACGTCATCGCCGGCGGTGACTTCAACCAGACCTTCCCCGGCGGACTGGACAAGTACCCGATCAAAAACGATGATCTCTGGACGCCCGGCATGCTCGACGACAGCATGCTGCCCGACGGCTGGCACTTCGCGTATGACACGTCCGTGCCGAGCTGCCGCCTCGACAACCAGCCCTATGACGCCGAGAGCGAGGCCACGCAGCACTACGTCATCGACGGTTTTATCCTCTCGCCGAACGTGGAGCTGACAAGCGTGCAGACGCAAAACGACGGCTTCCGCTTCTCCGACCACAACCCCGTGCTGCTGAGCATCCGCCTGAAATGATCACAATATTGCAAACGCCCGCTTCCGGTAGGAAGCGGGCGTTAGACTGTCAAAAAGTATTACTTTTTGACAAAGAGGTTTTTGCCGAGCTGAATGCCCGCTTCCAACCGGAAGCGGGCGTCTTGTTTTATTCTGCGCGTTTTATTCTGCACCGGTGATGCGCAGCTCACGGCAGGAACCGGGGCCGAAGCGCGCCTCCATCGCCTGCCGGTAGGCGGGAAAGGCAGTACACGGCATGAGTGCCTGCACGCCCCCGGCAAAGCCGCCGCCGTGCACGCGCCACGCACCCACTCCGTCGAGCAGCGCCGACGCGCAGGCAAGCCCCCGCGCGAGGCGGTCGTCCCCGCCGGGGACCTGGATGTTGCGCAGCAGCTGCTCCGACGAACGGCCGGAGGCGTTCATGAGGCGCAGGTATTCCCCCGCATCCCGGCGCGCAAGCGCATCGCGCATCTGCGGCACACGCGCGTTTTCGGCGAAAAAGTGCGCCGCGCGGTCGTCGGCAAGCCCCGGCTGCCGGTGGGCGAAAAAGTCAGCCGGGTCGACCTGCGAGAGCGTCTCGGCGCCGAAGCGCCGCGCAACGCTGTGCATATCGGCCGGGATCGCGGCGTAGGCCGCCGTCAGCCCCGCGTGGCTGCCGCCGGTGTCCGTCAGGCTGAGCGTGAGCCCCATGGCGGCAAACGGCGCCGCGACCGGAAGGATCTCCCCGGCGGCAAAATCGAGATACACCGCGCCGCTGCGCGCGCACGCCATCTGGTCCATGAGGCCGGAGGGCTTTCCGAAGTGCCGGTTTTCCGCCTGCTGACCGAAGCGGGCAAGCTGCTCCGGCGTGAACGCGCCGCCGTTATAGAGCGCGTTGAAGATGCGGCCGACGAGGATCTCGAACGCAGCCGAGGACGACAGCCCGCCGCCTGTACGCAGCGCAGAGGAAGCCCACGCCTCAAAGCCGCCGATCTGCCCGCCGGCTTCCAGAATGGCCGCCGCCACGCCGCGCACAAGCGCCCACGGCTTGCCATAGGCGCGCGCATCGACGCTCAGATCGTCGAGCGAGACGGTAAACGGACGGTAGCCCCGTGAGTGGATGCACACGCGCCGGTCACGGCGGCGCGCGGCGCGCGCGCGGATGCCCACATCCACGGACGCCGCCAGCACGCGCCCGAGCTGGTGATCGGTATGATTCCCGGCCAGCTCCGTGCGGCCGGGGGCAAAAAATCGCTGCATGGTGTCCTCCTGATCCGATAAAAAGGCCGGCAGGCAAGCTGCCCGCCGGCTTCCCTGCTTGTCAACGAACCTCGTAGAGTTTGCGCCCGCAGGCGCAAAGAAAATCCAATCATTTTCTCCGGCGACATGTGCGGCGGAGAAAATACTTCTCGGCCTGCAAACGTGCGAGCCGTCCGCCTCCGGCGGACAGCGAGTGCGCTGCAGTCAGGCCGCAAACCCTTTTGTCAGAAAGTAATACTTTCTGACAGTCTAAAAGGCCGGCAGGCAAACTGCCCGCCGACCTGACTGTGCAGAAAAACTCAGTGCTTGCGCGCGAGCACCCGCTCGATGCCGCGCACGACGCCGGCAGCATCCACGCCGTATTTGGCGAGAAGCTCGGTGTACTTGCCGGTCTCGGTGAACGTGTCGGGGATGCCGACAAACTCCGTCGGCGCAGCCGCGCCGCCCCATGCAAGCACCTCCGCCACGGCGCTGCCGAGGCCGCCGTAGATGTTGTGCTCCTCGGCGGTGACGATCGCTCCCGTCTCCTGCGCGCAGCGCAGGATGAGCTCACGGTCGATGGGCTTGATGGAATACATGTCCACCACGCGCACGGACACGCCGCGCTTGGCCATCTGCTCGGCCGCCTCGAGCGCCTTGTGCACAAGGATGCCGCAGGCGATGACGGTCACGTCCGTGCCGTCGCGCACGATCGCGCCCTTGCCGCAGGCGAACTTCGTGTTCTCGTCATACAGATCCGGGTACACGTCGCGCGACAGGCGCAGGTACATCGGACCGTAGGTGTCGACGGCGTACTTCGTCGCCCAGCGGGTGCTGGCCGCGTCCGACGGGACGAGCACGGTCATGTTCGGCAGCGAGCGCATGACAGCAATGTCCTCCGTGGCGTGATGCGTCGCGCCGTCGAGCGCGTCGGACATGCCGCAATAGGCACCGCCGAACTTCACATTCAGGTTGCCGTAGCACACCTGTGCACGCGCCGAGATGAGACCCAGCGTCGTCAGGAACACCGTAAACGTGTTCACGAACGGGATCTTGCCGGTCGTGGAAAGGCCCGCCGCCGTGGCGACCATATCCGACTCGGCAATGCCCATGTTGAAATGCCGCTCGGGGTGCGCCTTGGCGAAAATGCCGCTCTTGGTAGAGCCGGACAGGTCGGCATCGAGCACGACGATATTCTCATTGGTATCGCCGAGCTCGGCGAGCACAGTGCCGTATACTTCACGAATGGATTTTCCCATCAGACGTTCCCTCCCAGTTCCTGCATTGCCTGCGCGAATTCCGCGTCCGGAATGGCCTTGCCGTGCCAAGCGGCCTTGCCCTCCATAAAGGACACGCCCTTGCCCTTTACCGTGTCAGCCAGGATCACGGTCGGCACGCCCTTGCAGGCGGCGGCAGCGTCGAGCGCGGCGTCCAGCGCGGTCAGATCGTGCCCGTCGCAGCGCAGCACGTTCCAGCCGAAGGCGCGCCACTTGCCGGGCAGGTCGCGCAGCGGCATGATCTCATCGGTCGTGCCGTCGAGCTGCACCTTGTTCCAGTCGACGATGGCGGTGAGATTATCGAGGCCGAACTTCACGGCCGAGGCAGCCGCCTCCCAGACGGCGCCCTCATCGAGCTCGCCGTCGCCGAGCACGGCGTACACGCGCGCGTCGGACTGATTGAGCTTCAGGCCGAGGGCGATGCCCTGCGCCGCGGCGAGGCCGATGCCCAGCGGGCCGGACGGCATGTCCACGCCCGGCGTGCGCATGCACGGGTGACCCTGCAGCGGGCTGCCGGTCTGGCGCAGCGTGTTCATGCTCTCGATGGGCAGAAAGCCCTTGCCGATCAGGTTGCGGTAGAGCATGGGCGCAGCGTGCCCCTTGCAGAGCACAAGGCGGTCGCGATTCGGGTCGTCGGGGTGCGCGGCGTCGACATGCATCCGCTGCTGATACAGCAGCGTGAGGATCTCACAGGCAGACAGGCTGCCGCCCGGGTGGCCGGACTGTGCGCCGTGAATGGCCGTGAGTACGTCGATCCGATACTGACGGCAGAGCTCCTGGAGCTCAGCCGTGCGTTCCGGTGTCAAAGACATGGTAATTGTCCTCCTGTTTTGTGTTACATTATTAAGATACAACGGCCGTATTTTGATGTCAACGGCACGAACTGGTTTTTTCGTGCCTTTTGCCTTGTTAATTTAATAATCGTTGCTTTCGCGCGGAACAATGGCTATAATTGAAAAGAATATATTTTGTTGTCTGCATCCCGCAGACCCATTCAGGAGGCGAGGTCAATGGACCCCAACAAGACGCTGAACATGACCATGCTCTGCGATTTTTATGAGCTGACGATGGGCAACGGTTATCTCGACCACAATATGCAGGATCGCATCACCTACTTCGATGTGTTCTTCCGCAGCGTGCCCGACGACGGCGGCTACGCCATCGCCGCCGGTCTCGAGCAGATCATCGACTACATTCAGAACCTGCACTTCACCGACGAGGACATTGCCTATCTGCGCGGCCGGAAACTGTTTAGCGAGGCATTTCTGGACTATCTGAAAAACTTCCGCTTCACCGGCGATATCTGGGCCGTGCCGGAGGGCACGCCCGTGTTCCCGCGTGAGCCGCTGATCACGGTGCGCGCCCCGGCCATTCAGGCGCAGCTCGTGGAGACGTATCTGCTGCTGCAGATCAACCACCAGAGCCTGATCGCCACGAAGGCCAGCCGCATCTGCCGCGCCGCACAGGGACGCACGGTGCTCGAGTTCGGCTCGCGCCGCGCGCAGGGTGCCGACGGGGCGATCCTCGGCGCGCGCGCTGCTTACATCGGCGGCTGCGCCGGCACCGCCTGCACGATCTCGGACGAGGTGTACGGCGTGTATGCCGGCGGCACGATGGCGCACTCCTGGGTGCAGATGTTCGACTCCGAGCTCGACGCCTTCCGCGCCTACTGCCAGACCTATCCCACCAACGCGACCCTGCTCGTGGACACCTACAACAGCCTGCAGTCCGGCGTGCCGAACGCCATCCGCGCCTTCAACGAGGTGCTCAAGCCGCTGGGCATCACGCACTGCGGCATCCGCTTCGACTCCGGCGACATCGCCTACCTGACGAAAAAGGCGCGCAAAATGCTCGACGATGCCGGCTGGACCGACTGCAAGATCACCGTGTCCAACGCGCTCGATGAGCGCCTGATCGCGGGGCTGCTGCGGCAGGGCGCGCAGGTCGACAGCTTCGGCGTGGGCGAGCGGCTCATCACCGCGCGCAGCGAGCCGGTGTTCGGCGGCGTGTACAAGCTCGCAGCCGTCGAGGACGAAAACGGCAACATCATCCCGAAGATCAAGATCAGCGAAAACGTCGGCAAGATCACCAACCCCCACTTTAAAAAGGTCTACCGCTTCTACAGCAAAGACACCGGCATGGCCGAGGCGGATTACATCTGCCTGCACGACGAAGTGGTGGACGACACGCAGCCGCTCGAGATCTGCGACCCCGACGCGACGTGGAAGAAGAAGGTGCTCACCGACTTCACGGCGCGCGAGCTGCTTGTTCCCATCTTCCGCGGCGGCGAGCTCGTGTATCAAAAGCCCTCGCTCGACGAGATCCGCACCTACTGCGCCGGGCAGCTGGCCACCCTGTGGCCGGAGGTGCTGCGCTTTGACTACCCGCACAACTACTACGTCGACCTGTCGGAAAAGCTGCTGAAGATCAAGCTCGACCTGCTCAACGCCGGCGGAAAGTCGCAGGGCTGAGGCATGGAGGCCGCTTCCCGCCGTCAGGCGATCCTTGACCGGCTGCGCACGGCCGACCGTCCCGTGAGCGCGTCCGCGCTCGCCGCCGGGCTGAACGTCAGCCGCCAGATCATCGTGGGCGACATCGCGCTGCTGCGCGCAGGCGGCGCGGAGATCTCCGCCACGCCGCGCGGCTACGTGCTGCCGCGGGCGACCGACGGCATCACGCGCACCATCGCCTGCCGCCACACGCTCGCGCAGACCGGGCAGGAGCTCGACATCCTTGTGGACAACGGCTGCACCGTGCTCGATGTCATCGTTGAGCACCCGGTCTACGGCCAGCTCACCGGTCAGCTCCAGATCAGCAGCCGCTACGATGTGGAGCAGTTTCTCGCGCGCATCCGCGACAGCGACGCCGCACCGCTGAGTATGCTCACCGGCGGACTGCATCTGCACACGCTGTGCTGCCCGAACGAGGATGCCTACACACGCGCCTGCGCCGCGCTGAAGGCTGCCGGGCTGCTGCTGGGCGATTGACAGAAGTTTAATTTAGTTGACAAGTGCATACGAAGCCTTTATAGTATGCTTTACAGGTGTCAAGACACCTGTAAAGCATACTTATTTTATCTCACATATTTCTAGGAGGGCTTCACTATGCAGCGATTCCGGGACTTTCTGAAGCGAAAAGACATCGAGATTTCTCTGCGGCGCTACGGCATCGACGCGCTCGGCGCGATGGCGCAGGGCCTGTTTTGCTCGCTGCTGATCGGCACGATCCTCAACACGCTCGGTCAGCAGTTCCACATCGGTTTTCTCAACGCCATCATCTTCACCCTCGGCAAGGGTGAGGCTGCGGTCGGCTATACGATCGGCGGCTGCGCGTCGCTGATGGTCGGTCCGGCGATGGCGGTCGCCATCGGTCACGCGCTGCACGCGCCGGCGATGGTGCTCTTCTCTCTCGTTCCGGTCGGCTTTGCGACAAACGCCATGGGCGGTGCCGGCGGTCCGCTGGCCGTGCTTGTGACGGCGGTCGTCGCGGCCGAGTTCGGCAAGGCCGTCAGCAAGGAGACGAAGGTGGACATCCTCGTCACGCCCATCGTCACGATCCTCGTCGGCATCGGGCTTGCCATGCTCGTCGCCGCGCCCATCGGCAAGGGCGCAAGCTGGGTCGGCAACATCATCATGTGGGCGACCGAGCAGCAGCCGTTCGTCATGGGCATCGTCGTGTCGGTCATCGTGGGCATCGCGCTCACGCTGCCGATCTCGTCGGCGGCCATCTGTGCGGCGCTCTCGCTCACGGGGCTTGCGGGCGGCGCGGCCGTGGCCGGCTGCTGCGCGAACATGGTGGGCTTCGCCGTGCTGAGCTTCCGTGAAAACGGCTGGGGCGGTCTGGTCAGCCAGGGTCTCGGCACGAGCATGCTGCAGATGGGCAACATCGTGCGCAACCCGAAGGTCTGGATCCCCGCCATCGTGACGTCCGCCATCACGGGACCGATCGCAACGTGCATCTTCAAGCTCCAGATGAACGGCGCCGCCGTCAACTCCGGCATGGGCACGTGCGGCCTGTGCGGTCCGATCGGCGTGTGGACCGGCTGGGTCGCTCCGAGTGAGGCGGCCATCGCCAATGGCGCCGTGGCCATTCAGCCCGGCGCGATGGACTGGATCGGCCTGCTGCTGGTCTGCATCGTGCTGCCGGCCGTGATCTGCTGGGCGATCGGCCTGCTGTGCCGCCGCCTCGGCTGGATCCGCGAGGGCGATCTGAAGCTCGACTGAACCCGCATCACAAGCCGCACGGGGCGCTGCCCTGTGCGGTTTTTGCGTGCGGTGCGCCGCGATTTGACGGATGTCCCGAAACGCTGTATAATCGGTGCATCCAAGTACCCGGAGGCGAAGCGTATGCCGATCATTGTCGACCGTGAGCAGATCCGCACGGACATCCTCATGGCGTTTGAGCGCTGCATCGAGCGCAAGCCCATGCTGAGCGTGTCCCTGCGCGACATTGCAGCCGAGGCGGGCATGAGCCATGCCAAGCTGCTCAACTATTTTGAAAGCAAAAACGACCTCATCCTCGCCTATGTGCGCTACACGCGCGAATATATGAGCGAAAAGTGCAGCCAGTGGTTCGCCGCACACGCGCGCGCGGACTATGACTCCAACCTCGCGTACATGAACGCCTTCATGGACTATGTGGCCAACGCCCCGTCGCACGAGCAGCGCCCAAGCGCCACGACCCAGACCTACGTCCTCGCGCGCTATGACCCGGAGATCGGGCAGCTCGTGCAGGACGAGTTTCGCGCCTGGCGCACACTTATGGAGCAGTGCCTCATCCGCATCTACGGTCAAGACGCCGGTATGCACGAGGCCGAGGCGATGATGATCCTCATCGCCGGCACGTTCATCTGCAACTACAACCGCGCGCTCACCGGTGAGATCAATGACAACATCCTCGGCTATCTCGGGAACCTGAGCCGCTCATAACATGAAAAACAAGTCCGCCTGACAAGCCGTCAGGCGGACTTTTGTGTATTGTGCGCCGTCACGCGTCCGCGTGCGCGTCGCAGTAATGGTGGTAGATGTTCTCGATATACAGCGCCGCGTCACGGCCGCGCCCTGCAGAGAGCATGTCGATGATGCGCAGCTCCTGCTCGATGACCGTCTCCGCGCCCCAGAAGCCGACACAGCGCTCCCAGAGGACGCCGCTCACATCCGCGAGGCTGTTCATGAGCAGCGGAAAGATGCGGTTGCCGCTCAGCTCGGCGATGGTCGTGTCGAAGCGGCGCATCCACCGCGCATAGACAGCGTTGCCCTCACCCGCAGCCACGGCGGCGCGCAGCCCGTCCGTGATGGCGCGCAGCTGCTGCATATCCTCCGGCGTGCCGCGCTCGCCGAGCAGGACCATCGCCCCGCCCTCGATCGCGTCGCGCGCCTCAACGAGTGAGCTCTCGATGGCGCGGTCGATTTCGCCGCCGTATTTGGCGAGCGCCATGAGCGTCTCGAAATTTCCGTGGCGGGCATAGTCCTCGATGTAGTTGCCGCGGCGCGCCTCCATGCGCACAAAGCCCATGCGCTCGAGATCCTCGAGCCCGGTGTGCACCATGGAGCGGCTGATGTGCATCTGCTCGGACAGCTCACGCTCCGACGGCAGGCGGTCGCCCACCTTCAGCTCGCCGGAAAAGATCATGCCGATGACCTGGTCGACGAACAGCTCCCGGAGCGTCGGCGCCTGGATCTGCCGAAATCCCATCAGACCTTCCCGTCAACCTTTCTGCGGTCGTAGAGCCGATCGAGCAGCGGCCGCACGAGAAAATAGATCGCCTTGTTATCGAGATTGAACCAGTAGATGAGCATGCTCCCCACCCAGACGCCGGTCGCGCCGAGGAGCAGCTTTGGCAGCAGTTTTTTCATCATCATTTCCTCCTGTTTACCAGCCCTCGTAATCATCATACTGCAGCAGGGACGCATCGAGCGGCTCTGCCTGCATGACCGAGAACATGAAGTCGTTGACCTGCTGGCGGATGTCTGCGCGGGAGATGGTGCGGTGGTCGAACATATCGTTCGAGACCACCATGAGCTTCGTCTTCTTCTCCTTCGCCTGATCGAGGATAACGCCCGTGAGACCGAGCGCACCCTTGCAGGTGATGTCATCGTGCAGGATGACCATGTCGCAGTGGAATTTCTCCGCCTCGTCCCAGAACTCCACGAGGTGCCGCCAGCCGCCGGTCAGGTGGCGGCGCATGACGCCGGTCTCATAGTTGCGGGCGATGCCGTCGAGGATGGTTTCCTCATCGGTCGTGTCGATGATGACGTTGCCGGAAAACAGGTCCATGCCCGCGATCATCAGAATGCCCCAGCAGTTATACAGCCAGTTCGGGAACTGCAGCCAGTAGCACGGCGGGCCGCCCCACGTGATGGCGCGGTAGCGCGTCTTGGGGAAGCAGTTGGTCTTGTCTGCATACGCCTGCTCGAGGATGCGCATGACCTTGTGCTCGGTCTTCATGACCTCGGGATTCCGGCCGCCGGAGAACGCATAGTAAAAGGTGTGGAACAGCGCCGGAACTGCGAGCGCGGCGGCGGTGTAGGGCGTGGCCATGAAGCCCCACTTCTCCTGCTCGTTGCGCACCTCGTCGTTGTGCTTTTCCATGACGGCGCGGCAGGCGTCCCAGTCATAGGTCTCGCCCGTGTGCCGCTCGACAAAGTCGATGATGCGCCGCAGGGATTCGCGGGCGTACTTGCGCGTGTGCGGATCCTCCCAGCGCATGGGGATGGCAGCCGGCAGCGTGTCCACGTCGAGGTGGCGCTCGATGAACTGGCTGTTCATGGTCGATGAGTCGCACGGGGCGTTATTGGAGATGCAGCAGGCGCCGATCTTCGGGAACTCATCGAGCAGCGCGACGCCGGCGGCATTGTTCGACAGGCGGCAGGAATCCGCCGGCAGGCCGACGCTCTCCATAGCGTCGATATAATACGGGTTTGCGCCCTGATCCATGTAGCACAGCAGCAGTCCCTGGAACGGCTCGAGCTGTGCGGGGCGCAGGTTTTGGAAACCGGCGAGGATCTCGGGGCACATGGTCTGCTCGAGCACGACCTGCGTGCGGCCGAAGGCATTGTCGCCGAAGCGGCGGTCGCCCATCATCATCTCGGCGATGGAGGTCGTCGAGCCCTTCATGATCGTGTTGAGGTACAGGCGCGCCACGCGCAGCGCCGGGCCGCGCAGGCCCTCGACGCAGCGGTCGATCATGTTCAGCGCGCCGAGGTATGAGCCCATCCAGCGGTAGGTCAGCATACCGCGCGCGATGCGCACCGGGCTCTTGGCCACAAAGCCGCCCATAATGCCGAGCACCTTGACCCACTCGACATAGTCGTACCAGGTATCCTTCAGACCGCGCCACTCGCGGTGCCTTGCAATGTTGCTGCCGGGCAGAAAACGATCCCCGGCGCCTTTGACCTTCTTGTCCGCCATCACTGTTTCCCTCCCTGAATGTGCTTGATCTCGAGACTCTCCACAAACGCCTGAATGCGCGTGCGCAGCTGACCGGCGCCGGCGAGGGTGTACTCCTTCTCGATGCCGACGGTCGGGATGCCCAGCTCCTCCTGCAGGATGTGCACGCCGAGCACACGCTCATAGCTCCAGAACTCGCAGAACTTCATCTGTTCATAGAGCACGCCGTCGGCGCTGTATTCGCGGCACAGGTCGCGGACATAGGTGCGGCGGCCGTCAGAGCGCGCGCGCTCCATAAAGCGCGGGCACTGGCTCGTGCGCAGGTAGTGGCGGGCGACGGCGCGCAGCGGCGTCTCCCCGTCGAGAATTTCGATCTGCTCGCGGCCGGGCAGACTGCCGTAGCAGTAGCGGTCGGCCACGACCATGGCGCCGCAGTCCTCGATGAGCTTCGTAAACGCGGGGTCGTCGATCTCGCTGCCGGTCACGACCAGGCGCACGCGGAACCACGGCTGCGCGTCCGGCTTGCGGCGCTTGAGCTCGGTGAGCGTCTGCTTGAGGTACGGCAGGATGCGCTTGTGCGGGCACACCTGACTCACGAGCTGCAGCACGTGAAATTCATAGCCCGTGATGACGGGGTTCGCCGCCTTGCGCAGGTCACCGATCTCGGTCATGACGCGGGAAATTTCGTTGTGGTCGCGGATCGCCGCGCGGATCGCCTTGTCGGAGATGTCAATGCCGTAGGTCTCGTGCAGCGGCTCGAGCACGTGCACGCGCAGCTGCTCCTCATAGTGATCGACGGCAAAGTCCTCGTCCGAGAACGGCACGTCCATCATGCTCATGAAAAACTGCGGATTTTTCTCCTTCACAAGGCCGAGAATCTCAAAATGCTCGTGACCGCGGTGCATCATCTGGCACGTCTCGGACGAGAGCAGCGCGTCGAGATAGTCATAGCCGCCCTCGATGCCGCGTTCGAGAATGCTGCGGGTATACGAGCAGATCTTGCTCGACATATAGTACGTGCCCACGTCGATGCTGCCGGTATTCGGCGCACGCAGGCGGCTCGAGAAGCAGCCGGGCAGGTTCAGCAGCGTCTCCGGCACAAAGTAACAGGTGTAGCCCAGGGCGTGTTCCCCTTCCGCCCTGGCCTGCTGTACCAGCTCGTTGTTGGCCTCCTGCAGCAGATTCTCAAAATAGATCAGATGCTTCAGGTCTTTCATGGTTTGCTTCCACCTCTCACAGTTCGTCGCGGGCCTCCGGCCTTACATCTGGTTCAACCAGAAGCCCTTTGAACCAAAGATAGCATAATTTTTGACAATGTGCAACTGGTTTTCGTCCACTGTCCCATTTTTATCGCTTATCACAACGTATCTGGTCAGACCACGACCAGAGGCCTGCCAACAAACCGGACAGTTTTTGCACTTATCCGAACAATCATTGACAAGGCAGGGTGTCAGATTATAATATGATATGGTTTGCCTCACAACAACGCCAAAGGAGTTACACAATACATGAACAGAATCTACGTCACCGGCCACCGGAATCCGGATACGGACTCCATCGCGGCCGCCATTTCCTATGCCGCACTGCGCAACGCGCTCGGCGACCGGGATTACACTGCCGCACATCTCGGCCACATCAGCGATGAGACGAAGCGCCTGCTCGACCGCTTCGGCTTTCAGGAGCCGGTCACGATCAGCAACGTCCGCACGCAGGTGCGCGATCTGGACTTTGACACGCCGCCGGCGCTCAACTCCAGCGTCACGATGGACCGCGCCTGGCACATCATGCGCGACCAGAACATTTCCGCAATGCCCATCATCAATGAGGACGGCACGCTCTACGGTATGCTCTCCGCCGGCGACATCGCGGCCTACAGTATGCGCACGATCAGCGACCGGCACGTGGACGCGCTGCCGCTGTTCAACCTCCTGAGCGTCATCGAGGGGCGCATCCTCAACGACGGCGCCGAGCAGGTCGACCGCGTGTCCGGCGTGGTGACGATCGCTCTGCCGCAGAGCTGCGACAACCTGCTCTTCTCCGACCCCGACAGCATCATCCTCTGCGGCAACCAGCCGGACATGATCCGCCGCGCGCTCGACATCGGCGTGCAGTGCATCATCCTCTGCCAGACCGACGTCGACCCTGCGTGGCTCGAAAACGCCGGCAAGACCTGCGTCATCTCCACCCCGCTCGATGCCAGCCGCGTGGCGCGGCTGGTGTATCAGGCGATCCCGATCTCCCGCCCGTGCAACACGGAGGATCTGGTCAGCTTCCACCTCGACGATTATATCGACGACGTGCGAGAGGTCGTGCTCGAGAGCCGCTACCGCTGCTACCCCGTGCTCGATGAGAACGAAAAGGTCGTCGGCACGCTCTCGCGCTATCACCTGCTGCGTCCGCGGCGCAAGCGCGTCGTGCTCGTCGACCACAACGAGCTGGCGCAGGCCGTGCCCGGTCTGGAGCAGGCCGAGATCCTCGAGATCATCGATCACCACCGTCTGGCCGATATTCAGACCACGCAGCCCATCCGCGTGCGCAACGAGCCCGTCGGCAGCACGACAACCATCATCACCAATATGTATCAGGAGCACGGCGTCATGCCGTCGCCGAACATGGCGGGTCTGATGGCGGGCGCGATCTTGTCCGATACGGTCATGTTCAAATCCCCCACGTGCACGAAGCGCGACATCGCCATGGCCGAGCGTCTGGCCCGCATCGCCAACATCTCGCTCAAGGAGCTGGGCAACCTGCTCTTTGCCGCCTCGAGCGCGGGCGACAAGTCGGCCGAGGAGCTGTGCTTTGCCGACTTCAAGGAATTCCACATCGCCGACCACTATCTCGGCGTCGGTCAGGTCACGTCGCTCGATTCCGCTGCGGTGCTCGAGCGCAAGGACGAGCTGCTGGCCGTCATGGCCACGAAGCTCGAGCAGCAGCACTATGACATGATCGCGCTTATGGTCACGGACGTGCTCATGGAGGGCACGAGCCTGCTCTACATCGGCAATGACGACACGATCCGCGCCGCCTTCTCGGTCGAGCCGAAGGACAGCGCCGTGTTCCTGCCCGGCGTGATGAGCCGCAAAAAACAGATCATCCCCATGCTGACCGCCCTCTGGGGCTGAGGCCGCATATACAAAAAAGTCCGCACAGGCACTGCCTGTGCGGACTTTTTTTGATTCAATCCGTCATGCGTACGATGCGGTAATACGTGCGCGCCGTGAGCAGGTACACAAAGGTGTACAGCAGCGCAAAGACGCCGAACGTCCCGAGCGTGCACAGCAAAAACAGATGCACGTTCTGCAGTCCGAAGGCGAACACGATCTGCTTGATGAGCGGAAACGCGAACGCGATGTGGATCGCCGCCGTCACAAGCGGCAGGAAGAACATGAGCAGCACCTGCGTGCGGATGGTCGCCTTGACCTCCTTCGGCGTCATGCCGACCTGCTGCATGATGCGGAAGCGCCCGCGGTCGTCATAGCCCTCGGAGACCTGCTTGTAGTAGATGATGAGCACCGTCGCAAACAGGAACACGAACCCGAGGAAAAAGCCGAGGAACAAAAAGCCGCCGTACGTGCTGCGCAGCGTGGGATAGCCATCGGCGCGCATATCGGTCGTGTAATTCACGTTCGCCGCCACGGCAGCGGACTCAAGCTCGGGGTCGCTGAGAAGCGCGTGCAGCGCGTCGAGCTGCTCGTCGTCCGTGCCGGAGAGGTCGAACTGGTATGTGTAGTTGAGCATGCTGCGGGTGCCGCCGTGCTCGTTAGTATAGGCGTTTTGCTGCGCGCGCAGCTCGAGCACGCTGTCGAGATCCGGCATGACCAGATACAGCGTGTGCAGACCCATGATGGAGCTGCCGCTGACGAGCGAGAAGCTATCGAGCTGCCGCAGCCGCAGCGTATCGCCGCCGAGCGTGAGCGTATCGCCAAAGGCTGCGCCGTCCGTCCATGCGAGCGCCTCGCCGGGTGCAAGCGTCACCTGCTCGCCGGTCAGGTCGGCATAGCCCTCCGTGTCCAGAACCATGACGGTGTATTCATCGGCGCTCGAACCGGTGAGCTGCTTGCTCGTGAGATCGAGCGCATCGCCGCTGCGCAACGCGGAAAACCTGACGGTGCGATAGCCGTGCACGTTGCTCTGCGTGAGCCCCGTGCGCGTCATGGCATCATCCACCACCCGCAAAACCGGCGCGACGTCCGGCACCGTGTTCGTCCGGGTGCCGGTCATGAGCGTGATCTTCACATCCTGCGGCCATTGCACGGCGGCGTAGGCATCCACGCCCTTATACAGGCTCACCGTGGTCGAGACCGTCACGAGTACCATCGTCGAGAGGATGCAGATGCTCGCAAGGCCGGCCGCGTTGCGGCTCATGCGGTAGATGAGGCCGGAGACGGTGGCAAAGTGGTTGGTTTTATAGTAGTAACGCCGGTTTTTGCGCAGCGCCTTGAGCACAACGACGCTCAGCGCGATAAACGTGAGATACGTGCCGATGATGACAAGGATGACCGCCGGGAAGAAATTCTGGATGGCGTACAAGGCCACGTTTGTGCGCAGGGAAATGAGATAGCCCGCGGCAAGGCACACCGCGCCGAGCAGCGCGAGGATCCACTTGCTGCGCGGCTCGCGCTCGCCCTCGCTGCCGGCGCGCAGCAGCTGCACGGGGTTCGACAGATGGATGATGCGGATGGTATTGAGCAGCAGCAGCAAAAACAGCGCGCCGAAGAACACCACCGTACAGCCGATGCTCCAGAGGCGGATGTTCAGCCCGAACGTGGCCTCCCCGCCGATGAGCCGCACGAGCACGAGCTGCAGGAGCTTGGAGAACACACCCGCCGCCACGAGGCCGAAAAACAGCGCCATGGCCGCCGTGTACAGCGACTCCCAGAAGAGCACGTAGGAGATGTGGCGCTTTTCCATGCCGAGGATGTTGTAGATGGCAAACTCGCGCTTGCGCTGTTTGGTGAAGGTACTGTTCGTATAAAAGAGGATGATGGCGGAAAACAGCGCCATGATCGACACGCCGAAACCGAGCACCTGACTGACGCTGCCGCCGTGCTGCATCTGACCGAGATAGGGATCGCTCGCGAGCGTGAGGATGATGCAAAACAGCGCCACGATCACGATGCAGGCCAGCAGATACGGCAGGTAGAACCGGCGGTTTTTCTTCAGATTCGTCGCCGCCAGACGCGGGTAGAGATTACGCATGGCGCTCACCGCCCGTTGCCAGCATCGTGAGCGTGTCAGAGATCTTCTGATAGAGCTGCTCGTCCGTGCTCTCGCCGCGATAGATCTCGTGGAACACCTCGCCGTCCTTGATGAACAGCACGCGCGAGGCGTGGCTGGCCGCCTTGACCGAGTGCGTGACCATGAGGATGGTCTGACCGCCGCGGTTGATCTCCTCAAACAGGCGCAGCAGCTCATCCGTCGCGCGAGAATCGAGCGCGCCGGTCGGCTCGTCGGCCAGCACGAGCTTCGGCTGCGTGATGAGCGCGCGGGCGACGGCTACACGCTGCTTCTGGCCGCCGGAGAGCTCATACGGGAACTTCTGCAGCAGCTCCGCGATGCCGAGCTGCCGGGCGATGGGCGCGAGGCGCGCGGCCATCTCCGGATACGCCTTGCCGGCGAGCACGAGCGGCAGGAAGATGTTGTCCTGCACGGAAAACGTGTCGAGGAGGTTGAACTCCTGAAACACGAAGCCGAGCTGCGAGCGGCGAAACGCCGCGATCTCCCGCTCCGGGATCGTGCCCAGCGCCCGGCCGTCGAGCACGACCTCGCCGCCGGTGGGCTTGTCGAGCGCGGCAAGAATGTTGAGCAGCGTGGTCTTACCGCTGCCGCTCTCGCCCATGATGGCGACGTACTCGCCCTTCTCGACCGTGAAATTCACATCGCTGAGCGCCTGCACCTTCGTGCCGCCGAAGCGTGTGGTGTAAATCTTCTGAACGTGACGAACTTCCAAAAACGACATAACCGTTACCTCCTGTGTAATGACAGGCTCAGTATAAACCGCCGGGAAAATGGCTGCCATACTTCCGGCTTACATTTTCCCGGCGGAAACTTACGATTCTGTAAGGCTCACTCGACCTCGAGCGCGTCCTGCTCGAGTCCGATGCGCACCGTCGTGCCCACGCCGGGCGTCGAGACGATGGTGATCGAGTGACCGAGCTTTGCAAGGATGCGCCGGCAGAGGTACAGCCCGATGCCGGTCGCGCGCTTGTCCGTGCGGCCGTTGCTGCCGGTGTAGCCCTTTTCAAACACGCGCGGCAGATCCTCAGGCGCGATGCCGATGCCCGTGTCGCGGATGCACAGCGTCTTCGGCGCTTCGAGCGTGATGGACACCGACCCGCTGCGGGTGTACTTGAGGGCGTTGGAGAGCACCTGCTCGATGACGAACAGCAGCCACTTCTCGTCCGTGATGACGCTGACATTCAGCGGCGCGTACTCCAGACGCAGCTTGCGCCGGATGAACTGCGAGGCAAACTTGCGCACCGCCTGCCGGACGATATCGTCGAGCGCGTAGTTGCGGATGACATAGTCCGACGACGGGCTCTCGAGCCGCAGGTAGCCGAGCACCATCTCCACATATTGCTCCACGCTCTGCAGCTGCTCGAGCAGGGCGCGCTGCTCGTCCGTGTCCGCGTCCTGCAGCAGCAGACGCATGGCGGCGATGGGCGTCTTGATCTGGTGCGCCCAGACGGTGTAGTACTCAACTAAGTCCTGATAGCCGCGCTGGCTGCGGGTCATCTGCGCGCGGCGGTCGGCATCAAGCGCGCGTACGAGCGCCTGATACTGCGCCTCGAGCGCACCGTCCGGCTCGGGCAGCTGCTCGGTGCTGAGCGTGATCTCCTGCTCCAGCCGCCGCAGCAGGCGCAGGCGCACGGCAAAGCGCCGGTAATCGACCGCGAACCAGACCAGCAGCAAAAACAGGCACACGAGCGCCGCATACTTCACCGCGCCCAGCGGCAGCCGGTAGAGCCAGAATATGAGCGCGAACACGGCCGTGTAGACCGCGAGCGCGATCACGACCTTGCGGTTTTCCCGCACATAGGCACCAAACATATCTTACCCCCCTCACTCGATGAGATAGCCGAGGCCTTTTTTCGTCGTGATATAATCCGGCAGCCCGGCAGCCTCCAGCTTGCGGCGCAGACGGGCGATGTTGACCGTGAGCGTGTTTTCGTCCACGAAGCTGTCCGTCTCCCAGAGCTTTTCCATGAGCGTCTCGCGGCTGACGACGCTGCCCTTGCGCTCAAGGAGCGTCTGCAGGATGCGATAGTCGTTTTTCGTCAGCTCGATGCGCTGCCCCTGATATGTCAGGCTCGCATCCGCCGTGTTGAGCACGGCGCCGCGATGCTCGAGCGTGGGCGCAGGCGCGGCAAAGTCATACGTGCGGCGCAAGATCGCCTGGATCTTCGCCAGCAGCACGTTCAGATCAAAAGGCTTGGCGATGAAATCATCCCCGCCCATGTTCATGGCCATGACGATGTTCATATTGTCCGACGCCGAGGAGATGAACACGACCGGCACGTTCGACACGCGCCGCAGCTCCTGACACCAGTGGTAGCCGTTATAAAACGGGAGCGTGATGTCCAGCAGCACAAGCTGCGGATCGAACGCCGTGCACTCAGAGAGCACATTGCGGAAATCCTCCGCGCAGCGCACGTCAAAGCCCCACGTCGTCAGGTGCTTTTGCAGCGCGGCGGCGATGGCCGCGTCATCCTCCACGATAAAAATGCGATGCATACGATCACCCCAAAAAGAAAATAGCAGGTACCGTTCATACCTGCTATTTTACGATACTTTGCCGCCGATTGCAACGGCAGCATCAATCCCGGCGGCGGTTGCCGTAGAGCAGGATCAGCCGCAGCAGCTGCGCGAACGACACCAGCAGCGCCGCGACATACGTCATGGCGGCTGCCCGCAGCACGCTGCGCGCACCGCGCAGCTCGTCGTCCGTGAGCAGGTTGCGCGACTCGATCGCCGCCAGCGCGCGGCGCGAGGCGTTGAACTCCACCGGCAGCGTCGCCAGCTGGAACACCGTCACAAGACCGAAGAGCAAAATGCCTGCCCAGACGAGCGCCGTCCAGTTGAAGATCAGCCCCGCAATGAGCAGCGGCCACGAGAGATTGGAGCCGATGCGCGTGGCCGGGATGATGGCCGCGCGGATGCGGATGGGCGCGTAATCGGTCGCGTACTGCACGGCATGGCCCGCCTCGTGCGCCGCGACGCCGACGGCCGCGATCGACGCGACGCCATACACTTCGTCCGAGAGGCGGATAACCTTCGCCTGCGGGTCGAAGTGGTCGGTGAGCTTGCCGGAGATGTGCTCGATGCGCACGTCGGTGATGCCGTTTGCCTGCAGGATGCGCTGCGCCGCCTGTGCGCCGGTCAGCCCGCTCGTGCAGCGCACACCGGCATAGCGCGAAAACGCGCTCTTGACCTGGATCTGCGCGATGAGCGCGATGAGCAGCGCCGGCACGACCAGCACCAGATACGTCATATCAAAGCCATAATAATAACCGTTGTACATGGCAGTCATCCTTTCTGATTCGTGCTGCTATTGTACCGCCAAAGCGTGCGCACGTCAACCGGGGCAAGTATTTGTATATTGTGTGGTTTTTTTCCGAAAAAATATCCCCCCTCCGGGCTTGTGCGGCGCTCATTTTTTGTTATACTAATATCAAGCCAACGGTGCAGCGGCGGCAGACACAGGCCGCCGCCGGATCACGGCGGATCTCAAAGCAAACCTTCCTTCTTCCCCGTTCCCCATTCCCTTCTTCCCAAAGCGCGCGACACCCCCGAACTTCGGTTCGGGGGTGTCGGCTTTTTCGTGTTACTTTCCGATGTATGCGCTGAGGATGGCGGCCATCTCGGCGCGGGTCGTTTTGCCGTCCGGGACGAGATGGCTGCTGTCGCGGCCGACGATGAGCCGGCGCGCATTCGCCCACTGCATCGCATCCATCGCCCAGGCCGGGATCTGTCCGGCATCGCTGTAGGCGGAGAGATCTGCGCGCGCCGTCACATCCGCGCCGGTGAAGGCCGCATAGCCATAGAGCATGACGGCCGCCTGTGCGCGCGTGACCGCCTCGTTCGGGCGGAACGTGCCGTCGCCGAAGCCGCAGACGATCCCGTTTTGCGCTGCCCAGACGATGGCGTCGGTGTACCAGCAGCCTGCCGGGACATCCGTGAACGGGCTCTCGCCCGTGACCGCCGGCTCGCCCGCCATCGCATAGAGGATGACCGCGAGCATTGCGCGGCTCAGCTGCTGATCCGGCGCGAAGGTCTTCTCGTCCATGCCGACCATCCAGCCGCGGGTATATACGCGCTTGATGGCGCTGTACGCCCAGTGGTTCGTCACGTCCGTGAACGGCAGGAACATTCCCGGCTCATCCATATAGTCGGCGGTGAAGAACACCTCGATCACGTCGCCGTCCGAGAGCCGGCAGTCTTGCATGGCAACGTCCGGGAACTCCCCGTTGACGCGAAAGACCCAGCCGGAATTCGGCCCCTTGCTGAACTCGGCCACTTTCGTGCCGTCCGGCTTGATGACGGCCTGCACATAGCTTCCCTTCGCCTCATAGCTGTAGCCGTTGGCCGTGAGCACCTGCCGGAACACGTCCATCGCCGTCGTGCCCTCCGGCAGGTCGCCGATCACGGACGGCGCGATCCACATTTCCGTGTCCGTGTGCAGCTGGAAGGTAACGCTGAGCGCCTTGTGATCCGGCTCGACCGGCGTGGGATCCACGGGCGTCGGAGTGACCGGCTCCGTGCCGGGCACCGTCAGCTCCACGGATACCGGCTGGCAGCTCAGTGCCTGAAAGTCCTTGTTGTCCGGATAGCGTGCGGCATACTTGCCGAGCGTCTCACTCGAGAGCTCGCTGCTGACCGTAACGGTCTTGTCCCCCGCCGCGCGGGTCACGAGCAGGTTCTCATGGCTGATAACGTCCGGATCCGTCGAGCGGAACAGCCGCCACTGCTCGCTTTCCGTCCAGCCGTCCATCGCCACGGGGACGATGCCGCTGCCGGTCAGGTCTGCATGGTCATACACCCAGACGAGCCGGCCGTCCGCATCCAGATACGCCTCCTGGAAGGGGTGCAGGTCGGTGAGAATGTTCTTTGCGTCCGTGTTGCCGTTGCGGATGCCGTCAAAGTAGTGCGCCCTGACCTGCGCCATGAGCGCGAGCTCCGCGTCGATCTCCGCCTGCGTGAGCGGCTGGACGGCGATCAGGAAGCTGCGCGAGGCCGACACGCCGCTGTCGCTGTCCGTGAGCGTCACCGTGACGGTGACATCCTTGGCAGCCTCACCGGGCAGCGGGCGGTAGACCTCCGCACGCGCGGCATTGTTCACATCCGGCGGCACGATGGTGTCGGCATCGCTGCTTGTGATGGTCACGGGGGTGTACTTGCCATCCACGCCGAAGTCGCGCGTGGTCGGGAAATGAATATCATTGGCTGCGAGATACTTGCCGTCGCGCTGCGTGAGGGGCAGACCCGTCACGGCATCGCGCAGGCCGCCGTAGGATGCAAAGCCCGCGTCGAGCTTTGCAAGCAGCTGCTCGCGCACGTTGGTCTGCTGCCCCTTGACGGTGACGGTAAACACCTTGCTGACGGTGACGGTCTGCTCCTGCGCATCTGTGAGCTGGAAGGTCACGGTCGCGGTGAGGGTGACGGTCTTGTCCTGCGCAGGCGTCTTGACCACTCCGACATAGGGGTCAAAGAGCGTGTCCGCCGTCTGCTGGTTCTTGTCGCTGACGGAGATCGCCGTCGGGTCGCTGGACGTCCAGGAGATGAGCGCCCACCGCTTGCCGTCGATGACCTTCGGCAGCGTCAGATCCTGCGTGAGCAGGGTCGGGTCATCCCCGGCGGCGCACAGGCCCTCGGTGGTGAGCCGGCTCGTGATCTCGGCAGAGATCGCATCGCGCACGCGCTGCACATCCCAGCCGATGACGACCGGGACCTGCAGTGTCTCACTGGCGCCGGCTTTGCTGAGCGCAAACGTGACGTTGTAGCTGCCGTTGTGCACGAGCGGCGTGGTGTTCGGGTCGACGAAGAAATACGTGATGGTGCCGTCGGCCGCGATGCCCGCACCGCCGTACACTTCCTCGACCTTGGAAATGCTGACCGCGATGCTGCTGTCGTCGAGCTTCGCGCTGAGCATCGTGTTCACGTTCGTGTCCCGACCGTATTCCGGCGTCAGGGTGACGGTGCCGTCGAGCCGCTCGACGAGTTTGCGCAGCTCACTCTTGGCGGCTTCCTTATCGAGTTCCGCCTGCGACCAGACGCGGATGTCAAAGCTGCGGCAGGCAGTGGCCTCGCCGCGCGTGAGCGTCGCCGTGAGGGTGACGGTCCGGATGCCGCTGCCCGGCAGCGTCACGACGCCGGTGGCCGGGTCGATGATGCTGCTGTCCGAGCTCGCCCATGTGATGGCCGAGCCGTTCACGGCCCCGGTCGCCGGCAGCGCGATCGTCGTGGCCGCGCGGATGTCGGAGGTATCAAGCGTCAGGGCCGAAGCGTCTGCCTTGAGCAGGCGCTCTTCCGCCGTGGCGATGCGCACAGGGCTGCTGAGCATCTTATATTCTCTGGAGACCGTGTCATAGAGCATGAAGGACAGGTAATTGCCCGCCATGTCCTCCGGGATGGTGTACTCCCGGCCGGTCGTGCCGGTGATCTCCTGATACGAGCTGGTGCCGGTGTTGCCCGCGCTGTAGTCCGCGGCCGTGAGATAGCGCCACTCGATCTTCAGTTTCGGGAAATTCTCGTAGTCGTACTCGCCGCCGCCAAGGACATTGACCTTGGCGCGCACCGTCTCGCCCACGGCAACAACGCCCTCGAGCTCCACGGTCGTGATCTGGGGGATGACGTAGATCGTGATGCTCGCCGTGATGCCATCGGCCGTGCTGGCCGTGATGACCGCCTTACCGGCGCCGTCGGCCGTCGCCTTGACGATCACGGACCGGTTTGCCGCGCCCGCGCCCTCCGGCGTCTCGAGCGTGACGATGCCCTCGCCCTCCGTCAGCGTCCAGTCGACGTGCGTGTCCTCATCCATGTCCTTGCAGGCGGCGGTGATCGTCGTCTGCGGCTGCGCATCATTTGTGGTGCGCCAGAGCGTGTCTGAGCCGGTCAGCTCGATGCGCGGGTCAGGCTGCACCACTTCGCCCGCCTGCCAGACGAGGATGGGGTAGCCGTTGTTCGCGCCAGCCGTGTCCTCTTTGAAGGCGTTGCCGAGCTTGTCCGCAAGGCCCTCCGGGGAGGTGATGTGCGCAGCCGCCGCTGCCGTGCCGCCAAGCGTTTCCGCCTCCGGCAGCGTATAGTAGCAGTTTTTGACCGCTGCGTTGCTGAAGGCAAAAATGCCGCCAAACTGCGCCGCCGTACCGCCGACAACGCCGGTGCTGTAGCAGTTTTCAATGCTGCCCTTCTGCAGCTGGCCGACGATGCCGCCCGCCTTGACGGAGCCGGTCACGCTGCCGGTATTGTAGCAATCGCGGATCGCAGCGGTATTCTTCCAGTAACCAAGGATACCGCCGGCAGTCGTACCGGTCACGGCTGCAAGATTCGCGCAGCCGCTGATCGTGACATCGTTTCCGTTCAGGCCGCCGGCAATGCCGCCGGTATAACCGCCGGTCACACTGCCGGAAAAGCTGCAGTTCTCGATCGTACCGGCCTGCACCTTGCCGACGATGCCGCCGACGTAGTTTTTCGTGCCGCAGCTGACCGTGCCGGAGACGTTCAGGTTGCGGATCGTTGCCTTGTTGATCGCTGCGAACAGTCCCTGATTGACCTTGCTGCCCTGCACATTCAGGCCGCTGATCGTGTGGCCGCAGCCATCGAACGTACCGGCAAAGAAATCGCCGACATACGTCGCCGTGCTGCCGACCGGCGTCCACGTGCCGGTGAGGGCAATGTCACCGGCGAGATAGAGCGTGACGCCGGCGTGCGCATATGTGCCGTTTCCGTCATCCGCCTTGACCGCAGCGGCGAAAGCCCGCAGGCTCTCTTCCGTACTGATCTTGTACGCCGCGCCGGTGCTGATGTCCGCATCTGCGGCATACTCCGGCAGTGCAGCCACGTCCACCGTGTCTGCGGCCAGTGCCGCCGGCATGAGGCTGAACACCATCGTCAACACCAGCAGCAGGGCCAGAAACCGTTTTTTCATGTGTTTCCCTCCTGAATGAAAAAAATCTGCCCGCCGGGACCGGCAGACAGATGCAGCAAAACCGGCCGAACGAAATTGCTTCGTTCAGCCATGCAGCTTCCGGTTCCGGCGGAAATGCCTGCAGCCTTCGGGTATTCTGACTTATCCGCCATCCGGCGGCTTCACAGTGACCGACTCGCGGGGCTTTGCACCCTCATTCCCCCTGCCGCCCGAAGCGGCGAAGGCTGCGCAATGTACAGTTGTATTTTCAGTGTAGCACAGCGCAGCAAGGTTGTAAATCTTTTTTCCGAACGCACAACACCCCCGGGCCGCAGCCCGGGGGTGTTGACGATCGTCTGTTATTTGCGGATGTACGCGCTGAGGATGGTGGCCATCTCGGCGCGGGTCGTCGCAGCAGCCGGCGCGAGATGCGCGCTGTCGCGGCCGATGATGAGCTGCCGCGCATTTGCCCACTGCATCGCATCCATCGCCCAGGACGGGATCTGTCCGGCGTCACTGTAGGCGGAGAGGTCTGCACGCGCCGTCACGTCGTCCTGCGTGAAGGCGGCAAAGGCACAGAGCATCACGGCAGCCTGTGCGCGCGTGAGTGCATCATTCGGGCGGAACGTGCCGTCGCCGAAGCCGGAGACGATGCCGTTTTCCGCCGCCCAGACGACGGCATCGGTATACCAGCTGTCAGCCGGGACATCGGTGAAGGGGTTCGCCGCCTCGACTGCCGGTTGACCGGCTCTGGCATAGAGGATGACCGCGAGCATCGCGCGGCTCAGCTCCTGACTCGGCGCGAAGGTCGTCTCGTTCACGCCGACCATGAGGCCGCGGGTATACATGCGCTTGATGGCGGTGTACGCCCAGTGATCCCACGACACGTCGGTATACGGCAGCGACATGCCGGGCTCCTTCTTGTAATCGGCGGTGTAGAGCACCTCGATCTCGTCGCCGTCCATGAGCACGAAATCGTTCATGCCGACGTCTGCAAAGTCATTGTTGACGCGAAACAGCCAGCCGGAATTCTTACCCTTGCCAAACTCGGCCAGCCGCGTGCCGTCGGGCGCAGTGATCGCCTGCACATAGCAGTACTGCTCGTGGTATTCATAGGTGTAGCCCTTGTCGGCCAGTACCTTCTGGAACACGGTGAACACCGACGTGCCCTCCGGCAGATCGCTGACCTCGGTCGGTGCGATCCACTCATCCGTGTCCGTGTGCAGCCGGAAGGTGACGCTGATCGTCTTGGGCTGCGCATCGTCTGCGTTCACAGCCAGCGCCGCCGGCATGAGGCTCATGATCAGAACCAGCACCAGCAGCAGCGACAGAAACCGTTTTTTCATGTACGTTCCTCCTGAAACAATAAAATTCTGCCCGCCGGGACCGGCGGACAGATGCAGCAAAACCGGCCGAACAACACATCCTGTTCAGCCCTGCAGCTTCCGGTTCCGGCGGAAATGCCTGCAGCCTTCGGGTATTCTGACTTATCCGCCGGACGGCGGCTTCACAGTGACCGACTCGCGGGGCCTTGCACCCCATTTCCCCTGCCGCCCGAAGCGGCGAAGGCTGCGCAATATGAAAAACCGCATTCAGTGTATCACAGTGCGCCGCCGTTGTAAATCCCTCTGCGGGCACGAAACCGGGCAAAAAAATCTCCTCCCGGCGGTTAACGGGAGGAGATTTTTTACGTGCAGAAAACCACACGTTGGGGGGGTGGTCACCGGGAGGCGGTTACTCCCGGAAACCAAGGAGAAAAAACAGAAATGAAAGATAGATAGCAAATAGAAAAGCGGTTTATCAGAGTTTGAGGTTTACAATGTCTCTGCCGAGGAGCACCGTGTACGCCCCGCCGATCACGAGTGCCAGCAGTCCCAGCAGCATCATGGCGGCCGAACCTGCGGGATATGTGCTCATGAAGGCAACAGCGACGATCTCGATCGCGAGAAACGCAACAAAAGCCAAAACGTTCAGCAAGATGTTTTTCATAACGGGTCCCTCCTGAAAGATTTGCTTCGGGGCGCTTCTGATCCCCTTTTACGATGACAGAATAGCACAGAAAACGTGTGTTGTAAAATTCACAATTTCGAATGTTCTCTTTTTTGGTTTTGATGCAATTCAAAAAAATAATAAGATACTTTGAAAATTGTGATAAATGATTGTCAAACCGTTCCTGCTCCGTGTCGAATACCGGAAATAATGCTTGACGCAGGCCGGATTTGCGACGTATTATAAGATTGAGAAAAAACGGATCCAATTCGGGATAAGGAGGCATTGCCTATGGAACTTCGTTTGCTGACCACATTCCTAAAGGTCGCACAGCTGCAGAGCTTCTCCAAGGCCGCAGAATCTCTGGGATATTCCCAGTCCGCAGTTACGGTGCAGGTTCAGCAGCTTGAAAATGAGCTGGGCGTGCGTCTGTTCGATCGCATCGGCAAAACGGTATCCATCACCCACTATGGGCAGGAGTTCATTCCCTATGCGCGCGATGTCGTGTCGGCTGCCGCGCGCGCCGTATCGTTCACGGTCGAGGAGCGCGATCTGACCGGCACGCTGCGCATCGGCACGATCGAGTCGATCATGACGGCCAGCTTCGGGGAGATCCTGCCGCTGTATCATGAGCACTGTCCGCGCGTGAACACGCAGCTGATCGAGGGCGACACGAAGACGCTGTCGGATATGCTCATGCACAATGAGGTCGACCTGATCTATACGCTCGACGACATGGGCTACGACGCGCAGCGCGTCAAGCTCTTTGAATGCCCGCAGGATATCGTCATCGTCGCCAGCCCCAAGCACCGCTTCGCCGCGGCAAAACAGCTCAAGCTGGCGGACCTCGTGGACGAGCCGTTCGTGCTCATGCCGCAGTCCAACAGCTACCGCCACCAGTTCGATGTGGAGCTGGCGCACCAGAAGCTGACGATCCGTCCGTTCCTGGAGCTGGAGAGCACGAGCATGGTCATGCAGCTGCTCGAGCACAGCCCGTACCTATCCGTGCTGCCGCGCTACACGGCGCGCCGCCGCGCGGAAGACGGCCGCCTCGCGATCCTGCCGGTCACGGACTGCCACATGGAGCAGTGGAGCCAGCTGGTGCACCACCGCGACAAGGTGCTCACGCCGCAGATCCGCGTCATGGTCTCCTGCATTGCGCAGGTGGAAAAAATCCCGCTGCATCTCGAGAGCTGAACAGGGACATAACAAAAACCTGCCCCCATCGTGCGATGGGGGCAGGTTTGCATCCGGGAACAAAAACTCAGTCGGTCACGTACGGCAGGAGGGCGATCTGACGCGCTCTCTTGATGGCCTCGGTGAGCTCGCGCTGGTGCATCGCGCAGGTACCGGTCGTGCGGCGCGGCAGGATCTTGCTGCGCTCGGACAGGAAGCGGCGAAGCTTCGCGGTGTCTTTGTAGTCGATATAAGTGCACTTGTCAACACAGAACTGGCAAACTTTTCTGCGTTTGCGGTTCTTGCTCTTATCTCTGTCAAAAGCCAAGACTGTAATCCTCCTTTATCAAAATCAGAACGGCAGGTCGCCGTCATCGTCGTCCAGCTCGGAAAACGCGCTGCCGCCCTGGGGGACATTGTCATATCCGCCATAGCTGCCGCGGTGAGCCGGTGCCGATGCGTTCGGCGCTGCCGGGCGAGACGTATCGCCGCCGTCGCGGCGCTTGCTCTCGCCAAAGTAGACATTGTCCGCCACGACCTCCGCGCTGCGGCGCTTGCCGCCCTCACGGTCGGTCCAGTCGCGGATCTGCAGGCGGCCGCTCACAACGGCCATGCTGCCCTTGGTGAAGTACTTGGAGACGAACTCCGCCGTGCTTCTCCATGCGACAATGTCGATGAAGTCCGTCTGCCGCTCGCCGCCGTCACGACCGCCGAAATCACGGTCGACCGCAAGCGAAAACGACGCAACGGGGATCTGGGACTGGGTATAACGAAGCTCGGGGTCACGGGTCAGACGGCCCATGAGCACAATGTGATTCAGCATTGCCGCGCCTCCTTATTCCGGGCGACGGGTGATCAGGGAGCGGAGAATACCGTCCGTGATGCCCAGCACACGATCCAGCTCAGCCGGGAAATCCGGGCCGCTGGTGAACTTGACGAGCACGTAGTAGCCCTCGGAAATGTAGTTGATCTCGTAAGCGAGCTTGCGCTTACCCATCTCCTCCATCTCCTCCAGCGTGCCGTTCTGCTCGACAAGCGCCTTGAACTTCTCGACGACTGCTGCAGTCTCTTCCTCCGACAGGTTGGGGTTGATGATGTACATCAGTTCGTACTTTTCGGTGGTTTTTGCCATTTCAGTTGCACCTCCTTCTGGTCTGATGGCCCTCATCTCAAATGAGAGCAAGGATCACCTGTGTCAGCACACAGGCCATATTATTATACCTGAAAATATGGGAAAGTCAATCTTTTTTTGCACTTTCCGGTGTGTCGAGCACGTGCACATTCATCTGCGGATAAGACATGGACACACCGTGGGCATCAAACGCCGCGCCGACGGCCTCCATGAGGTCGTAGTACACCGTCCAGTAATCGGCCGTTTTGCACCAGACACGCACGGTGTAGTCGATGTTGCTCTCGCCGTAGCCCGACACGCGCACAAACGGCTCGGGCTCCGGCAGGATGCCGGCCACAAGGGAGACGGCATTGTGCAGCGCCGCCTTCACCTGCTCCGGACGGCAGGTATAGTCCGCGCCGAAGGTGAGATCCACGCGCCGCTGCGACTCACGGTTATAGTTGACGATCTTGGACGCCGACAGGTCGCTGTTCGGCACATAGATGTCCTTATTGTCGATCGTGCACAGCTGCGTGTAGATGAGGCCGATGTCGCGCACCGTGCCGCTGACATTGCCGGCCTCGATGAAATCGCCGTCCTCAAACGGCCGTGTGAGCAGGATGATGATACCGCTCATGGCATTCGAGAGGCAGTTTTGCACCGAGAGCGACAGTGCCAGACCGAGCAGGCTGAACACAGCCAGCAGTGCTGTGACATTAAAGCCGAGGCTGTCGGCCACGATGAGGATCGCCATGAATTCCAGCGTGATCTTGAGCACCTTGAGAATGAACCTGCTCAGACTCTCGGACAGGCGCGAGTGCGACGATATGCGCCGCGCAATGCGCATGATGATCCAGATGCAAACAATGCAGATCACGAGCGTGATGGCGGAGGTGATGAGCTTTTCCAGTGTGAGACTGCCGAGGCTGAAGCCGATGGCTTTGTTCACGTCCTCGATGCTGTCTTTGGTCGATTCGAGCGCGCTCTGATAGGTGTCCGTATTCAAATGGCGGTCTCCCCTTTCGTGAATGATCTGATGTTCAGTATACGCCATACCCCGCCGGTTTTCAACACGTTCCGTCAGGCGGCATCCTGGGCAGGGGCCTCAAAAAGGAGCGTGCCTGTTTGCGCAAAAAGCGCAAACAGGCGGGGCTGAGATCAGCCCCGCCTGCGTGGGTAGGAAAAATTATGCCTCGTCGTAGAGCTTCTTGAGCTTGAGCAGGTGCTCGTAGCGCTTCTTTGCGTTGGCCTCGGACTTGGCAAACAGCTCCTCGGCACGATCCGGGAACTCGTTGGTCAGGCGGGCGTAACGTGCCTCGTTCATGAGGAAGTCACGGTAGCCGCCGGCCGGCTCCTTGCTGTCGAGCGCGAAGGGCTTCTCGGCGGACGGATCGTAGCGGAACAGGTTCCAGTAGCCGCAGTCGACCGCGCGCTTCATCTCGCCCTGGCAGTTGGTCATGCCGCCCTTCTTGATGCTGTGCATCTCGCAGGGAGCGTAGCCGATGATCAGGGACGGGCCGGGGTAAGCTTCCGCTTCCTTGATGGCCTTGATGGTCTGCGCCGGGTTTGCACCCATGGCGACCTGCGCCACGTAGATGTAGCCATAGCTCATGGCGATCTCGGCAAGGCTCTTGCTCTTGAGCTCCTTACCGGCAGCCGCGAACTGCGCGACCTGACCGATGTTGGAGGCCTTGGACGCCTGTCCGCCGGTGTTGGAGTAGACCTCGGTGTTGAAGACGAACACGTTCACGTCCTCGTCCTGCGCCAGGACATGGTCCAGGCCGCCGAAGCCGATGTCGTAGGCCCAGCCGTCGCCGCCGAAGATCCAGCAGCTCTTCTTGTTGAGGAAGTCCTTGCCGGCCATGATGCGCTGGTAGCGCTCGCAGTCACAGGCGGGCTTGGCCTCCATCACAGCGAGGAACTCCGCCGTGGCGGTCTGGTTGGCCTCGCCGTCGTTGTAGGTCTCGAGGTACTTCTTGGCAGCGGCGACCTTCGCCGGATCCTTGCCGTTTTCGGCGATGTAGCGGATGTCCTCCGCGAGGTCGTCGCGGATCTTCTTCTGGCCGAGGTACATGCCGAGACCGTGCTCCGCGTTATCCTCGAACAGGGAGTTGGCCCAGGCGGGACCCTTGCCTTCCTTGTTGACGGTGTACGGGCTGGTGGCAGCCGGGCCGCCCCAGATGGACGAGCAGCCGGTCGCGTTGGAGATCATCATGTGATCGCCGAACAGCTGCGTGATCAGGCGGGCATAGCTCGTCTCGGCGCAGCCGGCGCAGGAGCCGGAGAACTCAAGCATGGGCTGACGGAACTGGCTTCCCTTGACGGTGAAGTCCTGAAGCTCCTTCTTCTCGGCAACAGCGGAGACCATGTAGTCGAACACGGGCTGCTGCGCTTCCTGGCCCTCCAGCGGCTGCATCGTCAGCGCGCCGACCGGGCAGACGTGCGTGCAGACGCCGCAGCCCATGCAGTCGAGCGGGGAGATGGCCATGGAGAACTTGTAAACGCCCTTGCCGGCGCCGACCTTGAAGTCGACCGCCTTGGTCTGAGCGGGCGCGGCGGCCAGCTCGTCGGCAGTGAGCGCGAACGGGCGGATGGTCGCGTGCGGGCAGACATAGGCGCACTGGTTGCACTGGATGCACTTGGCGCTGTCCCACTCGGGCACGGAGACGGCCACGCCGCGCTTCTCATACGCGGAGGCGCCGAGCTCGAACGTGCCGTCGGCATGGTCGACGAACGCGGAGACAGGCAGGCTGTCGCCGTCCATCTTGTCGACCGGGGTGAGAATGTCGCGCACCATCTTGACGGTGGCCGGACGGCCGGTCAGCTCCTTGGCGGGCGCATCGTCCACGGCGTTGGCCCAGTCGGCCGGAACGTCGATCTTCACATACGCGGTTGCGCCGAGGTCGATGGCCTTGTAGTTCATCTCGACCACGTCCTCGCCCTTCTTCATGTAGGAGGCCTTGGCCTTCTCCTTCATGTAGCGGATGGCGTCCTCCTCCGGCATGATCTTCGCCAGAGAGAAGAATGCGGACTGCAGGATGGTGTTGTTGCGCTTGCCCATGCCGATCTGGATGGCCAGATCAATGGCGTTGATCGTGTAGAGCTGGATGTTGTTCTTGGCAATGTAGCGCTTGGCGGAGGCGTCCAGATGGTGGCTGAGCTCCTCGGGCGTCCACTCGCAGTTGATCATGAACACGCCGCCGGGCTTGACGTCCTGAACCATCTTGAAGCCCTTGGTGATGTAGCTCGGGTTGTGGCAGGCGACGAAGTCGGCCTTATTGATATAGTACGGGCTCTTGATCTCGTGATCGCCGAAGCGCAGGTGGCTGATGGTCACGCCGCCGGTCTTCTTGGAGTCATACTGGAAGTAGGCCTGCACGAATTTATCGGTGTGGTCGCCGATGATCTTGATGGAGTTCTTGTTGGCGCCGACAGTGCCGTCACCGCCGAGACCCCAGAACTTGCAGGCGATGGTGCCCTCGGCGGAGGTGTCGGGCGCGTCCGTCTCCGGCAGGGAGAGGTTGGTCACATCGTCAACGATGCCGATGGTGAACTGACGCTTCGGGTTCTCGCTCTTGAGCTCCTCATAGACCGCGAACACGGAGGCCGGCGGGGTATCCTTGGAGCCGAGACCGTAGCGGCCGCCGGTGACGACGATGTCGTTGCGGCCGGCGTTGGCCAGCGCGGTGACGACGTCGAGGTACAGGGGCTCGCCCTGTGCGCCGGGCTCCTTCGTGCGGTCGAGCACAGCGATCTTCTTGCAGGTCGCCGGGATGGCCGCGATGAGCTTGTCGGCACGGAACGGACGGTACAGGCGGACCTTCACGAGGCCGACCTTTTCGCCGTGGGCGTTGAGGTAGTCGATGACCTCCTCGGCCACGTCGCAGATGGAGCCCATGGAGATGATGACACGGTCAGCATCCGGGGCGCCGTAGTAGTTGAACAGCTGGTAGTTGGTGCCGATCTTGGCATTGATCTTCGCCATGTACTCCTCGACCAGCTCCGGCACGGCGTCGTAGTACTTGTTGGACGCCTCACGGTTCTGGAAGAAGATGTCGCCGTTTTCATGGCTGCCGCGCATCTGCGGATGCTGCGGGTTCAGACCGCGCTGACGGAAGGCATTGACCGCATCCATGTCCACCATATCAGCCAGATCATCATAATCCCAGACGGCAATCTTCTGGATCTCGTGCGAGGTACGGAAGCCATCAAAGAAGTTCAGGAACGGAACGCGGCCCTTGATGGCGGCCAGATGCGCCACGGGGGACAGATCCATGACTTCCTGCACGTTGCCCTCGGCGAGCATGGCGAAGCCGGTCTGGCGGCAGGCCATGACGTCGGACTGGTCACCGAAGATGGACAGGGTGTGCGAAGCGAGCGCGCGCGCCGTCACGTGGAACACGGCCGGGAGCAGCTCACCGGCGATCTTGTACATATTCGGAACCATGAGCAGCAGGCCCTGAGAGGCGGTATACGTCGTCGTCAGAGCGCCGGCATTCAGCGAACCGTGGACAGCGCCGGCTGCACCGGACTCTGCCTGCATTTCCTGCACACGGACCTTCGTGCCGAAGATGTTCTTACGGCCGGCGGCGGACCACTGATCGACCAGGTCGGCCATCGGGCTCGACGGGGTGATCGGGTAAATGGCAGCCACTTCCGTAAAGGCGTAGGACACGTGGGCGGCAGCATTGTTGCCGTCCATCGTAACGAGCTTTCTTGCCATAAACTTCATCTCCTATTTCTCTTATGCGTTAGCCTATATTTGTGCAATGGGTACCTATCAACCCATTCGCGTCAATATGATAACACAGTTGCAAAAAAACGTAAATAATAGTTTTTTGATTCGTATTTCATTTTTCGAAACGTTATTATTGAAAACATGCAATTTTCTGAGGAAAAACCGGCATTTTCACGGAAAACGCCTGCTTTTTTCGCTGTTTTTTCGCTTGTGATTTCTCGCCTATTGTTATATAATATATCACTGCTGTTAAGAAAGGGGCTGTCTACATGGTCAAAATCGAACAATCGAATGGCACCATCAGCATCACCAACGAAGTATTCACAAACCTTGCAGGCGACGCCGCGACCAGTTGCTTCGGCGTGAAGGGCATGGTCGGCCGCAGCAAGGACAGCGGTCCGTTCCAGCTTCTGCGCAGAGAATCCATGTCCAAGGGCGTCAACGCCACGTTCGCCGACGACGGGAGCATCTCGCTCGAGCTGCACATCGCAGTCGATCACGGCGTGAACATTTCCGCGCTCGCCCACAGCATCATCAACGAGGTCAGCTATAAGGTCAATCAGGCCACCGGCGTGCCCGTTGCGCGTGTGGACGTGTTCGTGGATTCCATGTTCCTCGATTGAGCAGGGACATTTCGCATCGCTTCCCCTCCCGGGAGCCGCGCTTCCGGGCCATTTTCATTTCCCCCGTCGGAGGTGTACAGATTTGAGAGAAATTATTGATGCCGCAGCGCTTCGGGAGATGCTCCTGTGCGCGAATGCGGCACTGGAAGAAAACAAACAACGCATCAACGAGCTCAACGTCTTCCCTGTTCCGGACGGTGACACCGGCACGAACATGAGCCTGACGATGAACTCCGCCGCCATCGAGCTCGGCCGCAAGCAGACCGACACCGTCGGTGCCGTGGCCGACTGCGCCGCCAGCGCCCTGCTGCGCGGTGCGCGCGGCAACTCCGGCGTCATCCTGTCGCTGCTGTTCCGCGGGATCGCCAAGTCCCTCAAGGGCCGCGAGAACGCAAACGCCGCCGAATTTGCCGCCGCCGTCTCCGCCGGTGTGGACGCCGCCTACAAAGCCGTCATGAAGCCGGCCGAGGGCACGATCCTCACCGTCAGCCGTCTGGGTGCGCAGGCCGCCGTGGAGTTTGCCAAGGAGAGCACGGACTTTGAGGCCATGCTCGAGGCGCTGCTCGCCGCTGCGCGCGAGGCGCTGGCCGACACGCAGAACATCAACCCCGTGCTGCGCCGCGCAGGTGTAGTCGACGCCGGCGGCGAGGGCTTCGTGCTCGTCATGGACGCCATGCTCGGCTATCTGCAGGGACGCACCGCCGCCCCCGTGACCGCGGTCGCCCCGGCTGCCGCCGCCGCACCGAAAGAGGGCGCGGATTTCTCCGAGTTCGACACCGGAGAGATCACGTTCGGCTACTGCACGGAGTTTATCGTGGCGCGTGAAAACAACAAGAGCCCCGAGCTGCTGCGCTCGTTCCTCAACAACCTCGGCGACTGTGTCGTCGTGGTCGATGATGATGAGATCATCAAGGTGCACGTGCACACGAACGTGCCCGGCGAGGTGCTGACCGAGGCGCTGACCTACGGCCCGCTCCAGACCGTGAAGATCGAAAACATGCGCAACCAGCACACCGCCCTCTCCGGCAGCGACGCCCCCGCCGCGCCCGAGGCAGAGGCCGTGCCCGAGGCAGAGCCCGCTGTGGCCGCGCCCGAAAAGCAGTTCGGCGTCGTGGCCGTGTCCGCCGGCGAAGGCATGGCGAACCTCTTCCGCGAGCTAGGCGTCGACCGCGTCGTCACCGGCGGCCAGACCATGAACCCCTCCACGGAGGACATTCTCACCGAGGTCAACAAGACCCCGGCGGAGATCGTGTTCGTGCTGCCGAACAATAAGAACATCATCATGGCCGCCCAGCAGTGCATCCCGCTGTCGGACAAGAAGGTCATCGTTATCCCGACCAAGACCGTGCCGCAGGGCATCACCGCGATGCTCTCGTTCGACCCGTCGAGCGCCGAGGACGTGATCGAGGCCGAGATGAGCGCCGCGATCGAGAGCGTGCACACCGCGCAGGTCACCTATGCCGCGCGTGATTCCGATTTTGACGGGCACGATATCCACAAGGGCGAGTATCTGGCGCTGATGGACGGTGCGCTGCTCGGCAGCAACGCCGATCTTGACAAGGTACTGCTTGCGATCGCCGATGCCGCCGCGGATCTCGACCCCGAAATCGTCTCCATCTACTACGGTGAGGACGTGAAGGCCGATGCCGCGCAGCACGCAGCCGAGCTGATCGGCGGGCGTCTGCCGATGTCGGACGTGAACGTAGTCGACGGCGGCCAGCCGGTCTATTACTACATGATCTCGTTTGAATAAACCATGCACTATAGCAAACCGCCCCGGTTTTCACCGGGGCGGTTTGCTCTTTGTGTTCGGTTTTATCGCTCCTGCGCGCGGATCAGGTTCTTGTAGAAATCGACCGCGCCGGGCAGACAGTTATATTCGATGTTCTCGTCGATGCCGTGCATGCCCTTCATCTGCTCGGGACCAAAGACCACGGGCGCAAAGCGCAGGCAGTTGCCGCAGATCTCCTGATAGAACTGCGCATCGGTCGCGCCGGTCATGACATAGGGGCTCACAGGCAGCCCCGGGAACGTCTCGCCGATGACCTGCTCCACCTGGCGGAAGGCTTCGCCGTGGATATCCACGGTCTCGGAGTAGTCATTGGCGTGGATGACCTCCATCTCCAGCCCGTACTTTTCGGCAAGGCGGCGGATGATGGCAAGGCTCTCCTGCTCTCCCTGATGCGGGATGAAGCGCATGTTCGCACCCAGCGTTGCCTCCTGCGGCAGGACGTTATACGCATCGGCGCCGGACTGCATCGTAAAGGCGATCGTCGTGTGCAGCATCGCGCCTGCCTGCGCCGACACGCGCGGCAGCACGATCTTCATCAGCGGCTGGAACAGCCAGAGGTTGCCCATCACGAGCCGCAGGCCGAACGGCGCATAGGGCGCAAGGCGCGCGAACATGGCCGAGACCTCCGGCAGGAACTTTCTGCGGAACGGATCGTGCTTTTCCACATCCGTCACGAATGCGGACAGGCGCGCAATGGGGCTGTTCGCCATCGGCGCACTGGCGTGGCCGCCGTTGCTGCGGGCGGTGAATTTCACGTCCGCCTTGCCCTTTTCAAACACGCCCACCATGGCAAAGTTTCCGGGGATGCCGCCAATCGGCTCGGTGATGATGCCGCCGCCCTCGTCGCAGACGAGAAACGGACGCACGCCGCGGCGCTTAAGCTCGGCGACGAGCTTCGGCGCGCCGTCGCCCGCCCACTCCTCCGTGCAGGACGAGGAGAGATAGACGTCGTTGGCGGGCTCATAGCCGGCGGCGAGCAGCTCCTCGACCGCCTGGAAAAACGCCATGAGCGAGGCCTTGGTATCCGACGCACCGCGTCCCCAGACCTTGCCGTCGGCAATGTCGCCGGAAAACGGCGCGTGCGACCATGTGCCCTCGGCGGGCACGACGTCCTGATGGCTCATGAGCACGATCGGGCGGTCATGCGCCTTGCCCTTCCAGCAGAAGAGCAGGTTGCCGTCGATGACCGTGCGCTCGAGCTTTTCGTGCACGAGCGGGAACAGCTGCGCAAGCTGCGCGTGGAAGCGCTCGAAGCGCTCCGGGGCATAGACGTTGGCATACGACGTGGTATCGCAGCGGATCATGGCGGCGAGCTTTTCAGCGTAAGCCATGGCGCGGTCTGCATCCGGCTGGGGCTGATAGGCGGATTTTTTCTTCGGCATGAGCAAGGCGTGCGCCACCGCCGCTCCCAGCGGGGCCAGCGGTGCGAGCGCGAGATATCCGGGACGGAATTTCATTTTGTTTCACCCTCCTGATTCTGTTTGCGGTAGAGCGCGTAGGCGATGCCGATGGCCAGCGCGCCGCTCGGAACGATCATGAAGCTGGTCGAGCCCGTCAGCGACGGGACGAGCATGAACAGCACGCTCATCATGACCAACGGTGCAATGGCAACGCGGATGTTCTTGCGGAAATACTGATACGCCATCGCGCCGAAGAGCGCGGGGACGACGTTTGCAAACGCCGGCTGGAGCACGGGGCTCTGCAGCACGGGCTGCAGCGGCACGAGCA
>OLOU01000284.1_pt1 | contig 46519 bp, 39 predicted proteins | sample 1672101 | NCBI WGS metagenome assembly OLOU01 (sample SAMEA3136645, study PRJEB25190) | human gut metagenome | biome: human gut; feature: human-associated habitat; material: faeces | place: Austria | collected 2013
AATAAGTGCAGCGGATAGGAGCGACCTATCTACTACACTTCTATTGTACTAGGTGAGCCGTATACCAGTTGGTATAGAAGTGATTCATGATAATGACATAAGTCTTAGTGTACGGGTCGGATGAGTTGCATTTCCTCAGCCGTAGGTATATAAGTTCAAGACAAATTAGAACTGATTTCTTATATTTCACATCGCAGAACTGTCTCCGGAGGGGAAAGTGCCCAGCCTATCACTTTTCTGTTGCTGGGAGAAAGAGTTGCATTTTCTAAGAAGGCGAAGCATCATCGCCTATGGTTTTCAGATAACACAGGCCTATATTTATGTCAGATAATCCTCCAATGGAATATTCCAATAGAAAAAGGGCTGTGACAAAATGTTTGCACACTTTGTCACAGCCCTCATTTGTTTTTTACTTCGTCTCTTTTGCTTCTGTTTCTTTCTTGGCCGGTTCTTCCTTGGCGGTTTCTTCCGGCGCTTTTTCCTTTGCGTCGCTGGTAGCAATGCCTTTCTTTCTGGCAGCTTCCAATGTATCGGTTCTGGTGCCGTCCTTGAGTTCGACTTCTTCGCCGTGGAAGTCTTCGCCTGTCAGTTCGTCAGAGCGGCCGCCCATTTCGGTGCCCTTCTGGCGGAGCTGCTTGATGCCTTCTTCGAAGTCCATTTCCGGATGTTCCTTGAAGTAGCCCTGTTCACGGAGTTTCTTTTCCATGCCTTTATAGGTAAAGGTGACGACTTCTTCCTGCGGGATGCGGATCTGGCCGGGCATTCTCTTTTCGAATTCCTTCCAGAATTCTTCAGAGGCTTTCATGAGGACGCGGCCGACTTTCTGGGTGCTTCCGATATCGTAGAGGAGGGACCAGATCGGACGGTTGTCCATCTTTGCGTATTCATGGAATGTATAGCGGTAGGTGACCGGCTTCATGAGCTGGTTCTTGAAGTGGTGCACGCCGTAGATTTCATCATAAGGAATGATGATTTCCTTCCTGTGGCCTACGCCGGTCTTCAGCATGTAGAGCCCATCATCTTCCAGGCGGTAAACGGTCTTGGTGAGGACGGTATCGAGCAACCACCAGAGGATGGCAATCTGCATGCCGATATCAATGACAGGAACGCGGCCGTGGACGATGCCCCAGTAGCCGGTCCAGCATACGTAGGCTGCCCAGAGGATGAATCCTAACACTGCAGGAATCATATAGGGTTTGTAAAAATAGGAATGGTCGACGAAATCTTTCGGAGATCCAGTCTGTGTGATCTTATTTGCCATGCTTCATACTCCTTTTGAGCAGCAATAAAGGGAAATCAATGCATTGATTATAACATACGGACATCTGCAGAAGCGGGAAGCCCGCATGCATCCGTCTTATCCATCATCCATTAAACGTCCAGGAAAGGGGCGGAATGCCAAGTGCCCAGAGGCCTGCTCCGACGGCATAGACGATGATGCCGATGATGAAGAAGCGCAGGCCTACCATGAGGACGCCTTTCGTGATGACAAGGATATTATGGAAATTCGGATCCATGAAGGTGTAGGGATAGAGATGGCTCTTCCCGTGGAGAACGATCGTCAGCCATGCCCTGAAGTAGACGAAGACGACATAGAGTGCAGGGTAAACCATCCATGTGATCATGGTGTACCAGTGCATTTCGCGCTTGTCTACGAAGAGAATGTAGTCGATCATCATCAGGATCGGAATGATGTAATGGAATATGTAGTTGTAAAAGGAAAAGTGTTCGTAGCTGATGTCGTTCAGCTTGTGGGTCCTTATGGCGCCCGGCCGCACGATGAGATGGTACATGAGCGACAGTGTCCCAAGGCTCGCTGCGACAGCGTAGCGGAAGTCGGCGGTATAAAGAACCGGCATGTCCACTTTCATGAGCGTCGCGCCCAGCCAGAGTACGAACAGGGTAAATGTGGAAAATGTGTAGTACTGGATTCTTGACCAAAAAACAAAAGGCGTCAGGACCTTATGCTTCATCAGGAGGATCAGCCCTATGATCAGAAGGACGAAGATCACCCAGCGGTAAATTAAAGCGACCGGCATATGCACCTCGAAAGGAAAGACTAGCGGGAACTTTCATCCCGGATCAGCATTTGGAAAATGCTTATTTCTTGTTTCTCTTTCCTCTTCTAGACTGCTTATGGCGGGCTTCAGCGCGAAGACGGCGGACTTCTTCCTTCTCACGGATCTGGTCCTCTTCCTCCTGCCTGATTTTCTTCTTCTGGTGGTAGTTGTAAATATTCATAGCCAGACAGAGAAGGATCATAACGGCAATGGCAACGGTTCTTACGTTCACACCATTTACCATAATGTTCCAAATGGCGAAAGCGACAGCTACGCCAAATAAAAGTCCACGTGCTTTCATCCTTGTGATTTCTCCTTTGCGCGGGAAGGCCGCGTTAATCTTGTAAAAAACGTTAAAAGCATATCGCTCTTATTTTAATAGTTTTTGTTCATGATAGCAATACAAATAAAAAATATATTCTATATGTCCATGAAAAAAGATCTCTGCCCGTTTTCAAAGAAAAAGGCGTTTTTAAGCCGGCATCTTTTTGAACGAGTAATCAGTCGTTTCTTTTCCGCCCTTGCGTAAGAGGGGCTTTTTCAAGCGAAATTGAGCGAAATATCTTCCGGGCAATAAAAAAAGATGCCTGAGCCCGATGACCCAGACATCTTTCATGATTGGAAATTTCCTTACTCAGGAGTTCTTGATGCCCCCATGCAGTTCCATGCTGCGTGCTTTGCAGGCCGGACATTCTCCGTCCCCGCCTCCGCAGCAGCTTCCTCCGCCGAATGTCACCTTGTAAATATGGCGGCATGCCAGGACGAAGAGGATGGCGATGGCAGCAATGACTAAGTAAACGCCAATGCTCAATGAAATCACCCTTTCTGAAATAATGGTGCTTACGCCTTCACGCCGGCTCCTTCCAGAATTTCTTCCTTCTTCTTGGGAGCAGGACGGACGATCATCCAGAGAGCTGCCAGGCTGACGACGATGGCAAGGACTTGTCCAATGCCGAAAGCGGCGCCGTAGAAGAGCCAGCTTCCGATGTTGTAAGCGACGAATGCCATGCCGTATCCGAGCATGATCTGGAATCCGATGGCAAGAGCTGCCCATTTCCTGTCGCCCATTTCACGGGCAATCGTAGCCATAGCAACGACGCACGGCGGGTCGAACAGGTTCAGGATCATGAAGGAGAAAGCGGCAATCGGTGTGAACATGCCGGCAATGCCAGCCATGAGTTCCATGTCTTCTGCATCAGCAGCGACGCCGTTCAGGACAGCAAGGGTGCCGATAGCGTTTTCCTTTGCCATTTCAGCGGAAATGACAGCGACGGCGCCTTTCCAGTCGCCCAGACCGACCGGTGCGAAGATCCAGGAAATAGCTCCGCCGAAGGCTGCGAGCATGGAGTCTTCAATATCGACCATTTCCATGGACGCATTGAATGCGGAGAAGAACCAGATGATGACGCAGGCTGCAAAAATGATGGTGCCTGCCTTGATGATGAAGCCTTTCGCTCTGTCCCACATATGACGGATGACGCCCTTCATAGCCGGAATATGGTATGCCGGAAGTTCCATGACGAAAGGTGCCGGATCGCCGGCAAAGGCAGAGGTCTTCTTCAGAGCAATGCCCGCCAGAACGATGACGGCAATGCCCAGGAAGTACATAGCCGGAGCCATGAGTACCGAGTCTGGGAAGAAGGTGGACGTGATCATGGAAATGATGACAGCCTTCGCGGAGCACGGGATGAAGGTGCAGAGCATGATGGTCATGCGGCGGTCACGCTGATCTTCGATCGTACGTGTCGCCATGACAGCCGGCACGCCGCAGCCGCTTCCGACCAGGATCGGAATGAAGGACTTGCCGGACAGGCCGAATTTGCGGAAAATGCGGTCCATGATGAATGCGACGCGCGCCATGTATCCGGAGTCTTCCAGGAGTGCCAGGAAGAAGAAAATAAGAACAATCTGCGGCACGAAGCCAAGGACGGTGCCCACGCCGCCGATGATGCCGTCGACGACAAGGCTTTCCAGCCAGTCAGGAGCGGCAATGGCTTCCATGAGGCCGGCAGCTGCATCATTGACATATTCGCCGAATAATACGTCATTCGTCCAGTCGGTAGCCCATGTGCCGATGGTCGTGACGGAAATGTAGTACACAAACGTCATGATGGCGAAGAAAATCGGAAGAGCAAGGATACGGTTCGTGACGACGCGGTCGATCTTGTCGGAGACCGTCATCGCATGGCCGTCATGCTTCTTCGTCAGGACGCTGGAAATGATGCGTCCGATATAGGAGTAACGCTGGTTGATGATGATGGATTCGGAATCATCGTCCATTTCATCTTCGCAGTCCTTGATGTGCGTATCAAGGTGAGCGAGAGTCTTAGGATCGAGCTGCAGTGCATCGGTCGCATCATGGTCTCTTTCAAATACCTTGATGGCATACCAACGGACGAATTCCTTGTCCACTTTGTCATGGATGGATTCTTCAATGTGCGCAATGGCGTGTTCTACGCTTCCGGTGAATACGGAAGGCAGGCAGTGCTTCCTGCCGCTCTTGGCAGCCTCGATGGCTCTTTCAGCAGCTTCCTTGCAGCCCTTGCCCTGCAGCGCGGAGATTTCCACGACTTCGCAGCCCAGTTCCTCGCCCATCTTCTTGATGTCGATCTTGTCCCCGCTCTTCTTGACGAGGTCCATCATGTTGACTGCCATGACGACCGGCAGCCCGATTTCAATCAGCTGTGTGGAGAGGTACAGGTTTCTTTCCAGATTTGTACCATCGATGATATTCAGAATCACGTCAGGCTGTTCGTTGACAAGGTAATTTCTTGCTACCTTTTCTTCCAGTGTATACGGGGACAAAGAATAGATCCCCGGAAGATCCTGGATAATGACATCCTTGTGTCCTTTAAGGATGCCGTCCTTCTTTTCTACGGTGACGCCGGCCCAGTTTCCCACATACTGGTTGCTGCCGGTCAATTCATTAAACAGTGTCGTCTTGCCGCAGTTCGGATTGCCCGCAAGGGCGATTCTGATTGACATTCTGACTCCTTTCCTACCTTAAGGAAATAAATATATGAGAAAATTACTCTTCCACTTCAATGACTTCCGCTTCACTCTTGCGGATGGAAAGTTCGTAGCCGCGGACGGTCAGTTCGATCGGATCGCCCAGTGGTGCTACCTTACGGACAAAGACATCGACTCCCTTTGTGATGCCCATGTCCATGATGCGGCGGCGCGTCGGTCCGTTGCCGCCGATCTTCTTGACCTTGGCGGTCTCCCCGACTGCCACTTCCTTCAATGTTTTCATAGCTGCTCCCTTCCTCCTTTAAAAGAAAATTCTCTGCGCCATGGACTTGTCGAGAGCAATGCGGCTCCCTTTGACCTGTACGATCAGGTTGCCTGCCATGTGGCTGACAATCAAAACTTCTGCGTCCATCACAAATCCGAGCTCAGCCAGATGCTGGCGGACGTCGTCTTTCCCTGAAATGCGGCGTATCGTCACAGTCTCGCCTTCCTTGGCAAATATGAGAGGCATCATTTATATCACCTCGATGCTTTCTTAAAAAGGAATTTCTTTCCGGCTCCGCGAAGGCGCCGGCCAATCACCCCATCGTTGATTATGTCATAATCTTAATGCACGTATTCAAAATTAGTCAATATCTCAAAATAATTTTTATTAGGTCGTCCTTTTCATTATTTTTCTGTATCCCGTTTATTGTTAAGGAAATTAGAAAATAAAGTAGGTTGAAACTTTAAATTTCATATTTAATATAATTAAATTTTTGCTCACTTAATTTAATTTTTTCGATATTCGTTCTTTTTATATCTAACTTCCTAAATATGGCAGGCTCCCAAAAGTGCCTTATGATGGGATAAATCCCGGGATTTCCGATATTTTCTCTCTTCCATGATGCTGCGTCCGGTTTGGGACAGGCGTCCAAAATCCGCAATAAATGTTTAGGTATCCCCTTAGAATACGCGCTTGCATACCATGAGAAAGTACTCGCCGCCCGCATGAGAAACGGCCTTTCCGCTTCCCCTTCCGCGGGGAGTTCCTGGTTTCTGATGCTGGAAACGGGGGATTTCTGCAATAGAAAAAAGGGCTGTATCAAAATGATTACACATTTTGGCACGGCCCCTTTTGTGTGGGTATATCCAATTAGAGAATTAGCTGATATAAGCGGATTGAGGGAGATGAAAACCATAAAACCGGACTTCGTCCGTGGAAATCAACCCTATCCACCGCGAAGCGGTCCCCCTTCCCCGTCTGGGAAGGCAAGCCTGGTGGTACCCTGATTCTGCTGCTTTATTATTTCTATTTTATTCCACTATTTCTATTTCCTGTGGTAGGTGATGAAGCGGTGCGGGATGTTTCCTTCGCCTTCTGTTTCTTCGGTGACGACCCAGTCTTCGGGACGGATCTCAGGGAAGAAGGCATCGCCGTCGAAGGGTTTCTCTACTTCTGTGATGTAGAGGGCGCCTGCGTACGGGAGGAGGGCTTTGTACATGTGCTCGCCGCCGATGACGAAGTTTTCTCCTTCGGGGAGGGATTCCATGAGGGATTTCACGTCGTGGAAGAGGAGAACGCCCTCGGGCGCTTTGTAGTCCTTATTTCCTGTGAGGACGTAGTGAACGCGGCCGGGAAGGACGCCCGGGAGGCTTTCGAAGGTCTTCCTTCCCATGATAATCGGATGGCCCATCGTCAGTTTCTTGAACCGCTTGAGGTCGTCGGAGAGGTGCCAGAGAAGGGCATTGTCCTTTCCGATGGCGTTATTGGATGCTTTGGCAACGATGATGGAGAGGCTCATACGGACACCTCCATGGCAATCTTGTCGTGATGCTTGTAGTTTTTAAGGACGATGTCTTCCGGCTTGAAGCCGTAGAAGTTCTTGATGTCAGAATTCAGGACGAGCTTCGGCGCATCGTAAGCCTGCGGCAGGCGGGAGAGCTGGAGGAGAAGCTGTTCCTTATGGTTTTCGTAAACATGGGCGTTGTTGATGACGTGGGTGAAAAGGCCCGGACGGAGTCCGCTCACCTGCGCGATCATGCAGACGAGGGCTGCGTACTGCGCCATGTTGAAAGGCACGCCGAGTCCCATGTCGCCGCTTCTCTGCACGAGCATGCAGTTCAGGCGACCGTCAGCGGAGACGTCCCACATGGTGAGGAAGGCGCAGGGATAGAGCGCCATGTCCGGCAGATCCTGGACGTTCCAGAGGTCGACGACCATGCGGCGGCTCTGCGGATCCTTCTTCAGCGTTTCAAGGAGCGTGTCCACCTGATGGTACTTGCCCAGCTGGTAGCCGTATGCCTTTCCGATCGTGCCGTCTTCTCTCATCCATTCATCCCATACGTGGCAGTTCCAGTCCTGAAGGACGCGGACGTCGTTCGACTGTTTCTGCCAGATCCAGAGGATTTCCTTCACGGATGTCTTGAATGCGACGAACTTGGTCGTCAGGATCGGGAATTCCTTTTCAAGGTCAAACTGCATGATCTGGTGGGGCAGCTTGTAGGCAGGCATGCCGGTGCGGTTGTCGCCAAGGGCCCCGTTTTCGAGGATATTCTTCACTATGCCTAAGTACTCTTTATCTGCAAGGCTCATGTCTCTCTCCTTACTCCGCACTCTGCGGTGATGACTTGATAATATTGATGAACGCGTCTCCGTATTCGGCGGACTTCTTCGGTCCTATGCCGCGGATGGCCCGGAGCTCTTCCTTTGTCTCAGGACGCTTCCTTGCCATTTCCGAGAGGGTGTCGTCGGTAAAGATGCGGTTGACCGGCACGCCTTTCTTTGACGCGAGGTAATTTCTGTAAAACTTAAGCTGCGCAAAGAGCGCTGCCGAGGATGGCTCCTCTTCCGGCATCTCTTCCGCAGTGTCTTCCGGTTCTGTTTCCTTGAAGATCGGATTCTTTCTCCATGTCTCGCGGAGCTTTTCGTCCTTGTCTGCTTCTTCGAGGAAAATCTTCAGGAAACGAGTGCCGTACTTTCTTAGCTTGAACTCGCCCACGCCCCTGACGGTACTCATTTCTTCAAGTGTCTTTGGAGAAATGACAGCCATGTCTTCCAGCGTGGCATCGGAAAATACGACAAAGGGTGGCACATGCTCGGCGGATGCGATTTCTTTCCGGAGGCTTCTGAGCTTGTCGAAAAGACTGCCGTGGACCGGGCTTCTGGCGGCCAGTTTCCTTTCAACGGCAGCATCCGCCATGGCGTCTTCTGCGCCGAAGGCAAGGCCGAATACATTGGCTTTCCCTTCAAGGACGTCCTCTGCCTTGTTTGTGAGGCGCAGCACGGGGTACGGCTCGCCCTCGCGGACGAGGTAGCCGTCAGCGACGTAGCTGTTCAGCGCGCTCTTGATATGCCTGGCCTTCACGAAGGACAGCTTGCCATACGTCGGGAGCTCGTCGAGCTTCCTGTCCAGCACTGCCTTCGCGCGGCTGCCCGCCAGAATGTCTGCGACAGTCGATGCGCCGAAGCGCCCGTGGAGCGAGCGGACGGTCTTGAAAATGAGGGCGGCCGTGTCCGTCACGTCCACCTTCGCCTGCCCGCTTTCGCAGTTGCCGCAGTGGCCGCAGGGCTTGTCCGCCTTCTCCCCGAAGTAGGTCAGGATGAAATTGCGGAGGCAGGCCGTCGTCTGGCAGTAATCGATCATGGCATTCAGGCGGTGGTAGTCCATCTTCTTCTGCTCTTCGTCCTGATTGCCCTGATCGATGAGGTAGCGCTGGATGCCTGAGTCCCTTCCATTGTAAAGAAGGATGCACTCAGCGCTCGCGCCGTCTCGTCCGGCTCTCCCTGCTTCCTGGTAGTACGCCTCGAGGCTCTTCGGCATATGGTAATGGATGACATAGCGCACATTGCTCTTGTCGATGCCCATGCCGAATGCATTCGTCGCCGCCATGACGGGCGTACGGTCGTAGGAGAAATCCTCCTGCGCCTTTCGTCTTTCCTCGTCTTCCATTCCTGCATGGTATCTTCCTGCGCGGATGCCGGCACGTTTCAGAAGGTCATGGACCTCATCGACTGCCTTTCTCGTCGCACAGTAAATGATGCCGCTTTCCTTCTTGTGCGCCTTCACGTACCGGAGGAGCAGCGCTTCCTTGTCCGCATCACGGATGACGCGGAAGGACAGGTTCGGCCGGTCGAGTCCGGTGCGGAAGATTTCCGCATGAGAAAGCCCCAGGCTCTTCTTCATATCCTCTTCGACAGCCGGCGTCGCGGTCGCTGTGAACGCCGTGACGATCGGTTTCTTGGGAAGGGAATCGATGAAGGTCTTGATCTTCCTGTACGACGGGCGGAAATCATGGCCCCACTGGGAGACGCAGTGCGCCTCATCGATGACGACCATGGAAATCGGCACCTGCGCGAGGCAGTCAGTGAAGTAGGACGGTTCCAGCTTTTCCGGTGCCATGTAAAGGATCTTGATGCGGCCCCTGTACATGTCGCGCAGGCGCTCGATCGCTTCATCATAAGGCACCGTGCTGTTCACGTACGAAGCTAGGATGCCCTGCTCCGTCAGCGCCTCCACCTGATCCTTCATGAGGGAAATCAGGGGCGAGATGATGATGGACCCGTGAGGAAACATCATGGCAGGTATCTGAAAACAGATGGATTTCCCGGCGCCCGTAGGCATGATTGCCAGAATATCCTTCTTCTTCAGGATCGTGGAAATGACTTCCTCCTGTACAGGCCGGAACGAATCGTAGCCAAAATACTGCTTCAGCACTTCACCCGGCGTCATGCGCATCCTCCTTCCCCCGCTGCCGCCATGCGGCCAACAGGCTTTCCGCCTTTGTTTTTAGATCCGCGCCTCTCCTGCGCGAATCTACGCAACTTATATTATAGCATAATATAGATGATTCTTTATCTGGAAATAGAATCCATTCGTCCACGAAAAAAAGGCTGCGGCTAAATGATTTTGTCACAGCTCCTTTTGATTCAGATTTTATCTTTTGCCCGGACGGTACTTGTCGTAGACGTAGAAGAGTTTGTCTGTCAGGAAGGAAATGGCTTCCTTTCCTTCAAGGACGTCTGTCCAGTAACCCGGGATGAAGGTATCGCCGAAGCGTACGCCTTCGATAGCGCCAGTGATGGCAGCTGTCGTATTGCTCTTTCCTCCATGGTTGGCGGAAATGATGACGGCTTCGAGCGGATCATCTACGGCAATGGAGCAGTAGATGGCAATCGCCAGTGCTTCTTCTGCATTCGTTCCGTCGCCAAAGGATGCGATGGAGTCGATGTGGTCCCATACGCCTGTCTTTCCTGCCGGGCGGTTGTCTGCCTGCTGGCGGGCTGCCGACATGAGGGACAGGATCGGATCGGTCTTGTGCATCTTCGTCAGGATGGATTCCGCATAATCCAAAGATTTCGGGAATGACATGCCTTCTGCCAGGCATGCGATGATGCATGCAAGAGCGCCGGAGGAATAATATGCGATCGGATTGGAATGGGAAAGGGCTGCTGCCTTGACGGCTGTATCAAAGGCCATCTTCCCGTCGCCTGCAAAGGTGAGGCCGATCGGAACGGCTCTTGCCAGGGAGGCGCTCCCCTTGCTGTCATTCACTTTATTTTTCGTCGAGCCGCGGCCGTCCTTGGAAAAGGCTCCCAGAAGCCCTTCTTCCGGATTTCTGCGCGCGTGCATGAATTTCTCTCTGACGAGGCAGAATTCCCTTTCATGGGACTGGCGTCTCATCCAGGTCTTCTGGCCTCTTCTCGGTTCTTCACCCGTCTGGCTGTAGTACCAGCGCATATAGCTTCTGTATATACCTTCTATGATATCGAGCTTCTTGGCATCCGCCCAAAGTATCCCGTCGATTGTTGCCAGGAGTGTCTGTGTGTTGTCAGAAACAGGTGCTTTCTTTCCGTTTTTCGGATCGCCCACGAGGGTGCGCAGTCCGAATGGACCAAATCTATGCTTAATTCTGGCCACGGAGAGATTCTGCAGCGGATACCCCAATGCATCCCCGCACGAGGCGCCTATGATTGCGCCGCGAAACTTCTCTATCTCCGCCATTTTTTCCTCCTTCGATGTTTGAAATCTGCCTCTGAAAACCTTCTTTCAGACGAAAAAGCCTTCCCAGTCCTTCGTCCACATTTCCCTCTCAGGAAAATAAAAGTTCCTGCAAATGACTCTCACAGAAACTTGAGTAGTATAGAAAAAATTTAACTTATACCCGTACACTATCATATTTTCTTTATTATAACACATTTTATACTCGGGAAAAGAGATAGTATGCATAAAACAGGACTAAAAGTTCAGTAAGGAGCCGCCCCTAGTATAAGCGTCCCATAAGAAATAATCCTGCCAGAATGACAACCTGGATAAGGAGCATCCCAGGGACAAGGATGCGGAATTTCCAGTGCTTCGTCTTGTGATGGTAATGCTTCATGCCAAGAAATGCGCCAAGAGATCCGAAGCAGAAAGCGGCAAGGAGAAGATTTCTCTCTGAAATCCTCCACTCCCCCCTGATTGAACGCCTCTTGTCTTCGCCGTAAAGGAAAAATACGGCGAGGTTGATGCAGATAAGAATCACCGGAATCGCTTGTTCCATAAATCCATCCTTCCTCTATGCCTTTACTTTTATTATACTCCCCCTGAAAAACTCCCTTATATATATTTAATCATTTATACGTGTACGAATATTTTCTTCCGTGTTAAGATAAAGAATGTCTATACAAATTTACAATCTTCAAGGAGACCCTTATGGACTTATTGATGCAGTACCTTATCATATGCCCTCTGGTCATGCTGGCCGGATTCATCGATGCGATTGCCGGAGGCGGCGGCCTGATTTCCCTGCCGGCTTACATGATCGCCGGGATTCCCGTTCATCATGCGATTGCGACAAACAAGATGAGCTCGACAATGGGTACGGCGCTTGCGACATTCAAGTTTGCAAGGAAAGGCTTCATCCCCTGGAAAATTGCGCTTTCCTGCGTCGTCTGCGCTTTTGCCGGCTCGACCCTTGGCGCAAACCTGGCCCTTCTTGTCAATGCCCATATCTTCATGCTCTTCATGATCATCGTGCTCCCGCTGACTGCTGTCTACGTGCAGAAGACGAAGAGCCTCATCGTGGAAAAGGAACCGCTCTCCTTCAAGAAGACGACCATTCTCAGCATGGCCATGGCTCTTCTGATCGGCGTCTACGACGGTTTCTACGGCCCGGGCACAGGCACATTCCTGCTGCTCCTCCTGACGGGAGTCGCCCACCTTTCCATCCATAAGGCCAACGGCGTCACGAAGGCCATCAACCTGACGACGAATGTCGCCGCCCTCTGCGTCTTCCTCCTGAATGCGAAGGTCCTCTTCCCGCTTGGCATCATTGCAGGGCTCTTCGGCATGGCAGGCAACTGGCTGGGCGCTTCCTACTTTGCGAACGGCAGCGCAAGAAACGTGAAGCCGATCATCATGATCGTCCTTGGCATCTTCTTCCTGAAGGTCATTTACGAATTATTCTTTAAGTAAGAGCCTCTGCTCTTTTCGAGGTACGAATGAAATACAAATCCCCCAACATTGGCAGTTTCAAGGCGCTGCTCCCCTTCCTCATCTTCATCGCCATCTACCTTGGTGCAGGCATCTACTTCCAGATGCAGGGCGTGGACATGGCTTTCTATCAGTTCCCTTCCGTGACGGCGATGTTCATTGCCGTGCTCTCGGCCTTCTGTCTCGGAAGCGAGCCGATCATGTTCAAGTTCGGCATCTTCTCGAAGGGCGCTGCCAATGACAACATCATGACCATGCTCATGATCTACATCCTGGCGGGTGCCTTCTCCGCTGTGGCTGCTGCCATGGGCGGCCGCGACGCAACGGTGAATCTTGGCATCAGCATGGTCCCGGCACAGTACCTGACGGCCGGCATCTTCCTCATTTCCGCCTTCATGGGAACGGCCACGGGCACATCCATGGGAACGGTAGCAGCCATCATACCGATCGCAGCCGGCATCGGCGAGAAGAGCGGCATTTCCGCTCCCCTCATCATCGCGGCCTGCGTGGGCGGCGCGATGTTCGGCGACAATCTTTCCATGATTTCTGACACGACGATCGCGGCGACAAAGACACAGGGCTGCGCACTGAAGGACAAATTCAAGGTGAACTTCCTCATCGCCCTTCCGGCCGCCATTGCAACGATTGCCGTCCTCCTCATCCTTGGGACGCCGGGCGCAGCAATTCCTGACACATCGGGCGGATTCGACTTCATGAAGGTCCTTCCCTACATCGTCGTCCTCCTCCTTGCCCTCATGGGAACGAACGTCTTCCTCGTCCTTGTCATCGGCATCTTCCTCGCCGGCGGCATCGGGCTGTCGGCCGGGGATCTCACGATCATATCGCTTGCCCAGGCTGTCTGGAACGGATTTACCAGCATGAACGAAGCCTTCTTCCTCGCCCTTTTCTGCGGCGGCATTTCCGAGATGATTTCCTACTACGGCGGCATCACCTGGCTCATCAACAAGCTCCACGGCATGATCAGGGGACCGAAGACAGCACAGCTTGGCATCGCTTCCCTCGTCTCCCTTGTGGACTGTGCGACAGCGAATAACACCGTCGCCATCATCGTATCCGGCGACGTAGCCAAGCAGATCAGCGAGAAGTACAAGGTCGATCCGAGAAGAAGCGCTTCCCTCCTCGACATTTTCTCCTGCATCTTCCAAGGCATCATCCCCTACGGCGCGCAGCTCCTCACCGCGGCTGCCCTTGCCACGCAGAGCGGCGTGAAGATCACGACCCTCGATATCGTGCCGCACATGTGGTACTGCCTCTTCCTTGCCATCTTCGGCATCCTGTCCATCTTCATCCCCTACGCAGACGGCCTCTGCCGGAGGAATCCATGGGACTGGGAAAAAGGAAAACCCGTGGAAAATAAATAATGAAATAGAAAAGGACTATGATGAAATGAAATCATTTCGCCGCAGTCCTTTTTTGTGTGGGGATAGTGAGTATATTCGATTAGAGGATTATCTAACAAATGTATTTATCGACTCTATCTGAAAACCTCAAAACCTCGCTGCGCTCGAAAACTACTGTATTCCCGGTCTCCGACCGGACCTTCTCCTTCGGAGCAAGGTCAACACCCTTAAACCTCGCTTCGCTCGAGGAACAGCCCCCTCACACGCAAAAAGGACATCCCGCGCGGGATGTCCTTTCCTTTTTCCTTATTTATCGTTCTATCATTGATTATTTGTTTTCATCTCTGTGAGCAACGGCTGCGTCTACGAGGCCCTGGAAGAGGGGATGCGGACGGTTCGGGCGGGATTTGAATTCCGGGTGTGCCTGGGTTGCTTCGAAGTATGGATGGTCGGCGAGTTCGATGGTCTCAACGAGTCTGCCGTCCGGGCTGGTGCCGGATACGATAAGGCCTGCTTTTTCGAGTTCCGGGCGGAGTGCGTTGGAGACTTCCCATCTATGACGATGACGTTCATAGACGATTTCCTGGTTGCCGTAGAGTTCTCTTGTCTTGGTGCCTTCTTTGAGTTTGCACGGGTAGATGCCGAGGCGCATGGTGCCGCCTTTTTCGGTGACGTCTTCCTGGTCGGACATGAGATCGATGACCGGATATGGTGTATCCGGTACGAATTCGGTGGAGTTAGCGTCTTTCATGCCGCATACGTCTCTTGCGTATTCGATGACGGCGCACTGCATGCCGAGGCAGAGGCCGAGGAACGGGATCTTGTTGGTGCGTGCGTACTTGATGGTGGCGATCTTGCCTTCTACGCCGCGGTTGCCGAAGCCTCCTGGTACGACGATGCCGTCGATGTCTTTGAAGACTTCACGGAGATCGGGCTGTTCTTCTTCGATGGTTTCGGAGTTGACCCAGCGGATGTTGACCTTATTTCCTATCTTGAAGCCTGCATGGGAGAGGGCTTCGACGACGGAGAGGTATGCGTCGTGGAGTTCGACGTATTTGCCGACGAGGGCGATGTTGACGGTCTTGTCAGCGGAAAGGATGCGGGAAACCATGGCTTCCCAGTCTTTCATGTCGCACGGGCTGTCGTCAAGGCCGAGTTTTTCGAGGGCGATGCGGTCGAGTCCTTCGTCTCTCAGCATAAGCGGTACTTCATAGATGCTGGATGCGGTGAGGTTGTTGATGACTGCATCTGGTTCTACGTCGCAGAAGAGGGCGATCTTTCTCTTCATGTCTTCCGGGAGTGCCTTGACGGTGCGGCATACGATGATGTCCGGCTGGATGCCGATGGAGCGGAGTTCCTTGACGGAGTGCTGGGTCGGCTTGGATTTCAGTTCGTCTGCTGCTTCGATGTATGGCACGAGGGTGACGTGGATGTAGAGTACGTCATTTCTGTTCGGCACGTCCTTCTTGACCTGACGGATGGCTTCGAGGAATGGCAGGGATTCGATATCGCCGACGGTGCCGCCGATTTCGGTGATGACGATGTCTGCATTGTCATTGCGGCCGACGCGGAGGACTCTGTCTTTGATTTCGTTGGTGATGTGCGGGATGACCTGGATGGTGGATCCGAGGTATTCGCCTTTTCTTTCTTTGTTGATAACGGACTGGTAGACTTTGCCTGTTGTCACGTTGGAAGCCTTGGAGAGGTTTTCGTCGATGAAACGTTCATAGTGGCCGAGGTCGAGATCCGTTTCGGCGCCGTCGTCAGTGACGAATACTTCGCCGTGCTGATACGGGCTCATGGTGCCGGGGTCGATGTTAATATATGGATCGAATTTCTGGATGGTGACTTTGTACCCTCTGTTTTTGAGTAATCTTCCGAGGGAAGCGGCCGTGATGCCTTTGCCCAGAGATGAAACGACGCCGCCGGTTACGAAGATGTATTTAGTCATGAGACCTCCTCTTTCAATGATAGTAACGATCGAATTTTCTTCCTTTTATTATACTCCCGGCCCGTATGGGAAGAAATACGGCGGGATATATTTTTACATATGTTCAGGAGCAGAAACGCCCAAGATGGCGAGTGCATGCGCGAGGACGTACTGTACGGCTGTGATGAGGCCGAGGCGTGCTTCGGTGGTCTTTGCATCGACGCCGAGGATTCTGCATTCTCTGTAGAAATGATGGAAGAGGGCTGCCAGTTCGTAAGCATACTTGGCTACGCGCTGCGGTGCTCTTTCAACGGCTGCGCCCGCCAGAAGCTGGTGGTAGTTTTCCATTTTCTTGATGAGGTCGAATTCGCATTCTTCCTTGAGGTAGGAGAAATCGGTGCCTGCGAAGGACGGATCCCATTTCACGCCTGCTTCTTTCGCCTGATCGAAGAGGCTGTGGATGCGGGCATGGGCGTACTGGATGTAGTAGACCGGGTTGTCGCTGGACTGTTTCTTGGCAAGATCGATGTCAAAGTCCATCTGGGAGTCGAGTGTTCTTGCGCAGAAGAAATAGCGTGCTGCGTCGGTGCCGACTTCGTCCATCAGTTCACGCAGGGTGACTGCCTGGCCGGTACGCTTGCTCATCTTGACTGGCTGTCCGTCGCGGAGGAGGGTAACCATCTGGAGGAGCATGATTTCAAAATCATCGGGGTTGTATCCGAGGAATTTCATAGCCGTCTTCAAGCGGATGATATATCCGTGGTGGTCAGCGCCCCAGATGTCGATGAGTTTGTTGTATCCTCTTTCGATCTTGTTTCCAACGTATGCGATGTCGGAGCAGAAGTAGGTCGGCACGCCGTTGGTACGGATGACGACTCTGTCCTTGTCATCGCCGTTCTTTGTGGTACGGAGCCAGAGGGCGCCGTCTTTTTCGTAAAGGTTGTCTTCATCCTTCAGTACCTTTAAGGCCTTGTCGACCTGTTCCGGATAGAGGGATTTTTCGGAGAACCAGTTGTCGAAGTCTACGTTGAAATCGTGGAGGTCCTTGCGGAGGGCGTCGAGTTTTTCGTTGAGGCTGATGTCCTTGAATGCCAGGAGGCGTTCTTCATCGCTCATGCCCAGGTATTTCTTGCCGTCTCTTTCAAGGATTCTCTTGGCTGTTTCGACGATGTCCTGTCCATGGTAGCCGTCTTCCGGGATTTCTGCGTCGTAGCCGCAGAGCTGGAGGTATCTGGCATTGATGGATTCAGCGAGATGGTCGATCTGGTTGCCTGCGTCGTTGACGTAGTATTCGGAATAGACGTCATAGCCGGCAGCGCGGAGCAGGTTCACCATAGCGGAACCGTATGCTGCGCCTCTGGCATGGCCGATGTGAAGCGGGCCTGTCGGGTTGGCGGAAACGTATTCCACGAGGATTCTGTCCTTCTGGTCTTTCGGAAGGTCCCCGTAGGACGGGCCTGTCTTCAGGATTTTTTCCAGTTCGGCATAGACGGTGTCTGCTGCCAGGAAGAAATTGATGAACCCTGCGCCTGCGATATCCATCTTGGCAACAAGGGGCGTGTCGATATGTTTCACGATCACTTCCGCGATCTGGCGCGGCGCTCTGTGCGCTGCTTTTGCCCAGCGCATGGAAGCATTGGTGGAATAATCGCCGAATTCCTTGGACTTCGGGACTTCCAGACGCTGCATGGGGGCGTATTCCCCTTCCGGCAGCTCGCCTGCCGCAATGGCGGCGTCCTTTGCTTTTTCAATGATTTCCTTCAGTTGTTCTCTGACTTCCATGAATACTCCGGATCCTCCCGCACTTCTATTACAACTTCATTTAAATGGTTAAACAGTCCTTTGAGCTCGACGTCGTAGGTCAGAACGACCTTGCCTTCGCCGCCTGTAAGACTGTCTTCGATGCTCCTTGTGACGACGGTCACTTCGAGGGGTCCCATCAGTGTCTGATAGGTCGACTTCGATGACTTGCCGATGCGGTACTCCTGCTCCTGCAGGAATGTGCCTTCCCGCAAAAGGCTGACGTGGTCCTCGTAAACGCGGAGCGTCGTCGTCGTGCCTTCCATGCCGGCTAGTTTCGTTTCCCGGTAAGAGACGTACCTCATATTCCCCTCTTCCCCGTAAATGCCCGGGGTTTCCAGGGTGATTTTCTCATCCTTTCCGGTCTCGTCACGCTGGACGGAAGTGACATTGATAATGACGTGTTTCTCCAATCTATGCCGCCTCCTTCATCAATGAATCAATCATTTTTATTATATCATAAGAAGGCCTTTTTCCACTCCTTCTTATAAGAATACAATACTAATCATTATAGCACGCGCGTCTACCTCTCTCAAATGGAAAATGGAAATAAATAAAAAGAAAAAAGGGCGGAGAAATGAATCATTTCCGAGGGCCCTTTTCTTTTACTCTTTATGGTGTGCTCCGCGGTTGACCTGAATGATTTCTTCATGGGTGGGCGCTTTGGCAAGGTGCATGAGGTGGTCATTGATGGCATCGCGTACGCCGGGCGCTTTTCCAGGGACGGCTTCCTGCAGGGCTTTTTCCATTTCTTCTTTATTGTAGTCGCAGCAGTAGCAGGGTGTCCCGGGCTGCTGGCGCCAGGATTCTTCGAGGGTGCCTCCGTCGACGGGATCGAAGCCCGCTTCATCGATCAGGCGCATGACGACGGCTTTGTCTTCCGCACTGTCTCCTGCAGCAGCGGCGGCAAGTCTTCCCTCGTCCCCTTTCTTTCTGCCCTTCTCTGCCAGGGTATCCCCCAGAACGTTGTTGAACGCTTTGATGATGGGATGCCCGATTTTCCCAGAAACCCAGAGGCTTTCTGTTTTTCCTTCGTCCAGTTCCTTGATATGGGAATCACGGAGGTCCGGATAATAATTGGACGTATCCACCACGATCGTCTTTCCTGCATCCTTGAAAAGATCCCTGGGAAGCTTCTCAATGGCAGGAAGAGGAACCGCCAGAATGACGACATCCTTTCCTTTGACGATTTCAGAAATATCCGAAGGCGCTGCGCCGATCTTCTCTGCAAACGCCCTGACGGCTTCCTTCCCTCTCGAATTGGCCACGCTGACCTGATGACCGGCCTTCACGAACTTCTCCGCCAAAGTCCCGCCGATATGCCCGACACCAATGACACCTATATTCATATCCACGCCTCCTATATATTGAAAGTTTTATATATATTGTACACGAGGGGGAAAAGGGAGGGAACTGGGGAAACGAACTACAGCTCGGAGTAATCAACCCTATCCGCCGGCATCAGAATTTGGGGCCGGCACCTTCCCCGTCTGGGAAGGCGAATGTTGGCGGCGCTCGGGAAAGTCAGCGCCCAGTACATCCGAGCTTGCGAGTTTCCACAAAAAAAGATGCGGAACTGTTTGGGTTCCACATCTCTATTGATTCTGTTTCTTTTCTTATCTCTTTCCGATTCTTCTTGCTTTGTAGGCTTTGAGTTTGGCGTCGCGGATTTCGAGGTGTTCGAAGTATTTCTTGGTTTCTGCGACGATGACGCCTGTGAGGCCCAGGAGGGCAATAAGGTTCGGGATGGCCATGAGGCCGTTGACGATATCTGCGAGTGCCCAGATGGATTCGAGTTTCAGGAAGGCAGCGGATGCGAGGATGACGAGGAAGAGGACTCTGTAGAAGAGGATGCTCTTGGTGCCGAAGAGGTATTCCCAGCAGCGTTCGCCGTAGTAGTTCCATCCGAGGATGGTGGTGAAGGCGAAGAGTGCGAGAGATACGGTGAGAAGGATCGGCGCGAAGCCGCCATAGGTGACGGCAAATGCGTTCTGTGTAAGTTCAGCGCCGTTGGTGTCACCGAGCCACTGGCCGGATACGATGATGGTAAGACCGGTCAGGGTACAAATGATGATGGTGTCGATGAAGGTACCGGTCATGGAAATGAGGCCCTGTTCTGCCGGCCATTTTGTTTTAGCGGCAGCAGCGACGATCGGTGCGGAGCCTAAGCCGGATTCGTTGGAGAAGAGGCCTCTGGCGATACCGCTTCGCATAGCAAGCATGACGCCTGCGCCTGCAAAGCCGCCGGCAGCTGCGGTGCCGGAGAATGCGCCGGTGAATACCTGGCTGATGGCGCCCGGGAGGCCGCCTGCATTGAGTGCCAGGAAGATGACGGTAATGACGAAGTAGATGACGGCCATAGCCGGAACGATTTTTTCAGCAGCTTTTGCGATGGACTGGAGTCCGCCGAAGGTGATGATAGCTACGAGTACTGTAATAACGGCGCAGGTGATGTAGGTGGAAATGCCAAAGCCTGCTTCCACGGAGGAAATGATGGCGTTCATCTGTGTCGTGGTGCCGGAGCCAAGGAGGGCTACCATGCATCCGAAGAAGGCAAAGAGAACGGCGAGTGGTTTCCATTTCTTGCCAAGGCCCATTTCGATGTAGTACATCGGGCCGCCGGCGATGTTGCCGTTGTCATCGACCTGACGGTATTTGACGGCAAGGCAGCCTTCTGCGTACTTTGTCGCCATGCCGAAGAAGGCGGCGAGCCACATCCAGAAGAGTGCGCCAGGGCCGCCGAGTTTGATAGCGGTAGCGACGCCGACGATGTTGCCGGTGCCGACGGTGGCAGCGAGCGCGGTACAAAGCGCTTTGAATGAATCAATGTCTCCTTCGCCCTTGTTTCTTGCGAAGAATATGAGCTTCAGAGCTCTCGGCAGTTTGACGACCTGCAGCAGTGTGAGCCGGAATGTGAGCCAGATGCCCGTACCGACAAGTAAGACTAAGAGCCACGGTCCCCAGACGATGCTGTCAATCTGGTTTAAGATGTCTAACAACATAGATTTTTCCTCCCATTTTCCCCAGATCCCCCACCCCTTTGGAGGAATCCACTACCTGAGAAAGACTTTCCTTTCCCAAAACCCATTAAAAAACCGCCGGCTCTAAAAATGAAAACAGAGCCGGCGGCCCATTGATTTCTCAAAGTCCTTGTCCGGCCCTGTCCTTTTGCCTGAGAGATTGAGGCTTGCGCCTTTTGCACCTTCGGCTTCCGCATCGTTTCAGCGGAGATCTCCAGAGTTATGTCCGCATACAGTTTCGTGTCCTTTGAACGCCTGATAGTGTTACTCCTTCGGCAGTCTCCGAAAGGTGTATATTGAATAAGTATACACTTTTCATCCTCGAGCTCTTTCTGTATGCATCATCCATTACGAATTGTATTGTTATTATAAGGCAAAGCAGGTGTATTGTACAATAGAATTTTTGTAAATTTTTTTATATTTCTATAAAAATTTCTTACAAGTTTTGCATATATAGTGGATACTTGTTGCATTATAAGCATACACAAGTCTATTTTATTACTATTATATATAGGAGAGCGTCATGAAGCTCATCACTCCCCATTTCCTTCCTTCTTATTCTGTGATCTGAATGTCAGAGGGCACTTCCTGTTCAGATGCGTTGACGACGACGGCAACGGCTGCATCGCCTGTGATGTTGAGGCAGGTGCGGAACATGTCGAGGACTCTGTCGATGCCGGCAACGAGTGCAAGGCCTTCGAGCGGAAGTCCGACGGACTGGAGTACCATGGCAAGCATGATGAGGCCTGCGCCCGGGACGCCGGCGGTGCCGATGGAGGCAAGGGTGCCGGTGAGGACGATCATCATCATCTGGTCAAAGGTGAGCGGTACGCCGAATACGTTGGCGATGAAAATGGAGCAGACGCCCATATAGAGAGCGGTGCCGTCCATATTGATGGTCGCGCCAAGGGGCAGTACGAAGGATGCGATGTCGCGGTGAACGCCGAGTTTTTCCTGGACGTTCTTCATGTTGACCGGAAGCGTGCCTGCGGAAGAGCAGGTGGTGAAGGCGATGGCCATCGCTTCGGACATGCCGCGGAAGAAGGTGACCGGGCTCATGTGAGCGGCGACGGTCGTCATGGCAGAGTAGACGCAGACGGCGTGGATGGTGCAGCCGATCAGCATGCAGATGATGACGGAGAGAAGCGGCAGGAGCACTTTCGGTCCGTTCATGACGACGACAGGAAGCAGCAGGCAGAAGACGCCGATCGGGGCGGTCTTCATGATCATGGCGATGATCTTGTAGCAGACTTCAGCGAATGCATCGAAGAAGCTGATCAGTGTCTCGGCTCTCTTGCCGCCGACGGAAATGATGCCGGCTCCGACGAAGAGGGCGAAGATGATGACTGGCAGGATGTCTGCCTTGGCCATAGATGCGATCGGGTTCGACGGAATCATGTCGACGAAGACCTGCATGATGCTCGGGGCTTCCTTGACCTTCGGCGCGGTCGCTCCGGCCATGCTCATGCCGGTGCCCGGATCAATGGCCAGGGCTACGGCAAAGCCGATCACAATGGCGATAGCGGTGGTCACCATGTAAATGGACAGCGTCTTGATACCGATACGGCCCAGTTTCTTCATATCCCCCATGGACGTCATGCCGACGACCAGGGAACAGAAGACGACAGGAACGATCATCATCTTGATCAGATTGATGAACATGGTGCCGATCGGGGCAATCCATGTCTTCACAGGCGCCGCCGCGCCTTCTCCCAATACCAGTCCGACGATGACGGACAGGACAAGGGAGGCAAAAATCTGTAACGAAAGATTCATAATTTCCCCTCCAGGTGCCTTTTAAGGCATTAAAAATGATAGACATATTATAGGAGCATACATAATAAAAAACTAATAGATTTCGTAAATTATCCATACATTTATATATGTACCCGTCTAAGATATTTAATAAATTATGTAAAGCATAACCTTTGTATTATAATTCATGAGATTTACTGTTTCGCTTTATGAATCAACATGCATGAAAAAAAGAGCGCGATTGAGAATAACCGCGCTCCCTATGTAAATTCGCTATAGGAAGGAAATGGGATTTCCTTTCTGAAAAATAAACGGGAAACTTTATTTTCTAATGATATTCAAATCTTTTGAACCACTTCTTCTGCGGCCGTCTCCCCTGCCCTTGCTGCCTTTTCAGCGGCAATGACTTTCTGGTAGGAGAAGACTTCTTCCTTGATGACCGGTGCGAGGACGAGGATGGAGATCAGGTTCGGGATCGCCATGAGAGCGTTCGCGATGTCGGAGAGGCTCCAGACGAGGTCTAGGGTCTGGGTAGCACCTACGTAGACGACCATGGAGAAAGCGACGCGGTAGATGAGGTTGTACTTATGGGTGCCGAAGAGGTATTCCCATGCTTTTTCGCCGTTGTATTCCCAGCCGAGGATGGTGGAATATGCGAAGAGGATGATGCCGATGGAAACGATGTAGCTGCCGATCGGTCCGATATTGTGGGAGAAGGCTGCCATGGTGAGGGCCACGCCGGTCAGGGGCTTGCCGTCAGCGCCAAGGGTGCCGAGGACGCCGGAGGAAGCAATGGTGAGACCGGTGATGGAGCAAACGACGATGGTGTCGATGAAGGTGCCGGTCATGGAAATGTAGCCCTGTCTTGCCGGACGGTCAGTCGTGGAAGCAGCGGCCGAGATGGCAGCTGAGCCGAGGCCTGCTTCATTGGAGAAGCATCCTCTTGCCACGCCATAGCGCATAGCGTTCATGACAGAAACTGTGATCGTACCGAGCACGCCGCCTTCGACAGCGGAAGGATCGAATGCCATCATGATGATCATGTAGAGGCCGTGCGGTACGTTTTCAATATTGAGGATGACGCAGAGGAGGCCGGCAGCGATGTAGAAGGCAGCCATGCCTGGAACGACGATGGAGGAAACTCTGGAAATGGAGGTGATGCCCCCTACGATGACGGCAAGGGTCATGACGGTCATGATGATGCCGCTGATTTCATTGGAAACACCGAATGTCGCATTGACGGCGGTGCTGATGGAATTCGCCTGGGTCATGTTGCCGATGCCGAAGGAGGCAATGACGGCAAAGAGAGCAAAGAGGAAACCCATCAAGATGCCGGCTTTCTTGTTCTTGAAGCCGTTCTTCATCGTGAACATCGGGCCGCCCTTCATTTCACCCTTCGCGTTCACTTCGCGGAACTTGAAGCCGAGCATGCATTCAGAGAATTTCGTGGACAGGCCGAAGCAGGCGGAAATCCACATCCAGACGAGAGCGCCTGGGCCGCCGGCAAACATAGCCGTCGCAACGCCCACGATATTTCCTGTGCCGATCGTAGCCGCCAGAGCGGTCATCAGCGCGGAGAAGGGAGAAACGTCGCCGCTGCCCCTTGAAGTCGTCCTAGACTCCTTCGAGAAAATGCTCTTCAGAGCATAAGGAAGATTTCTCCATGTGAGAAAGTGAAGAGTGAGGGTCATGTAAATCCCCGTGCCCACGAGGAGACAGAGCATAACCGGCCCCCATACGAAACTATCAGCCGCATTGGCCCATTGATTGAGTTCAGCCATATCCATTTTCGGCAGCTCCCTTCTTGATTACTTGCTATACGGGATTCAATAATTTTTGGAAACAAAAAAGCGCCGCACTCAGCCTTCAGAAAGATCTGAAGTGCAAAGCTGGCGCTATGTATGTATGCATCCACGCATAGCCGGGAGTTACCCTGCTGCCAGCCCTGTCCTTTTGCCTGAGAGATTCGGGATCAAAGATCCCTTTGCACCTTCGGCGTCCGCATCTTTTCAGCGGAACTCTCCAGAGATGTGTCCGTACACAGTTTCGTGTTCTCAGAACGCCTGATAGTGTTACTCCTTCGGCAGACATTTTCATGTCATTTTTCCGTGTACTTCATCCACCCTTATGGTACGGGAACCCGTACATTTCCACCACAAACCGGGACTCGTCATAGATTCCGCCCTCGGATGTGATTTGATTGAATTATACACGCATTTTTTCAAAAAGCAAGTACTTCTTCATATATTTTTTTATATATTGATACTATGTATTTTTTAAATTCCGCATACATGAAAAACGCCGCCTGTATACTGTATATAGCATATACAGAGAGTATAAGGAACTAGTTTTCGGGACAGATGAAAATGGATGTACTATGTTTTTTGATAGAAAATATCTATGTAATTTTGAAACAGGAGGAAAACGGGAAAAAAATAAAAGATTAAAGGCGCAGGGAATGGGAAGAGACAGATGGATGAAAAAACAAAAGAGGAGATTTTAAGAGCGCAGGATACCTTCCTTATATATATAGTATTTATATATAGAGAGGAGGATTAAAACCGGACAACCGAACTTCGTTCGTAGTAATCAACCCTAACCGCCACTTCGTGGCCCTCCTTCCTCGTCTGGGAAGGTCAACACCACTTACTTGCTTCGCAAAAGGAAAACAAGCAAACCGAACTTCGTTCGAGGAAAACCCTACAACCAGCCTAGCGGCTGAGGAACTACATCTCATTCGTCAGCTACGCTGACACCTTCTCTTTTCGGAGCAAGGTTAACACCCTTAAACCAAGGCTACGCCTTGATAAAAAACTCAAAACCTCGCTACGCTCGATGAAATGCAACTCATCCGTCGGCTCCGCCGCCACCTTCTCCTTCCGGAGCAAGGTTAAAACCGGCCTACGGCCCTGAAAATCCAGACTCAGTACATCGCAGTTAGCAGCAGCGGCAAGCGGCGCACCTTGGCCTTTTCCCCTACCCCCCCGCCAGAAAACCCCGTCCTATGCATCGGGCGGAGTTTTGCTGTGTTTCCTGTATTTCCTTTATTTCCTGTAAGGGAGATTTCTTTAATCTTGCCTTTTTGAGCCTGATCAGATACCGGCTCTTTCTTCGATTGCTGCTTCTTTGGCAGCTGCTTTTTCTGCTTTTTCGCGTTCGAGGACGCCCTGGAAGCGGACGACTTCTTCTTTGATGACAGGAGAGAGAACCAGCAGGGAAATGAGGTTTGGAATTGCCATGAGTGCGTTGGCAATATCGGAAAGGTTCCATACCAGATCCAGGGTCTGGGTAGCACCTACGTAAACAACCAGGGAGAAGATGATTCTGTAAACCATGTTGAATTTATGGGTTCCGAAGAGGTATTCCCATGCTTTTTCACCGTGGTATTCCCAGCCAATGATGGTGGAGTAGGCGAAGAGGATGATGCCGATGGCTACGATATAGGTACCGATGATGCCTATTTGGGTAGAGAAGGCTGCCATGGTGAGGGCGATGCCTTTCAGCGGTGCGCCGCTGGCATCGGTAGTGCCAAGAACGCCGGAGGAAGCAATGGTAAGACCGGTGATGGAGCAGACAACGATGGTATCCCAGAAGGTGCCGGTCATGTTGATGTAGCCCTGGCGAACGGGGTCGTCGGTGGTAGCAGCAGCAGCGGTGATGGCTGCGGAGCCCAGGCCGGCTTCATTGGAGAAGCAGCCTCTGGCAACGCCGTAACGCATGGAGTTCATGACGGTAACTGTGATGGTGCCGAGGACGCCGCCGCCAATGGCCTGCGGGTTGAAGGCCATCATGAAAATCATATAGAGGCCGTGAGGTACGTTCTGGATGTTAATAAGAATGCAGATGAAGCCTGCGATGATGTAGAACACAGCCATACCGGGAACAACGACAGAGGAAACTTTGGAAATTGTCTTGATACCGCCAAGGATGATAATCAGGGAAAGGACGGTGAGGATGACGCCGCAGACTTCCACCGGTACGCCGAAGACTGTCTGTACGGCTCCGGAAATGGAGTTTGCCTGGGTCATGTTGCCGATACCGAAGGAAGCAATGACGGAGAACAGTGCGAAGAGGAAGCCAAAGGTACGGCCAGCGGTTTTATTTTTGAAACCGTTTTTCATGGTGAACATGGGGCCGCCCTTCATTTCACCTTTAGCATTGACTTCACGGTATTTAATAGCCAGCATGCATTCGGAGAATTTGGTGGTGAGGCCGAAGCATGCGGAAATCCACATCCATACCAGGGCGCCGGGGCCGCCGGAGAACATGGCGGTGGCAACGCCTACGATGTTGCCGGTGCCGATGGTGGCAGCGAGAGCTGTCATTAATGCGGAGAATGGAGAAACGTCGCCTTTGCCGCGCTTAGTGGTGCGGGCTTCTTTAGAAAGAACGCTGTGGATTGCATAGGGCAGATTCCGCCAGGTCTGGAATTTTAATAAGCAGGTGAGGTACACGCCGGTACCGACAAGGAGCACCAGCATTACCGGGCCCCAGACTATGCCGTCAATGGTATTGACGAGCGAGTTGATTGCAGCCATGTCCATAATAATATCCCCCTTACATTTGACCCGTATTTCTGAGAAAAAACAACCGCCGCACTCAGGCTGATGGTGTGTGTAAAGTCTGAGGCTGGCGGTTGTATGTATGTATGCATCCATGCATAGCGGGAGTTACCCACGTGCCAGCCCTGTCCTTTTGCCTGAGAGATTCGGGATTTACGGGTGAAATCCCTTTACACCTTCGGCGCCCAATCGAATGGGACTCTCCAGAGTTGTGTCCGTACACAGTTTCGTGTTCTTCTGAACGCCTGATAGTATTACTCCTTCGGCAGAGTGCCCTTTCAGCTCTCATTTTTCAGTGTACATCATCCACAGATATGTATGCGCTTTGACTCTATGAGCCTGCCGGGCATTTGCGGCATATACAAAGGCACTTGGCCTGAAGTATACAAGAGGATTGATGGATTTCCCTTTTTGAAAGGCAGGGCCCCCACCCGGGAGAGAGTTCTGGGTGTCTCTCCCGGCGGCCCGGGACTGCGATTCCGAAGATGGATGGATGCGCAGGCCCTGTCCCAGGCCTTGTATCATACTGCCCGGCGGAAGGGAAAATGGGGAAACCTTCTCGCCTGGCAGATATGAACCTTCTTACTCTTCCACTTCTGGCTGAGCTTTTGCACTTGCCAGGGATGGATCGAGGTCTTCGTATTCTTCGTAGTCCTTGCCGGTCTTCAGATGATCGAAGTATTTCTCGGTTTCTCTGACGACGACTCCGGAAAGGGCCAGAAGAGCGATGAGGTTCGGGATAGCCATGAGTCCGTTGACAATATCCGCCAGAACCCAGATGGCTTCTAATTTAAGGAACGCGCCGCTTGCGACAAGCGCGATGAATATAATACGGTAAGGAAGGATGCCCTTGGTGCCGCAGAGGTAGATCATGCAGCGTTCGCCGTAGTAGTTCCATCCGAGGATGGTGGTGAAGGCGAAGAGGACAAGTCCGACCATCAGCATGTAGCCGCCAACTGCCGGGAAGGCATCCTGGAAAGCTGCATTGGTGAGTGCTGCGCCGTTGAGGCCTTTGAGCCATTCGCCGGATACGACGATGGTAAGTCCGGTCAGGGTGCAGATGATGATGGTATCGATGAAGGTACCTGTCATGGAAATGAGACCCTGTTCTGCCGGCCATTTTGTCTTAGCGGCTGCGGCTACGATCGGAGCGGAACCAAGGCCGGATTCGTTGGAGAATACGCCTCTGGCAATACCGCTTCTCATGGCAAGCATCACGCCTGCTCCTGCGAAGCCGCCGGCTGCTGCTGTGCCGGTGAATGCGTTGGAAATGATGGTCTCAATAGCCATCGGAATCTGATTAGCGAAGTAAGCAAGGACGCCGACGGTGGAAACGAAGTAAATCACTGCCATTGCCGGAACGATCTTGGATGCGGCATTCGCGATGGACTGGAGTCCGCCGAGAGTGATAGCTGCGACCAGGATGGTCAGGATGATGGCGGTCCATGTCGGTGAAACGCCGACCGTCATCTGGGTGATTTCAACGATGGAATTGACCTGAGCGAATGTACCGATACCGAAGTATGCGACGAGTACGCCGAAGAGAGCAAAGAGAGTTCCAAGCCATTTATACTTCTCACCCATGCCGTTCTTGATGTAGAACATCGGGCCGCCGGCGATTTCGCCTTTGGAATCGACTTCGCGGTATTTAACAGCCAGAAGACCTTCCGCATACTTGGTTGCCATTCCGAAGAAAGCAGCCATCCACATCCAGAAAATAGCGCCAGGGCCGCCAGCTGCGATTGCAGTAGCTACGCCGACGATATTGCCGGTGCCTACCGTTGCGGAAAGAGCTGTGCAGAGAGCCTTGAAAGAATCAATATCTCCGCTGCCTGCGTTCTGTGCCTTGAAAATTAATTTCAAAGCCTTGGGAAGCTTGAAAACCTGCAACATCTTCAAACGAAGTGTCAGCAGAATCCCGGTTCCCACCAAAAGAACCAAAAGCGGTGGTCCCCAGATAAAACTGTCGGCTGCATTCAGCCAATTCATGTAATTCAAATCCATGTTCGTCCTCCTCGAAATAGAAATATGCAAAAAGCCGGCATCCAAAATATAAAACTCTGGAAGCCGGCATTGTCTATCCTAAAACGAGTACGAAAAAATCGTAAGAACGTTTCTTTATGCTCTGTCCTTTTGCCTGAGAGATTGGGACCTTGCGATCCTTACACCTTCGGCGCTCATTTGTGAGACTCTCCAGAGTGTGTCCGCAACCGGTACCGCCTCTTGCGAGGCACCTGAGAGTGTTACTCCTTCGGTAAGCCATACGGCTTTCTCCCACTTGCATCATCCACCAATATGAATTTGATGTTTGCATTATAAGTCCCAGCGGACCCATATGCAAGCGTTATTTTAGAGTTTAATCATTTTCTAATGGATAACCCCTTGAAAATTTCAGCACATTTTATCCAAAATACCACTAAAATTAACGTTCAAACCACTCCTGTGCACAAAGTGCGAAAACATCGATAAAACCAAGGATTTTGCATAGATTTCTAACTAATCATTTACTAATATAAGAAGAAAATGCTAAGATTGGTTTAATATTTGGAGGGATAAAATAGAGGGAGCTGCCCTCCTGGAAAAGTATTTTAGAAGTGGAAATAATGGGGAGAGAGATTAAAAGCGGGAAAACTAGGGGGAGAGTTTAAAACCAGACAACCAGCCTGACGGCTGAGGGAGATGAATCTCCTCAGGCGCAGGCGCGCCAGCTCCCCCTACGGGGCGAGCTCTAAAACCCTTTCCTTACTTCGCAAAGGGAAAACAGGCAAACCTCGCTTCGCTCGAAAAACCTTTTTATATTGAAAGCATTAAGGAATACTACACTCTTTCCACCGGCCTTCTTAGAAACTGCACCTTTAAAAACCATACAACCGGACTCTGTCCGAGTAACTGCAACTCATCCACCCGACATCAGAATTTGAGGTCGGGCACCTTCCCTTCCAGGGCAAGGTCAAGACCGGCTTACGGCCCTGAAAATCGGAACTCAGTACATCGCAGTTAATAATAGCGGTACACGACGATACAGAAGGTTTTGACCTCCACCATCGGGGGAGGATCCGGCCAATCTTTTAACTGTTGCCGGAGAAAGGGGTGCAGTATTCATTGGTTTTTATAAAAGGTTCCACAAGCGCAGCTTGGTTGTATGGTTTTTCCATTCATACGTTTTTCCCATTTGTGTGGTTTTCTTATTCATACGGTTTCCCCTGTCCTATGCTCCCCAATTGTCTACCTATTTTCCCCTCTCTCGTTCTCTTTATGGTAATATATTGACAGGAATCGAAACGTGGAGTAATGTATAAGTGATAATTGTTTTCAATAAAAATTCCCCTTTTATTGAAATGATTACCGACTAACTGAATAAGGAGAAATTTTATGTCTGATGTATTCTGGGGATTGTTTATCCCCTTCCTCGGGACGTCTCTGGGGGCTGCGTGTGTGTTCTTTATGCGCGGCGAGATGAACCGCTCTGTACAGCGCGGGCTGACGGGTTTTGCGGCCGGCGTGATGGTGGCGGCATCGGTCTGGAGTCTTCTGATCCCTGCGATCGAAGAGTCTGAGCCTCTCGGAAAGATGGCGTTCCTTCCGGCGACGATTGGTTTCGGCGTCGGCATCCTTTTCCTTCTGCTGCTGGATCATGTGATCCCGCATCTTCATATGAATGCGAAGAAAGCAGAAGGCCCGAAGAGCCACCTGGAAAGGACGACGATGCTTGTCCTGGCCGTGACGCTTCATAATATCCCTGAAGGCATGGCCGTCGGTGTCGTTTATGCAGGCTTCCTTTCCGGACACGCAGGAATCACTGCTGCGGCTGCCATGGCACTGTCGCTTGGGATTGCCATCCAGAACTTCCCTGAAGGCGCTATTATTTCCATGCCGCTGAAATCCGCCGGCATGGGCAGCTGGAAATCCTTCATAGGAGGCGTCCTCTCCGGCATCGTAGAACCGATCGGAGGCACGCTGACGATCCTGGTCACCGCCATGGTCGTCCCGATGATGCCTTACTTCCTTTCCTTCGCCGCAGGTGCTATGCTCTACGTCGTTGTAGAAGAACTCATCCCGGAAATGTCCGAAGGTGAACACTCCGATATCGGAGTCCTCTCCTTTGCCGTAGGCTTCATGGTCATGATGGCTCTCGACGTCGCACTGGGATAACAACTACATACAAATAAAAAAACCGCTGTGAAAATTTCATGGCGGTTTTTTTGTGAGAATTTTGGAGGGGATGGGGATTTGAGAATAGAGAGTGAAAACCATACAACCGCCTTACAGGCTGGGAAATGATGTTTCCGGTCCCTCCGGGACCACCTTCCTCTACGAGGCAAGGTCAAGTTCAAAACCATACAACCGCGCGCACTCGTGGTAATCAACTCTATCCGCCCTTCGGGCACCTTCCCCGTCTGGGAAGGCAAGTGTTAGCGGCGCTTGGGAAAATGAACCCCTTTCCCCTGACGGTGACAGCTTTACGATAATCGAGAAAAGTCAGGACTCAGTACATAGTAGTTCGTAGCAGCTCGTTTTAAATGGTTCAAAGTATGCTCTTCAAAATCCTTGCTGTTGCCATTTTGGTTTTCTGCTGTTTTTTCTGCTGCTGCGGTTTGGGAAATGTTTCACGTGAAACATTTTCTTGGTTTTTGTCAAAAAAAGACGCCTTGGGATGGTTTGTCCCTTGGCGTCTTTACTATATATAGTTGGTTTTATTCACAGGAAGGATATATATAGTGGTTTGTTTGAAAAGTCTTGTTTTCCCAGTGTTTTTGGGGCAGCACAGGGATTTTTGCATGGGGTTTGTGATTTATCCCAAGAGTTTTTCACAATATTCACAGGCTGTGAAAAGGGGCTGTGTGAATCTTTTTATTTGCTGTTTTTCCGATATTATCGAGGTTTTCACATTTTCACAGGTATTTATTCACTTGTTTTTATTCACAAAGTTTTCCACAGTTTGTGTATAACTTATCCCGGTGAATTTCTTCGCTTTTTTCTTTCGTGCTGTCAATCTGGCAGTAGCGAGGTTTTTGCAGCATTGGTGTTTTCTTTGGTTTCTTCCGTCTGATTTTCGGGCAGGGCCATGGGTTCTTTGACGAAGTCACGGATGTGCTCGTTGATGACAGCGGCCATTCTTTGTTTGGCGACGACGTCTCCGTGGAGGCCGTCCAGGGCAAGGGCTGGTGTCATTCCCGGGTCAAGGGGGAAGGCAGCGGCAATGTCGATGTGGGGCTGGGTGCGGATGAAGGCGTTGACTTTGGCAAAGGGTGTCTGCCAGTCGTCTACGGTGGGTTCGTCGAAGGTTTTCTTGATGCTGGCCGGGTTGATCGGCGGAAGGGTCATGAGGATGGATGTGATGCCGTTGTCGCTGCATTTCTGCTGGATGGCTTTCAGGTCCTCGATGACGTCTTCGGCAGGGACGCCGCCTCTTAAGCTGTTGCTTCCTCCCATGATGAGAAGGTATTTCACATGGAAGGGTAGGACGTCTCTGTCAAATCTTTCGAGCATGGATTCGCTGGTGTCGCCGCTCTGGGACAGGTTGATGACAGGGAAATCGAGGTAGTGCTCGTAGGAGTATTCGAGGTCGTTGGGGCTGTAGGACATGCGTCCTCCGCCGTGGCTGATGCTGTCTCCAAAGACGCCGACGACCCATCCTGCATCGGGGTCGGTGGTGCGTTTCTGTGCTTCGCTCCATTCGCCGACAGGATTTCCTTTGGCATCGATGCCGCGGACGCGCCAGTAGTAGGTGCCTGTCCTCGGTCTTGCGTCATAGAGGTCGCTCAGCTCAGTCTTGGCGCTCCAGAGGCGGAAGAGGGAGGGATCGGTACCTGTCGGATTTTCCGGAGGCTGGGTGGTCACTTCGACTTCATAGGAAGCGGCGCCGGGCATCCAGACGAAGGAATAGACGGGATAGAGCATGGCTCCGCCCTGTTCCCCGCTTCTGTCCGGTTTCTGGTACGGCGCGTCGCGGTCGTCCTTGAAGGCGCCGTCTTCAAACGGCATGTATGGCGTGAAGGCGCTGATCGGGTTTCCGTCGAAGTCGATTGGGCGGACGCGGTAGGAAACGTTTTCAGGATGTTCCAGGCGTCCTTTCTTGTCCAGGAGGACGGAATTGGCGTAGACGAACTGGTTTTCGTAGAACATGCCGTCATCGTCTTTCATCTGCACTTCGTAGCGCACGGCATCGTAATCGGGTTTCCAGGAAAGTCCGATCAGATCTCCCCCTTCTGCCGGCGCGAGCGTCCCGGCGGCGCACCAGAGCATCAGCAGTGCTGCTGTGCATTTATATTTCCAGTAATGTTTTCTCATCGAAATCTCCCCCCTGCCTTTCTTATAAGATTTCTATTAATAGGTCGGTATGAAATGGCCGATTTCGCGGTTGATTTCCCCTGCGATCATCTGCTTGGCGTTCCAGTCGCCGTGGATGCCGTCCATGGCAAATTCCGACGGCATGACGTCGAAGGATGCGAAGGGTGCGGCGGTGTCGATATATGGTTTCGTCCGGATGTAGGCGTTCACTTTGGCGACGGATTCCTTCCAGCCTGCATAGGTGGTCTCGCCGTAGTATTTCTGGATGTTTTCCGGATTGAGCGGCACGATGGTCATGAGAATCGGCGTGATGCCGTGGTCGATGCACTTCTGACGGATTTTTTCCAGGTACTCGATGGCCTTGTCCGGGCTCGTGCCCATGCGAAGGTCATTGATGCCTCCCATGATGAGAAGGTACTTCACGTGGAAGGGAAGGACGTCCCTGTCGAAGCGGTCGTACATCATTTCCACGGTGTCGCCGCTTCTTCCCATATTGACGGCCGGGAAATCGAGGTAGGAAACGTAGCTGTACGCCATATCGGCGGGGCTGTGGTAGAGATGGCCGCCGCCCTGAGTAATGCTGTCGCCGAAGATGCCGACATTGTAGCGGCTCTCGACGTCATTTCTCACGCGTTCGGGAAGGCTCCATTCGCCGACGGGCGCGCCTGTCTCGTCCATCCCCCTGACGCGCCAGTAGTAGGTCCCGATTCTGGGATCGCTGTCATAGACGTTCGAAAGGGAGGTCACGCGGGAAAAGACGCGGTGGGCAGAAGGCGCTGTGCCGGAAAGGGTTTCCGGATAGGAGTCTGTCACTTCCACTTCGTACTTCGCCGCGCCCGGGATCCCTGCGTAGGAATAGACGGGATAGAGGAGCGAGGAACCGTTTTCCGGACGATAGACGTTCGGAAGCGGCGCATCGCGGCCAAGGCGCTTCATCGTGCTCCTGACTTCCATCGGAGCTGAGAACGGCGCAAGGCCTGTCCAGTCGGCATCGATCGGGCGCACGCGCCAGTAGAGCACGCCGTCCCCTGCCGGAATCTTCGACAGGTCGATGATGACTTTATTCGTATAGATTCTCTGGTTGTCATAGACGTGATCCGCCAGAGGTTCGTTGCGGTCCAGGTTGTAAGGAATACCGCGGAAAATTTCCACTTCATAGCGGACGGATTCCGGATTTTCTGCCCATGTGAGGAGCACGAGATCCTTTTCCGAAGAAGGCGCATTCAGCCCCTCCTTCGCATTTTCCGCCCGGATAATGCGGTCAGGCATCTGCGGAATGACCGGTGCCGCCGCGAAAGCTGGCAGCGAAGAAATGCCCAGAAGGCATGCCGCCAGAATTGAAATACATTCTTTTCTAATCATTGAATCCTTAACCATTCCCGGAAATGATGGAAAGCGCTTTCTTCGCGTCCTCGTCGCCCAGATCGGCAGCGCGGGTCAGCCAGAATTTCGCCATTTCCCTGTTTCTTTCCGTTCCATACCCATTTTCATAACAAGCGGCCAGCCATCCCATTGATGCCGGATAGCCGTTTTCCGCGGATTTCCTGAATATTTCAAAGGCTTTGTCGTCCTTGCCGTCTTCGTGGTACATGACGCCAAGTTGCATGGCAGACGACTCCATCCCCTTCTCTGCGGCTTTTTTGTAGTAGAGGCGGGCCAGACGTCTGTCCTTCCTCGTGCCTGTGCCGTAGTAGTAGCAGTTTGCCAGATTTCCTTCTGCCGTCGGATCTCCCGATTCGGCTGCCATCTTCGTGTACTTGAAGCCATCCTTCTTTTCCTTCTCGTTCTTGGAGAAGGAAAGGACGAAGCCGAGCGTCAGCGCCGCGGTCATGTAGCCCGAGGCCGCCGCTTTCTTCCAGAGCTGGATGGCTGCCTTCTGGTCCTGCTTCGTTCCAAGGCCCCTGTAGACGAGGAAGCCCATGAAATACTCCGCTTCCGGTGCGCCTTTCACAGCGGCAAAGGAGAAATGGATGATGGCTTCGCCCGGATTGAACCGGTCTGCATCCCCCAGCGGATTTTCGCGCAGCTCATTGAACGCGCTTCCGAGGTGAATCGATGCTTTCCAGTATTCTTTCTGCTCTGCCATGGAGAGGAGGGCCATCCCCTTCTCTGTCCATCCTTCGCGCTTCTTTCCATAAACGAGGTAAAACGTTCCCAGCGCATCGGCAAGAACGGGATCTTCTTCTGCCTCTTTCTCTATTTCCGGGATGATCGACTTCTCAGCTTCGGCGATCGTTTCCTCCGAAGCATCTGCCATGAGCGCAAGGCGCATCAGCTTGGCGCCCGCATTTCCTTTCGCAGCGCTCTTTGCCAGAAGCTCGATAGCGATATCCACGTCATACGTCATCATGGCCAGCATGTACAGCGCATCGCTGTCACCGGCCCCGGCCAGTTCCTCCAAGAGAGGCTTTGCCTCCTTCAAGCGGCAGGAAACGAAAAGCTCCCTCGCTTTCTCTATCTCTGTCATACAGACTCCTTCCATGCGTACCATGTATAAAACATCCAATCATTATACGCCAGATCAATCATTCTTTCTACAATTATTATAACAGAGAAAACGGCCGGATATATAGAAATTATTGGATCTTTCCATTCCTCTTTTGAATCTGGTTTCATACCTTTTCCGTATGGGAAAGCGGCAGGAATGCAGGGAGTGGAGGGTAGGAGGTGGTACGGGTCTTGGCATTTTAGCGGTGCTCGTCCACTTCCCCATTTTCCCAATCAAAAAGACCAGCTTTACGGCTGGCCTTTCTGATTTATATGCATAGATTGGTGGATTCAATCCATGGAAACAAATTATTTGTCTTCTTTCAGAGCATCGACAATTTCTTCGGCTCTTTCCATTGTCTTTTCTGCGACATAGCCGGAGAATTCATGTTTCTTCTTCAGATCTTCGACTGCTTTCTCATCGACTTTTTCTACTTCTGTTTCACCGCTGACGTCTTTGTCAGCCTGGCCCATTGCGTCTTCGAGCTGCTCAGCACGTTCCATCGTTTTCTCTGTACGGAAACCGGAGAATTCGTGCTCCTTTTTTATTTTCTCAATGGCCTCTTCTGTCATTTCTTCTACTTTCTTTTCCATGATTCGTCATCCTTTCTTGAAGAAAAACTCCCCAAATACGACTAGCGCCGTACCATCAAGCCCCCGGGTTATTACAAGTGACGGGCAGCGTCGAAAAATGACTGCCTCATGACGATAGAACCCCCGATTGAATTATGAGTACTATCTCTATGAAGTATCTGACTATCTGTTTATAGTATAGATGTTTTTCGAAATACAGACAAACAAATTCAATTTGTGGAAGTCACAAGTTTTATTTGTAGGAATGATTACCAATAGCGCTATTGCGACATGTATGCAGACAATAAAAAAGAACCCATCGCGGGCCCAAAGGGGTCTAATTCCCCGAGGGAAAGTCCCGAAACCGGTTTTTCTTTGTACTCCATAATTATAGGCGAAAAAATAAATTGTCAACAGAGACCCCGCTAAAAAGGAGCCTTGCAGCAATGCTTCAGGGCTCCTTTTTAACAGTGCTTTGATTGATCATTTTTTTATCCTCGGGGAATTACGCCGGGTGTTTTGCCATGTGTCTGGCCGATTTTCTCGGATGGCCAAGGACACAATCGTTGATGTATGCTGCGCGGTCGAGTTTTCTCTCAGCCAGGTAGCCGAAGTAACCGTATTCCTTCTTGAAATGCTTGACGCCTTTTCTGATTTCATACTCTAAGATTTTCATCATGATAAATCCTTCCCTTCCGCTCTTGAACGACCGGGAGATCCCGCGCTGTATGCCTCCTTTCTGCTGGTACCGGGTTTCCGGTGATATGAAGGAAATCTCGGGAATTCCGGGCCTTTCCTTTCTTTCACCTATAGTATAGATTTCCTACTATACTAAATCCAACTGTTTTAGATAGTACTTTTTACTGATTGTTTTTGTTACTTTTCATTCTCGATGATGCGGCTGGCACGCTCGAGGTTTTTCTTTTCCTTGTAGGAAACGTAGTCTTCAGAAGACTCTTCCTTTTCACCTTTGGAAGCAGCTGTCTTCTCTTCCATGGCTTCCGCTCTTTCCAGGTTCTTCTCACTCTTGAAGGCTGTGTACGGACTCTCTTCTTTCATGTCCTCAACGGCTTTCTTATTGACTGTATCAATGATTTTTTCCATGATTCCTGCTTCCTTTCTGCCGGTATTTTCTTAGACAGCGGCTTTGATTTTCTTAGCTTCCGGTTTTCTGAGGCCGCTGATGGTTTCTACGTAATCGGCTCTTTCCAGTTTCCTGGCTGCCATGTAGCCGAAGTAGAAGTTATCCTTCTTCAATGCTTTGACTGCTTCCTTGTTTTCACGATCAATGATTTTTTCCATTTTGTATGCTTCCTTTCTGTGTTCATTTCTTTGATTTTCTTGATCTCTTCGATCTGTCCATAGTATAGGTTTTTCAAGTAACAATATCCAACTGTTTAAATTCGTATATTTTACATGGTATTTTTGTTATAATGAAGAAAATGGACCATGGAAAGGAGTTACTATGAACTTTCAATCGCTGCATTATTTCATCATGCTCGCGAGGGAGAAGAATTTCACACGCGCAGCTGAGAAACTCCATATTTCCCAGCAGACGCTCTCTGCCAGCATCGCCGCGCTGGAGCGCGAGCTGAACTGCAAGCTTATCATCCGCCATGTCCCCCTCGAGCTTACGTATGGAGGAAGGACCTTCTTCCATTACGCCCTCTCTCTCACAGGCGAAGAGGAATCCATGCGCCGCTCCCTCCTCGACATCGCAGAAGAAAAAACAGGAGAACTGCGTATCGGCGTCGGCTATGTCCGCGGCAGGACCCTTCTTCCGCCCATCCTGAAGAAATTCGGGGACAAGCACCCGGGCGTCACATTCCGCATTCTGGAATCCACGAATAAACAGCTCAGGACCCGCCTCGTCGAAGGCGATATCGACCTCTCCATCGGGCACTACAGGGAAGTCCCGCCAGGCATTGAAATAGAACCGATCTACGAAGAACAAATCTGCCTCCTCATCACAAAGAAACTCTTCGACGAAACCGTAGAAGGCACCATCGAAGAAGTCTCCGCCGCTCTCCAGAGGGACGTCAAAGAAGGCATGCGTCCCTTCGCCAAATGCCCCTTCCTGAATACCCGGGGCGAAAACGTCTCCGGCTACTTCGAGACACTCTACCTCGCCGAAGCGCCCTTCACACCCTTCATCCGCTGCATGTCCAACAACATGGAAACCCTCCTCTGCCTCTCCGGAAAAGGCATGGGCGCCCTCTTCTGCCCCCAGAACCTCGTCCGCTCCTCCCTTTCCAAAGAAGACCTCAGGGAAATGTACGTCATCCCCCTGCCGGAGACCAAGTATGCCATGTCCGTAGGCGTAAGGACAAAAGCCGCCCCCTGGTCCATCCGCGATGAATTCATACAGCTCCTGAAGGAAGAACTCGCGAGGGAGAATGGAATTTAAAAAGGGGAAATATTGAGGAAAACCATAAAAAGGGGAAAAAGAAAGAAAACCATACAACAGGAAAACCCTTAAAACAAAAGGGAAAATGGGAAAAGAAAAAAAACAGAAAACAAAAATGTTTCACGTGAAACATTTTTAGTAAAAGAAGGAAAACCTTACGACCGCAGCTTTGCTGCGTGGTAATCAAACCTATCCGCCGGCCTTTTTAGAAAATGAACCCCTTTCGGCGCATCCTCGCCACTTTCCCCTAACGGGGACAGCTTTTACCGCTGGTGCTGTTCGCCTTTTTATCACTTTCGATTTTGAAGATGTGAGAGGAAACAATTTCAGCGCTTTTGGGAGTCCCCGTTAGGGGAAGCTGTCGAACTTTTAACACTGATGTTCGACTGAAGGTGTGCATGATTCATCGCACCTAAAACTATAAAAATGTTCCACGAGCATCGTGAGGTCGTCCGGTTTTTCGCCCGATTCCATCGAGCTTCTACAGTTTTCCCTCCATTTCCCCATCAAAAAAAGAGCTGTAACAAAATGGTTAATCATTTTGCTACAGTCCCCTTTTCTATTGGAATATTCCATTAAAGGATACTAACAAATGTATTTATTGGTTCTATCTGAAAACCTCAAAACCTCGCTTTGCTCGAGAACTACTGTATTCCCCGGCTTCGCCGGGACCTTCTCCTTTGGAACAAGGTTAACACCCTTAAACCTCGCTTCGCTCGATGGAAATGCACCCCTCTCACGCAGCGAGCTTCTCCGGTTTTCCTCCATTTCCGCATCAAGAAAAGCATTGAAAGCTCGTTTCGAGTTTTCAATGCTTTTTCTTTGGATTTCTTAAATCATATACCCGTTATGTTCGAGGACGGCTTCTGCTTCGTCTACGCCGTTTTCTGCGGCTGCTTCGATCCAGCGGAAGGCTTCGCCTCGGTTTTCTTCGGTGCCGTGGCCTTCAAGGTACATCATGCCTGCTGCGTACTGGGCGCGGGGGATGCCGGCTTCGGCGGCTTCTTTCATGTAGAGGAAGCCGTTTTTCTCGTCTTTTTCTTCGAGGCACAGGAGCGCGAGGGACATGAGGCTTTCTTCGTGGCCCATGGCAATGGCTTTCTTATATAGAGAGACAGCTTTCTTTCTGTCTTTTTCTACGACAAAGCCCTGATCGTAATCGTAGGCAAGTTCAGCGAGTGCTTCGGGGATGCCGGCTTCGGCCGCTCTTTCGTACCAGCGGAAGGCTTTCTCCTGGTCTTCCTTGTCGTCGCTGTTTTCATAGACGGACGCGAGGAGCATGGCTGCTTCACCGTTGCCGTGTTTCCACGACTTTTTCAGCCATTCAGCTGCTTTCTTCGTGTCTTTTTCCTTTTTCCAGGAGTTCAGGAGCATCTCGCCCACTTTGTATTCACTGTACTGGTCATGGAATTCTGCCGCTTTCTTGAAGCAGAGCATGGCGCGTTCTTCGTTTCTTGGAACGGCGTACCCTTCTTCGTAGGCGGAGCCCAGATCGTAGAGCGCACGCCAGTATTCAGCGAGCGCTGCTTTCGTCAGCCACTTCATGCCTTCTTCGAAATTGACGATGAGAGCGCCCAGATAGAAACGCCCTGCTTCATCCATCGCAAGGACGTCGCCGGAAACGGCAGCCTTGAGGACACGCGGGAAGCATTCATTCACGATATCCCACATTTCCTGATCATCGGTCCCGTTCACGAGGGAAATGCCGCAGAGTGCGCTGCCTTCCTCGTAACCTTTCTGGAACCATTTGACTGCTTTCCTTTCGTCGGCTTCGACGTGGCCGTAGCCTTCGCGAAGACAGCAGCCGATGAGGTACATGGCTCTTGGCGCCCCCATCTTCGCTTCTTTCTGAAGTTCTACGACCGCTTCGTCGATTTTTCCCTGCATAAATAAAGACTCACCCTGTGACTGATTCATTGTCCCTCCATACAATCAGGCATTCAAATATTGCTGCATCAACAACTTCGCGTCAGGATCACCCTGCGCGTCACTTCTTCTGAAACATTCTTCAGCGGCACGGAGATTTCTCGTCCCGCCGATGCCGGTCGCATAGCAGAGGCCAAGGAAATTTTCAGCCCTTGGATAGCCCTGCGCCGCTGCTTCCTTGAAACGCCTGACGGCGCCGTCCCCGTCCTGGTCACGGAGTGCCAGCTCGCCGAGCTCGCAGATGGCTTCCGCCTGTCCCTGCTCAGCGGCTTCTTCAAGGAGCGTCCTTCCTTTTTCTTCGTCGATTTCTGTGCCTGCCCCGTTCACATAGCAGTCGCCCAGAGAGGCGATGGCATCGATATCGCCGGTATCAGCAGCTTTCTCGATCCAACGGAAGCCTTCGCTGGCATCACTGTTCTTCGCAAGCCCCAGAAGGTGCATGCGTCCGATGGATCGCCCGGCAGGGACATTTCCCTTATCCCAGGCGGCCAGGTAGAGATCCATCGCTTTTTCGTAATTGATTTCTGTCCCGCGGCCGTAGAGGTAGCAGTCGCCGAGCTTGTACATGCAGCTCGGAGAGCCCTGCTCTGCGCCCTTCGTGAAGAATTCATACGCTTTGTCCATGTCCTGGGAAATGCCGTCGCCAAGGACGTACATCGTGCCCAGCGCATCCGACGCTTCCCCGTTTCCATGGTTCGAAGCGCGTTCAAAACAGGTCGCTGCCTTCTCCTTGTCCTCCTCGACGCCGATAGCGCCGTAGAAGCAGTCCCCGAGGCGCAGCTCCGCTTCGTGATACCCAAGCGCAGCCCCCTTCAGGAACCAGGTGAAAGCAAGCTTCGGATCATACCGCGAGAAACTTTCGTCCATCGCGATACGCCCTGCGTCCGCCATAGAAAGGCACAGCCCCTTCTCGGCTGAACGAACATACCAGTCATAGGCCTGATCCATATTGATCTTGCGTCCCAGGCCGCGTTCATAAAGAATCGCAATCTGGCGCATCGCAAAAGGATCGCCGGCCTTTGCCATCGGAAGAAGTTTCTTCATATGTTCTACATACTTCTCCGTCATTTCCTTCTTGTTTCCTTCTCCGTCCCGGTAGAGGATGAAGAATCCGGAGAGCACATCACCTGCTCTCCATCCGCTGTCCACCAGCTCTAGGAAACGGTCTCCATTCCAGCGTACTTCCACCGCATAGAAATAGAAGAGCCCGAGCAAGTACTGATCCCTGCCATTTGCCGGGTCCTTCGCCAGCTCTTTCAAAAGCGAAAGACTCTCTGCAAACTCTCCTGCGAGGAACAACGATTCCGCGCGTTTCGTTTCATTATCCATAAGGCCCCTCATTTCAAGCCCGCTCCGCTCTTCCACGGATCGAAACTTCTTCACCTTTATCATACATTGAATTTTGTCGAAAAATAATAATAAATATTATAATTTTTCTATATTATAGAAAATAGTCTGAAAAAATGGGACTATTTTTACTGTTTTAGTTATAGAGATATATGTAAAACTTTAGAGAAAAGAGACATACCATAGAAAAAAGTAACAATATGGTGGACGTAAGATTGACGCGAGCGAGGATTGAAAACCGGACAGCCTCGCGATGCGAGGGGAAAAGGATTTTAAAACCGAACAACCCGCCTGCGGCTGAGGGAGATGAAAACCTTTACAACCAAGCTGCGCGAGAGTAAAAAGGAAAACCTTCACAACCAGTCTGAAGGCTGTTGGAAATGAACCTCCTCAGTCGACTCCGTCGCCAGCTCCCCCTACGGGGCGAGCTCTGAAACCATTTCCCTGCTTCGCAAAGGAAAACATGCAAACCTCGCTGCGCTCGTAGTAATCAACCCTATCCGCCAGCCTTTTTAGAAACTGCACCTTTGAAAACCACAAAACCAGCCTAACGGCTGAGGAAATGCAACTCATCCGTCGGCTCCGCCGCCACCTTCCCTTCCAGGGCAAGGTCAAAGGCAATTCTTCCCTCCGTTGTGGGCAGCTCGCGATGTGAAATGAAAAAATCAATGGTTTTGTTTTGAACTTATATAGGCACCTTCCCCGTCTGGGAAGGCGAGTGTTAGCGGCGCTCGGAAAAATCAGGACTCAGGAATGCCGAGCAGCGCGAGGTTGTCTGGTTTTCCTTCAGCCCGGAGCTGGTTGTCTGGTTTTCTTTTCTTTTTCCATTTTTTCCCTCTCTTTTCATACTCCCCATTGCCAAAAAAGAGAATGTACGCCTTTTGGTGTACATCCTTTTTGGTTACTGTTTATTTCCCGCGTAGTTGCCTGGGAGGAAGTAGAGGGGATCGACGGCTGTGCCGTTGACTCTGACTTCGTAGTGGCAGTGCGGGCCGGTGCTGTTTCCGGTGCTGCCCATGATGGCGATGACGCTGCCCTGGTCGACGTGCTGGCCTACGGTGACGAGAATGCCGGAGTTATGGCCATATCTTGTGACGAGGCCGCCGGGGTGCTTGATTTCGACGAGGTTGCCGTAGCCGCCTACCCAGCCTGCCTGGGTGACGGTGCCGGATGCTGTAGCTTCGATTGGGAGGCCGTAGTCGCCTGCGATGTCGATGCCTTCATGGTAGGTAGAGCCTATGCCGCCTCCGGGGCTGGAACGGTAGCCAAAGTAGCTGGAGATCTCGCCTTTGACGGGCCAGATATCCGGTGTGGTGGCATTAGTATTGAGGAGCTGGACCTGCATGCCGTAGGTCTGGTTCATGAGTTCTTCTCTTAGGGTGATCATGGTCCTAATCTGGGAATCGAGACGGGAGTCAAGTTTCCTCATTTCACGGAGAAGGTCGCCCGGTGTGGCAACGGATGCGCTGCCATCGTCAGTTTCCTGTGCGGTCCCGGATGATTGATGGTCGGAGGCGGATACGTCTCTTGCCTTATCCGGTACGGTGGATGCACCGCCCTGGCCTCCCTGGCCGCCATTCTGCACGTTGGCGCCGGCGCCGTTATTATTGGCTTTGATCATGTCCTGAAGCTGGCTGGAGATTTTTTCGATGGCTTTTGTCTTGTCATTCAGGGCTTCCATCTTTTCTTCTGCCATTTTCAACTGGTTTCTATAGAGTGTATTCTCCTGGCGGAGGGACGTCATAGAATACGCGGAATAACCGCCAATGCAGATGCTTGCCGCGAATACGACAGCCGCCGCAATGGCGCCGATTTTCAGTTTTTTGATTTCCTGCCCGGTGAAGCTGAATGAAACTTCGCCGGTTTCTTTATTTTCGGTTTTTTTCATGTTTGCCTGCTGTCTATTGAATGCGTCCTAAGTTTCCTGCCCCCACAGAAAACCGAACGTCCGGTCACTTCCTGATTTCCCGGCGCTTCCCCGCGCCGTCTCTTCCATTCCCCGGATAGCGGACATATGCCCGCGGTCTTTCTGTCTTTCTTAGTTCTTTTTTGCCATATCGATTTTGTGATCATGCGGTGCCGGCTGGCCTGGATTCTGTGCCGGCTGGTTGTAGTCGTCAGCTGGTTCTCTGAAGTCCTGCATGGTCTGCGAAGGAGCTGCTGTGTATTCGGTGTATCCGGACTCGGCGGCTGCTTCGGCTGCCTGCTGGGCCTGCTGTGCCATATCAGGCATCAGCGTATTCAGAGCGAGGTTGATGCTTTCTGCTTCTTCGGCGGAAAGTGCTTCGCGGCACTGGCCGTTCGTGACTTTCTTAGCGTAGATACGGGATGCATCGTGGCCTGCCAGAGAGGAAAGGATGAAGCCGTTGTTCTTCCCGTCAAGGATTGTCAGGGAGAAGGAAAGCTTGTCTCCTGTGTCATCGAAAGCGTCGTAGCGCACAAGGCCTGTCTTCTGGAAAGACTGGAGCTGCATATTCGCAAGGAGTTCTTGCTGGTGCAGCATGTTCTCGGAGGACGCGATCATTTCACGAAGCTCTCTCACTTCTGTGGAAAGCTTCACTTCGATCGAGCCGCCTTCAGCGCTCTTCATGAAATACATGTACTTGCGGTACAGGCGGTTCAGCTTGTTCCTCAGAAGGAAGAACTCGAGGACGAGCACAATCAGGAGGACTGCCAGCACGCCGGCGACCACATACATTACTATTGTCTGGTTTATCATTTACTACTCTTCTCCACTCGTATTTTCGGATTTTTGTTTGAGAATATTCGTTATCATAGCGAATTCATCATCATTTTTGAAGGAAATCATGATGGTTCCGCTGTGGGCTTTTCTGCCTTTCCCTGTCTTGATGGAAACATGGGTGCCCACAGAGAGCGTCAGCGATTCTTCGAGGCTCTTGAGGTAAGCAGAGACCTGCTCATCCTTCTTCGGCTTCACTTTTCCCGGTTTCGTTTCACTGGTGAGCTTTTCGACCTCGCGGGCGGACAGTCCGTCCTTCACGATGCGCCTTGCCAGGCTGATCTGCTCGGCAGGGGTTTTCAGCGAAAGGAGCGGCCTTGCCTGACCGGCTGTCAGTTTCCTTTCGGAAAGCATATCTTTCACTTCGTCTGGAAGGTCCATGAGACGCAGCGTATTGGCTACATGCGAACGGCTCTTGCCCACGCTTTCGGCGAGCTCTTCCTGCGTCAGCTCGTACGATTTCATGATTGTCTCATAGGCCGAGGCTTCTTCCACAGGATTCAGGTCCTCACGCTGGAGGTTTTCGATCAGTGCGGCTTCCGCCATCATCTTGTCGTCATATTGCGTAATGATTGCCGGGATGACAGAGAGCCCTGCCATCTTTGCCGCGCGGAAACGTCTTTCGCCGGCGACCAGCTCATACTCGAATTCGCCGTCCGTATCTTTGTAGCGGACCGTGACCGGCTGGATCAGACCCTTTTCCTTGATGGAATCAGCAAGACCCTTCAGAGCTTCATCGTCGAAATCACGGCGCGGCTGCCAGGGATTCGGATGGATTTTAGCAAGTTCGAGATCGATGACCTTGCCCTTCTCGTCCAGAGTTTCCCCCAGAAGAGAACCCAGTCCACGTCCCAGTTTCTGTCTCTTAGTCACGTCTTACTACCTCCCGGCTCAGTTTCTTATATGCCTCAGCCCCCTTAGACTTGGGCGCGTACGTCAGGATCGGTTCGCCGAAGCTCGGCGCCTCGGAAAGCTTTACGGTCCTCGGGATCACCGTCCTGAATACTTTGGATCCGAAATACTTCTTCACTTCCTCAGCCACCTGCAGCGACAGGTTCGTTCTTCCGTCGAACATCGTCAGAAGAATACCGAGGATATGAAGCGATGGATTCAGCTTCCTGGACACCACCTGCACCGTCTTTACCAGCTGGGAAAGACCTTCCAGCGCGTAGAACTCCGCCTGGATCGGGATGATGATGGAATCGGAAGCCACAAGGGCATTCAATGTCAGAAGACCCAGGGAAGGCGGGCAGTCGATCAGGATGTAATCGTAGGAATCCTTGATTGCGGCAAGCTTCTTTCTCAGAAGGAATTCCCTCTCAGGGAGCCCTGCGATCTCGATTTCCGCCCCGGCAAGATCGATAGAAGAAGGAAGCAGCCACAGCTTCTTCACCGCTGTCTTCACAGCGGCCTCCTTCGCATCCGCATCATCCAGCAGCACATCATAGAGATCCTTGCCGAACTTCACGTCCTTGCTGAGCCCGCTGGTGGAATTGCCCTGCGCGTCCTCGTCGATGAGAAGAGTCTTATGTCCTTTGTCGGCCAGTTCCGCCGCCAGATTCACAGCCGTCGTTGTTTTTCCGACCCCGCCCTTCTGGTTGATGATGCTGATGATCTTGCCCATATTTTCCTTCCTTTCACAGATAGTCGCTATTATTATACCATATTTCACTGTCAATATAAGAAATGTTTCACGTGAAACATTTCTGAAAAAATCCGTGAAACTTGCGATGGAATCACATCTTTCCCTATTTCCTGCAAAACATTCCAAAAAACTTTATGGCGGATTGTATAATTAAGTTGAACACTTAAAAATCCATAGCGAACCCTTGTGGT